>OGJK01000837.1_pt1 | contig 30804 bp, 28 predicted proteins | sample 1571961 | NCBI WGS metagenome assembly OGJK01 (sample SAMEA2582120, study PRJEB24529) | metagenome | biome: Human gut stool | place: China | collected 2011 | reverse complement strand
TACATTGAGCAAGCTCATGTATTATTGACTTATCTTTTTTGGGCTGAACTGTTACTTGAAATAATATTTTGATTACAAAACTATTTGACGAAAAATGTTTTGTATGATAAAGTTTGAATGAAACAAATATACAGCATAAAATTAGCAAATTTAAATATTAGCTCCGGTCAAAAGCCGGAGCTTTAAAGTAAAGTATAATACGGGGGGAAATAATGATAAAAAAGGATGAAATAATATTGTCATGTGATGATATTTCAAAATCATATGAAAACGGAAATTCTAGAACAAATGTATTGAAGCATGTAAGTATTGAGATAAAAAATGAATCTGTCAATTTGATATATGGAAAGAGTGGTAGTGGAAAAACAACACTTCTAAATATTCTTGCCGGTATTGATAAGGCGTCTCAGGGAAATGTTTATTATTGTGGGAAAAGATATGGCTCTATGGGAGAGAGTAAATTGGCAAAGCTGAGAGGAAATAATTTTGGTTTTGTGTTTCAGGGATATCATTTAATACCACGCATAAGTGTAGAAGAGAATATTTTGTGTCCTGCTTATATTAATGGAAAGAAATATGACAGAGAATATTATGCGTATCTGTTACAGGAATTAGGAATAAATAAATTGACAAAGAAAACATCATATCAATTATCTGGTGGGGAACAACAGCGTGTAGCAATAGCCCGAGCGATGCTTTTAAAACCAAAGATTGTGTTTGCAGATGAGCCGACCGGAAATCTTGATTCTGAAAATACCATGATAATAACGGAATTATTTAGTAAACTCAACAAAGAATATAAAACCACTTATATAATAGTTACACATGAAGAAAATCTCATGGAGAATTGTACTCAGACAATTCGCATAAAGGATGGTGAGATTACAATTGAATAAAAAAATTAAAAAAAATATTAAGTTAACAGGGTTACTTATTGGGAATGAAAAGAAGCTGATGCTTTGTAGTTTTGTTTCTGTTATTGTAGGATTTACATTTATGTTTATGGTTAGTTCGCTTAGTGGAACTATTATAAAGACAAAGCAGGATAATACAGTAAACAAATATGGAAAATTTCTTATGGTTTTACCGGATATTGATAATGAAAGTGAAAAAGAAATAAAACAAAAATGTATTGATTTTAAATATGAACATTTTGGAGTGGTTGGAAATGTAGAATATGCAAACAAAAAAATAACTATTGGAACGATGACAGAAGATATGGGTGCGACACTTGCTTTTAAATTGATTAAAGGAAAATGGGTAAAAGGATCTGATCAGATTGTTGTCGAAGAATATTTACTTAAGTTATTTGGAAAAGAAAATACACAATTACCTTTTGATATAAAATTAAAAAAGGATGGCAGATTTATAAATTATAAGGTTACGGGAGTTATTTCAAATTATTCATCAGTTATATCAACATCATATGACAAAGAGTTGGAAACAAAAGTATATCCGTCAATTATATGTGGACAGAAAAATGATAAAGATGTAAAAAACTCTTTAGTTATTTTGCAGAAAAAACTTGATTTTAAAAAAGCAAAGAGTGATATAGAAAATGTCTTATTTCAAAACATTTCCGAAGAGGCTATATGTGCTAATGAAAAACTACATTGGCATGGATATAGTGATAATGAAGATATGATAAATATAAATATTTGGTATCCTATCTTACTGGGAATAATGCTATTATTAGAGCAGGCTGTAGTGATAAGAGCATTTGTTATTCGCAATCAAAATACATTTCGTTTATTTCAGGTATTAGGAATGACAACAAAAGAAATAAAAAGACTTTTCTTTTATATAATGCAGATATTTATATGGTTTGGAGTGCTGACAGGATATATATTATCAGTGATTATTGGCAACACATATATAAGTAATGTTTTTGGGGAATATGGCAGATATTATCTAAGCTCATTAAATAATAATGTTTTGATAATGATGATTGTATTTGCAATGATTTCAATATGTAGTTATTTTATACTTATGGGAATAGAACAGCATTCCAGGTTATTTTCTAATAATAATTTTAGAAAAAACAGAAAATACAGATTTAGAAAAATAGATATAAGCATTATTATTGTTCAGACAGTATGTATTTTTTTTACGATTGCATCGTTTTATTTTATGAATACTTTTAGTTGTAAATCAGAAAATATTGAGTATTATTTGTGCAGCAAAAGTGAGGCAAGTGCATATCCGTTGAGGGGGTATTATATAGAGACAGATGGAGAAGAGTATTTTGGGTTTGATGTTTTAAATGTATTTGATAAGTATAAGGATAAAATAAGTATGTCCATCGAAGCGGAAACAAAGCGATGTTCAATATTATTGGATAAAAATAATGTAGATGAGTATTTTAAAAATTATATAAAAGAAAACAGATTGTATTCTTTAGATGAAAGTGATGCCGAAACTAAAGAAAAAAATAATAGATTGTGGAAACAGGTTTCGGTTAAAACAGAAAAGTACAAGCCGGTATCAGATAATGTGCTTGTGACAGTTTTAAGAGAAAAAGAATTTAAAGACTTTGTGAAAAAGAAAGAAATTAAAAATCCCTGTTTTGAAAACAATAAATCAAAATCCTGTATAGTTATTTTGCCGGACTATAAAGAGATAGCAAGTCCGTCAATTAAAGAAAATGGGATGATACGGCTCGGGGGAATAAGAGGTGATGAGAAAAAAGTAAGGTTTTATTCGGAAAAATTTAATGTTGGTGCTGTGCTTAGTGGAAGTAGTGAAGAGTACAATGGCATAGAAATAGTTATGGATGAGAAAACAGCTATAAAAAGCAGAACGGTTTTGGGATGTAACACAATAACAATAGAAATGAAAAAAGACGCACCGTTATTTATACAAAAAGAAGTGGATAAAAATGTTATGTTTACAATGGCATCAATACAGGGAGGCTTGTTAGATTCTTCAGAAAACAGAGAAAGTGATGATAAGCTGATGGCAGCTTATACATCAGTTCTAAGTAATACAATATTGCTGTTTTGTGCAATTATCATATGTATCTATATTAATTTGAGTATTTATATAGATTGGGAGAAACACAGATATGAATATGGTGTATTGCGAAGTTTTGGAATGAGTTATGCTCAGTTACAGAGAAAAGTATTTTTTAGATATAGCAGTAGCATTTTGTTTGCGTGTGCTTTAAATATGTTTTTAGGAAAATATGCATTTACAAATGGGACATTGACAAGCAGGCAAATAATTGTTTCTGTCGGATTGACCGTAGGAATTACTTATGTTTGCAGGCTCATATCATATTATAGAAAAAAAGATGAAACAGTAAGTCGGATGTTGAGTGAAGGGGAGTAGAAATAAATCGAAAGATAGATAAAGACAAAAAATAACTTAGCATAAAGAGTAAATAATATTTATGCTAAGTTATTTTTATGCTAAGTTATTTTAGAATATACGCCTGAGTTTTTTGTGCTTGCTTTGATATATACTAAATCAGGCAGATGTTTGCAATCAGCTATGCTGCCGGCTCATAATATCATCAGCTTATCATCAGATAAGGCACTCTAAAAGTTTTTCATTTACCGGAAGATAAATCTCAGGAATCTTGTGGTTTGCATCACCGTATGTGTGTTTAGCAAAACAGTTACATACGGCATCATGAGTCTGTTGTGTGTATTTAAATGAAAATACTTTTGCTATACGATTGAAAAATACAGGCGAAATAGAACAGCCCCAGTCAGTAGTATCATTTGCATTGATAAGATTTGGAGTTATGACAAGCTCCTTATTCGTAACAGTGTTGTAAGCCGTGAGGATGATGTAATCTGTAGTTTCATTGACAGAAAACTTAAGTTCGCATAACTGTGAAACATCCTCTCGGAAACCAAGAGTTGCAAGTACAGAGTTGTCAACATGTGCAAATGGATCAAATACATCCGTGATAATCCTGTCACTGTCACTTGAAATAAGTTTAATAAGTTTATCTATGCTTTTCTGGCTTAATACATCACTGTCTAAAGAATTTTTCTGCTCTGAGAGGAAACCTATGAGGGAATCAATCTCTTTCTGGTTTAAAAGTGAAAAACTTGAATTTTGTGTATTGCTCATAAACTAACACCTCCATTATTATAAGATGATTTTTCATAAATTACTTAAATATATTATATGATGTTGGGGTAAAAAGGTATTTTGACCCCAATATCATTATATAGTTTATCGCAAGATGTTTCAAGGGAGGAAAGGTAAATAATGTTGTTTATTTTTGTAACGGACTTGATAAATGCGGGAAAATTTAGTACCATATACAATGAAAAAAATAATTATATCTTTTTTTACATAAATAAAAGCTGCAAAGCAGCGGCTAGCAGCTCGCCGGCAGGTTTATGAATGTAAGAAATGCAAGGCTGGACTGTTACGAAAAGAAACATATATGCATTTTTTTAACATAGAAAAATAGTGTGTAATTAAAATCGTAATGCTATAATATGTATGTTGTGCTGACAGTGCAAATATAACAGATAAATGGAGGAAGCAAGTTGAGAGACATCAATATTTATAATACATTGACGAAAAAAGTTGATAAATTTGTACCAAATGAGCCGGGAAAGGTCAAGATGTACACCTGTGGTCCTACGGTATATCATTTTGCACATATTGGAAATTTAAGGAGTTATCTTGTCGAGGACATTCTTGAAAAATATCTGCGTTATGCGGGATATGATGTAAAGAGAGTTATGAACATCACGGATGTAGGTCATTTGACAAGTGATGCGGACAGCGGTGAGGATAAGATGCTCAAGGGTGCAAAAAGAGAGCATAAGACAGTCATGGAAATCGCAAAGTTTTACAGAGACGCATTTTTCAGCGATTGCAGCAAGTTAAACATTAAGACACCTGATGTTGTTGAACCTGCGACAAATTGTATTCCTGAGTTCATTCATATGATAGAAGTGCTTATCGAAAAGGGATATGCTTATGTGGCAGGAGGAAATGTTTATTTTGACACATCAAAACTCAAAGAGTATTATGTTTTGTCAAACCAGAATGAGGAGGAACTTCAGGTCGGTGTGCGTGACGATGTAGAGGAGGATGACAATAAGAAAAACAAAACGGATTTCGTCCTCTGGTTCACAAAATCAAAGTTTGACTCACAGGAACTTAAGTGGGACAGTCCATGGGGAGTAGGTTATCCAGGATGGCATATTGAGTGCTCATGCATAAGCATGAAACATCTTGGCGAGTATCTGGATATTCACTGCGGCGGTGTCGATAATATTTTCCCGCATCACACAAACGAGATAGCCCAGAGTGAATCATACATCGGTCATAAATGGTGCAATTACTGGTTCCATGTCCAGCATTTAAATGACAAGTCAGGAAAGATGAGCAAGTCAAAAGGAGAGTTCCTTACCGTATCACTTCTTGAGGAAAAAGGCTACAATCCGCTTGTTTACAGACTTTTCTGCTTACAGTCACATTACCGCAAGCCGCTTTTGTTCAGCTATGATGTAATGGACAATGTAAAGACGACTTACGAAAAACTCGTCAAGAGAACATCATCACTTTCTAAAGAGGGTGAGGTTGACAAAGAGATATTTGAAAAGTATCAGAATGAATTTGCTGATGCAATGGGAAATGACCTTAATACATCACAGGCGGTTACTGTTCTCTATGATGTGTTAAAGGCAGATACAAATGATGCTACAAAGAGAGCACTTGTAGAAGATTTTGATAGTGTTTTATCACTTGACCTTTTGAAAGAGCAGGAAGAAAAGACAGCGGATGACGGACTTAAGGCAATGGTTGAAGATATGATAGCAAAGAGAAATACAGCACGCAAAGAAAAGGATTTTGCGGCAGCAGATGCCATAAGAGATGAACTTCTTTCTAAAGGAATTGAAATAAAAGATACAAGAGAGGGTACAGTCTGGAAATTGATTTAGCACAATAAAAAACTAATTATTTATTGTAGATTGTACCGGTGATTGAAATAAGGCTACCTTAATCCATCGTCTAAAGCTAGTGGGATTGCGGTAGCCTTATTTTAAAAATATGATTATAGATGAGAGATTAGTAGTAGAGATTGACAACTTTTGGAAAATAATGTTTTAATTGAAATCGAAATCCAAAGGAGCGGTGGCTATGGATAATAAATTACAAAAAACAGGACAAAATAGTCTTATGGATAATTTTGTTAAAACTGATGACATTTTAAATGATATGTGTGGGATTATTGAGTCTTCACAAAAAGCTGCATATCAGGCGGTCAATACAACACTGATACAGAGAAACTGGCTGCTTGGGTATCGAATTGCAGAAGAAGAATTACAGGGTGAGGACAGGGCAAAATATGGAGCTGAAGTTATAAAAAAGCTGGCAAAAGAATTGTCGGCTGAATATGGAAGAGGTTATACAAAATCAAATTTATATAGCTTTTATTCTTTTTATAAGACTTATCCTGAAATTTTCCAGACACCGTCTGGAAAATCTGTTGGGTTATTGTCATGGTCTCATTACTCGGCTTTATTGCAGGTCAAAGACCATGATGCCCGTGCATGGTATGAAAAAGAAGCCGCAGAACAGACTTGGAGTGTCCGCACTTTGCAAAGAAATATTTCTTCTCAGTATTATTATCGTATGCTTAAGACACAGAAAAAAGAGCTTGTAGAAAGCGAAATGAAAGAACTGACGGCATCGTATCAGAATGATAAGTTAGAGTTTATCAAAAATCCGGTAGTTGCAGAGTTCTTAGGATTTTCTCAGAACACGGATTTTACAGAGAGTGACCTTGAGAAAAGTATTCTTTCTAATTTACAGAAATTTTTGATGGAACTTGGAAAGGGATATGCTTTTGTGGCAAGGCAGCAGCATATTCATACGGAGAAGCAGGACTATTACATTGACCTTGTATTTTACAATTATATACTAAAATGTTTTGTGCTCATTGACTTGAAAACAGAGAAGATAACCCATCAGGACGTGGGGCAGATGGATATGTATATCCGTATGTATGATGAACTGAAACGCAGTGAGGGTGATAGTCCGACAATAGGTATTGTGCTTTGTTCTGATACAGACGATGATATTGCACGCTATTCTGTTATGCACGGCAATGAACAGTTATTTGCATCAAAATATAAATTGTACCTGCCGACAAAAGAAGAACTGAAAGCAGAGATTGAAACTCAAAAGGCAATGTTTTATCTTAAACAGCAGGATAATGAGGAAAAAGAAACAGAATAGGATTTGCAAAGTTGTAGATGCTTGTAATATTTAGAATGTGTTTTGCCATATTATTAAAGAACTCAGGAGGAAAAATATGAAACTTAAGAAAAAAATGCTTGTGTGTATCTTGCTTCTTATTTGCATATGTTCATTTGCAGGCTGCAAAAAAGGCTCACAAAAGGATAATGAAAAAAGCGGGAAATTATCGGTGGTGACGACAATATTCCCATATTATGATTTTGTGAAGAATATAGCAGGTGACAAAGTGGAGCTTTCGATGATAGTTCCGGCTGGACAGGATTTACATTCATTTAAACCGGATTCAACGGATATGTCAAATGTATTAAAGGCGGATGTTCTTATTTACAATGGTGGAACTTCTGAAAAATGGGTTGACAGCCTTTTAAAAGTAAAAAGTAAAGAGGCGAAGAAAATTAAAAAAGTTTCTATGATGGATAATGCGTCAGATATTGTGAGTTCGCTGAATGAAGATGGCGACATAAAGGAGCAGACAGGACAGCGTGAATATGATGAACATTTGTGGACTTCACCGGTATGTGCAAAAAAGATTGTTTCAATTATAGAGGAAAAGCTTTGTGATGCCGATAAAGAAAATGCAGATTATTATAAGAAAAATGCTAAAAAATATATAAAGAAACTTGAAGATGTAGATTATGAGCTTAGAGAAGTGTCCGAAAATGCAGGAATTAAGCATCTTATATTTGCCGATGGATTTTCGATGAGATACATGGCAAGCGAACTTGGACTTGCCTATAGTGCGGCATATCCTGTTTGTGGTGGATATCAGAAACCTAAAAAGCAGACAATATCTTATCTTGAAGAGAGAATAAAGGAAGAAAAAATTCCGGTTATATTTAAAAGTGAGAATGATAAGTCAGATGTGGCAGAGAAGATAGCAAAAAAGACAGGGGCAAAAGTAGAGGTATTTAATACCTGTCACATGGTATCGGCAAAACAGTTAAAAAACGGTGTGTCTTACATTGAGCTTATGAATGAAAATATAAAGCTGCTTAAAAAAGCACTTAAATTTAAAGGTTAGAGAGACATAAGTCAGGGTGATGCAGATTCAGATGGTACATGAAAATATATGTTATGGCTGATATAGCGGCAACATTTGTAACAGTAATTGCTTATTTCTTCTATGATTTTCATTTAAACCGGGTGTCAGGATATTACCGGGTATTTATGATAATGGGACTTTTAAGCCTGTTTATTGCTAATTTTAGGAGAATATTCAACAATGTTGATGACAAGTTGAGAGCATCTGTGTTATGGGTACTTATAATAAATAATACGATACCACTGCTTTCATTTGTTCTTTCAAAAAATCCGGGTGGTATGTCAGATTTGCCTGTATATCTTATGCCTGTAGGAAATATTTACATAATATTAGCATTATTATTCAGCTATCTTATGAATTATATGAAAGTTTTTAAGGATGATGTTGAACGACAAGTGTTGCTTAGGATGGCATATACTGATTCCATGACCGGACTATACAACAGGGCGAAGTCGATGGAAGAATTTGAAAAACTTGACAATGGAAGTGAAGCGTATTGTGTGGTGTGGCTTGATCTGAATTATCTGAAAAGAACAAATGACAGATATGGTCATGAAGAAGGGGATATGCTTATCACGAGATTTTCCGGGATATTAAAAAATGCTTTTGATGATATAGGCACGGTCTGCCGCATGGGTGGAGATGAGTTCTGTGTCATCATCAAAAAGTCGATGAATGATATAAAAATAAAGAAATGTATCAACAAAATGCTTGAATTTATCGATGAGGATAATAAAGGCGGGAATAGGTATTTTATGCAGACTTCTTATGGAATAGCAGGCAGTGAGGAATTTGATATGCCGAAAACTGACGGAGTCTGTTCAAGGGCAGATGAGCGTATGTATGAGATGAAAGTAAAGATGAAAGCCCAGAGAACTGATTAGAAATATCTGGTATTATCACTGATATGTACGGTGAAGTTACAGCGAAACTTTCTGTATAGATACATAAGTGTGTATGTTATCATAATAGTGTTAAAAATCGCACTAATAATTATAGACGAACCAAAAAAGTGCTTATATAATGTAATCAAAGTTAAGTAAATGGGAAAAAAAGAAAGGAGATTTCTAATGAAAGTAGCAGACGGATTTTGGTTAAGTAAAAAAGGTTATAATGTAAACTATGCTTCACAGGCATACAAAGTTGAAACTACTGAAAATTCCATTAAGGTTCTTGCAACACCTTATACGGTTATGAACAGAGGTATGACTCTCGGGGGACCAAACCTTGAGATTACATACAGCTCTACTTCAGAAAACATCATTAAAGTTCATATTGACCATTACAGAGGAGGTCTTGACAATAGTCCTCGTTATGAGCTCAATGAGGATACAGGTTATACTCCTGTAATCGAGAGAACAGAAGATAAGGTTACACTTACTTCAGGTGATACAAGAGTTGAGATTAAGATTGGCGATGACTGGGATGTTCAGTTCTATTACAAAGACAGACACCTTACAGGCGGTGCATGGAGAGCAACATCTATCATTTCAGAGAGTCAGTTCACGGCTAATGCACGCATGAATCTTCAGGAAGATGACGAGTTCTTCAACTATCCACAGGATGCTCATACAACATATCTCAGAGAACAGTTAAAGACAGACATAGGTGAGTGTATTTATGGTTTCGGTGAGAAGTTCACACCATTTGTAAAGAATGGTCAGACAGTTGAGACATGGAACTGCGATGGTGGTACCTGTTCAGACCAGAGTTACAAGACAGTACCGTTCTACATTTCATCAAAGAGCTACGGTGTACTTGTAAATAGTTCAGACAAGGTTTCATTTGAAGTAAACTCAGATACAGTATCAAAAGTTACATTTACGGTACCTGGAGAGGAACTTGAATACTTTATCATTGGTGGAGAAAACCTTGAGCATGTTCTTGAAAACTATACTACACTTACAGGAAAGCCTGCACTTCCACCAGCATATACATTTGGTTTATGGCTTTCAACATCATTTACTACAAGCTATGATGAAAAGACAGTTATGAGTTTTATCGATGGGATGAAAGAGCGTAAGATTCCGCTTCAGGTATTCCATTTCGATTGCTTCTGGATGAAAGAGTATGAGTGGTGTAACTTTGAGTGGGATAAGGATATGTTCCCGGATCCTAAGGGACTTTTAGACAAGCTTCACAATGAAAAAGGTCTTGAAGTCTGCGTATGGATTAACTCATACATCGGACAGCAGTCAAAACTTTTTGACATCGGAAAAGAAAAGGGATATTTCATCAAAAACCTTGACGGAAGCGTATTCCAGTCAGATATGTGGCAGCCTGGTATGGCTATCGTTGACTTTACAAATCCTGAGGCTTGTGAGTGGTTCAAGGGATTACTTAAGAAACTTTTTGATATGGGTGTAAATAACATCAAGACAGACTTTGGTGAGAGAATACCTACAAAGTGCAAATATTACAATGGAATGGATCCTATCAAGATGCACAACTACTATACATACCTTTACAACAAGTGTGTATTTGAAGCTCTTGAAGATTACTATGGAAAAGATAAGGCTTGTCTCTTTGCGAGAAGTGCAACAGTAGGCGGACAGAAATTCCCTGTTCACTGGGGCGGTGACTGCTACGCTGAGTATTCAGCAATGTCCGAGACTCTCCGTGGCGGACTTTCACTCTGCTCATCTGGATTCGGTTTCTTCTCACACGATATGGGTGGATTTGAAGCTACTGCACCTGCTGATGTTTATAAGAGATGGTGTGCATTCGGACTTCTCTCTACACACAGCCGTTTACATGGTTCAACATCTTACAGAGTACCTTGGGTTTACGACGAAGATGGTGATACAGAAGCTTGTGATGTACTTCGTCACTATACAGTCCTTAAAGGAAGACTTATGCCTTACCTCTGGGCACAGGCAAACAAGACACACAATGTTGGTGTTCCTATGATGCGTTCAATGATAGTTGCATTCTCTGATGATACAGCTTGCAAGTATCTTGACCAGCAGTATATGCTCGGTGACAATCTCTGTATCGTACCTGTTATGAATGAAGAAGGAATTGCAGAATTCTATGTACCTGACTGCGGAACATGGACAGACATTCAGAGCGGTGAAACATACGAGGGCGGAAAATATTACAAGAGACAGTGTGACTACTTCCAGACACCTATCCTTGCCCGTCCAAACAGCATTGTCACATATGGTAATTTTGATGCAGAAGACAAGATGACAGTAGTTTATGATTATCTTGAAAAAGCTGATGCGGTCATTTACGGTCTTGAAGATGGAAAGAGTGCGACAGCAACTATCTATGACAGTGAGTCAAACAAACTTACAGACATAAAAGCTGAGCGTAACGCAAATGTCATAACAGTATCTTATAACTCTACAGATAAGAACTTTACTGTAACAGCAGAAGGAAAGACTGTAGAAGCTAAAGCCGGAACAACAAGCGTTGAGATTACATTGTAATAAAAAGCCATGTTAAATTAAAAAGATATAGATAATGAACCCCGTAGCATTGAGGCGGACTGCTTTATGCTGCGGGGTTTTGTTTTGGCTGTTGTAAAAAATGTAAGAAATTGCTATAATAATATAAATAGACTTATTTTTACAAAAAACGATATAAAATTCAACACTATTAGGTAAACAGTATAAATTTCAGGAGGTACGATATATGAGCATATCAAAAATAAAATTTGGAGTTACGGCAAATGGGGACGAGGTTACAAAATATACTTTGAAAAATAATAATGGTATAGAAGTTTCATTTATTGATCTGGGTGGCGTTATTACCAATCTGATGATGCCGGACAAGGATGGAAATATTGATGATATTGTACTCGGATATGATACAGTAGCTGAGTATGAGGTAAATATGCCAAGTTTTGGTGCACCACTGGGAAGATATGCAAACAGAGTGTCAAATGCCATATTTAACCTTAATGGAAAAGAGTATAAGCTTGATAAGAATGAGAGCACAAACTGTCTCCATGGAGGAAATACGAGATACAACCGCATGATGTATAATGCAGAGACGGATGTGGTTGAGAATGGTGACAGCATTACATTTTCAAGACTGAGTCCTGACGGTGAGCAGGGATTTCCGGGAAATCTCACAGTTGCCATTACATATACATTAAATGATGACAATGAACTTATGATAGATTATTATGCAGTTGGTGATGAAGATACCATCGTAAATATGACAAATCATTCGTATTTCAATCTAGGAAAAGGCGGACATAAGTGTAAGGATATTCTCGACCAGGAGATTACAATTTATGCTGATAATTATACTCCGGTAAACGATATATTGGTGCCTACCGGTGAGATTAAGAGTGTCGAAGGTACAGCACTTGATTTTAGAAACGGAAAGCCGGTGCGTGAAGGTCTTGGTGCGTATGACAAAGACGAAAAGACCGTTACCGAGTATGATCATAACTTTGTACTTAATGGAGACGATGTATGTGATGTTGCAAAGGCAGCACAGTTTGTTTGCAAAGAGACAGGCAGAATGATGGAAGTATATACGGATCAGCCGGGATTACAGCTTTATACGGCAGGTGGACTTACGACGGAAAATTCAAAAGACGGTATAAATTATGCTAATTTCTGTGGTGCGTGCTTTGAGTCACAGAATTTTCCAAATGCCATAAATACTAAAGGATTTCCAAATGCGGTATTAAAGGCTGGAGATGAATATACTACTACTACAGTATTTCGTTTTTCTATTATATGATGTAAGTGTCAAAAGTTGTTATTGACACTTTATTGTATAGATATGAGATTTATCACAGGGAGGATAGTTGAACATAGATGAAGAAGCTTAGTGAATTAGATGTTCTTGTTGTTGATGACAATAGTGCAAATACACTCGTTCTTAAGGCTATGATCGAAAGATATGGTGCAAATGCAGATACCGCTGAGTCCGGCATGGAAGCGATTGAAATGTCATGTTCTAAAAGTTATGATATAGTTCTGATGGATTATCTTATGCCTGATATGGATGGAGTGGAAAGTATAAGGCAGATAAAGTTTGTTGCAGGAGATAATGACAATACTCTCTATTTTGGAGTATCCGCAACAGTAGACAATCAGGTTATGGAAATGTTTCGGGCAGCAGGTGCTTCAGATGTACTCAGAAAACCGGTCAGGAAAGAAAATTTAGAGGAAGTTTTCTCGGCGAATGGAATTGAGATTGACACGATAGAAGTTGAAGAGGAAGAAGAAAAGGACAGGACAATGTTTTTAAATGCAGTTGAGGGACTCAATTATCAAGAGGGTCTTTCACTTATGGCAGGCAGTCTTGAAAATTATATGAAAGTGCTCGCAGTCAGTGTCAGAAATATAATTGAAAATTATAATATGATTGATGTGATAAGAAATACTGAGCAGATGGAAACAATGACGCTTTATTTTCATAGCTTAAAAGGTATATTTTTGAATATAGGTGCAGATGAACTTGCTGGGCAGTCAAAACGTATGGAATTTGCAGCAAGAGAGTTTGAAAATCCTTATGTTCATGAGATGATGGATGGTTATCTTGACAAAGTCAAAAAATTCCATGATGAACTTGAACAGGCATGTATTTTTTATAAGGAGCAGGATATAAATAAAAGTAAAATTGAAGTTATGCCTGCAACGGAATTTATGCAGAATATTGAAAGACTAAAGGAATATATTGAGGATTTCAACTATATAGATATTATTGAATTATTAGAAAAAATGATGGGAAGTGCATCGGCTGAAACGCAGAGTATTTTAAATGATGTGTATGATAATGTGCAGAATTTTGAGTACGATACTGCCCTTGAAATATTAAATAATGTGACGGAGAATTAATGATGAATGTCTTTAAAAAGTGTTTGCGTAAGGAATTTGGAAAAAAAGGATATGAACATTATGTTGACCTCTTTAATGAAGAAGTGAAAAATTATGCCAATATAAAAAATGATATAGAAAGTAAAAAGATTTACAAAGATATGTATGAGGTTTTATCAAAAGACCCAAAGAAAGTTACAACGGAAAAACTTGAAAATCTGTCATGCACACTTTATAAAGCATTGCAAATTGCAAGAAAGTTTACGGGGGTGCTTTCTGCGTATGTTGTGGGGAATATAGTGCTTCTTGCACTTAATCTTGACTATTATGTCACCTGCATTAGCGTGGCATTTCTCGGAGCAGCATTTTTGTATAAATTATTGGAATTTTTGGAAAATAAATTCTGTTTTATAGATGCATATCTGATAATGATATACAAGACTGTCCTTGAAAAGATAAGGTAAATCTGCTTATTAAAAAAGATACTTTGCATAGTGTTTTTAGCAAAGTATCTTTTTTGATAATATGATTTTTTAAGTTATAGGAAAATGCTAATAACATAGTGGGAAACCAACGAGAATTGCAAAGCAATTTTTGGATGGCAAAACGCAGGCTTTTTTACTGACTTTTAGGTTTAAGTGTCAATGATTAGATAAGTTCAAAATGTTTCATGGCATTATATATGCCATCGTCAAATACATCGTCTGTCACATAATCAGCTTTTTCAAGAACAATAGGACTGCTGTGTTTCATGGCTATGCTGGTGCCGGAAAATTCAAGCATGGTAAGATCATTCGTGCTGTCACCTATTGCAATAGTATCTTTTTTATCTACATTGAAATGCTTCATCAGAAATTCCATACCGGTTGCTTTTGAACAGTTGGCAGGAACAATTTCATAGAAATTATTGCCACGGTCTATTATTGTAAATATTTTTGAATATTTTGCTTCAAATGACTTGAAATCACTGTTTTTGTGAATACCTATGCAGAATTTGTCAAATACAAGGTCAGAAGCCTTTGATGGTTCAAGTTCTTTATAGGCAGAAGGGTAAAGATGCTTTTGCTCATCTTTAAAATCACCAATATGTGTTGTGTAAGGTTTATTTCTGTAATAAAGCGTTTTCTCGCCCTCAAGAAGCCATTCAATGTTGTATTTTTCAAGGTCGCTTACAAGTTCATTACCGATTTTAAAGGGTACTGTCTGTGAAAAAAGGACTTCATTCTTATATAAAATATAAGTACCGCATCCGCACACAAAACCATCCATATTTAATTCTTTGAGATATACATCTATTTCAGATAATGAACGACCTGTATTTACAAAACAGAGGTGGCCGTTTTCCTGAAGCTTTTTAATTGCATCTTTCGCTGACTGTGGAACTACATTTTTTTTGCCGACTCTGTCTGCGAGTGTTCCGTCTACATCAAAAAATAATAATTTTCTCATATGCAAATCCTTTCGATATTGTTATAATGATTTGAGGTGGTATGTTAATCTAAAAAATACCGCAAAATAATTGGTATATATTTTAATTCGCTGTGTTATTTAGCTGAAAGTCAGAGATACAATATATAAAAATCTCACCGGTGTATTTTTATTAAGTTGTTTATGTAGTTATTGGTAATGTGTTTAATGATTATAAAGTAACTTTCCTGTGTTGTTATTTGTGACAATTTCAGCGGTGTTTATTATATAGCACATGGTATGTTTTAGTCAATTATAATGTTTTTGTTTAGTAATAAAAAGAGAATTTGGCATACAATAAACAAGCTCATTGTATTGCCGATTATCTTTTTATGGCTGAAAGGTTACAATGTTAAAAGATTAGAAATGAGGTTTTTATAGATGAGTTACGATAATGATGAGAGAGATTTTTTGCCGGTTTGCAGAGAGGATATGCTTAGGCGTGGCTGGGAACAGGTTGATTTTGTTTACATCTGCGGTGATGCCTATGTGGATCATTCGTCTTTTGGTGCAGCTATTATTACGAGGGTTTTGGAGAGTCACGGATATAAGATAGGTTTTATTGCACAGCCTGACTGGAAAGATGAGGAGAGTATCAAAGTGTTTGGTATGCCAAGACTTGGTTTTCTTGTGTCGGCAGGCAATATGGATTCGATGGTTAATCATTATACCGTATCTAAAAAGAGGAGAAGTTCGGATGCATATACTCCGGGTGGTGTTATAGGAAAAAGACCGGATTATGCGACTATTGTTTATTGCAATCTTATAAGAAAAGTTTATAAGAAAGTGCCTATTATTATCGGAGGTATTGAGGCGAGTCTTAGGAGACTTGCTCATTATGATTACTGGTCTGACAAACTTAAACATTCGATACTTGTCGATTCGCAGGCGGATATATGTATATACGGAATGGGTGAACTTTCGGTTGTCGAGATAGCAGATGCTCTTGAAAGCGGGATTGATGTGTCGGATATTACTTTTGTAAACGGAACTGTTTACAGAGCTAAAAATCTGGATAGTGTTTATGATGCAAAAACATTGCCTGATTTTGAGACGATGCAGAATGATAAGCTTGAGTATGCAAAAAGTTTTTATATACAGTATTGTAATACAGACTCTATTACGGCGAGCAGACTTGTGGAAAAGTATAACGACCATCTTTATGTGGTGCAAAATCCTCCGGCAAGACCGCTTACACAGCTTGAAATGGATGATGTGTATGCATTGCCGTATATGAGGGCATATCACCCGATGTATGAGAAAGACGGTGGTGTACCTGCTTTGTCTGAAATAAAGTTTAGTCTTACAAGCAACAGAGGGTGTTTTGGGGGCTGCAGTTTTTGTGCACTTACATTTCATCAGGGCAGGGTTTTGCAAACAAGAAGCCATGAATCGATAATAGCAGAAGCAAAGCAGATGATAAAAGAGCCGGATTTTAAAGGGTATATACATGATGTCGGAGGTCCGACGGCTGATTTCAGGGGGAGAGCGTGTGACAAACAGGTTGAGCACGGTGTATGTATGAACAGGCAGTGTCTTTTTCCAAAACCGTGTCCAAATCTTAAAGTTGACCACAGCGATTACCTTAAGCTTTTGCGTAAACTCAGAAAACTTGACGGAGTAAAAAAAGTTTTTGTGCGTTCAGGTCTTAGGTTTGATTATATAATGGCAGACAGTGATGATACATTCTTAAAAGAACTTTGTGAGTACCATATAAGCGGTCAGTTAAGGGTTGCACCGGAGCATATATCCGATGAAGTTCTTAGAAATATGGGAAAACCTGAAAATGCCGTGTATGAAGCATTTAAGAGAAGATATGACAGGATAAATAAAAAAGTCGGTAAAAAGCAGTTTGTCGTGCCTTATCTTATGTCATCACATCCGGGTTCTACACTTAAAGAAGCCGTGGAGCTTGCGGTTCATCTTAGGGATTTAGGTTATATGCCTGAACAGGTACAGGATTTTTATCCGACACCGTCGACAATATCAACTTGTATGTATTATACGGGTGTTGATCCAAGAACAATGAAAAAAGTTTACACACCTGTAAATCCTCACGAAAAGGCTATGCAGAGGGCACTTATACAGTATAAAAATCCTAAGAATTATGATCTTGTAAAAGAAGCACTTATAAAAGCCGGCAGGGAGGATCTTATCGGTTTTGATGAAAAATGTCTTATAAGACCGAGAAAGGAAAAATGGAGGGAAGAAGCGTGGGAGAAAAAATCGAGGTCAGGAAGCGGTTTAAGGTCGGGAGAAAAGTCAGGAACAAATGACAGACCAGGTAAAAAAGCGAATGGCTGCAAAAAGTCTGACAGACGAAATACCGGTTTGGAAAATATGTATGGAAATAGAAAAAATTATGCATCAAATGGAACAAACGGCAGAGGTAATAAAAATGCCAAAATAAGTGATAGAGCAGGTAATAAAGGCGGGGCGTTGTCAAACAATAGAAAAAGAGCAAAAAGCAAAAAAAGATAAAGTTTATTAAAAAACAGACGATATAAAATATAGATAATCAGGCGGAAAAAATAAAAGGAGTGTGATCATTATGTCATCAATATTTTCAATAAATGGTGCAGGCAGTATGTTCTTTGCCGACAGCAGCAATAGCACACAGAATTCAGCATCATCAATTTTTGGCAATACAAGTTCATTACTTGGCGATTACGCCATGATAAAGTCCGGTGGATATAAGAAACTTTTGACAGCGTATTATGCTTCACAAAAAACAGACAGTACGGCATCGGGCAGCAACACATCATCGGCTTCTGATTCTAAGTCGGCTTTACTTGAGGTAAAGACAAATTCAACTAAGTTAAAGGAGTCATTATCAAAATTGTCTGACTCTTCATTATACGAAAAGAAAACGGACAAGGATGGCAATAAGGACTACGACAGGGATGCCATCACAAGTGCGGTAAAGGGATTTGTAGAAGCATATAACAATTATGTTGATTCAAGTTCAAAAGTTGACTCAACAGGAATATTAAGAAGAAGTGTCAGCATGGTAAATAATACAAGTGCAAATTCAGTGCTTCTTTCAAAGAGCGGAATCAGTATCGGAAAGGACAATAAACTTACACTTGATGAGGATACCTTGAAAAAAACTGATGTAAATGTGTTAAAGACATTGTTCAGTGGTGTTGGTTCACTCGGAGATACCATATCTTCAAAGGCAGGTGAAAGTTTCGGACTTGCCAATAGTGCAGCATTTACAATGGGTCATGCTGCTACATATACTTACAGTGGTGCGTATTCTACATTTGCAAACAGCAATAACTGGTTTAACGGTCTTATGTAAAGCTTATGTTACTGTTCTTAAACAGCAGGTGTTCACTGGACTGTAATATATAAATGAATGGAAATCGCAGAACAAAGTAAAAATAAAAATACAGGCATGTATGGATAAAAATTCTGTCATGCCTGTATCTTTATGTAATGAAAGGAAAAAATATGTATCGTTTTTATGTATCCAAAGAGCAGATTACAGATGATAAAGTTTATATAGATGGGACGGATGTAAATCATATAAAAAATGTTTTAAGGCTTGAAAAGGGCGACTGGATAATTGCCTGTGACAAAGAAGGAACGGATTATGTTTCAAGGATAAGTGATATATCTTCTGAAAGGGTAGTGCTTAATATTGAGAAGGTTCAGGACTCGGATACCGAACTTCCATGTAAGATAGTGTTGTTTCAGGGACTTCCCAAGAAAGACAAAATGGAGTTTATCATTCAAAAGGCGGTTGAACTCGGTGTGTCCAAGATAGTTCCTGTGGCAATGAAAAGATGCGTTGTGAAGCTTGATGATAAAAAGGCTGACAAAAAGGCAAAACGCTGGCAGACGATAGCAGAAGCAGCCGCAAAACAGAGTGGCAGGGGGATTATTCCGGAAGTGACAAATCCTGTAAATATCAAAGAGGCATTTGACATTGCGTGCGGCTTAGAGTACAATATGATACCATATGAGTTACAGGACGGAATAGAAAAGTCAAGAGAAATAGTAAAAGAAGGCTGCACGAAAAAATCAGTTGGAATTTTTATCGGACCGGAGGGCGGTTTTGAAAAAGAAGAAGTTGAAGAGGCTGTATCAAGAGGGATAAAGCCTATATCTCTCGGTAAGAGGATATTAAGGACGGAGACTGCCGGAATAGCGGTTGTTTCAATAATGATGTTTGAGATGCAGGACTAGGTACGGAGGAATAAGACAAATGGAGGCTTATCTTGATAATGCTGCCACAACACAGACATTCCCGGAGGTTTGTGACATAGTTAAAAGAGTTATGATGACTGATTTTGGAAACCCGTCATCAAAGCATACAAAGGGAATGGAGGCAGAAAATTATATAAATGAGGCAAAGGAAAATATAGCAGCAACGCTTAAATGCCAGCCAAAAGAGATTGTATTTACATCTGGCGGAACAGAGTCAAACAATATGGCTCTTATTGGCACTGTTATGGCAAATAAAAGGGCAGGAAAGCATATAATAACGACAAGAATAGAACACGCGTCAATCCATGAGCCGCTTGCATTTCTTGAGGAGATGGGTTACGAGGTGACTTATCTTAAGGTGGACAGGCTCGGTCATATTGATTTGGAAGAACTGAAAGAAGCCATAAGGGATGATACGGTTCTTGTTTCAATTATGTTTGTGAATAATGAGATGGGTGCAGTTGAGGATATAAAAAAAATATCTGAGATAATTAAAAGAAAAAATAAAAATACGCTCTTTCATGTGGATGCGATACAGGCATATGGCAAATATAAGATAGTGCCTAAAAAAATGGGCATAGATCTTATGTCAGTAAGCGGTCATAAAATTCACGGACCTAAGGGAAGCGGATTTTTATATATAAAAGAAAATACAAAGATAAGGCCTATAATCTTTGGCGGGGGACAGCAGAAAGGTATGCGTTCGGGAACTGAGAATGTTCCGGCAATAGCGGGACTTGGACTTGCGGCAAAGCTCATATATGGGGGGCACAGTGAAAAGACAGAAAAACTTTATGAATTAAAGAAGATGCTTATTGATGGTCTTTATAAGATAGGTGATGATAATAAATGTGCTGACGGCTCGTGTGGTGTTGTTATAAATGGAATAGATGGTATTGATATAAAAGAGACTGCTCCTCATGTCGTAAGTGCATCGTTTTATGGGATAAAGAGTGAGGTCCTTCTTCATGCACTTGCGGCAAAAGGTGTTTATGTATCGTCAGGTTCGGCGTGTTCATCAAATCATCCCGAACTTAGCGGCACATTAAAAGCAATAGGTGTAAGTGATGAACTTCTCGATTCCACGATAAGGTTCAGTTTTTCGGTAGAAACGACAAAAGAACAGGTTGAGTATGCATTGGAGGTACTAAAAAAACAGCTTCCGATACTTAAGAGATTTATTAAACAGTAAACAAATGGAGGAAAAGATGGCACAGGGATTTTTATTAAAATACGCAGAGATAGGCGTTAAGGGAAAGAACCGTTATAAATTTGAAGATGCGTTATGTGATCAGATAAGATTAAGACTTTCATGTATAGACGGTGATTTTACGGTTCAAAAAGAATCAGGACGAGTGTTTGTTCAGGCTGATGGTGACTTTGATTTTGATGAAGTTATCGAGACTTTACAAAGAGTGTTTGGTCTTGCAGGAATAAGTCCTGTCGAGGTTGTCGAGGACAAAAACTGGGACAATGTGACAAAGGCGGTAGGAGACTTCGTAGAGAAACAGTACGATAAATGCGATTTTTCATTTAAGGTAAAATCAAAGAGAAGTGACAAGCATTATCCGTACACATCACCTGAGGTGTGTGTTGAGATGGGCGGCTATCTTCTTGAACGTTTTCCGGAACTTTCGGTAGATGTGCACAATCCTGATGTTTATATATGGGTGGAGATAAGAGAAAAAGCCTATATTTATTCAAAGGTATATAAGGGAATAGGCGGTATGCCTCTTGGAACTGCAGGAAAAGCAATGCTTCTTCTATCAGGAGGAATCGACAGTCCCGTTGCGGGATATATGATTTCTAAGAGAGGTGTCTGGATAGATGCGGTATATTTCCATGCCCCACCATACACAAGTGAGAGAGCAAAACAGAAAGTTGTAGACCTTGCAAAACTTGTCTCAAGATATACAGGAAAGATAAGACTTCATGTTGTCAATTTCACTGACATTCAGATGTATATTTATGAGCAGTGTCCTCATGAGGAACTCACTATCATAATGAGAAGATATATGATGAGGATAGCACAGCATCTTGCCAAAGAAAACGGCTGTCTTGGTCTTGTTACGGGAGAGAGCATAGGTCAGGTTGCAAGCCAGACTATGCAGAGTCTTGCAGCTACAAATGAAGTTTGTGACATACCGGTTTACAGACCGCTTATAGCATTTGACAAGCAGGATATAGTTGACATTTCAGAGAAAATCGGAACATATGAGACTTCTATACAGCCATACGAAGACTGTTGTACGATATTTGTTGCAAAACATCCTGTCACAAAACCAAATCTTAAAGCGATAAACAAATCAGAGGAAAATCTTACCGAGAAGATTGATGAGATGGTAAAAGAAGCTCTTGATACTATTGAGATAATCGAAATCGGAAAATAATAATATATAATTCATAAAGAAAAATTATAAAGAATAACAGATAAAAGAGAACACCAAAGATATGAATAATATGTATCATAAGGTGTTCTCTGAAATTACATTTTAAATTTTAAATTGAGAAGGCTTAGCCTTCCCGGTGTTTAGTATAAACTGTTGTGTCATTGTTGACAAACTCTTTTACTCAACGATGTAAGGTGCTAATGTTTTAAGGATATCATCCATGTTGTCATCATCGTGAATGTTTAAGTCGATAGCCTTTGAAAGGTCAAGACTGAAAATTCCCATGATAGATTTTGCATCGATAACATATCTTCCTGAAACTAAATCAAAATCTGTGTTGAATTTAGTTACATCATTTACAAATGCCTTTACTTTGTCGATAGAGTTTAAAGAAATCTTTACGGTTTTCATACTAACTACCTCCCTTATATTTTGTTCACATATAATACTAGACATTGAACAGCGAAAAGTCAATATACAATGTTGCCAAAAAAATGGTATGTAGTGTGTGTATAGTTACCATTAGAACGACAATAAATACTGAAATAACAAAAAAATTTGTGATATGTTACAAAAATAAGGTGAAAAATATAGTAGAGTTTACAGAAAAATGTGAGGTTGAACTGTAAAAAATAGTTTACATATAAAATATCAGGAGGAAAAAGGTGCGTGTAGCTTTTTTAACATTAGGATGTAAGGTAAATTCTTACGAAACGGAAAAAATGAAGATTAATTTTGAAAAAAAAGGTCACAGCGTTGTAGCTTTTGATGAGGGAGCAGATGCCTATATAATAAATACCTGCACGGTTACTAATATAGCTGACAGAAAATCCAGAAAAATGCTTCACCGGGCAAAACGCTTAAATCCTGAAGCTGTCGTAGTTGCCACCGGCTGTTATGTTGATTCTGCAAGGGCAAAGGGTGAAGTGGATGAGAGTGTTGACCTTTTTATATCAAATAGCGACAAGGATAATCTTGTAGAGATAGTTTTAGAAAAATTATATCAGATAAATGGTCAGACTTTAGAACAGGATGCTCAAAATAATTGTCGTGCAGATATACAGTTAAACAGCTTAGTTCATGAAAATATGTCTGAAGCAGCAATTAAAGAGGAACACACAAGAGCGTATATTAAAATACAGGATGGCTGCAATCAGTATTGCACATACTGCATAATCCCATATGTGAGAGGACCATTGAGAAGTAAGTCTCTTGATGATATAAGGGATGAGGTTACAAAGCTTGCGGCAGCAGGTTATAAAGAGATAGTTGTAACCGGAATACATCTCTCGTCATATGGAGTAAATGGAAAAAAATCAGGGGAATTTCTTGAAAAAGCCGGGAAACCGCTGCTTGAAGCACTTGAAACGATAGACAGCGTTGAGGGTGTGGAGAGGATAAGACTTGGCTCGCTTGAACCGAGGATAATCACTGACGGGTTTGCAAGCAGACTTTCTAAGATAAAAACGATTTGTCCTCACTTTCATCTTTCACTACAAAGCGGAAGTGAGAGCGTTTTGAAGAGGATGAACAGACATTATTCACCACAGGAATATTTAGACGGTGTAAAGATATTAGAAAAATATTTTGAAAATCCGGCAGTAACGACTGATATAATAGTAGGTTTTCCGATGGAGACAGAGGAAGAATTTTTAGAAACTGTTCAGTTTGCCAAAGAGGTGCGTTTTGCACAGATTCATGTGTTTAAGTATTCAAGAAGACAGGGGACTGTCGCAGACCGGATGGACGGACAGATAACCGAACATGAAAAATCATTGAGAAGTGATAGACTTCTTAAATGTGAAAAGCGTCTTGAAAATGAATATATGGACAGGGCACTTAAGAAAAATGAAAAAGTTTTGTTTGAGGAGATAACAGAAATAGGCGGTAAAAAATATATCATAGGATATAATGAGAGATATATAAGAATTGCCGTAAATGCCGATGAAATCAAGGATGCACAGAGTAAATGCAATACTATAACTGATGTTGAAATCATCGGAAAAGCAGATGATGATGATATGATTCTCGGAAAAATAAATGATAACATTTAAAAAATTATGTTGTTTTTTTTTACGGGATATATTAGTATATAAATATATATTTTGAACGTGAAAAGAAATGGAGGGCAGTTGCCTTTATGCAGGAAATAAACAATACACAATATTTTAAAGTACAGAAAGACCAGGTAATAGAAGTTAAAGATGTTATAGCAAGAGTATATGAAGCTCTTACAGAAAAGGGGTACAACCCTGTAAACCAGATAGTCGGTTATGTCATGAGTGGAGATCCGACATATATCACAAGCCACAAGGGTGCCAGAAGTCTTATCAGGCGTGTAGAGAGAGATGAGATAATCGAGCTTTTGCTGGAGGACTATATAAACAACAACTTTAAGTAAAGTTGTTGTTATTAGAAGTTTCTGCGAAACTTCGTTAAGTATAAGTGCATATAACAGGTACAAGATATTAAAAAGTTTCTGCGAAACTTCGTTAGGTATAAGTGCATATAACAGGCACAAGATATTAAAAAGTTTTTGCGAAACTTCGTTAAGTATAAGTGCATATAACAGATACAAAATATTAAAAAGTTTCTGCGAAACTTCGTAAAACAGATAATGAGTGCGAATTTATAAAATTGAATATATAGAAAGATTGAATGGGTGAATTTATGAGAATAATGGGTCTTGATTATGGTGCAAAGACGGTTGGTGTTGCGATAAGTGATGAGATGCTTCTTACGGCACAGCCTATCGAAACGATACGGCGCGAGCGACCTGCTAAACTCAGACAGACTCTTGCAAGAATCGAAAGCCTTATGAAAGATTATGATATTGATAAGGTTGTTATCGGTCTGCCTAAAAAACTCAATAATGAGGAGGGTGACCGCTGCGAAAAGACGAGAGAGTTTGGCGAGATGGTGGAGAGAAGAAGTGGTCTTGAGGTTATCTATCAGGATGAGAGGCTTACGACTGTTCAGGCTGACAATGTACTTGCTGAGGGAGGAGTTCGTAAAGAAAACAGAAAGCAGTATATTGACAAGATGGCGGCATCATTGATCTTACAGAGTTATTTAGACGGTTTAGAACGGAATTAATGAAAGGATACAATTAAATATGGAAGAAAACAAGGAAAACAAAGTTGTTTATTTTACAACAGATGAGGGAGAGGAAGTTCCTTTTTTTGTGGTAGAAGAAACTAAGATAGCAGGTGAAAATTATCTTCTTGTAACGGACAGTGAGGAAGATGAGGCGGATGCATATATATTTAGAGAAGTTTCTGAGAACGAAAATGACAGTTTTTACGAGATGGTCGAAGATGAAGAAAAAATAAATGCACTTTCAAAGGTTTTTGCGGAATTATTAGATGATGTGGAATTTGAAGGTTAGTACAGAAAGGCAGGGAAAAAGATTGAATAGTAATAATAAAAATCCGGAGACAGAAAATTCTCAAAATGAGAATATTGAAGTTGAAGAAAAAGTTGTCAAAAGACCGGGAAGACCAAGAAGAAAGACAACTAATGATAAACCGGCAGCAGTAAAAAGAACACAGACAAGGGGAGCAAAGAAAAAAGAAGATGCACCACTTGGCAAAGGTCTTAAGATAATACCGCTTGGCGGACTTGAACAGATCGGAATGAATATCACGGCATTTGAGTATGATGACAGCATAGTTGTAGTAGACTGCGGGTTATCATTTCCGGAAGATGAAATGCTTGGTATAGACCTTGTTATACCGGATATAACATATCTTAAAGAAAATATAGATAAAGTTAAAGGTTTTGTGATAACACACGGACACGAGGATCATATAGGTGCACTTCCCTATGTGCTTAAAGAGATAAATGTACCTGTATATGCGACAAAGCTGACTATGGGACTTATCGAAAACAAGTTAAAGGAGCATGTTCTTCCAAAACCGGTTAAGAGAAAAGTTGTAAAGTACGGTCAGTCGATAAATCTCGGATGTTTCAGAATAGAATTTATCAGAACGAACCACAGTATATCAGATGCAGCAGCACTTGCGATATTCTCACCGGCAGGAATAGTAGTTCACACCGGAGACTTTAAGGTGGATTATACTCCTGTAAACGGAGAAACTATAGATCTTCAGAGATTTGCGGAACTTGGTAAAAAAGGTGTACTCGCACTTATGTGTGACAGTACAAATGTAATGAAGCCGGGTTACACGATGTCGGAGAGGACAGTTGGAAAGACATTTGATAATATTTTTGCAGACAATGAAAAGCACAGGATTATAGTAGCGACATTTGCTTCAAATGTTGACAGAGTACAGCAGATAATAAATTCAGCCGAAAAATACGGAAGAAAAGTTGTCGTTGAGGGACGAAGTATGGTAAATGTTATCTCAACAGCGGCAGAACTCGGATATCTTGATGTTCCTAAAAATATAATTATAGAAATGGAGCAGATGAAGAATTATCCGCCGGAAAAACTTGTACTTATAACAACAGGAAGTCAGGGTGAGGCTATGGCGGCTCTTTCAAGAATGGCAGCAAATCTTCACCGTAAAGTCAGCATAGAGCCGGGAGATACTGTTATATTCAGTTCACGACCAATTCCGGGAAATGAAAAAAATGTATCAAAGGTTATAAACGAACTCGCACAGAAAGGTGCAAAAGTAATCGTACAGGATACTCATGTATCAGGTCATGCTTCGCAGGAGGAGATAAAACTTATATATTCTCTTACAAGACCTAAGTATGCTATTCCGGTTCACGGTGAATATCAGCATCTTAAAGCTCATGCAGAGCTTGCACAGGGGATGGGCATACCAAAGGAAAATACAATAGTTTTATCTTCAGGTGATGTTCTTGAACTCACACAGGAGAGAGCAACACTCATCGGTAAAGTACAGGCACAGGGAATCATGGTTGACGGACTCGGTGTAGGTGATGTTGGAAATATCGTTTTACGAGACAGACAGCATCTTTCAGAAAATGGTCTTATCATTATCGTGCTTACACTTGAAAAATATACAAACCAGCTTCTTGCAGGACCAGATATTGTTTCAAGAGGATTTGTCTATGTAAGGGAGTCAGAGTATCTTATGGATGAAGCAAAGAGTATCGTTTATGCGGCACTTGAGAGATGCCTTGACAATAAGGTTTCAGACTGGAGCAAGATAAAGACCGAGATAAAAGACAGTCTTAGTGATTATCTCTGGAAGAAGATGAAGCGTAATCCAATGATATTACCTATAATCATGGAAGTTGAGTAGATTTTTGTATTGCCCGCATCATAGGTGCGAACGGTAACATTTTTATTGTAGCCTGATTTTAGAGCTGTGGGGAGGAAAAGGTTTTATGAGAGAGATTGAGGATGCTTTAAACACATTGATAGATACTATAAAGTCAACAAAAGAATATAATCAGTATCAGACACTTTTAAATAAAGTAAAAAATGAGCCGGAATTATATGGCAGAATATGTGATTATAGAAGACAGAGCCTCGCCCTGCAGCTTTCGGATAATGAAAATTTTATTCAGGAAAATAATGAGCTGCAGAAACGTTTTTCGGATCTGCTAAATATAGGGCTTTCAAATGAATATTTTGCAGCAGAACATCAATATTGCATGATGATAAGAGAAATTCAGGAGCGTTATCTCGAACAGATAAATATCGAGACTGATTTTTTGGAGGGATAGGTATGGAAAAAAACAAAAAATCAGATCAGGCATTGAAGTTTTTATGCAGAGGTTTACTGCTTCTTGTAAATATACTTGTATTTTTGTTTATAATTTTTATACTTTTTCACGCCTGCAAGGCATTTTACAATTTTGGTTATGAGATATATGGGCCTGTTGTGGTGGAGGAAGCACCGGGGACGGATAAAGAGTTTTCCGTGTCAAAAGGTGAATCTATGCATAAAGTTGCGGACACTCTTTATAATAAAGGACTCATAGCAAATAAATATTCATTTTATGTTAGAACAAGATTGATGGACAAGGATGAGATTAAGTTAAAACCTGGAATTTATACATTAAATACGAGCATGGGATATGAGGATATACTTGACATTCTTACTCAAAGTGAATAAAAAGAGAGGAAAAGATTTTGATCATCGATGAAAGATTATCGACATATATTGATTCAATATCATGGGACATACCAAAATATTTAAAGGAAGTTGAAAAAGCGGCATTAGCTGATGAAGTGCCTATAATAAGGCGTTCGATGCAGTCACTTATATCATTCCTTTTAGAAATGAAAAAACCGAATGCCGTGCTTGAGATAGGTACCGCAGTCGGTTTTTCAAGTATGTTTATGAGTGAATATGTGCCGGAAGATACAATTATAGATACGATAGAAAAAGTTCCGATAAGGATTAAATGTGCTAAAGAAAATTTTGAGAGATACGGGAAGAATGACAGGATAACTTTGTATGAGGGAGATGCGGTTGATGTTCTTAAAAAGCTTGCCGCTGAGGGAAGAAAATATGATTTTATTTTTATGGATGCAGCTAAGGGGCAGTATCTTAATTTCCTTGAACCGGTTCTTGATATGCTTACTGATGATGGACTTTTAGTGACAGACAATGTACTTCAGGATGGAGATATAATACAGTCAAGATATGCCATCACAAAGCGTGACAGGACGATACACGGCAGGATGAGAGAATATCTTTATTTTCTGACACATTCGGAAAGGTTTAAGACGGTAGTATTGCCTGTTGGTGATGGGGCGGCTTTGTCACAGGTAATCCGGGCGGACAGAAAAAAAGAATAAGACATGGAAACTGGCAAAATGATGCAGGGATAAAAATAATATTTGGCATCAGTTGAGAAAAAATCAAACATCATAAGAGTTAAAGAAAGGAAAAGCTATAAATTTTAGCAGGGAAAATATATGTTAGCAAATGGAAAACCGGAGCTGCTTGTACCTGCAAGCAGTCTTGATGTTTTAAAGGTTGCCGTTATGTATGGTGCAGATGCAGTATATATCGGTGGAGAAATGTATGGATTAAGGGCAAAGGCAAAGAATTTTTCAAACGAGGATATAAAAGCCGGAATAGAATTTGCACACAAGTACGGAAAAAGAGTATTTATAACGGCAAATATCACGGCACACAACAGAGATCTTGAGGGTGTCAGAAAATATTTCGAGGAATTAAAAGAGATAAAACCTGATGCACTTATAATTTCAGACCCTGGTGTGTTTACCATATCAAAGGAAGTATGTCCTGAGATTGAAATTCACATAAGCACACAGGCAAATAATGTAAATTATGCCGATTATCTTTTCTGGCAGAGATTAGGTGCAAAGAGAGTTGTTTCGGCGAGAGAGCTTTCCGTAAAAGAGATTAAGGAGATAAGAGCAAATATTCCTGATGACTTAGAAATAGAAACATTTGTTCATGGTGCAATGTGTATCTCATATTCGGGAAGATGTCTTTTGAGCAATTATTTTACGGGCAGGGATGCAAATCTCGGAGCCTGCACACACCCTTGCAGATGGAAATATCATATTGTTGAGGAGAGCAGACCGGGTGAGTATCTCCCTATCGAAGAAAATGAGAGAGGAACATATATCTTTAATTCAAAAGACCTTTGCATGATAGAACATATTCCTGACCTTGTAGATGCGGGTATCGACAGTTTTAAGATAGAGGGACGAATGAAAACGGCATTATATGTTGCAGATGTTGCAAGGACATATCGTCAGGCGATTGACGATTATTTTGAATCACCAGAGCTTTATGAGTCAAAGAAAGAATATTATATGGAAGAAATCTCAAAATGTACTTACAGACAGTTCACAACGGGATTTTTCTACGGACCTACTACGCATGAGACACAGATATATGACAATAACACATATGTAAGGGGATATGTATTTTTAGGAATAATAAGGGATATTGATAAAGAAGGATATGCACTTATTGAGCAGAAAAATAAGTTCTGTGTTGGTGATGAGATAGAGATAATGAAGCCATCGGGTGAAAATGTGATGGTAAAAGTGCTCGACATGAAAAATGAAAAAGGTGAGAAAGTCGAGAGCTGCCCTCATCCGGGAGAACTTGTTAGGATACTTCTGAGCGAGAAACCTGAGATTATGAACCTTATTCGAGTTAAAGAAGAGAGCAAATAAATTTAATATAAAATATTTTGAATTATTAATGTAGTATGGCAGGCTGTATAAGGTGTAAGATAATATTTGGAATAGTGTCTGCGCACACTTGACACAAACTTGATAGGCACAAAAAAGCATGTGCAGAAATGAGGAGTTGAATGACAATACAGGAAAAATATTTAAAGATTGTTGACGAAGTAATAGAAAAAGGACCTTATAAGCCTGACTGGGTTTCCTTGTCTGAATATGAAGCACCAAAGTGGTTCAGGGATGCAAAGTTTGGAATTTTTATCCACTGGGGACTCTTCAGTGTTCCTGCCTTCAACAATGAATGGTATTCAAGAAATATGTATATTCAGGATATGGAGGAGTGGAAACACCACAGAGAAACTTTCGGCGAGCATACAAAGTTTGGATATAAGGACTTTATACCAATGTTTACTGCACCAAAGTTTGACCCTAAAGAGTGGGTTAAATTGTTCAAAAAAGCAGGGGCAAAATATATTATGCCTGTTGCCGAGCACCACGACGGATTTCAGATGTATGACAGTGAGATAAGTGAGTGGACAAGCG
>OGJK01000815.1_pt1 | contig 31582 bp, 30 predicted proteins | sample 1571961 | NCBI WGS metagenome assembly OGJK01 (sample SAMEA2582120, study PRJEB24529) | metagenome | biome: Human gut stool | place: China | collected 2011 | reverse complement strand
CAAACAATAACGGGAGGAGCTTATGCAACAGAATATTGAATTTGAGCGGTGCATTAATTTTCTGGTACGGATGATTGATAAGTACGGCGCTGAAGTCCTCTGGGAGTTGGAGGAAGAAAAACAGAATAAGGAAGAAAAAACAGCATAGAATACTTCTGAGCGGGTATGGCTAAGAATGTTTTGGCGTATTGACAGGACATTTAAAATGACGTATACTAAGCTCAGTGATCGTTCTGTAGAAACTTGCGAAGCCTACAGGCGGGGGAGAGCCTGCGGGTCTCTCCCTCTTTTGTTTTAAGGAGAAATGATATGCAGACACCGAAAAAATTCTCTTCTTTTAGTGACCAGGTTTCTTGGATCAGTGATGAAAAGGGAATAAAAATAAAAGACAGAGAATATGCGGAAGAGATGTTACGTCAAATAGGATATTTTCCTCTTATGGGAGGATATAAACATCTTTTTAGAATATCAAACACAAAAAAATATAAAGCAGGAACAAGTTTTGAAGAAATAGTCAGTCTGTATAAGTTTGATGCAGAGCTTAGAGAGTTGTTCTTTAAATATTTACTGCAGATTGAGCGACAGATGCGTTCTTTGATGTCATACTATTTTACTGAAATGTATGGAGCAGAGCAGAAGCAGTACCTGGATGCTAATAATTATAATAATACAAAAAGAAATCATGCAACAATCGTAAAGTTGATAGTGACCTTGAAACGGGCAACAACGACCACAGATTATACATATATCAACTATTACCGCAAGACATATGGTGAAATTCCATTATGGGTTTTGGCAAATGTACTTACGTTTGGAAACTTATCAAAAATGTTCCGAGTATTTCCTCAATCTTTAAAATCAAAAGTATCAAAAAACTTTGAACCTTTGAATCAGCATCAGATGGAGCAGTTTCTATCTGTTCTCACTAAGTATAGGAATGTATGTGCCCATGGGGAACGACTGTTTACATACAGAACAGTAGATGCTATTGCGGATACACCGCTTCATAAAAAACTTTCATTACCACAGAGCGGTAATCAGTATGGAAAAGGAAAACAGGATCTGTTTGCTGTGGTGATTGCTTTTAGATATCTATTACCTGGAAAAGATTTTCTGGAATTTAAAAGAAAGCTTATAAAAGAGATTGACCGAGTAAACAGAGAAGTAGAACATATAAGTGAAGTTGAATTATTGAATAAAATGGGTTTCTCGGAAAACTGGAAAAGTATTACCAAATATCATTTAAAGTAAAGAAATATCCTCTAAGAGATAGTGAAATACCTATTGTTTTAGAGGATTTTTTATTGAAGAATTTTAATATTTAAGAGTTTGTTTTTTTCCTTTTTGACATTAAAGATAAGATTTCTTGTGGGTTTGTCAACTGACGTCCGGGAAGTGTCTGCTTTGGTGTGCGGTCACGGTCAGCTTCGTCAATCGCTGCAATAAAAAGTTTTACGCTGTTTGGATTGGATATAACAAAATTATGAGTAATACTTGAAGTAGCCATACGAACACCTCCTCTTTTCGGGTTTTTTGTGTATTAATTATACGATTGACAGAGAAATGCGTCAATAGGAAAAATAAGTATTGAAAATAGTTGGAACAAGTACTGAAATAAAGTTGGGACACAAAATAAAGGTTATATTACGAAATGATAAGAATTGTAGGTGGAAGGTTTGAACATAGAAGCATATGATGCGGATTCATTGAGAAAGATGGTTAGGTTGCTTGAATATGAGAACAAGATATTAAAAGATAAATTGAAGAAAGCAGGCATTTCATATGAAGAGGTGAATCCTTTTGAAGAAAAAATAGAAAGTGCAGAAGAATATGACCTGGATCAAGGGAATCGTATTGTAAATCCACCGTATATTACAGAGAAAATGGCAATACGTTTCTTTTCGATGTTTTGGGGAAGAGAAGATGTATATGCCAGACGGGGAAAGAACGGGGGCTAAACGTGGCGACAGTCTTGATCGGATTATCTATATGCTGCTGGGACCTTTGAGACATAGATTTACTGCGTTAGAGAGGGCTAAGGAACAGGGGATTGGACATTATTTTGTTCCAAGATACACAAGAGTAGTTGATACTGCAGAAAGCAAGGATAATATTAATAAAGCATATAATTTGATAAGTACCAGTAAGGTGCGCAATGAAATGATCATAGATGATGTTTAACTTGTGTTGCAAGAAAACAAACTCCTGTAATTTTAACAAGATTTAAGGAACATGCAAAATTTTTACATGATGCCTTAAAGGAAAAAGCAGATCATGTATTCCTTCTATATGGGGATAATTCGGATAAGGAAAATGCTGAAATAAGAGTAAAATTAAAGCAGATACCTGAAAATGAATCGCTTATTTTGGTGGCAACTGGTCAGAAAATAGGAGAAGGGTTTGATTTCCAAAGACTGGATGTATTAATGCTTGCAGCACCTGTATCTTTTGAAGGACGCCTGGAACAGTATGTAGGTAGATTAAACAGAGATTATGTCGGAAAAGAAGCCGTTTATGTGTATGATTATATCGATTCGCATGTGCGTTATTTTGATAAAATGTATGCAAAAAGATTGAGAACATATAGGAAAATGGGATTTTCAATCTGGACGCAAGAGTTGCAACCTAAACAAATAATAAATGCAATATTTGATTCTGTAAATTATACCGAAAAATTCGAGCAAGATATTGTAGAGTCAGAAAAAATGGTGGTAATTTCCAGTCCGGATATCAGACAGGATAAAATTGACAGATTTTTATTACTAGTCAAGAAGAGACAGGAAGTAGGGGTAAAGGTCACAGTTATTACAACAGATCCGGAAGATATTACTTACGGAAAGTCAGATGTATGTTATGAATTAATCAGAGCAATGCAATTGGTAGGAATAAATGTGATAACAAGAACAGAAGTAGAAGAATGTTTTGCCGTTATTGATGATGAAATAGTATGGCATGGTGGGATGAATCTACTTGGAAAAGCTGATGTCTGGGATAACTTAATGCGTATCAGAAATTCACAAGTTGCAACGGAATTGTTGGAAATTGCTTTGGGATGTTCTGAGGAGAGGAGAAAATGTGAATAAGAAGATTAAATGCGATATATATACCAGAGTATCCACAACCATGCAGGTAGATGGCTACAGTCTGGACGCTCAGAAAGAAAAACTCAAAAGATATGCGGAATTTCAGGATATGGAAATCGTAAATGAGTATTCTGATGAAGGTAAATCTGGAAAGAGCGTAGAGGGCAGACCGGAATTTCAGAGAATGTTGGATAATATTGAGAATGGAACAGATAAGGTACAGTTTGTATTGGTGTTTAAGCTTTCCAGATTCGGTCGTAATGCGGCAGATGTTTTAAATTCTTTGCAGAGGATGCAGGATTTTGGAGTGAATCTGATTTGTGTAGAAGATGGGATTGACAGCTCAAAAGATAGTGGAAAGCTGATGATTTCTGTTCTGTCTGCGGTGGCAGAGATCGAACGGGAGAATATCCTTGTTCAGACAATGGAGGGACGTAACCAGAAAGCCAGGAAAGGAAAATGGAACGGTGGGTTTGCTCCATATGGCTATGAGCTGGTAAATGGAGAATTGCAGATCGCAGAGGACGAAGCAGAGATTATTCGTCTGATCTATGACAAATTTATTCATACCAATATGGGAATCTCTGCGATTGCTGCATGGCTGAACCAGCATGGATATAAAAAGAAAAAACGACAGAATAATACACTGGACGCATTTGCCTCTTCGTTTATAAAAGGCGTTCTGGATAATCCGGTATACTGTGGAAAGCTGGCTTATGGACGAAGGAAAAACGAGAAAGTTTCTGGTACAAGAAATGAATATCGCATTGTAAAGCAGGAAAATTATATGCTGCACGATGGTATCCATGAAGGGATTATTTCGGAAACAGACTGGGAGCTGGCTCATCAAAAACGGGAAAAAACAGGTGTGAAATATGAAAAGACACATAGTCTCGATCATGAGCATATTTTATCCGGAATATTGAGATGTCCGTTATGTGGAAGCGGTATGTATGGAAACGTGAACCGAAAGAAAAAGAAAGACGGAACCTTATATAAGGATTATTTCTATTATGCCTGCAAACATCGTCGCCTGGTAGATGGTCATAAATGTGGATATCGTAAACAATGGAGTGAGGAGAAGATTAACAATGCAGTGGAAGAAGTTATTCGGAAGCTGGTGAAGAATCCGAAATTTGAAGAAGCAATTCTGAATAAAATCGGTTCAAGAATAGATACAGAAGAAATAGAAAAAGAGATTGAAGGACTGGAAAAACAGCACAGACAACTGACCGGAGCAAAAGCAAGGCTTGGACAGCAGATGGACAGTCTGGATATTATGGATAAATTTTATGAAAAGAAATATCAGGATATGGAGACACGCTTATATCGTCTGTATGATGAAATTGAAGGCGTGGAGAACAGTATAGAAGAAGTCAAGAATCGCCTGCTGAATATCCAGCAACAGAAAATATCAGAAGAAAACGTCTATCAATTTCTTTTATATTTTGATAAACTATATGATAAGTTCACCGACCTGGAGAAGAAAGAATTTCTTAACAGCTTTGTGGAACAGGTGGATATTTATGAGCAGGAGCAGCCAGATGGCAGATTCCTGAAGCACATAAAGTTCCGTTTTCCGGTGTATTTCGGAGACAGGGAGACACAGGAACTTTGTTGGGACAACGAAAGTACCGTTGAGACTGTGGTAGGACTACAACGCAAAAGTATGTAGAAATCCTTGAATTTACGCACTTTACAGAGTTTTGGACTTTTAATGAAGTTGGTGTAAATCATAAAGAAAAAGTACAAGTTCGTAAAGTGGAGGTGTCTGTGGTGCTTGACCTAGACACTTGAAACACAATCTTTGTATATAAAAGTGAATAGAGATCATCAATTATGATGAATGTAGGGATACTTGCAAAAGAGTGTCCCTATTTTTATATAAGGGCATTCCTAACAGGGATGCCTTTTGAATTTTAGGAAAGGAGATGCAGAACATGGGCGTTATTGTTTCAAGGCATGTTGGGACAAAAAAAGATCTGCGAAGTTATCTTAAATCATTAGAGAGGATGACAAAATTTGAGATATGTCATGTCTCAAATTTTAAATCGTGGGATAAGCCGGGAATCTATCGGATTTATATAACAGTCCGAAAGAAAGAAAAAAAGATACACAGTTTATAAAAATAAAGAATACGGAGGGTCAGAATTATGTGTAAAGTAATTGCTATATGTAATCAGAAAGGTGGTGTATCCAAGACCACTACAACCGCAAATCTTGGAGTTGGCTTAGTAAGAGCAGGAAAGAAAGTGCTTGTGATTGATGCAGATCCACAGGGGAATCTGTCACAGAGTCTAGGAATTGAAAATCCGGATGAACTGGAAGTTGCACTTCCGAGTATCATGGAGCAGATCATTATGGACAAGGAGGTGGATGTAACGAAAGGAATCATCCATCATAAAGAAGGACTTGACCTTATGCCTTGTAATATTGATCTGTCAGGAGTGGATATTTCACTTGTAAATGCCATGAGTAGAGAGTTTGTCTTGAAAACATATGTGGAAAGTATAAGAGAGTTCTATGATTACATTCTGATTGACTGTATGCCAAGTTTAGGAATGATAACGGTCAATTCTTTAACGGCATCAGACAGTGTTTTGATTCCGGTGCAGGCAGCTTATTTGCCGGTAAAAGGAATGGAGCAGTTAATTACAACGATCTGTCGTGTGAAAAAGCACTTAAATTCGGAAATCAAATTTGAGGGGATTCTGATTTCCATGCTGAACGCAAGAACGAACTATGCAAAGGATATTATGGAGTTGATCAGGGAGTATTATGGGGATGCAATTCCTATCTTTGAAAGTAAAATACCATTTTCGGTGAAAGCTGCTGAGACATCGGCTGCGGGAGTGAGCATCTTTACATTGGACAAGAAGCATCCGGTGGCGCAGGCTTACGAGAAATTGACAGAGGAGGTAATCGCTCATGAGTAGAACAAAGGCATTAGAAAATGTAAAATTGACGAGTTTTGATGACCTCTTTGGAGGAAAAAACATCGAAAAGGCTGCAGAAGCAGGTGATGTGAAAGAGATACCGCTTTCAGAACTGCATGAATTCCATAATCATCCGTTTCAGATTCGTTCGGATGAGGAACTGGCAGAGATGATTGAGAGCGTCAGGGAGCATGGTGTGCTGGTGCCGGGAATTGTCCGGAAACGCAAAGAAGGCGGTTATGAGATCATTGCCGGACATACAAGAAAGCATGTATGCGAGATACTTGGATTTGAGACAATGCCGGTATTTGTAAAAGAAATGGATGATGATGAAGCCAGTCTGGTTATGGTGGATTCTAACATTCAGAGAGAAAACATCCGACCGAGTGAAAAGGCAAAGGCATATAAGATCAAATATGATGCCATGAAGAATCAGGGAAAAGCTGGGAACAGTCTGAAGATGATGTCGGAGGAAAGTGGCGAGAATTATAAACTGATTCAGAGATATATATGGCTTGCACGACTGAATGATGATCTGTTGGCGTTGGTAGATAATAAACAGCTTGGAATGGTTCAAGGGGTCAGCTTATCGGTTCTTCAAGAGAAAGAGCAGGAAGCGGTTTACGATGCTATCTGCAGGCACAAAATGAAATTATCGACAGTACAGGCAAATACCATAAAGCAGTTGAGTATCGATGGAAAGCTTAATGAGCAGATCCTGGAACGCTATCTTACTTCTGCACAGAAGCAGAAGAGAAAAAAGGAAATTACTCTGAAAAATGAACGGCTGTCAGAGTATTTTGAGGAAGAAACCACAGAAGAGGAAATGATGAATATCATTTTTGAACTGTTAGAAACATGGAAACGAAAGAAAGGAAGTGCACAGAATGAATAAGATTATTTTACTTGGAAATATGACAAGAAATCCAAAAACAACGAGAAAGACAGCAGAGGATGGAAGTGAAGTTGTCATTACCAAATTTGATCTTGCAGTAAACAGGAGGTCAAAGCGTGACGGAGAGGCAGATGCCGATTTCTTTCACTGCACTTCCTTTGGAAGACAGGCGGAATTTGTCGAGCGGTATTTTCACAGCGGCTCCCGTGTATTAGTCATTGGACGGGTGCAGAATAACAACTATACGACCAAAGAGGGAAGCAAGGTCTATGGTTTCAGCATCATTACAGAGGAGGTTGAGTTCGCACAGAAGAAAAGTGCGGAGAAACCGGCAAATAAAGACAGTGATTTTTCATCCGTTCCGGATGAGGAGCAACCGGTCGATGACAGGTAGGTGATAACATGGCAGAAGGTTTCTTCCGAAGTAAAAAAGGATTTACAGTCGTTCAAAATGAGATAACCAGAGATGTGAAGATTTCTTTGAAAGCAAAGGGACTATATCTTGTCATACAGGCATATATTTCCATGCCGGATAAGAAATGGACAAAAGAAGATTTCCGAAATCTGACCAAAGAAGGGAAAAAGGCATTTGATAGTGCGTGGAAAGAATTAAAAGATTTTGGATATTTGAAGGTTCACTTTATGCCGGATAATGGTGTATGGCGGGCTGAGTATGAGTTGTTAGATGAACCGGATCTCGGACCACATACACTATATCATAGCTGCGATGGAACGGTTTCCAGTAACAATCTGACAAGAGCAGAAAAGAAGCGGCAGGCGGATTTATCTGAAGAAGAGAATGAACAGGGTTCGACTGAAAATATCAGCGATCCGTCTGCAGAAAAAGAAGAAAATCACCGTTACCCCCCTTTTGGTACTAACGGTAAAGATGACCGTTACCCCCCTTACGGTAGTAACGCTAACGGTAGCAACGGTAACGGTAATAACGGTTACGGTAGCAACGCAAATGGGGGTAACAATAATAAAGACTATGATATAAATCCTGATATAAAGACTAATATATTTAATCCTAATCATAATCAATATCAGGATCAGGAGGTGATGCGTGAGGACTATTCGATGGAGTTTATAGAGCAGCATTATGAACTGGAACCAAAGTATGTTTCTGCTGTACAGGATAATTCGATCAACACGGTCAAGGATGTGCTTTATGATATTTTGAATACCCATAAACCGGTGCTGCGGGTAATGGGAGAGGACAAACCGGCTGCGGTTGTGAAATCAAGGCTTTTGAAACTGAACCGATGTGATATTGATTATGCGATCGACCAATATCAAAAACAGGTGACGAAGGTACATAACCATAAGGCATATATGCTAACGGTACTTTACCAGGCAAAATCGCAGGGTGAGTTGGATATCAGTAACCGTGTGATGTATGATTTTTATGGAGCAGGCAGTAAAGCTGGTAATACAGGAGGTGGTGGCAGTGGATAATAAGGACAAGTCTGCCAGAATCCCGGTACTACTCCGGCTGGATAATCCGAAGCACAGACTGGTCTATAACATTCTGGAAAGCACAGATAATAAAAGTGCTTACATCCGGGAAGCGGTGATCTATTATCACAGGCATAAAGGCATATCTCCGGAGGAAGACGATGTTATGGATCACATCCGGTTGGTGGTACAGGAATGCAATCAACAGCTTTTAGCCGAACTTGACAAGAGGATTGGAAGTAAAGATTTGATTGACTATGACAAACTGAAAAATATATTTTAATCGACAGAAAAATACAGTATAATTTACATTGTTGGGAATGACCAGCGTACAGCAAGGAGCGTGAACGATATGAGAAAAATGATGAAAACAGGCATGAATCCGGTGAAGTAGTAACCGTAGATTCTCTTCGTTCCGGAACTTATCATATTTATGAAGTGGCTGCTGCAGATGGTATGCACATCAACCATCAGTATGTGGAGGTTGTGGTAAACAGCAAGGCAGACAATTATGAAAGTTACATTGACGAAGATGGATATCATCATGTAACGATCACGCTGGAGTATTTGAACGAGGAAACAAAAGGACGATTGAATCTCTTAAAAACCGGCGAGGTATTAAAAGGCTGGGATAAAGAGAAACAGGAGTTTATTTTTGAGGATGTAAAACTGGATGGTGTAGAATTTACCCTTTATGCGGACGGAGATATTGTGACACAGGACGGACAGAGTACCGACAATGCCAGTGACACATGGTTCAAAGATGGCGATAAGGTGGCTGTTCTTACAACCGGAAAAGGTGTGGAATTTACATCGGAATGCGGTGGCATTACCGGTTATACAATGGATGAAGACGGAACCATTCATGTGTCGCTGCCATTAGGAAAATATAAACTGAAAGAGACAAAGACACCATACGGATATGTGTATCCGGATACCAAAGAGTGTTCTCTAGAATTTAAGTGGCAGGATGGAGAGGACGAATATGTCCTTAACAGTACCGATGCAACCGATGACAAGGGACTGCTCCATATCAAAAACGAATTCGCCGGCACGAAGCTGGAACTGATTAAGCAGGATGCAAAGACGAAGGAATCCATTGAAGGAGCACAGTTTGGTTTGTATTCCAAGCACGATATTTACAATTATGCCGGGGAAAAGATCGTAGATGCGGGAACGCAGCTTGCAACTTTAACTACAGGTGAGGATGGAAGTGTTGTATCAGATAAGAAATTGCCGCTTATGAGTGAGCTTTATGCAAAGACTGCTTCTGCAGAAACAGCCGGAAGTGAAGCTGCGGTAACAAGTACTCCGGCGGCAACAGGACTGCCATTTGTACCATCACAGTCGGAAGTGACACCGGGGTTAGATCTGAGTGCGACAGCTTCTCCGATACCAACAAACGATGCTGCTGGTCTGAAGTTAAATTCCGGAGACTATTATCTGCAGGAGCTGTCCGTGTCCGACAGTTACTATATGGATACAACGCCGATCAACATTCATCTGGAGTATCAGGATGCAGAGACAAAGACGATCACAGCAAAGGCAGTCAAGGAAAACACACAGACAACCAATGTGGTCAGCAAGGTTGATGTAACAGGCTCGAAAGAGGTTGGTGGCTGTAAACTGGAGATCACGGATGCATCCGGCAAGAAAGTTATCAGTTGGACATCCGGGGACAAGGATTCGGTCAAAGTATATGTAACAGAGAAGGACGGCTACCAGAATTTTAAGTATTCGTTCGATGAGAAGGGAAATCTTCTTGTAGGAGGATTATTCCACGATAAAGAGTATACATTGACAGAAACAAGACCTGCAGACGGATATGTTACCGCAGATGCAATCACCTATCAGATAAAATCTGTGATGGCATCTTCAGTAGCAGAAAATCCCACATATGCAGTGGCAAGTGGAAGTGCCGTTGCGGTAAATCCGGTCAGTGGAAGTGCAGTATCCGGCGAAACAGGTATTTCTTATACATCTGTAGTTGCTGTGAAACAGAAAGACGGAACTTTTGCTGATCATACCGATGACAAGATCATTATGGTGGATGAGCAGACACACATCCAGCTTTTGAAACTGGACAAGGAGACAGGACAGGCTCTCGGTGGTGCAAAGTTTGTTGTAACCGATTCCAAAGGAAACAAAGTGATGAAATTCGTTACAAAAGATGATGCTTATGACATCATCGGCAAACTGGTCGTTGGAGAGACTTATACATTTACAGAGGTTTCCGCTCCATCTGGTTATCAGTTGGCAAAGCCGGTACAGTTGACGATCAAAGACACTGGAAAGGTGCAGACAGTGACCGTTAAAGATGCATCGATTCCGGAAGTGCCGGATACACCACAGACAGGAGGAAACATGCCAATCATTCCGATTGCGGCAGGATTGTTTATGGTAGTTGGTGCAGTGGTGATGATTTGGAAGAAAAGAGCAGTGGTAAAGAAATAAGATTTTTGTAGAAGTATGGTAGTTCATTTGGTATAATTTTAATGTGGGGGGGCAATGTAAATTGCTCTGCCTACATTGAAATAAAAAGCGGAAGGATCACAAAAATGGAGAATGAAGATTTTAAGGCAAAAAGAATAGACTATATCAATATGTGGCCTAATACGGAGCCATTTGACATTGAAAAAAAGTATTATTCTTTGGTTGAAAAATTAAAAGAAGAAAAATCTACAATTTTTTTCCCGTTCCATTTAGCATACAATGATGCTACTGTGTATAATAAGACAGTCTCTTTTATGATAGAAGCTTTAGATCAATTAGAGAGATACCCTAATTTTTCATATGAATTTTTGTTTAAGGCTTACGATTGTTTTTTGACTGAATATTATAATTCAATATGTAGTATAACAGACAAAAATAAAAAGTTATGTGACAATGAATGGGAAAATATAATAGACTCAAATATAACTTTAAAAGGTGCAATTAATGATTTGTTTTCGGCTATACCTGTAAAAGCATGTCAATACTTATATATAAGGTTAAGTGATCATACTGGAGATAATCAGCCGTATAAAAGAATTACAACGGATATTAGTGGAAGTATAACAGATGCTTCTCGAAAAAGGAAGAAAATAATTGATGCAATAGAAACAAAATATGGTGTTGATTATGGGAATTATGCAACTTCTATACGAAAAGCAAGTATGCTGTATCGTATTATATTTAAAAGTAGTTCAGTAGATATAGACGAAAGTTATGAGGTTACAACAGGAGATAAATTGAATATTCTTGTCTCTGGGTTGCTTTATACATTGAGAAATGACATTATGCACGGATCAAGTATTGCAATAACTAAAAGTAGCAAAACAACTATAGGGACATATGCGATTGATTATTATGCATTTTTACTTTTGTATTACCTGTTAATCGTACTTATAGTAAAAAAATATCCAGAGAATTATTCCTCAAATGTGTACGAGAAATTGGCAGATAATATTTATGATAATTTGAACCTATATACAAAATTATTTGGGAAAAATATAGAGAGGTAGATTGAAATGAAAAGGGTTGCGGTGCCAGCTAAAATGGCTAGAAAATTATATGAATTAAACGCCAATTCATGTTGTGTATGTAAGAGAACAGGAGTAGGATTGAATTTACATCATATTGATGGAGACAGTAGTAATACAACAGAAGAGAATTTAGCAGTAATTTGCGTAAAAGATCATGATGCACATCATAGACCCAATAAATATACTGCTTTGAATCATATGGATTTATCTGCAGAAAGGTTACATGCATACAAAACAGAATGGGAAGAATTTGTTAGAGAATGTAAGAAAAATGAGCCACAGGTGCTAGCTACAATAAATGCATTTGGAACATATGAAAATATTGTTGGAATCAAGGTTGTATTCCAATGGAGCGATGGAAGAATTGTATTTGAAAGAGTGTATCAACAATTGGATGGTGATATAGATTATTGGACGGATAAAGCAATTGAGGAGGTTATGAGATTTGGTAAAAATATTAAAATTGTTTTAATAGATGAGCCTTTAAAAATTGATTATTGTCCTAATGATAGGAACTCTTTTACTAGAGTTTTAGATCCGCCAGGAGCAAGAAAGATAGTTGCTAATGATTGGAGAAAAAAATCAGTTGCAAGCGTATATATAAATCCAATTCAACCTTCGCTTGCGATAGTAATATTTTATAATGAAGAAGAGATCATGAAAATGGGAATACATAGATGTGGAAATAAAATTAAATATATGGATTATAAAGGCACTAAGAGTGCGAGAGTTCGAAAATTTTGTGTTAGAAAACAAGTTCAAACTTATGTGGAACAAATATTGAAAAAATGGGAAGTAGGACATGTTTTTTATGGGACGGGAAATGTGGATGCACCTACATTGCTTGAGTATTGTGAGTTGCCATTATGTTGGGAAAAATATACAAAATGTAGATAGATAAAATAATTTACTTTTGTTTAGTCGAAAGAAAGAGAGTAATCATGAACCAACTAAATAACATTTCAACCCCAAAGGGAAGAAAGGTATTTTCAAGAAGAATACTTTTCTTCTCTTTTTTTATTTTAGCAGTCATTGCTTTGGCTCTGGGGCTTTGGTTAAAAAGAACCATGGATCAGGAGATCAAGCAGGACAACATAGAAAAAGAGATTACCACGGAGAAAGAAAAGGGTGGTGTACGGAACCTCCACAAAAAGTACAAAGATATGATCGGGTGGCTAGAAATCAAAGGCACCGGCTTTTCTTATCCGGTTATGCAGACAGGTATCAAAGGTCATCACGAAGGTGACTGGCAGTATTATCTTCACCGGGATGTGCATGGTGATTACAGCTTTTACGGGACACCGTTTTTAGATGTCCGCTGTAAGACAGACAGTGATAATCTTATCATTTACGGTCACAACATCAACGGGAGACGGTATTTTGGCTATCTGCAAAATTTCCGTGAGGAAATATTTTTTAAGGAACATCCCGTGTTTTCGTTTACTTCGGTAGAGGGAAAGGAGCAGGACTATCGCATCGTTTCGGTATTGGAAACGGACAAATATGCAGATTACTATTCTTTCACGGATTACGGAAACGAGAAGGACTATTACGGGATGGTAGAGAAAATCCTAAGTCACAGCAAGTTTCAGAGTGAATCGGCAAAGAAGATGAAAAGGGAAATGGATGAAAGTAGTGCTGAGGCATTCTTTCGGAAATATAAGTTTGTAACGCTTTCCACTTGCCGGACGATGGATGGGAAAGATAAGCGGCTCATGGTAATCGGCTGCAGGAAACGATAACAGAAAGCAAGGAGCTTCCTGTATAATAAAAAATGTGGATGTTGAAAATTGAAAATACCTCGGAGTACAATAAGACTACTGACTGGCAGGTTAGTAAAAATCTTATTATACAGAGAGGTATCTATAATGAAGTCTAACACACAGAATGCAAAAATTGAAGCTATTACAGAAAAAACTTTAGTACTCGGAATTGATGTCGGAAGCGAAACGCACTATGCCAGAGCTTTTGATTACAGAGGAATCGAGTATTCGAAGAAACCATTTAAGTTTAGTAACACAGAGGCTGGATTTGTGACATTTAAGGAATGGATCCTGGACCTCAAAGAAAAACATGAGAAGTGGAAGATGCGGTTCGGGATTATCTGATGGATACGATAAGACGACAGGATTTATTGATACAGATTGGTGAGGTTATGGTTTATGGAAGCCGATGCCGGGGAACAGAAAAAACGACTTCGGACATCGACATCGTAGTTGAATACAAGGGAGACATTCGGGAAGATGATTTATTTAATCTGTTACATGAGGATGAATTTCTCCTAGAAAATCATAAGGTGGATATCAATCCGATTCAAGTGGACAAGTCCGGAAATATCGCAGAGTTTTTGCAGCAAGCCACAATTTACATGGAAAGTGAGATGGTGTTTTCTATTGGAAACCGGTATATCTATATCCAGAATGCAACGGAAGGGTATGACTATACCATTTATGGATTGGATATGAAAGAGATTGACGGTGGCGTATATGATGATTCGGACATATCCATCTATGAGGTGTTATGCTTCTCAAAGGATGACATTATCGTGGTAGATCCAATGGGAGAATACAAAGACATTGCAGCAGCGTGGGGCGGTCAGTATATCAATCTGACACAGTCTGCGGAAAATGTCTTTTATGTGAATCCGTTTCATGTACCGGATGTTGTGCCTGACATTGACCGCTTTGTGGCGGAAAAAGCAGAGTTTGCTTATGCGATCTGTGAGCAGGCATTGAAACCGGTGCCGCTTACCAGCAGACATATCGCTGTGATTGATAAGGCAGTCAGTCATATGTATGAGGAATATTTTAAGAAACGAAAAGATAAAAGACGGACACGAAACCGTCCGGAATCTCCGACAATTCCGGTGATGAGAGATTATATTCTTGAGCATTACGATGGAAATGAGGCAGCACAGGAGATCGTAGACCAGTTGGAAGTATTTGCAGATGGTACGCTTGACATTTTTGCCAGAGAGCAGTCCATATCCGATGAGAATCGTTTTACCGTGTATGGATTTTCGGAACTGGGAAAACGAATGCGGGCAATGGCAATGCTTGTGATGATTGAAAGTATCACGGCTAAGATCAAATATAACCAGTCGGATGGAGTTGCTACATGGGTTTATGTGGATGAGATGCACGAACTTTGGGGAGAAGAATACAGTTTACATGCACTGGAGAAGATGTGGCGTGAGGTCCGCAAGCGTGGTGGTATCTGTACCGGGATGAGCCAGAACTTAATCGATGCACAGAGAAACCGTTCTACCAAAACAATGGTTTCCAACTCCGAATTTATGCTTTTGTTGGATCAGGGAACAATGGACAAGGAAGCAGTGGAAGATTTGTTTGATATTTCTTCCGAGCAGCTTGCCTGTGTGAATGGAGCAGAGCCGGGAATGGGACTGATCCGGTTTGGCGATAAGATTGTTCCGTTTGATAATACAATGGAAAAAGACAGTAGTCTTTACCAGTTATTTAATACCAATTTCCATGAGATGGTTAATAAAAAAATATCAGGCAAATAGGGGAAAATAAGGGCAAATGAATTGACGAAAATCGTTGAATTATGGCGGAAAAAATGATATATTAGTTACATGGCGTAAGCCATAGGAAAGTACCCATGACAGGGTGGTAGCCTCCCAACACCGAATGACCGGCTTGCCGGAATACATAGGAATGGAGGTGGCGCAGATGACAGCTTTTGAAATCCTTTCGATTTTCATCGGCATATTAACATTGTTATGTGCCTTTGGTAGTCTTGTTATAGCGTTGCTTGCCTTTCTCAATAAGAGAAACAAGCGAAAATAAAAATGCCTATCCTGTCTGCCAACAGGATAGGCGGTGTCCGTAAGGACATCTAAATTTCCCTGGGAGCATCCACTTTGGAGTGGGTACTTTCCTTTTCTAATATCAATATATCATATTTCCCCAAAACATTCAACAGAAAAATCAAAAGAATACATACAGCCCACTGAATATAATTGGAGGTGGCAGCAAATGGATCATCTAGACAAAGAGGTCATTGAATCATTAAGTGAACCGGCGAAGCGTGTGTTCAAAAGTCTGGATTATCGTTCCAAACAGCGAATGTTAAAGAAAGCCAGAGAAATGGCTAAGGCAGAAAAAATGAAACGGCGGAAAAAGAGACGGTTCAAGAAAAAAGGCATTGAAAAACTAAATAAAGGCAAAAAGCAGAAGAAGGGCAGTTCATCCAAAAGTGAGCGTGTCCTTTTTTCTATTCATGAAACAAGGGAACTTATGGTGCAGTCCATGCATCTGATGTTGCTTGGAAGCAGTGTGGCAGATGCTTCTTATGAAGAAAGAAATACGGAGTATACAGAAGACGCACCTATCAGGCTTTCTAAAGAAACTGCCAGAAAAGGTGCACATACAGCAGTGGGCGGCATGAGAACGCTTGTGCATAAAAAGCTGCAAAGCAGGGAAAAAAGAAAGGCTGCAAGAAAGTCAACGGAGAAATCGGCACAGGCTGTTCGATCGGGAGCAAAAGCAGGAGCACAGGTAGGAAAATCTTTGGTAAAGACAATACAAAGTGTTGTTCAGGCAGTGGCGGCAAATCCCGCTGTATGGATAGCACTTCTTTTGATTATTCTTGTGGCAGCTATCGTTGGAGTAATCGGAGCAGTGGTTGGCTTCGGCGGTGCTGCTAATGAATCACAGGACGGAACCTATCAGGCACAGGTATCTGAAAAGACAGAAAGTTTCCGTGAACTTGTCTCGGAATACTGTGAAAAATATGGAATTGATGATTATGTGGATCTGTGTCTTGCCGTGATCGAACAGGAAAGCGGCGGAACGGAACCGGATGTCATGCAGACGGCACAATCCTATTACAACGTGAATCCACCGATTGACAGTGCAGAAGAAAGCATTGACTGCGGAACGCATGAATTATCGGACTGCCTGACAAAAGCGAAGTGTCAAAGTCCGAATGATATAAAAGGAATTTCTCTTGCCCTGCAGGGGTACAACTTTGGAAATGGTTACATAGACTGGGCATTAAAAAATTATGGTTGTTACACCAAAGAAAATGCCGGAAATTTTTCAGCGAAGATGTGTGCGGAACTTGGGTACAGTTCTTATGGTGATACCGAGTATGTACCTCATGTACTTCGTTACTATGTGATGAATGAAGAAACCAGTGTATCCAATGAATCCGCTAAAAAGATTTTAGAAGAATTGAAGAAAAATAATACAGCACCGGCGGAGGCGTGGAATGTGATCGAAAAAGGTGCTTCTTTGATCGGGACGGTGAAATACAGCATGGAGAAACGGCAGTCGGATGGCCGGGATAAACCGGAGTTTTTGGACTGCTCTGCTTTTTCCGCATGGGCATTTCATAAAGCAGGAGTGACCAGTGTGCCATATGGTTCTACGACAGCAACTTTTATCGGTTCAAAAAAGTTTCAGGACATATCTACTGACCAGTTACAGCCGGGAGACATTGGACTGAAAAGTAAGACAGGTGGAACCGGTGGAGCAAATCATGTTGGGATCTATTGTGGAAAAATGAAGGATGGCAGAGTAGTTTGGCTCCACTGCACCAGTTCCAGCGGTTCTTCATTGACCGGAAATACAGAGGGACCGATGTTTGGTGTTTATACGAATTTTACTTATTTCAGACGGTTAAAGAGATAGGACAAAAAGTAGCGTTTAGACATAATGTTCAGACAGTTAAAGAGATAGGACAAAAAGCAGCGTTTAGACATAATGTCCAGACAGTTAAAGAGATAGGACAAAAAAGTAGCGTTTGGACATTATGTCCAAACGGGACAGAAAGCGAGGAAATCATGTTAAGAAACATAAGAAGATTTTATTGGAAGCAAAGAGACAGGGGACAGGGAAGAAAGACTGTTATGGCAGTGTTGGTATTTTTCCTTTTTGTTGCGATTATTGTGGCAGCTATCATAAAAAGTATGATGGGAGGACACGGTACGGGATTGGAAACGGTTCATAAAAACAACACGGCAACCAGCGCAGCGGTCGTTACAGAAACAGCATCGGGGGCATCTGTGACTGCGACAGAGACTGCTCCGGATCGTGAGCTGCCGGAAGAAACAAAAGAGACGATTTCTGTGGATACCACAAATCTTAATACATTTTTAGGGTTTATGTCGGACACAGCTTATGAAGATTTGAAGAATCAGTTGATTCAGATTTGTAAGGACAGGAAATGCAGATCTGTCAAAAAACTGACCTATCAGCAGACTAAGGCATTTGATGTAACCAGTTTTGTTCTTTTGTCAGATGGCAGCGTCTATCAGTGCAGCTACAATCTGAAAAGCTGTCAGATGTCACTTTCAGAAACATCATACGATGAAGCAGCAGTCAATCAGATGAAGGAAAAGGAATTGCAGGAAGAACAGGCTAAGCTGGAACAGCAACAAAAGGTGGAAAGGGAAAAACTGGAAAAGAAGAAGGCGGTTCATAAAAAGAAGAAAGCGAAAAAGAAATCACATAAGGCAAAAAAGGACAAGAAAAAGTCGTCAAAAGTCAGTTCCGGACGAAAACATAAAAAATAACGCTATTACCACCTGCATAATGGGGTATAAGGGGTATCCCCTTACAAGATATGTGCATGGATGTGTCCACATCATGCGTATCTTGCAAGGCTCGAATGGTGTCTATCTTGCCCTGACACCGCCGGGGAGAGGAAAAGCCATTCGTACCTATCGTTTAAGTGAGGGCTATATGCCGGCAGACATTGACCGACGCATTGCTTCAAAGACTGCCGACAGAGTTTCGGTGAAAAGGGAGAAAGCAGAGAAGAGAAATACAAAACTTGACTGGGCAATGAGCAGAAATTATCAATTTATCCCTTATAAAGAAATGGCGGAATATCAGAAGGTAATGGTACGGCAGGTGTTGGAGGCAAGGCGGTTGTATCAACGAACCGGAACACCGCTGTATATCCATGAACGAAGTGTCAGTATTCTTCGAAAAATGAAAAATGAGACGAAACAATGTGGCGTGTATGTGAAACGAAAAGAGACAAGAAGAGTGCAGAAAGAACTCATCAAAACGATGCAGCAGAGGAGGAAGAAACAATTATGACAACAGAACAGATGGCATTAGTGAAGAAACTGATCCAAAAGCATGAGATTGAAGCAACGGATGCCGAGTGGACATTGATTTTTATGGGAGTCGGATATGGATTGTCAGAACAGGAGATAGACAGTTATCTTGTGATGAATACTACTGACCTATTGACAAAGCATGAAAAGATGCTCTGTATTCTTTTGGGGATGGATTCAGAAATGCAAGGAGCAACCAATGAAATTCAAAATCCCGCAGAAAGAATACAGTTTATGCTAGAAAATCATTTCCAAAGAAAGAAACCGGAGAGTGGTTATGAAAGTGTGATGCAGTATGTGATTGAGGACAGTGACCTGTCAGCAGCACAGATCGAACAGCTTCGGAAAGCGGTAGAAGCAGGAATGCCGGCAGAGGACATTTTAGAAATGGCAAAGAAGCGAAAGGATGTGATGGAGATACGACGATGTATCGAATTTTATGAAATGATGCAGCAAAAATGCAAACAGGAAAATGTAAAGAAAAGCAGGAGGGCAAGCAAATGAGTGAAGAATTACAATCGTTAGTGCAGATCATAGAATTATATGGAAGAGGTCTGGAAGGTTTGGGAAAAGCCATACGGTTCTCCGCAAAGGGAGCCGAGAAAGGAGTGCAGATCGCACAGGTGAAAGCATTACAGCATCGAATGAAACTTCATTATGCCAGTGAGGAAACCCACAACACTATGAAGTTATCCGATCTGGAGAAAATGACAGGCGGTCGTTACACCATCTTAAACATTCCCTTGGAGGATGAGAAAGAGCTGATTGCCTTTTATGACCGGTTAAAGAAGTTAAAAGTTTCTTTTTCTGAGTTGCCGGACTTAAATCTCGGAGACGGCTATACACAGATTGCCTACAATCCGGATGATGTGGAAAGTGTACGGCTGGTGATTGATTATTATAAAAAGAAGTTTCGGCAGGAAGCGAAAGAAATGGATCAGGATGAGTATTTTGGAACGGCAAGTCCGGGAGGAATGGAATATCTTAATGAACTTGCTGCCAAAGGATATGAGGGCAGGATGCACGAGGAGCAGTTGGAAGAGATTCAGGAAAGAATCAGGGATAAAGAATATCTTCCCATCAGCATCAATGTGGAATCACTTCTTTTGCGGGAAGAAAAGGATGCCTATCTGTTTCGTATTCCCCGTGGCAGACGGGGAGAAGATCTTTCGAGTGCCATACGGATCAAAAAATCAGACTGTATTCTTTTGGATGAGGGGCAGACGGTGATTACCTGTTTGGAACGGGATGGAGAACTCTGGGGATATGCACTGGATCAAAGAAAAAACATCAATGCGAAAGAAAAAGTGAAACTGGATATTACAAAACTGGAAAAAGCATTTGCCCCGGTAGGCGATGACCGTGTGAAAATGATCGGGAAACTAAAGCCAGAGTATGCAGCAATCTTTCCATCTTTTCATGAGGGACAGGAGATTCCGGAAAAATCTTCTGTCCCTCATTTGGTTCCGGAAAAAACAGTGGAAAAAGTGCTGTCTCTTGAAAAGATGAAAGAGCGATACCAAAGTCCGGAGTACATCCCGGTTCCCTTTGATATGGAGACACAGATGGTGGCAGAATCTCCGAATCTGTATATTGCCAATCTGCCGAAAGAACAGCAGGAATCAAAGGATTTTGTGCGTTGTATCTGCCTGGACAAGGAGACAACCAGCTTATCGGATGATGGAAAGCGGCTGTTCGCTTACTTGAAACGATCGGATATGTCAGAGATCACAGAACTGGATCAAGATGGAAAGGAACTGCGAAAGTATGTAAAGAAAAACGAAGAGATTGCGACAGAATGCTTGAAACATCAGCGGGGCAAGTGGAATACAGACAGTCCGTCTTTGGAAAAGAGGTTGCTGCAAAAATCTGTCAGTACTCCGAAGAACAAAAAATTGTAGAGGTGATTCTGGTGAAAAAACAAAAAGGGAAAAGCCGTGCAACCCATGTTGCCGGTGATATGAGAAAACGAAGACTGCAGAGTTTATTACGAGTGTGTGTGGCGTTGTTGCTGCCCACACTCTATTTGTTTTACTGTTTAAGCGGATTGTATATCATAGATGTGGAAATGACGAAGCTGAAGGAACAGATTGTCTGGTGCCTGTTACATCCCCTGAAGATATATAACGATAAAAGTCTCAGTATGATGTTTGTCGGCGGACTTTTATGGATGGTTTTAAGTTTCACGGCGTATAGCAGAAGCGATCATAACCGGATGCCGGGCAATGAATTTGGCTCTGCCAAGTGGGGCGAAGTGCGGGAGTTTAATGAAAAATATGCGGCAAAGACAGCAGACGGGGAAGGGGATTTGTCACAGGAAAATAAAGTGCTGTCACAGAATGTACGGTTTCGGTATGATTCCGATACGCTCCGCAACAACAATGTGTTTGTCGTTGGTGGAAGCGGTGCCGGTAAGACCGCTTTTTTCCTGACACCAAACCTACTGTCTCTGCATGACTGCAACATTTATACTGATCCAAAGGGAAGCCTTGTGGAAGAACTGGGAGCATGGCTGTCAGAGCAGAGAGATACAAGAGTATATACATTAAACCTGTGTGAAATGGAAAAAAGTATGCACTTTAATCCGTTTCTCTACATCCGCAGTAAAAGTGATGTGACTAAACTCGTGACAAATCTGATACAGAATACAAACTCTCCAAACATCAAAAATTCAAGTGCAGACCCATTTTGGGAGAAGGCGGAACGAATGTTTCTGGAGAGCCTTTTCCTCTATGTATGGATGGAATGTCCCAAGGGAGTATATAACCAGAAAAGAGGGCGGGCGGAACTATTGCAGAAAAACTGGAAAACGATTTTATATCTGTTAGATGAGGCTCAGTTTGTGGATGCGGACACACCGCCGAAACTGGATTTGCGTATGGAAGAACTGGCAAAAAAGAAGCCGGATCATCCGGCGGTAAAAGCCTATCAGCGATACCGGGGAGGTCCGGATGAAACGATCCGTTCTGTCATTATGACGGTAAATGCCCGTATGCAGCCTTTCGATAATGAAGAACTGTTGGAAATCTTTTCATCCAATGACATTCCGTTGGATGAGTTTGGAACAGGAATTGACGGAGACAAGAAAACAAAAAGTAATCTGTTTATCATTATCTCGGATGATGATGACACATTTAATTTCGTGCCGGGCATGGTTTACACGCTGCTTTTTCAGGAGTTGTACCGTCAGGCAAGGTTCTTTGGCGGAAAGCTGCCGATGGATGTCGGTTTCTGGCTGGATGAAATGGCAAATATCAAGATGCCGAACAACTTCGATAAGATTCTTGCAACCTGCCGAAGTCGAGGTGTGTACTGCGTACCGATTTTACAGTCTCTGGCACAGTTGAAAACACTGTTTGCGGATGGTGCATGGGAAGGGATTGTGGGAAACTGCGATACTTTTATCTATCTTGGCGGAAATGAGGCAAGTACCTACGAGTATGTGTCAAAGTTACTTGGCAAGTGGACGATTGATAAAAGAACCAGTGGGGAAAGCAAAGGCTCCAGCGGTTCATACAGTCAGAACTATGATGTACTTGGCAGGGAGCTGATGTTAGAGTATGAGCTGCGTCTTTTACCGGATGATGAATGTATTATCTTTGTGCGTGGGGAAAATCCGATCCGTGATAAAAAGTGGTTTCCGTGGGAGCATGAACAGTACTTAGAAGCAAGAAAGTATGGCATTTTTAATCCCAAAGAGCAGCAAGAAAAACAGGAAAAGCCGATGGAAGAGTGTGAATTTCTCGGCGAAGAATCCTTAAATTATCTAAAACAGCAGAAAGAAAAAAATGAAAATATCCGCTTGTATGAAATGGATGCTTTTTCGTTTATGATGATGGATCTGGATGAGATGGAAAAGAAGATTCATTCTACTCCGAACGATAAAAAGGGAAAGGCAGGAGAGCCGACCATCACTGCCGGTATGATACAGTCAGCTCTTCATGCCGAGAAAGAACGGGAGGAAGCGGAACGGAAAGCGTGGTTTGTAGAAAACTTTGATTCGCTGACGCTTCTTGACATCTATGCTTCCGAGTGGATCGGTGAGACACGAAGAAATGTGATAAGAGATCTGCTGCAGGCACAGGCTCCGGAAGAAGTAATAAAGTCAATCATCCGCCCGGAGATAGAGGAAGGACAGGTGTTGCAGAAAAAGGCGATGTGGATGGAGATGGAAGGGAAAGTAATTGCTTCAAGAAAAGGGGAAAATCCACTATAACTAGTAAATTATAATAACGAATATGATTTTGTATTATTCCAAGTTTGGTATATGGTACATGATTTATAGTTGTTAGATAGTAAAGAAAAGCGTAAAATTTAATTGTCAAATCGGGCAGTTGCCAAGTTAAATGATATGACAGATAAAGAATTCGCAGAGATGGTGTTTGTAGTAACGGAATGGAAATAGTTTTGCTGACAAAGCGTGGATATGAATGTGTTTAGCCAGCATAGATTTTTTATCTTGACATGCAAATATTACAGGTGTAATATAAAAACAAAAAAACATATATTTTTTAATCTTAATTCTTACAAATGTAAGAATTATAAGAAGGGAGTAAAAGATGTTTCAGAATAAACATATAGTACAATGGGCTTTGTATATGACGATATGTATATTTGTTTTGACTGCCTGCAAAAACGAAAAAGTGATTGAAGATAAACGAAAGGATACTAAAACATCAGAAAGTACGGCTTTACCTTGTGAGCAGAGTTATATTGATTGGAATAATAGTGTTGCCAGGAAAAATGAGAAATTGTACTTTGCAATAGAGATTAAAGATTTTATAGATGCTTACAACTATTGCTATTACCAAGATTATGGAAAGAAATATATTCAGTCGCTTGTAACATGGTATTCATATAAACAAGATTTTGGAAGGCTGAAAGGAGATATGTGTTATGAATATACGGAAAATAAGAAAATACTGACACTACCCACTGTTGCTGTGTACACTATAAAACATACAAAAAACATAGAAGCTATTACTGTTAATTTTGATGATCATAGTTATACAGAAAAAATGTATAAGAAATATGAGAAATTATGCTTTTATTGTTTGAAAATGCTTTTTCCGAATATGGAGAAGAATAAGATAACAAGTTTGTATAAAAAATTAAATAAAAAGGCATATGATCATATATTTCAGACAGAAAAAGGATTTCATAGCTATAATCTACCAAGCGATTTGTATTATAGAGATGGAGTAGGAATTTATCCTTATTTCGCATACGGCGAAAGTGTTCGTATGTGTATTATTCCTGTAGATCAAAAGTTAATCCGGTCATACAGGAAAAAAGGTGTTAGGTTGCATAGATTGGATGAAAGAAAAATGAAAGGAAAATGAGTAATTATGAAATATAGACATAATAGAAAAAGAAGAATGATCCGTGTTGGCTTTTTGGTGCTAAGTATAATATTTATAGCTGGTGTAGTCCTGTTTACTGTAAAAGGGATAACTAAGAAAGAGGTTGTCAAAAGTCCTGAACAGGTTTTGAAGTCATATATGAATTGCATTTGTCAGAAAAACTATAGCGAAATGTATGAAATGATAACAAATGAGAGTAAAGAAACCATTGAAAAAGAGGACTTTGTGAAGCGCAATTCTGCTATTTATGAGGGGATTGAAGCAAAAAACATCAATATAAAAATTATAGATTATGAAGAAGAAAGTTTAACAGTTAAATATAATACAGCTTTTGACACAGTAGCCGGAAAAGTGGATTTTAAAAACGAAGTTGCTTTTTTAGAACAAGATGATCAGTACAAAATGGTATGGAGTAATTCAGTAATCTATCCAGGGCTTACAGAGGATGACAAAGTGCGTGTGTCCGTAATACAGGCGCAGAGAGGTCAAATTCTGGATAGGAATGGAAGAATGCTTGCGGGAAAGGGTGTTGCTTCATCTGTTGGAATTATACCTGGAAAGTTAGAAAATAGGAAAAAATCCATTGTCAGAATTGCGAAATTGTTGGGAATAAAACCAGAAGATATAGAAAAGGAATTAACGGCAAAATGGGTAAAAGAAGATTCATTTGTCCCGATTAAAAAAATTGCAAAAGTAAAAGAACTTGATTTACTCGCACTGGATCCGGATGAAACAATTGTTGAGGAACAAAAACGACAGAAAAAATTATTAAAAATATCTGGTGTAATGATTTCGGATGTAGAAGTCAGAGAATACCCATTAAAGGATGAGGCTGCACATTTAGTGGGGTATGTACAAAATGTAACTGCAGAAGATTTAGAAAAGCATGCAGGAGAAGGATATACAAATGCCAGTGTCATTGGAAAAACGGGGTTAGAGGGGGTATATGAAAAGGAATTGAAGGGGGAAAATGGATGCAAAATATATATTGCTGATTCAGAAGGAAAAGAGAAAGAGCAGCTGGCATATAAAATAGTGAAAGATGGAAAAGACATTAAATTAACGATAGATGCGGATTTACAGGCGCAATTATATAAAAATTTTAAAAGTGACAAAAGTTGTTCCATTGCCATGAATCCATTTACTGGGGAAGTGCTGGCAATGGTTAGTACACCTTCCTATGATACGAATGCATTTATAATGGGAATGAGTAAAAAGCAATGGGATAGATTAAATAAAGATAAGAAACAACCATTGTATAACCGTTTTAGACAAGTATGGTGTCCGGGATCCACATTCAAGCCTGTTATTGCGGCGATTGGTTTACAGTCTGAAGCATTTACCGGAACAGATAATTTTGGAAATGAAGGACATAGCTGGCAAAAAGATAAAACATGGGGGACATATCATGTTACGACACTTCATACATATAGCCCCGTTATACTGAAAAATGCATTGATATATTCAGATAACATATATTTTGCCAAAGCAGCACTTAAAATCGGAACAGAAGAGATGGAGAGGTCATTATCTATGTTGGGGTTTCATTCATCTATTCCATTTGAAATAAAGATGGCGGAGTCAAAGTTCTCCAATAATAAGCATATTCAAAGTGAGGTAGGGTTAGCGGATACGGGATATGGTCAGGGACAGGTACTTGTCAATCCACTTCATTTGGCTTGTATTTACACAAGTTTTTGCAATGACGGAAATGTGTTGAAACCGTATTTATTGTATAAAGAAAATGCCAAAGCAGAGCAGTGGATTTCAGAAGCCTTTTCCAAATCCGTATCCCAAGAAGTGTTAGAGGGTATAAAAAGTGTAGTGAATGATTCACACGGGACGGGATACGCCATACATCGTAAAGATATGATTTTAGCAGGAAAAACAGGAACTGCTGAAATTAAAGAGTCGCAGAGTGATACGACAGGAACTGAATTAGGGTGGTTTGCTGTTATGACACCAGATAAGAAAAACAAAAAACCTATTCTTATTGTCAGTATGGTTGAAGATGTAAAGGGAATAGGAGGAAGTGGTTATGTGGTAAAAAAAGATAAGGCTGTTTTGGATAAATGGTTTGGTAAAAATTGAAAACAGGAAGGAGTGTGCAGAATTATGAGAAAATTTTTATATTTAATCCTTTTTGTAATGACTCTTTGTGTTTTTTTCTGTTCGTGCAGTCAAAAGACAAATGATGTGAAAAAGACATCAAGTCAGCATGAGAAAAAGCTAAAAAGTGTCCCAAATAATAATACAAAAGAAGATGTTATATCGGAAGAAGATCTGGAAAAAGGGTATGACTTGCCGGTATCCGCTCAAGAGAATGAAGAGGCTACAAGAGATTCTATGCAGATAATGTCGGGACTTGAACATATATATAGAAATGCGGATAAAGGAGATTCGTTAAATGTTGTTTTAGATAACAAATCGATATGTAAAATGATTAAAAAGATAAAACAACAGGGGTATTCTGTTACAGTTTCTGAAGATTATTCTAATATGGAGAATTATAAAAGATTTTCTTCATTTCTTGCAAAAGCACAGGAGAAACAGAAAGGGTCGGGTGTTATTTATGAAGTTCATTCCGAGGGCAGCATTGGAAGAAAAAAATTTATTTATGACGGAAAGGAGATGTTTCTATTGGCTTCAAATGCATCGTGGGATGATAATGGTAAGCCAATTATTACATTTGTTTCCTACACAAGGATAAAGAAATGGAGATATTCGAGAAAAGGATGGTTTTGCTATGAATTGTGTGTGCCGGAATATCCTGAAGTGACGGAAATGGTAGATGGAAGCTGTCTGATCAGGATTAAGCCAATGAGTGATAATAAGCGGAAATTATCAAGAAAATGCGTTCGTGGTTTAGCGTATCAGGGCAATAATATTTTATGTTCTAATTGGGATCAAGAACATATGCAAAAGATAGATTATAATGGTTTATATGAATATTTATATACTATGAAATATAAAAAGAAATTTAATGGAAAAAAATATCCAAGTGGAATACCCAAAGATCAATTTGAGCAATTGATCATGGAATATTTACCTGTTTCCAGAGAAGATATTGAAAAGTATGCAAGTTATAATGAAAAGAAAAAGACATATGATTGGATGCGATTGGGATGTTTTAATTATGCTCCTAATTTTTTTGGAACTTCTATCCCGGAAGTAACAAAGATTAAACATAATTCCAATGGAACAGTTACTCTTACCGTGGATGCGGTTTGCGAAATGGTGTTATGCAATGAGGCGGTCATTACTCATGAGCTAACTGTAAAATTTAATAAAGATGGTAGTTTCCGTTATTTAGGAAATAAGATCTTAAATGGTGGTATCAAGAAAATACCAGAGTATCAATATAGAATATTGAAGGAGAAATCGAAAAGATAAAAAATAAAGAGATTGGGTAAAGAATTATATAATGTATGTTTATCCAATCTCTTTGATAATTAAAAGACATGTGAAATTTTATTGTCTCCAGATATTCATGTCAGATAAGATAGACATGGTGATTTGTGCTGCACTATTTCCAGTAGCATCACTATTTGCACTGATATTGGTGGCAAAAAAGCAGGTATTATCTGTTGTTTCGATATAACCTACGAACCAACCGTTCACATCTTTGTCATCTATGCGTCCGGTACCGGTTTTTCCGTAAAGTTTCTTATCATTGACAGATGAAAGAAGAATGGAATTCTTTACTGCCTGAAGGTTGTTGGAATGGAATTCTAAATTGTTGGCTTGTAATTTTTTCAGAAGTTCCACTTGTTCTACAGGAGAAATTTTTAAGGTGGATTCAAGCCAATAGGAAGATAATCCGCCCATTATATTCTTATTTCCATATTCAATTTTGTTTAGATAATTTTGAATACGAGTAAGGGAAAGACGTTCATCTATTGTCTGGAAATACCAGTTAGCAGAGGCTGCCATAGCAGAATCTAGTGTCAGATCAGTATTCCATGCTTCAAAAGGATAGTCTTTTCCATCCCATATAAGTAGGGAGTTTTGTGGTGTAATAATATTTTCCTCTAATCCCCAAAGTGCATCATATATTTTATAAGTGGAGTCTGGAGATATACGATGGGTGGCATGTTCCATGTCATACACAGTCCAGCTATCACGATTGGAATTAAATAAAACAAAGCTGCCTTCATAATTCTTAAAGTATGAAGAAAGATCGGTCTGCGTTATATTTTCTGAAGAATAATTCCAGTTATATTGATCGTTGATAGCAGCATAGGATGAAATAAAAGGAGTAAAACTTATAATTCCAGCAGTAATCAGCATAAAGGCGATAATTCCAATTGCCTTCTTATGAAAAGAGGGATTTTTATAAGAAGCAATGCTAATGATACGCCGTTTTATCTGTTTGATATTTCCACCAAGACCTGCAGCAAACGGAAAAGGAGAAGAGGAAATCTTCTCAGCAAAATTAATCAGTGTATTTCCATATTTTTCATAATCGCATTCATCAAGCATTTTTAAAACGGAAGTATCGCAGGCAATCTCTCGATCATTACGCATTTCTTTTAACGCATACCAGACGATAGGATTAAACCAATATAGTATTGCTGTAAGAAACATTAGATAATTGGCAAGAGAGTCTTTGTGTTTATAATGTTGTAATTCGTGCAGCAAGATATAGCGCACATCCGTTTTCTGATGATCCGATATCAGATGAATTGGCATATAAATTCTGGTTTTAAAAATGCCTGTAATAATAGGTGTTTTTAGGAAAGCAGTGCTATAAATGGGGATATTCCTTGTGATTTTCATCTCGAATAAACATTGTTTATATAGTTTGCATATAGTGGTATTTTGAAGAGGAAGTGCGGATCTTTTTAAAGAACGCAATTGCAGTGAGGACTTTAGTACCAACACGAGCACTACAAACATACCGGCAATCCATACACATAACAAAATGCTTCTGATAATTGTCGGAGTGCTGGAATTTACAGAGATAGTAAATTCGTTCATCCAGTCAGAAGAATTGGAGAGGGTTGCAGGGGAGACTACGGTTTTATTTTGATCTGTTTGAAATGCCGGTGATATAATTACATGATTGAGCCAGGAAAAAAGGTCAGGAAACTGTTTACTTTGTACTGGGAAAAATGGTGTTAAAAGCAGAACAAGTAAAAAATACCATAAATTATACTGCATCCGGCTTGTCAGAGTGTTTTTAAAGATCCACTTGGATACTAAAAAAATGCCAATAATAATACTGATAACAATATTGCATAATAAAAAATGGGTTATAAATTCATCCATGCGTGGAACCTCCTGTAGGATCTTTTTTGGAAAGAAGAGAGCGTAAATCTTCCAGTTCTGTTTCGGATAAGTGGTCATTTTCAATATATGTGGATAACATGGCGGTGATATCCCCATGAAAATATCGTTCTAAAAAAGATTTACTTTTTTGATCAATATAATCAGATTCTTTCACTAAAGGTGAATAAACGAATACCCGGCTATCTTTTTCGTAGGTCAGAACTCCTTTATTAACAAGGCGTTTGATTAAGGTTTGTATAGTTTTTGCACTCCATGAAGATGTTGCTAAAAGTTTTTCAGTAATCTCATTTGTGTTAATAGGAGCATACTTCCAAACAATTTTCATCACTTCATATTCAGCTTCTGATATTTGTGGTAATGCACTCATGTAGACACCTCCTAATTCTTACGAGTGTAATATACATATTTTATTATAAAGCCCACTATATACAAAGTCAAATAAAAACTTGACTATTTATCTTACGCGTGTAATAATTAAAATGTTACAAGTGTAAGAAAGATACCTTGTGATTAAAATCCGTTTTTAACTGTGTGGTGTAACAATTCTAAATATGTAAATACTACATACAAGAATGGAGGCGAAAATATGGAAAGTGATCAGATATGGAACCAAGTGGCGAAATTTATGCAACAATTGCGTGGCGAAAATTTATCGAAAAAATCAATAATTCAGATACCAGGACAGAAAAATGCTAAAAATGAATTGGAAAAGATACAGGCGATTGGAAAAGAGCGGATGAAGCATATGAAGGAAACCGAACAAAGAATTACTCAGAAATGGATAGAATGCTTGGAAGATAATGCATCACTAGAGGCTCAACAGGCTTATTGTCAGGGATATATAGATTGTCTGTTCTTATTGTGTGGTATGGGAATTATTGAAAAAGATAGTGTGGCAAATGATATTTTTGAACAGTTGAATAAATAATAGAAAAGGTTCATTTTATGACAAAACGAACCTTGAATATTAGAGCAAAAATTAAATATCAGAATTGTCTGTGCGAGTGTCATCGACTGATAGGACAGCTTCTGTGATCGCGAGGAGAGTTTTAAGCTGTTTCTCATCGCATTGAAGTAGATGTCTTTGTAATTTTTGGTATGTACTGTTGTTCAGGTTTTTATCTGGATAAATTACAGTATCAGCAGATAAATTAAAATATTGTATGGTTTTGGCAAAAACCTCAAGGCTGGGAGTATTCTTAAAGCACTCCAAGTCTTTCAAATATGATAATGAAAGATCAAGAATTTCAGCCAATTCAGCTTGTGTGAGTTTTTTATCCATACGGGCATTTTTCATAACAGTGCCAAACTGTTTTGGGTTGAGAGCCATAGCGCCACCTCCTATAAGTATGTTATAGCCATACTTATAAAATGTAAAAATGGTAAAAAGATACTTTGTAGATATGGTATGATGGCACTAATGACAGATTGGAGTAAAAAATGATGGGAAAATGTGATAAACAGTTAAAAAAACACAATTTACTAAATTGATGCATTGTACTATTTTAGGTATGGTTAAACCGACCTTACTTGGTGGGATTGGCGGAAAACTGAGAGAAAAGATGAGTAATGGTTATCGAAACTGTAATTATCATCTTTTCTCTTTTTATTTCGTAAAATATTTATTGAATAAAACAAAGAACTTTATAAAAAATACGCCGATAAATCGTGGAAGATAACCGAAATATGTGTTCTTTGCAAGAGTAAAGCAGGCATTTATAATTTAGATGTGTCCACACAGGAAAACATTTCTTCTGGGGGAGCACGACAATTAAATATGATGATTTCACTGGACATAGGGAACAGTTACGCATTGCGCCGTGCCGCAGATGCGCCAGGATCGGTAAGGATGAATTGATGGAGAGGAAATATACATATGATCAATCTGCCTGATGTGAGATGCCGGGAGCGATAACATCCATGCAAAAGAGGAATTGT
>OGJK01000806.1_pt1 | contig 31774 bp, 32 predicted proteins | sample 1571961 | NCBI WGS metagenome assembly OGJK01 (sample SAMEA2582120, study PRJEB24529) | metagenome | biome: Human gut stool | place: China | collected 2011 | reverse complement strand
TAAAACATGTCAAAGCCAGTAAAATCAATAGATTTGGGCTTGACAGAATAGGAAGGGGAAAATCAAGTTTGTAACAACAAGGAGTCTCGGTCTTGGGATTCCCCAATCTTTTTTAAATGATAAATTGGATTGAAATGAAAATAACGCAAGAATATATTATTATTGGAAGTTTGAAAAGTAGATATTAAAGGACGGTGATAAAATGTCAAGACCTAAAATTCAACCGGATTACAATGCAGAAAAAGTGGTGAAAGAATTGATTAATGCAGTTGTTGAATCATATGAGGAAACCGGTGAGTTGAAAATTACAGCAAATGAGTTTAATATGTCTCCGCTAAAAATAAGAAAAATGCTAATTACTGCAGGAGTGTATCATAGTGAAGTGTCAGATGAAATAAATGAATTATATAGCCAGGGGAAGTCTGTTAGTCAGATCATGGAAATTACCGGATTGAAGAAATCTTCAATAAATGGATATTTACCATATTCTAAAGTTATTTACAAACCAGAGAAGATTAGCCTGAATGTTGCCAGGATAAAGGTATATAGGGAGCGAAAAGAGATTGTAGATATGCTGCAGAAAGAAATGAATGATAGTATTTTGTGGAGAGGGATAGTTTTATTTCAAAAATATCCGTTTCACACGTTTACAGGACTTCCGTTTTCATATACATTGAAAATAGGAAAGGACGGAGAGTATACGAAAGAACTTTTGGTAAATCGTAGAAATAAAAGTAAGAGTCTGACTTGGAGTTCAGTAGAGTTGGCATTTGAGGAAGCATTGAAGCAGCGAGGGAAGATTATAAAAAAGCCCAAAGATATAGGCGATATTCGTGGAATTTCCTACTTGTATCCCATATTTTATCGTTTAGGATTGATTGACATTTCGGAACAGGTTGCAACTAAGATAGAATTGACAAAAAGGCAACGGCAGCAAGGGCAGAGAGAATAAAGGCACATATATCTTAGCGAAGTGTAGAAGAAATAAAATTATGAGTTGACGAACATATGTTCTAATGATATAATCCTAAATGTATAAAGGAAGCAGGAGATCGGCCCTGGTTCTTTTCGCATAAATCTATATGGTAAGCAACAGTTAAAAGCTGTTTCGGGATGGCTTATCAAAAACTCATCAGCGGTTTTCTTTCCCTTATCCGTTTGAGTGGTATTTATTACTTGGAGGACTGGAGATGAGATCAGATTTGAGAAAAGATTATAAAAAGGAAAATGTGGTTGCAACAGAACAAATGGAAAAAGCATTGTATCTGATGGAGGTTATCAGTACCATTACGGATCGGGGGAATAATGCAGAAGTCAGGCACAAGAAAGATGGATCTTTAACTGTATACGAAGTAAAGAAGAATATAGTAACCGTTTGATAAATTGGTATTAAGCGAAGGACTAAAAGGAGTCAGGAACATTCAATAAAAAGAATGTTTCTGACTCCTTTTGTAGTCTAAGGCTGTTGATTCTTAAGAATACTGGATAATACACGGTCATCACCATGACGGATGTGATAAGTCTTTTCCAGTGCAGAGGCATTGCACAATTTGGATATGGATTCTGCGTATACAGAAAAATCTACATCAGTAGTTAAGGCTGATTTGTCGATTGAATAATAATCCTTGGCAATGTTCAGATGATTTACTAAGTTTTTCTTGAAAGCGGGATCAATATCTTCTCTTTTGAGAAAATCCTCCATTTGTGATTTTGGAATGATAATACGATTGTTTTGTAATCGTAAAATGCCTTGAATCAGCTCTTGTGTAGCAGGATTCACAGTCGGATATTGTTCTGTATTACATAAGCAAAAACGATGTATAGCCGGGTAACGGATTCTTCCGGAAGAAGATGTTGCTGCACAGCCAACTATGCAGGCAAGTTCTTTGTTGTTTAAATCGCCGTGATCAAAGACAAGAAACCACATATCTCCATATCGGCTACAGACTAACTGACAAAACATCATTTTGGTAGTGGAATAAACCAGGGTTCCTTCATAATGTTTGGAAAAAGGTTCTCCATCGGGAGTTAAGTCTCCAGAATCTAAATCCAGTATAGCAGAACATTCATGTGTACCATATATGTCTCCAAGTTCAAGGATTCCATGAATAAGTGGCTTATCTTTTGTGTCCTCTGGATCAGCCGAGGTGGGAAGAAAAAATACATGGTATTTACCAGTGTATCCCTTGTAAGCAGAGTTATTAATATCATAAACAAACTTATGTTGATTGTTCTCCGAAGCAGTTTTGGCAAATTCTATTGAATGTAGAACAGCACTTAGATTAAGTTCTAATCCATCACATATCTTTAATAATGTAGAAATTGTCGTGGATGAAGGCTTTTTTAACATATTATCAATTGTCCGTGGGGAAACGGCACCATCCTTATTTTTACCACATAGTTTAGATAAGCTTCTGGAGGTAAGATGACGTTGCTTCATGATGTTTTTGATATAGGATACAATACTTTTGATTGCAAATTACGCTCAAACAGTGAATGGTCTGATTGCATTCTCGCTAAGTTATCCTTATATGAAGATAAAGTGCGGAGCAATCTATCCGCGGTTTCTGTATTGGAAAGAAGAATTGGGTAATGATTGATACCATCGCAGGTGCTGAGTCCAGTGCCATAATCTACAGCTTGGCAGAAACAGCAAAAGCGAACAATCTGAAACCGTATGATTATTTTAAATATCTTTTGACAGAAATCCCAAAACACCTTGATGATAAGAATGATGACTTCTACGAAAGTCTGCTTCCTTGGTCAGAAAATCTACCAGCGGATTGCAGGAAAAAGCAATAACTCCTTGCCGCTCAAGCGAGCGGCAAGTTAAATGAAAGTACCGACTATGGTGCGTTTACTGACAATAAGTTTACTCTATCTAATATAGAAGAACATCTGTGAATTCATAAGGAAGTATGGTACAATATAAATTAATAATTATGTACTGGAAGGAGGCGAAGTAGGTGGAAACAAATAAGATGAGTAATTTGAATAGAATATTTACCCGAAATATGCTTCGCCACTTTATAGACGGAAAAACAGATAATGTATACTCATCGGTTGTTAGGCGTTATACCAGTGATGCAGGGAAAAAGAATAATCGGGAATTAATAAGTGAAATATATTGTGAATTGAAGAACAATTATAGAAATGAGTATTTTTATAAGAATACTTTGCTAAATAAGTTACTTTTAGGTGTGCATAGTGTTAATACGACAACTGCGTTGACAGAAGTTGCGATAGCAAAATCGAAAGCAGATTTTGTATTAATAAATGGTAAAGCTGTTGTATATGAGATAAAAACAGAACTTGATAATTTGGAGAGATTAAACTCTCAGATAGATGACTATTATAAGGCATTTGATCATGTAGCTGTGGTGACTTACGAGAAAAATCTTCAACAGTTACAAAGGGTGTTGGATGGTATAGATAAACCTGTTGGCATTTATATTTTAAGAAAAAATGGGAGGTTGGGTACAATTCGGAAACCACAAAGGTACATAGGAGATTTGGACAAGGAAATTATTTTTAAATTGCTAAGAAAAAATGAATATGAAAATATTATTGCTCAGTGGTATGGTTATTTGCCGGAAACTACACAATTTAAGTATTATTCCGCTTGCAAAAAAATGTTTCTACATATACCGCTAGAAGAGTCATATATACTTGTCTTGAAATTATTAAAAAAGAGAATGCAACTTGAGAAAGAAGAATTTGTTAAGATTCCATACGAATTAAAGTTTTTGGCGTATTTTTTGGAATTGACATATGATGATTATCAGAAACTTGAAATGTTTTTAGAACGTCAATATGGAGGTGCGTAGTATGTATTTTCCTTATTTGAGAGGACGACAATTTGAATTAATTGCATTGCGTGAGTTGGTGGAGAAAGGGGTTTTAAGCAGTAAAATTACACCAATTATTGAACCTGTAAAATTATCTTCCACACTTGTTAAGACAATAGAAACATATGGGAAAAAGGGTAAACAACTTGCCATCATTACTAACCCTAAGGTAGGTAGTTTTAATAATGATGCCAAAGAAGAGAAAAATCAGAAGTTAAAAGAAGGTTTGTCTGCAAGTTTAAAAGAAAATGATAACATTCTTTATATGAATTTGTTGAGGGCAAATGCAAAACCAGAGAAGTTTATTGAGCAGCATGCAAATAGTATGGGAACAATTTGCAATGATAAAGATGCAATTCCTGTTTATGAAACTTTTTTTGCAGAAACAGATGCTAAGTTTAATTTGATACCGGATGAAAGTGGTTTTAGAAGAAAGGTAAGAAGAAATAGAGTATTATTAGCAGATAAGTTTAATAAACAAGAAAGAAACAATGATTATATAGAAATTGACGATGAACCATTTTCAGAAGACCATTTGTATTATTCAGAAGATGGATATGTGGGATTTGCTGATTATTCTGTAGTTGGTGAGGAGTATAATGAAACCGGATTTGCACCTTATGCAGTTGCAATACATATTGTTTATTTTGATACAGATAAAAGTTTGCGTGTAAAGCATTTTGTTTCTGACTCAAATGATGACATAAGTGACCCTGCTGGAAAGTTTCAAGAAGCGTTGGAGAAATTGGTAGAATGGAATGAGGAAAAGCAACTTGATACGGTGGCAATGAGGGAGTTTGGGGATTTATATCGTCGAGAGGCGTATCCGGGACTTGGAACCGTGAAGAAGCTATCTATTATGCATCACCTAGAACTAATAGGAAGATATTTGGATAAGGAGTAGCTTATGATAGTTTGCGAAAGATGTTTTTGCGATACAGAAGTGATCTCTGTTATTCGAAATAAATCAGAGATCGGGGACTGCCCACTGTGTAAAAGCAAAAATGTACATATATATGATACGGATAAATATGAAGATTTGACTATGATGTTTGATGAATTATTAAGCATATATACACCGATTTCATTGTTGCCCGATTCATATCCGAAATCAGATACTCGCTTGTTGAAGAGTGAGTTGATTAATAATTGGAATATATTTAATAAAAAAAATGAATCAGATGTATATAACATAATTTCAGCAATTTGTAAGGAAAAGTACGAATACAATGCAGAGTTGTTTGACCAGCCGGTTGGGATTCAGGAGTTATTTGACCAAGAATATTTGTCAAAACATTCGTTGTTGACTACAAATTCATGGGATGATTTCGTTGAAGCGTTAAAAACGAAGAATCGTTTTCATACGCATTATGTAGATTTGGATTTGTTGGAACGTTTTTGTTCATATATTCGTAAGCCGTATAAGGCAGGGGAAGTATTTTACAGATGTAGAATTTCAACAGAAGAAGGAATTCCTATTGGAGAAATGGGAGCTCCTCCAATTGACAAGACTACTGATGGCAGAGCAAATGCAAGAGGAATTAGATGCTTGTATTTAGGTGATACTGCTGAGACAACGATATATGAAGCAAGAGCCGGTGCATATGATTATGTAACTGTTGGAAAATTCAAATTGAAAGAAGATATTATTGTTGTTGATTTAAAGAAAATCAATCAAATCAGTCCATTTATAGAAGGATTGGATGATTTAGAATATGCGATTAACAAAGAACACTTGAACAAGATTAATGACGAAATGGGTAAAATAATGAGAAGGAGTGATAGTGCTTTAGATTATGTTCCGACTCAATATATTACAGATTTTGTTAAAAGTATTATCCATGATGGCGTTGCGGAATATGCAGGTATAGAATATAAAAGTGTAATGCATAGCGAGGGATATAATTTGGCTCTATTTAATCCGGATTTGTTTGAGTGTATAGGTACTGAAGTGTATGGAATAGATACGATTGATTATAGAAAGCATGTTATATAATGTTTTTTAATGATGTGGGTGTCAAAAGTATTGACATCACATAGTGCACTTTGACAACTGAATAAAGCTATGTTTTCAGGCTGTTTTCCTGTATAATAGAGACATAAATTATATTGATTTTCGAGGTGTTGTTATGTCTTTTGTATTAAATGGTTATCTGCCGGAGACAAAATTTGAAGATGGTATTAAGAAGACGATCCGGTGGTATCTGGAGCATCGTGATTGGTGGGAAAAGATTATCAATGGAGAGTATCAGGAATATTCACCAACATCATTTTAATATTGAGGAGCGGTATGAAAAAGGTAATTAAGAGAATTTTTCTGGGAGTTTTTGCTTTGGTGATCTTTGCCCTGGGAGCAGGGGTCATACCGTCCTATTACTTCCTTGAGGTTTCAGATTATGAGTTTGAAAACGAGAAAATTCAGGAATCAGTGAAGCTGGTACAGCTTTCAGATATTCATAATGCAGAGTTTGGAAAAGAAAACCAACGCCTGTTAAAGAAACTAAAGGAGTGTGAACCGGATCTGATCTTTATCACGGGAGATCTGATTAATTCGGATGAAAATGAGATTAGTCCGATGTTAGATTTGGTAAAAAAATTACGGGAGATTGCACCAATCTATTTTTCCTTGGGAAACCATGAGATAGAATATGAAAAGCGTACGGGAATTGATCTTACAGAAAAGTTGGAGAAAGCCGGGGCAAAGGTGTTAGAAGAAAAATTTGTCGATGTGACTGTCAAAGGACAAAAATTCAGGATTGGTGGACTGTATACGGTGTATATACCGGAAGATTATGAAGTACATGAATGGGGTAATGCAAAAGAACAGGCAGAGTTTTTAAAGGAAATGGAAGATACAGAGCGATATAAAATCCTGTTGTCCCATATTCCAAATACGTGGATGTATTACGATACTGCGGCAACTTTTGATCTTGATCTGATTTTTACGGGGCATGTGCATGGTGGACAGGCAATCCTTCCTTTTGTTGGAGGTCTTTACGCACCGGATATGGGGTATTTCCCGGGAAGATTATCAGGTGTCTATGAGAAAGGGCATACGCAGGTGATTTTGTCGAGAGGATTAGGAAGTAATACAGAAGTAATTCCACGATTTAATAATATTCCTGAAATTGTAGAGGTGGAACTGAAATGAATAAGAGTGTCTATTTATATGAACTGGATTCTGTAAGAAATTCAAAAGAAGAGATTCAATATGCACAGGAACAGATGTTCCGGGAAATTATACTGAATGGGAACCAGGTGATCCTGACCATGAATCAGTTAGCGGATTCTCGTGCATTTCTTGCTGCGATTGAAAATGAAAATACATTTGAACCATTTTTTGAGTTATGTCAGATGGGGGTGATCCGAATTTCGCAGTATGGGACGTTGCGTACTCCGTCGCAATATTTTCAGGGAAAGATAGAAGAATTTCTGACGAAGGCAGAGAAAACCGAGTCTGAAAAGAGTGCATTTATTTACTCAGGGGTTCCCGTTGCACATGATGATGCTGTGATGCTGAGACAGTTGTTGAAAGCATTGCGTTATAGTGACCCGGAGTGTCTGAGGGAATTATCTGGTTATAATAATGAAGAAAATTATAGTGAAGAAAAGATAGAATATTTGATCCGCTATGTGAAGACGTTGCTGGCATTGAGTGTCAATGCATTTTCATTGAATCCACCTAAAAAGGTAAAGCAAAAGAAACTGACAGAATATCTTCATGAAATTGCATATCCGCTTACTGATCAGGATACAGTAGAAATTCTGAAAAGAGTTGAGGAAGATTTGAGTTTACAGAATCGTCAGGAATATCGGAGTGCCTGGCATATTTATCTCCACGAAAATGAGAAAGGAGAAAAGGCAGAATATGCAGAAGCGGTGCTCAATCTATGTTATAATCTTACAATGGAAGACAGTATTTATGGAATTTCCAAGCATTATGATCCGAAAGATATAGAATCCTGCCGTGAATGGTTCAAAAGCAAATTGAAGGATTACTGGGAGAAGGAGATTGCTCCGAGCCATGTTTTTCCTGCAAAGGATAGTACAACGTGGGAACTTTATCAAGGAAAACTCCCGGACTGGAGTTGTGCGATTCGGATTTTGCAGATGAAAAATGTGCAGGAAACGTTGGAACTGAAACCGGCTCTTGAAAATGAAAAATTACAGACGGGAAGCTGTTATGAAGTGGGGATGGAGAAAGAGCTGAAAGAGTGGGATAAAAGTATACATAAAGGAATAAAAAGAAATATCATAGATGCACTCATTGGGGTGGTGATCTTTGTAGGAATTGAGCTGGGAATGAACTATCTACAGGATATTGTGTCTGTAGAAGAGGAGCTTTCATTGGCTGCGACCATAGGATGGGCGGTCTTGCAGGTGATAGCTTTTGGTATTCTGAGTTCGGGGATTTCGGGTATGATATCTCGTTGGTGGACAAGTTGTGATATTTTAGACAGTATTGAGGAATTGACAAGAACGTGGGCAGATCTGAAAATCGTAAGAAAATGTCGGGAACGCCTGAAAGTTGAAAAAGGCTGAAATAAAAAATGAAAACCTGCTCACAAGAAGTTGGTAAGAAATAGGGATGAAAGGGAATGGAAATAAAAGGAACAGAAATGGATTCGATTGAAAAATATCTGGAATTAAGTCGGATGTGTACGGAACTTTTTGCCCAGTCTGAGGAACTTCCGCTGGTACTTGACCCGAAGGAACTGTATGCATTTGCACAAAAAAGTGGCAGAAAAATCGGAATTGTATACGAGAGCCGTTACCATTTAATGGTTGTGGATGTTGTGCGTGCAAAAAATGGAAGTCTGTTTGCATATGAAAGACTGATGAACCGCGTTATGAGAGGTGCGGTTGTTATCGTTCCATATTATAATGGAAAGTATATTTTACTGCGGCAGTATCGTCATGCTCTCAGGGAATATCAGTACGGTTTCCCAAGAGGTTTTGGAGAAGAAGGAATTTCTGCAAAGGAGAATGCGGGAAAAGAATTATGGGAAGAACTTGGTGTGCAAGCAGAAAAATGGAAAAGTTTCGGAAAAATTGTGCCGGACAGTGGTGCAATGAGTTCAAAGGCAGATGTATTTCTGGCAGAGTTGAATGAAGCTCCACAGGTGATACAGGAAGAAGAAATAGTAGGACATATTGCATTGGATTGGGAGCAGTTGGGCGAATGGATCCGGGATGGAAAAATTACGGACGGTTTTACTCTGGCAGCATATGCAAAGATGAGTTTACAGAAATAATGAGGATAGAAAAGTGGAAAAGACAGTACAAAATCTGCTGCAATGTCTGCGAAATGTGATCTGTGGAGAAGATGTTCCGCTGATTGCAATGTCGGAGACAGAGCAGGAAAAATTTTATCAGATGAGTCTGGCTCAGGATATGGCACATTTGATCTCAGCAGCAGTTGGAAATGGTGAGAACAATATCATATCAGAGAAGTATCGGAAGAAGTTTCGGCAGCAGGAAAATCTGGCAATCTATCGGTATACGTGTCAGGAGTTGGCATTGGAAGAGATTCGAACTGTTTTTGAGCAGCAGAAGATTTTTTTCCTTCCTTTAAAAGGAGCGGTGATCCGGGATTTTTATCCGGAAGCATGGATGAGGACGAGCAGTGATATTGACATTTTGATCAGAGATGAGGACTATGAAAAGGCAAAGAAATTTCTGACAGAAGAATGTGGATTTTTGTATGAGTCAAAAGATAAGAAAAATGCAAATTTCTACAGAGATGAACATGTGCATCTGGAGTTGCATTTAAATCTTATCAAAGACGGGCAGACGGTAGAATTTTCCCCGGAGTATATCTGGACGCATGTAGAAAGAACGGGATATGAGTGCAGGATGTCAGATGCAGATTTCTATGCATTTCATCTGGAGCATATGAAGCAGCATTTTACGACAGGTGGTTGTGGAATCCGTTTCTTCCTGGATCTCTGGATCTTGAATCATTCTGTGAAAGATAAGCAGGAGAAAAAAAGAGAGGAAAAACTGGAACGTTGTGGACTGGCAGAATTTGAAGATGCAGTTAGATCGGTGACAGAAGTCTGGTTCGGAAAGGCAGAGCATACAGAATTAACGCATCAGGTGGAACGGTTTATTCTAGCTGGCGGAGGTGTATATGGAAGTGTTGAAAACTGGGCAATTGTGCAGAAAGTTCGGAATCAGGGGAAATTGAAAAGTGTCATACGCAGAATATGGCTTCCGTATGAAGAATTATGTTGGTCCTATCCGTCGTTAGAGGGGAAAAGATATATTCAGCCGTATTATGAGGTGAAGAGATTCTTTAAGATGATCGCAGATGGACGCTGGAATCGGAGTGTGCAGGAACTGAAGGCGAATGCGAAGGGACAAGAATTGAGTGATGTTGAAGGCATGATGAAGAAATTGGGGTTAAGATAATAGAAAGTGAGATTTCACTAGAAGCTCTTTTAGAGATTAGGTATAGTTAATAGTAATAGGTTTCGGTAAATAAAGGGAAGAGGGGGAAGAAAATGGTCGATCTGCATATGCATATTTTGCCAGGACTGGACGATGGTGCCAGTTCGATGGAAGAATCGATACGGATGGCACGTCAGGCAGCAGCAGGCGGAGTGAATTATATTGCAGCTTCTTCTCATGGAAATTATTATGACTATACGGTACAGGAGTATGTAAGAAAGTTTCGTTTGCTTCAGAAAGAGTTGAATCGGCAGCAGATTCCGGTAAAAATTTTCCCATCTATGGAGATTTTTATGAACGAAAGGGCAATGCAACTGATCCGGGATCGGGAGATTCTTTTTATTAATCATACAAAGTATCTGATGATCGAATTTGACTTTCGGGAATCGCCTGAAAGAGTTTGCAGAATGGTTGCGGATTTACAACAAATGAAGTATAATATCATATTGGCACACCCTGAAAGATACACCTTTATTCAGGAGGATCCGGAACTGGCATATTATCTGGCAGAAAGAGGTTGTGTGCTGCAGGTGAATAAGGGAAGTGTTCTGGGGGAATTTGGAAAGAAATGCAGAGAGATGGCGATCCGGATGATGGATGACGGGATTGTACAGGTGATTGCGTCGGATGCACATGACAGTCTGCATCGGACACCTCAGATGGATGAGCTGATCCATTATCTGGAGCAGAGGTATACTTCCATGGAGATAAAAATGTGGCTGTCGGAAAATCCGAGCAGGATATTAAAAGGAAATCCGACGATCCGGTTAAGATAAAGTGAAGGAGTTAAAGGATGAAAGAAAGTAAGATTGTTGCATTGGCACTCTGTGCAGCTTCTCTGGTTGGTGGAGGGGCTTATGCCTTTATATCCGCATACCAGAAGGATACTACACCGCCGGTATTAAGTGCAGAAAAGGCCGAAGTGACAGCATCAATCGAGGCAACAGATGAGGAACTCAAGAACGGTGTGGTTGCAGTGGATAAAAAGGATGGCAATGTATCTGGGAGTGTGATGATTGATCATATCAAAAAGAAAGAAGATGGAAGCGGTGATTTTGATATTACTTATGTAGGGTTCGACCATTCCAGTAATCTTGGAAAGCTGACGCGGACCCTTCATTATACAGATTATGAATCACCGAAATTTGAATTATCAGATGCTTTGAGGTTTCCGGCGGGCAAGCAGATTAATCTTTTGTCCTATTTTTCAGCAACAGATTGTATTGACGGGAATATTACTCCTTTTATTTCAATCGGTGGAGATACAGCGGTTCTTGATAAGAAGCCGCAGCAGGGATTTTATGATTGCACAGTGAGTGTGACGAACAGTGTAGGCGATACAGTAACATTTCCGATTCAGGTGGAGGTATACGATGGAAATGCGGCACGTCCGCAGATCAATCTGAGTTCCTATCTGGTGTATCTGCAGGCGGGATCTGAGTTTGATCCTAATAGTTATCTGACTCAGATCAAAGAATACGATAAAGTAAAGCAGGTTGTATTTTCGGAGAATGTGGCAGATCCGGATAATCAGATCTCAATTACGCAGATCTACGTTGAGTCAGGAGTAGATATCTATACACCGGGAGTTTATACAGTAAGTTATCTTTATACGTCACCGGCCAGCGGTTTGGATTGTACCGCAAAACTGATCGTGGTTGTTGAATGAGGGGAGGAAATATGAGTCAGGAAGGTTATAAGAGTCAGAGTTTAGATTCACAGATTGATCTGAGATATATTTTCAGAACCCTTAAGAAAAATGCGGTTTTTATTTTGATGTGTGTGTGTTTGACGGGAATGTTTTCCTATGTGATTCTGGATCACAGCCTGAAGGATACTTATACAGTGAGTGTGAACCTGTGTGTAATTCCGAGGGATAATACGAGCGAAAAACTTGCTGAGACGAATATAGAGAATGCACTTGAGAGAAGTGTGAATGTTCTGAACAGTGATACGATGAGAGATCAGATCATGAAAGCTTCCGGTAGCAGTCGTGTAAAGGGAAACCTGAGTGCGTCAGTTGTTGCCGATACGAATATTATCAGAATGAGTGCGTCGGGAACGAATGCGGAGAGTGCTTATAAACTGCTGAAAGGAGCATTGCAGCAGTATCCGGAGCTTTCGGATTATTTTGAATCAGGGTATGTATTGCAGTCATTGAGCAGTATTTCAGCGAATAATGTGCAGAAGACAGAAAAAGCAACTTTAAGATATTCGTTGCTTTTGATTTTGCTGGTGCTGGCAGGAGGCATTGGAGCAACTGTATGCTTATGTATTTTTACAGATAAGATTCACAGTATGGAGCAGGCAAAGCGTCTGCTGGATATTCCGATGATCGGTTCTTTGGATTATGTAAAAAAGAAGTCGGGGCAGAAAGCACTGCTGATCTCAGACCAGGATACGGATCATGTGTATGAAGAAGCAGTAGACCGGATTGTAACATCGATCAGATCAGAGATGTCGGCAGAAGGTTATAAGACTTTAATGGTTGGAAGTATTAAAGAAAATGATGGCAAGAGTACAGTGACAGCTAATATTGCCCTGAATCTTGCACGAAGAGGAAAGAAAGTAGTTTTGGTTGACTGTGATATGCGGCATCCGTCCCTGGCAAAGATTTTTGATGCAACGGTAGATCCAAAAGAGCAGTTTTCTGAATATCTGCTTGGAAAATGTGAACTGGATCAAGTGCTGAAGCAGATGGAAGTGCAGGCACATCCGATGGATTGTATCTGGCAAAAAAAGGCGGTCGCAAAGCCGTATCGTCTGTTAGGATCAGAGCGATTTATTTCGCTGATCGATCAGTTGAAAGAGCAGTTTGATTATGTTGTTATGGACACTCCGCCATTGGAACTGATCCGTGATGCTGAGATCATATCAGAGACAGCAGATGCGATGTTGATGGTCATGCGTCAGGATGAGGTGCATGCAGTCGCTGTCAATGATGCGGTGGATCTGTTGGAAGAAAATGGTGTGACAGTGATCGGCGGTGTACTGAACATGACAAAGGGAGAACGTGATACCAGTAAAGACCGGGATGGTTACAGTAAGTATTATAATGAAAATGCAAAGATAGAGAATGCAGGGGAGTAAGCAGATGCAGACAGAGGAACAAAGGAATATTACAGAAGCAGAAGAGATGGAAAAGATAGATCTTGTGAGCTGGCTGCAGGATTACCTGAGCTGCCTGAAAAAGTTCTGGCTGCAGTTTTTGCTGCTCTTTGTGATCGTGGCAGGAATTATTGTATCTTATTTTGAATTTACTTATGAACCGGTTTATTCTGCAAAGATTACATATGCGGCATCAGGAACCGAATATATGACAGTCAATTCCGCGGTTGCGAAGCGGCTGAGCAAGAGTATACCGGTACTGACTGCGAATGATGAGTTTAAAAAGGATCTTCTTTCAGCGGTGGATGGGGAAGTATCTGGAGGATTTTCAATTGTTTCAAGCAATACGGATGAATCCAATTTCTTTTCTGTAACAATATCAACGAATGATTATGAAAGTGTAAATCCGCTGCTTGAGGCATTTCAGAAAGTTTATCCGAAATGGGTCTCTAAGACAACCGGAACGGTGGAACTGCAGATTGTAGATAAGACGGCATCTTCCGGCAGACCTGTAAATGTCAATTCGCTGGCAGCAATTTTTGCAAAAGGATTTCTGGCGGGACTGGTGGTATGCTTTGCATTGGCTACCGTGTATCTTCTTAGTGTAAGGACAGTACGAAAAGAGAGTGATATGAAGCGGATCACTTCTGCGAGATGTATCAATTGCATTCCGGAAGTTGTACCGAAGAAGCGTTCTAATAATAAAAAATTAAAGCTTTTGATCACAAATAAGAGAATTGACTGGGGATTTAAGCAGTCAATTCTGATGATCCAGTCAAGATTGCAGCAGATCATGAGACGTACAGGTGATAAGGTCCTGCTGATTACGAGTACGATCCCTGCAGAAGGAAAGACAATGACTTCTGTGAATATGGCACTTGCATTTGCACAGGAAGGGTTGAAAGTTGCATTGCTTGACGGTGATCTGAGAAAACCGTCTGTAAGTGAACTGATGAAGCTCCCGGAAGGACCAGGATTGACAGAATATTTCAGAGGTGAAAGTACGCCGGAGGAGATTCAGGTCGTGAAAGACGGGGTAACATTTTTCCGTGCAGGTCAGAAAAAGGGAAAGGTTTCAGGACTGATCGATGAGGAAAAAATGAACAGTCTGTTGGAAAAATTAAGAAAAGAATATGATGTGATCCTGATGGATGCGGCTCCTTCCTATGTATTTTCGGATGCAATCATCCTGTCATCCTATGCAGATAAAGTTTTGTATGTAGTAAGAGTTGATAAAGCAGATGCAAAAGAGATCCAGGCAGGAATGCATTCTTTTGAAGAAGAGAAGCTGACCGGTTATGTGATCAACCGTGATACAGGCGGATATATTTCTCAGAGCAGATATGGCTATGGAAGATATGGTAAATATCAGAAATACAGAAAATATGCAGAACTGGATGAAGAAACGATGAATACCGAAGATACATTGTAAAAGTATCTGGCGAAGAGCCTCGGTTTTCAGGAAGTACGAGGGAGTAGATAAATGAATGAAGTGAGCAGTATAGGGAAAATCCTTGAGCCGTTATCGGAGGCATATGCTCATATTCCGTTTGAAGGATATGGGATTGCCGGGATTTTGAGCATCGTTTTACTGGCATTTTATGGAATGGTAATTTCAAGATTGAAGATTACGGAAAGAAGGAAGATTCTGGTCAGAAGAGTCTGTGCATGGTGCGTGATTGTTTTGTATAGTGGAACGGTTCTCATCTGTAATTCTTTTTATGGACTTTTGTTCCTGCCGGTCGGAATCCTTTTTGCATGGCAGTGTATTGGGAAAAAGATGATTTTTAAAGCAGCCGGAGCGGCGGTGATGCTGAGTCTGTGTACGCAGACCGTACAGATGGTATTGTTGGAAGGAATGTTTGATATCAGGCATTTTCTACTGAATATTCCCTGGACGTTGATTGGAGCGGCATCTGTATTATTATGGCGGCTGCTTGCAAAGAAGAATAAGCCGGTTCGTTATATCATCCGTGGAATCATGATCCTGCTTGCACTGATTCTACTTGCAGGAATTTGTGCTTTTGGAGTTTATCATGTCCTGCGTGTCAGTGGTAAGCTCAATGCAAAGGATAATATCAGTGAGGTAGAGAACCGGATACAGACCGATGATTCAGGACTGATCTGGTATAATGGGGAAGCTTATCAGTACAATGAAAATGTGATTACGATCCTTGTGATGGGAATCGATCAGAACAGTGAAGAAATTCAGCAGATTGAAGGAATTTCCGGTGAAAGTGGACAGGCAGATTCCATTTTCCTTCTGGTGATGGATGAAAGTAAGAACAAGGTGCGGATTATTGGTATGTCGAGAGATACGATGACACCGATCAAGACATTTGATTATAAGGGAAATTACGTGGGAGATGCAGAAAATCATCTTGGACTTGCCTATGCATTTGGAGATGGAAAGGAGACGAGTTGTCAGTATATGGTTGATGCAGTTTCCAATTTGTTTTATGGAATCCCTATTAATTCGTATGTGGCATTGAACATGGAAGCTGTTGAGCAGTTGAATGATGCGGTTGGCGGAGTCACAGTGACGATCCCGGAGGATCTTGCCCAGATGATGCCAAACCAGTTTAGTGCGGGCAGTACCGTGACTTTGAATGGAAAGCAGGCTTTAAGTTTTATCAGATCCAGAGATACAGCGATTGATTTCAGTAATAATCTGCGAATGGCACGTCAGAAGACTTATCTGGTGAGTTTTGCACAGACGGCGATTGAAAAGATGAGATCAGATATGGGACTGCCGGCAAGATTGTATAATGAGCTTTCAGGCAAGATGGTCACCAATATTGATCTGAATGATGCTGTTTATCTTGCAACAAAAGGATTGTCAATGTCATTTAGTGAAGATGATATTGTTACCTTGCAGGCAGATGCCCAAAGAGGAACTGTATATGATGAGATGTATGTGGATGATCAGGCACTTTACGAGCTGATCCTGAATACATTTTATAATGAAGTATCAGCCGGGGAGGATACAGAGTGATGCAGGAGAAGGGGCAGGAGAATACGAAACGGGACAGAAAAAATGGTAAGAGAAAGTGGATCATCATTGCAGCCTGTGCGTTTACTGCAGCGATATTGCTGATTGGTTTTATCGCAGGAACGTGGTGGATGGAAAAAAAGGCGGAACAAGAGTATCATGCAATGCAGGAAAAAAATGCAGAGAAGAGACAGGAAGTTCCGGAGCAGGAAGAAAAAAAGGTAGATATCCCGGTAGATTTCGATTCATTGCAGAAAGAGAATCCTGATATTTATGCATGGATCACCATCCCGGATACGGTAATTGATTACCCGATTGTCCAGAGTAGTGAAGATAATAGTTATTATCTGGATCATTCGGCACAAAAGACCGAGAGTGTGAATGGAGCAATTTATTCTGAAAATTATAATAAGAAAGATTTTGATGATCCGATTACTCTTTTGTATGGACATAATATGAAGGATGGTTCCATGTTCGCCGGACTACATAAATATGAAGATGATACATATTTTAATGCACATAAGGATCTGATAGTTTATACTCCCGATGCAATTTTGAAATATCAGATTTTTGCAGCGTACCGGACAGACAACCGGCATATACTTTTGTATTATGACGGAGGAACGGAAGACTATAACCGGCAGGCTTATCTGAATGATATCCTGGAGCAAAGGACAATGGGGGCGATCATTGATAAATCAGCTCCCGTAAATACGGAGAGTAAGATTCTTACCCTGTCGACCTGCGACAGGGCAGGAGATGATTACCGCTATGTGGTACAGGCATATCTTGTAGAAAAAATCAAGTAAACTCTCTTGTTTATTGATAAAATATGACAAAAAATGAAGCTAAATGATTGAAGTTTTGCTATATACGTGATATAATCCGAATATATGTATATACAATAATGATTTCTTATAAGGGAAATAGGAGGAACATAATGAAAAAAAGATTTATGACGGGTGTTGTTGCTGCGGTTACTGCATTGGCAATGAGTGTAAGTGCGTTGGCGGCAGGAAGTATTGTGGGTTCTATTGATATGCCGAATGCAAGTACTGATAAGGGAACGATTTCATTAGAACCGGTTGGATCTGGAACTTATGATGATGCTCTCCAGAAGGTTGTAGATAAGATGAACGATGCAAAGGCAAGTGCGAGTGTTAAAGAAGCATTTGATGGAAACCTTCCTTCATCATTGGATTACTATGCGGAGAGTGGTCTTGAGGTAAAAGGATATGATATTTCAGGATATAAGTTCTTGTCTCCATTGATGAACCTGGGAGTAACAGGTGTGCAGGCATCAACAGGTAACCTTGTAAAAGTCACATTTGTTGCGAATAATATGACAGATGGTATGATAGTTGACATCCTTTATTACTGTGCAGAGCATGGTTGGGAAGTTCTTAAGGGTGTGAGAGTCAGTGGAAATCAGGTAGCAGCTTACTTCCATTCAGTTTCAGCAGGTGCTCCGGTATCTCTGATTTATAAGCTGGCAGCTGCAAATGGTGGAAATGACAACAACGGTAATACAACAACTGGTACATCTAAAGGCAATGGTACGGCAGTTTCTCCGAAGACAGGACAGAATTCCATGATCCCGGTTGCAGGCATGGCAGTAGTTCTTCTTGGTATCGGTGCATTTGCTGTAGTAAGAAGCAGAAAAGAATTTTAAGATCTGAATATAAGAGATAAGAAAGGCTGTCATTGACAGCTTTTCTGTTATCATTTTTTGTGATTAATTTAAAGATGTCGGGGTCAAAAGCCCCCGACTATGATACCTACGGATTGTTACGCACTACGTGCTCCCACAATCCTACCCAACATTCGCATATCGTGGTGCTTACGCCCCACTTTTATGCTCATATTGGGGCGGGTCACAAGGTCATTCTACCACTCGTGTGCGAGCACACGTGGTGTCAGACCTTTTGACCCTGGTATCATTTAAATAGTTAGTTCTATGGATTGAGACAGGGAATCAGGGGGGAATCTTTAATCTTAATTTATTTTAGAGGAGGATTCTCAAGATGTGTGGAATAGTTGGATATGTAGGAACAGAACAGGCGGCACCAATTTTGCTTGCAGGGTTGTCGAAACTGGAATACCGCGGATATGACTCCGCAGGAATTGCCATTCGCAACGAGGATACAGGAGATATAACTGTAGTCAAAGCTAAGGGCCGCCTGAAAATTTTATCTGAAAAGACGAATGAGGGTCACGCAGTACCGGGAACGTGTGGTATCGGCCATACTCGCTGGGCAACGCACGGAGAACCATCAGAGAACAATGCCCATCCGCATTGCACAGATGACAAGTCGGTGGTACTTGTTCATAATGGTATTATTGAAAATTATCAGGAATTAAAAGATAAGCTGATTAAGTCGGGATATGCATTTTATTCCCAGACTGATACGGAGATTGCGGTGAAGCTGGTCGATTATTATTATAGGAAGACAGGGACTCCGCTGGAGGCGATTTCCAGAGCAATGCTGCGAATCAGAGGATCTTATGCTTTTGGGATTATGTTCCATGATCATCCGGGGAAGATATTTGCAGCAAGAAAAGACAGTCCGTTGATTATTGGAAAGAGTCAGACCGGATGTCTCATCGCATCGGATGTTCCGGCAATTCTTGATAAGACAAGGAATGTATACTATATCGGAAACCATGAGATTGCGGAGCTTTCTCAGGATGAGATCCATTTTTATAATATCGACAGAGAAGAGATCCAGAAGGAACAGGTTGAGATCAAGTGGGATGCGGAGTCGGCAGAAAAGGGCGGATATGAGCATTTTATGCTGAAAGAGATCCATGAGCAGCCGAGAGCAGTCCGTGATACGATTGGTGCATATGTGAAGGATGGAAAGATCGATCTTTCCGAAACCGGACTTACCGATGAAAAGCTGCAGGAGATAGAGAGAATCTATATTGTCGCGTGTGGTTCTGCTTATCATGTTGGCATGGTAGGAAAATATGTGATTGAAGAACTGGCAGATATTCCGGTGGAAGTTGATCTTGCATCAGAATTTCGTTACCGGAATCCAAAGCTTGTGAAAAATTCACTGGTTGTGATCGTCTCTCAGTCCGGTGAGACGGCAGACAGCCTTGCAGCACTCCGCCTTGCGAAAGAACGCAAGATTCCGGTACTTGGTATCGTGAACGTAGTGGGTTCCAGCATTGCGAGAGAAAGTGATTATATTCTTTATACTTATGCAGGCCCTGAGATCTCGGTTGCCACGACAAAGGCATACAGTACCCAGTTGATCGCAATGTATCTGCTGGCGATCCAGGCGGCAAAGGTGAAGGATGTGATCTCGGAGGAACGGTATGCAGCCCTGATCGAAGAGCTTGGCACACTCCCTGAGAAGATACAGAAGACGTTGGATGACAAGGAGCGTATCCAGTGGTTCGCAAGCAAGTATGCAAATGCAAAGGATGTTTTCTTTATCGGAAGAGGAATTGATTATGCCATCAGTATGGAAGGCAGCCTGAAGATGAAGGAGATCAGTTATATTCATTCGGAGGCTTACGCAGCAGGAGAGCTGAAGCATGGAACGATCAGTCTGATCGAGGATGGTATCCTGGTAGTCGGTGTTGCGACGCAGGCAGCTCTTTTTGAAAAGACGATCAGCAATATGGTGGAGGTCAAGAGCCGTGGAGCTTATCTGATGGGGCTGACGACCTATGGAAATTATAATATTGAAGATACGGCAGATTTCGCAGTTTATGTACCGCAGACCGAATCATTCTTTGCAACCAGTCTTGCAATCGTACCGTTGCAGCTAATGGGTTATTACGTCAGTGTGGCAAAAGGACTGGACGTTGATAAGCCGAGAAATCTCGCAAAGTCTGTTACGGTTGAATGACAATTTTCAGAGTGACGGCAAAGGCGAATAAAAAAATTCCCTGTTATGGCAGGGCAGATAAATAAAGAGTTTAAAAAAGACCGCAGATGTGGAGTGATAGTACTTCCTTTACCGGATGTCCGGGAAAGAGGATGTATAGCAGAGAAGAGTCCATATCTGTGGTCTTTCTTACTTTTTGAAAAGTTGAATCGTGTCTGTCATGCTTTGCTTTTGAAAGGCTGGATCGTGTCTGTCATGCTTTACCCAGATTTAACAATCGCCCGATTTTACATTTAACAATCGTCTTTTATCATAAATATCGTGGTCAGGGGGAAAATGAAAAAGTACCAAAAGACCAGAAAAGAGATTGGGACGAAAAGAGTCCGATATGAAAAAGGAGATTAAAAAATGAAAATGAAAAAAATTGCCGCAGCGGTAATGATGGTAAGTATGGTAGCAGTAACAGCAGTTGGATGTGGAAGTAGCAATGGCACAGATACAAAAGGTGCAGACGCAAATCAGTCAGATGCAACTTCCGACTGGGATGAGACAAGTGATGTTACGATCGTTTCCCGTGAGGATGGTTCAGGTACAAGAGGAGCCTTCATTGAGTTGTTCGGAATTGAAGAGAAGCAGGATGACGGAACAAAGGTTGACATGACAACAACAGATGCACAGATCACAAATAATACTTCTGTTATGCTGACAACAGTTGCAGACAATGAGTATGCGATCGGTTATGTGTCACTTGGTTCTCTGAATGACAGTGTAAAAGCACTGAAGATTGACGGAGCAGAAGCAACTGCAGAGAATATCGAGAACGGTTCATACAAAGTATCCAGACCGTTTAATATCGCAGTAAAGAAAGATCTTAATAACAAAGTCGCAAAAGACTTTATGAGCTTTATCATGAGTACAGAAGGACAGAAAGTAGTAGCAGATGAGAAGTATATTGCTGTTGCAGATGTAAAAGATTATGCAGGAACAAAGCCTTCAGGAAGCTGTGTAGTTGGTGGTTCTTCTTCTGTATCCCCTCTGATGGAGAAACTGATCGAGGCTTACAAAGCTGTCAACCCGAATGCAAGTATCGAGCTTCAGACATCCGATTCTACAACAGGTATGACTTCTACGATTGAGGGAAGTTATGATATCGGTATGGCATCCAGAGAACTGAAAGAGGAAGAAGCAGCAGAGCTTGAGCCTACAGTGATTGCTACAGACGGAATCGCAGTAGTCGTAAACAATGCAAATCCGCTGGATGAGCTGTCAGCCGATCAGGTAAAAGATATTTATGTGGGAAATGTATCTACATGGGATGAGATTACAAAATAATTGACAAAGAAAGTAATTTGATACGATCTTGACAGATTAAGAGGAAAAAAGAATGAAATCAAAAGCAGTGACTGAGAAGGTCATGCAGGGAGTCTTCTTTATCGCCGCCTGTACTTCGGTGCTGGCGGTAGCTCTTATTTGCATCTTTCTTTTTGCAAATGGAATCCCTGCGATCAGAGAAATTGGATTTGTAAAATTTATCACCGGAGATATTTGGCGTCCGGGAAATAAGCTGTTCGGAATTTTTCCGATGATCATCGGAAGTATTTACGTGACAGCGGGAGCGATCATTTTCGGAGTTCCGATCGGAATCCTTACCTCGGTATTTATGGCAATGTATTGTCCAAAGAAAATTTATAAACCACTGAAAGCGGCAACAGAGCTGCTGGCAGGAATCCCATCGGTTGTCTACGGTTTTTTCGGACTGGTCGTAATAGTTCCGATGATCCGCGATTTTGGAAAATGGATGAAAATGATGGGACTGGTAGAGAAATCAGGGGATGGAAAAGGCGTGCTGACAACTTCGATCATACTAGGCATGATGATTCTTCCAACGATCATCGGAACAACAGAAAGTGCCATGCGGGCTGTACCGGAGCAGTATTATGAAGGTGCATTGGCTCTGGGAGCAACGCATGAGAGAAGTATTTTTACCGTGATCATCCCGGCCGCAAAATCAGGAGTGATCGCAGGAATTGTGCTGGGAATCGGACGTGCGATCGGAGAGACGATGGCAGTGATCATGATTGTTGGAAATCAGCCGAGACTGGTTTCAAATATGCTTTTGGGAATGCGTACACTGACCGGAAATATCGTCATTGAAATGGGCTATGCAACCGGATTGCACAGAGAAGCACTGATTGCTACCGGGGTTGTCTTATTTGTCTTTATCCTGATTATTAACTTTAGTGTGGCATTGTTGAAGAGGAGGGGTGAACATGAATGAGAATGCTGTGAACTGTTTGTCGGCACGCGACAAGATGCGTTCGTACCTGAAGCATCCGGGATCATTCGTCCTAATGCTTCTGGTCATGCTGGCAGCCTTGGTGACATTTGCAGTGCTGATCTTTCTGATTATCTATATTCTGGTCAACGGTCTGCCGTATATGAAACCGTCCCTGTTCTCGTTACATTATACATCGGAGAACGCTTCGGTTATTCCGGCGTTAGTTAATACGGTAGTGATGACCCTGCTTTCCTTGCTTATTGCAGTTCCGTTTGGAATCTTCTCAGCCGTTTTTCTGGTGGAATATGCAGGAAGAGGAAACAAATTTATTGACGTGATCCGTCTGACAACGGAAACTCTGTCGGGAATCCCGTCAATCGTATATGGCCTGTTCGGTATGTTGTTCTTTGTGAATGCACTGCACTGGGGATTTTCAATCCTGGCAGGAGCGTTTACCTTATCCATTATGATTCTTCCATTAATTATGAGAACAACGGAAGAAGCTTTAAAATCGGTTCCGGACTCCTACCGGGAAGGAAGTTTCGGACTGGGAGCAGGCAAGCTGAGGACGGTATTTAAGATCGTACTTCCAAGTGCAGTTCCGGGAATCCTGGCAGGTGTCATCCTTGCCATCGGAAGGATCGTGGGAGAGACAGCAGCCTTGATCTATACGGCGGGAACGGTAGCACAGATCCCGAAAAATGCGTTTGGGTCGGGTCGTACGCTGGCAGTGCATATGTATATGCTTTCCAGTGAAGGTCTGTATATGAACCAGGCGTATGCAACGGCAGTGATCCTGCTGATCCTGGTTGTCGTGATCAATACTTTATCGGGCATGATCGCAAAGCGGCTGACGAAAAAATAGAGAGGAAAAAAGAATGTCGAAGTTAAGTATCAAAAATCTGGATTTATATTATGGTGATTTTAAAGCTCTCAAGAATGTGAATCTCGAAATCGAGGCGAATAAGATCACTGCTTTTATCGGCCCTAGCGGATGTGGTAAATCTACATTGTTAAAGTCGATCAACCGTATGAATGACCTTGTGGAGGGATGTCGTATTAACGGGGAAATTCTTCTTGACGGACAGAATATCTTCAAAGGAATGGATGTCAATCTGCTCAGAAAAAGAGTCGGAATGGTTTTCCAGAAGCCAAATCCATTTCCAATGAGCATTTATGACAACATTGCTTATGGACCAAGAACACATGGAATCCGGTCAAAAGCAAAGCTGGATGATATTGTAGAAAAGTCACTGAGAAATGCGGCAATCTGGGAAGAATGTAAGGATCGTCTGAAAAAGAGTGCATTGGGAATGTCGGGGGGACAGCAGCAGAGACTGTGTATCGCCCGTGCATTGGCGGTAGAACCGGAAGTTCTGCTGATGGATGAACCGACATCCGCACTGGATCCGATTTCTACATCCAAGATTGAAGACCTTGCGATGGAACTGAAAAAAGATTATACTATTGTCATGGTTACGCACAATATGCAGCAGGCAGTCCGTATCTCTGACAATACGGCGTTTTTCCTTCTGGGAGAAGTCATTGAATATAATAATACAGAGACTTTATTCTCCGTTCCGGCGAATAAAAAGACAGAGGATTATATTACAGGGAGGTTCGGTTAAATTATGCGTAATAGATTTGATCAGCAGTTGCATCATCTGGATGAACAGCTTACCCATATGGGAGAATTATGTGAGATTGCAATTTCAAAGGTAACCCAGGCACTGAAAGAGGGAAGTGCCGGACAGGCAAGGATCGTAGTAGCGGAAGATGAAGAGATCGATCAGATGGAGAAAGAGATTGAGCGTCTGTGTCTGAAGCTTCTGCTCCAGCAGCAGCCGGTGGCAAAAGATTTAAGAAGAATTTCTGCGGCACTGAAAATGATCACAGATATGGAGCGGATCGGGGATCAGACTTCCGATATCGCAGAGATCATTATTTCTGCAAAATATGAGAATGTGGCACAGGATATTGATTTAATCGGTGCAATGGCAACCGGAGTCAGTACGATGGTCAGAGACAGTGTAGTGGCATATGTGGAAAAAGATCTGGAGCTTGCAAGGAAAGTGATGGCTTCGGATGATAAGATTGATGCGTATTTTGATGAGATCCGCGATAAGATGATTGCCTATATCAAAGCAGAGCATGGAGAACAGGGAAACCGGATCTTTGATCTGATCATGGTGACAAAATATCTGGAGCGGATCGGAGATCATGCCACGAATATTGCAGAGTGGGTGGAATTTTCTATTACAGGTGTTCATAAGGACAGTGCTGCACTGCATGAAAGCTAAAGGAGAGTACTGAGATGATTTATTGCGTGGAAGACGATGATAATATCAGAGAGCTGGTAATTTATACTTTGGAGACGACCGGACTCAAAGCAAAAGGGTTTGCGGACGGAGCTGCTTTTATGGAAGCTCTGGCATTTGATACACCGGAGCTGGTCCTGCTGGATATTATGCTGCCCGGGGATGATGGAATGGTGCTTTTAAAGAAGCTGAAATCTTCTTCAAAGACAAAGGATATTCCTGTGATCATGGTGACTGCGAAAGGTTCGGAGTATGACAAGGTGATGGGACTGGATTCGGGAGCGGATGATTACGTGACGAAACCATTCGGGATGATGGAGCTTGTATCCAGGATCAAGGCAGTCCTGAGAAGAAGCAGAAAGACGGAAGAAAAATCACAGATTGAGCTTTCCGGAATCTGCATGAATATCAAAAAGCATGAAGTTACGGTGAATGGAAAGGAAGTAGCTCTCACATTAAAGGAGTTTGAACTGCTTGAAAAGATGATGTTGAATAAGGGAATCGTCCTGACACGCGACCAGCTTCTGACTGAGATCTGGGGATATGATTTTGACGGTGAGACAAGAACCGTGGATGTCCATGTGCGTACGCTCCGGCAGAAGCTGGGGGAAAAGGGTGATCTGATCCAGACGGTACGCGGAGTAGGTTATCGTGTGGGAGGAGAATAATGAAGCAGAAAATCCAGAAAAGTATGATGCTGATCTTGCTGGTGACATTATTTCCTTTCTATGTCATCATGACAGTGATTCTGTATAATCAGAATCTCGGAATCCTGGAAAAGGAAGTACAGCAGGAAGCGGTCTATCTCAGCAGCGGTGTGGATGTCGCAGGAGAAGAATATCTGAAAAAATTAGAACCAATGATAAAGGCGGATGAGGACACCCGTCTTACATTTATTTCCCAGAGTGGAGATGTTCTGTATGATTCGGACAGCAGTAAAAAGCTAGAGAACCATAAGTCGAGAGCTGAAGTAAAGCAGGCACTGGCGGAAGGACAGGGGGAGGATATCCGTATGTCGGATACGGTAGGAAAAGAATTATACTACTGTGCGATCCGCCTGGATGATGGAAGTGTGCTGCGGCTTGCCAGACCGATGGACAGCCTGATCCGAACCGCATGGAATATCCTTCCGGTTATGCTGGTCTTATCTGTGATCGGTATCGCACTGGCGTTGTTCCTTGCAAACTGGCAGACGAAGCGTCTGATGGAACCGGTGATGCATCTGGATCTGGAGCATCCTCTGGACAATGTGATCTATCCTGAAATGGTACCGCTTCTGGAAGCCATCGACCGGCAGAATAAAGAAAAAGAAGCGGTCGCGAATATGAGAAAGGAATTTTCGGCAAATGTTTCCCATGAGCTGAAGACACCGCTGACATCGATTTCCGGTTACGCAGAGATCATGATGAACGGGCTGGTACGTGCAGAGGACATCCCTGGATTTTCAAAAAGGATCTATAAGGAAGCACGTCGGCTGATCACATTGGTGGAAGATATCATTAAATTATCGAAACTGGATGAAGAATCAGTAGAACTGGAAAAAGAAGATGTGGAGCTTTATGAGCTGACCCGTGAGATCGTCAGCCGTCTTTCCCCGCAGTGTTCAGAGAAGAAAATTTCAGTGGCTTTGAGTGGAGAACCGGTATTCTGTCATGGAATCCGGCAGATTCTGGATGAGATGATCTATAATATTACTGAGAATGCGATCAAGTATAACCGTGATGGTGGAAGTGTTTCGGTCTGGGTCGGAAATACGCTGGACGGGCCAAAGATTAGTGTGAGCGATACGGGGATCGGAATCCCGGAGGAACATCAGGAACGGATCTTTGAACGATTCTACCGGGTGGATAAGAGCCATTCAAAAGAGCGTGGCGGTACAGGACTGGGCTTGTCTATTGTGAAGCACGGAGCGATCCTGCATGGAGCGAAGGTTACTGTGAACAGTGAACCGGGCAAGGGAACAAAGATTGAGATCCGGTTCCCGAAAGAGGAAAAAATGAAAAAGGCAGAAGTTCTTTAACGGGCTTTTGCCTTTTTTCTTTGCACTTGATGAAAACAGGAGATTGTGCTAGTATGGATATAACACAACAGAGGAAGGGGAAGCGGCATGATATTAGAAATAGATTTTAACAGTGATGAAGCAATTTATATCCAGCTTTGTAACCAGATCATCATGGGGATTGCTACCTCGGTGATACATGAAGGAGATTCATTGCCGTCAGTCAGGCAGCTTGCAGATACAGTCGGTGTCAATATGCATACGGTGAATAAAGCGTATAACGTCCTGAAAAGGGAAGGCTATATCAGTCTGGATAAAAGAAGAGGAGCGGTGATCGCACTGGACGTGGATAAGCTGGAGCAGTTGGAGGAGATGCGGAGACAGCTTCGGATTGTACTTGCCCGTGGCTGTTGTAAGAATATCTCAAGAAGTGAAGTGCATGAGCTGGTAGATGAGATATTTGATGATTATGAGTGATTAAGAGTAAGTTGAGGAGGTAAAGATGCAGATACCTTATACAAAGCCGATGGAGAATGTGATAAAGCAGGCCGGTAAAATAGCAAGAGAGAGAAAGCATCCTTATATAGGAACAGAGCATCTTCTGCTTGCACTTCGGAAAGAGTATTCAGGAGTAGCCGGACAGGTGCTTGCAAAGAACGGTGTGGATGCAGAAAAGATCTCACGCCTGATCGATGAACTGGTAGCACCGGATGAAGAGGTGAAGGTCAGTACAAGACCGGAGCAGAGTCCGAGATTCCAGTTCCTTTTGAAGAGCAGCGAACAGGAGTGTGGCAGACTGCATACAGAATATGTCGGAACGGAGCATCTGCTGCTGGCAATGATCCGGGATGTTGACTGTGTAGCGACGCGGATCCTGATCACATTGAATGTGAATCTTCAGAAGTTATTTCAGGATATTATGTTCGCAGTAGGGATCGATCCCAAAGAATATCAGGACAGCCTTCAGGATGAGCCTCATGGAGGCGGGGCAATGGTGGAACAGTTCTGTACCGATATGACAGCCCGTGCAGAAGAGGGAAAACTGGACCCGGTCATCGGAAGGGAGCAGGAAATGTATCGTCTGATGGAGATCCTGAGCAGAAGGACGAAGAATAACCCCTGTCTGGTAGGAGAGCCTGGAGTTGGAAAGACTGCCATTATCGAAGGACTGGCACAGCAGATCGCATCCGGGTTAGTACCTGAAAAGATGAAAGGAAAGAGGATCTATACGCTGGATCTTCCAGGACTGATCGCAGGTTCAAAATATCGTGGAGAGTTTGAAGAGCGAATAAAAGGACTGGTTGCAGAGGTAAAGGCAGCGGGGAATATCATTCTTTTCCTGGATGAGATCCATACGATGATCGGTGCGGGAGGTGCAGAAGGTGCGATTGATGCCTCAAGTATCCTGAAGCCGTCGCTGTCCAGAGGAGAATTGCAACTGATCGGTGCAACTACGATTGCAGAATACAGGAAATATATAGAGAAAGATGCAGCCCTGGAACGGCGTTTCCAGCCTGTTTCTGTGGAAGAACCAACGCAGGAACAGTGCCGGAAAATTCTTGAAGGTCTGAAAGAAAAGTATGAGACACACCATAAAGTAGTGATCGAAGAGAAAGCACTTGAGGCAGCAGTACTTATGTCAGAACGTTATATTACGGATCGTCATCTGCCGGATAAGGCGATCGACGTGCTGGACGAAGCGTGTTCAAAAGTGAGTCTGAAAGGCTACAAAGTCCCGGAAAATTTCCGAAGTCTGGAAGATCTGATCAAAGACCTCGAGAAACAGAAAGAGGATAGCATCGTAGCAGGAGATTTCGCAGAGGCATCCCTGATCCAGAAGGAGCAGGACGAAGCAAGAAAGAAATTGTCAGCTCTGAAAAAGCGGTTTGATAAAAAGCAGGCGGGACTTCATCCATCTGTTACGGAAAATGAAGTTGCAGAGGTAGTATCAGTCTGGACAAAAGTTCCGGTAAGCAAACTGACGGAAAGTGATACAGAAAGATTAAAGAACCTGGAAAAAATTCTTCAGAAGAGAGTCATCGGACAGGACGAAGCGGTCAGTGCTGTGGCAAGAGCAGTGAAACGTGGAAGAGTCGGTCTGAAAGATCCGAAGCGGCCGATCGGTTCGTTTTTATTCTTAGGTCCGACCGGAGTTGGAAAGACGGAGCTTTCCAAGGCACTTGCTGAAGCTTTATTTGGAAAAGAGGAGGCAATGATCCGTGTTGATATGTCGGAGTATATGGAAAAGCATTCTGTATCAAAGATGATCGGTTCCCCTCCGGGATATGTCGGTCATGAAGAAGGTGGACAGCTCAGTGACCAGGTCAGGACACATCCGTATTCTGTTCTCCTTTTTGATGAAATTGAAAAGGCACATCCGGATGTATTCAATGTTCTGCTGCAGGTTCTGGATGATGGACATATTACGGATTCACAGGGAAGAAAGGTAGATTTTTCCAATACCGTGATCATCATGACGTCGAATGCAGGTGCAAAAGCGATCATTGATCCGAAAAAGCTGGGCTTTGCTGCAAAAGAAGATAAAGCCGGAGATTATAAGAAAATGAAGCAGGGTGTTATGGAAGAGGTCAAGCAGATCTTCCGGCCGGAATTTCTGAACCGAATTGATGAGATGATCGTATTCCATACACTGGACAAAGAAAATATGAAGAAAATAGTTTCTTTGTTGTGCAATGAGTTTACCGGACGGCTTGAGAAGCAGATGAATATTCATCTGAAACTGAGAAACTCTGCAAAAGAGCTGATCGTTGAAAAGGGAACTGATACGAAATATGGTGCAAGACCACTACGTCGTGCATTACAGACGGAACTGGAAGATAAACTGGCAGATGCGATCCTGAACGGTGACATCCGGCCGGGAGATCATGTGGAGGCAGGAGCATCCAAAAAAGAAATTCATTTTTTCATAAAAAGTTCATAGGATGAAAGCGGAATTAGTATAGAAAAAGAAATGGATTTATTATATAATGATACAAAGATATCATAGTTGGGCAATTTATCCCAACATCTTATATAAGAGATATTCTGAAATACCCAGGAGGAAAAAGAAATGGCAACAGTAAAAGAATTATTGCGTGCAGAAAATGACGGAACACTGAGTTTTGGAGATTATACACTTCCAACTAAGACGAAGAAGGATAACTTTGAATTTGAGGGAGATATTTATAAAGTAAAGACATTTGCAGAGATTACGAAACTTGAGAAGAACGGTATGTTCGTTTACGAGTCTGTACCGGGAAGTACGGTTGAAAATTTTAAAGAGACCGATGCTGAGGTTACTTTTACAGTATCTGCACCGGAGGATGTACAGTTCACACTGGAACTGGAGCCGGAGAGTGAGTATGAAGTACTGATCGATGGGGAGTCTGCAGGAAAGATGAATACAAATTTGAGCGGAAAGCTCAGTGTAAGTGTAGAACTTTCAGCAGATCAGAGTGCAGCGATCAAAGTAGTAAAGTGCTGATCTGCTGATCCGTACAGTGTTGGGAGAAGCTAGATGGCAAAAGGAAAGAAAAGTATATTTTTCTGTCAGAATTGCGGGCATGAAGAAGCAAAATGGCTTGGTCAATGCCCTGCATGTAAAGAGTGGAATACATTTGTAGAAGAGCGGATAGACAGTGGGATCACAAAGGGAACGACCGTTGCAGCGAGAGCAGTTCACGAGGCAAAGGTCGTTCCTTTGACCGAAGTGACCGCAGATGATGATACACGGAGTGAGACCGGGATCAAAGAGCTGGACCGGGTTCTCGGAGGCGGGATTGTACCGGGATCACTGGTACTGGTCGGAGGCGATCCGGGAATTGGAAAGTCAACACTTTTATTACAGGTATGCCAAAGAATGGCACAGATGAAAAAGATCCTGTATATTTCCGGAGAGGAGTCGCAGGCACAGATTAAGCTGCGTGCGAACCGGATGGGAAATTTTACGTCTGGCCTTCTGCTGCTTTGCGAGACAAACCTGGGGATCATCCGCAGTGTGATAGAAAAAGAGCGACCGGAACTGGTCGTTATTGATTCTATTCAGACAATGTACAGCGAGGATGTAACTTCGGCACCGGGAAGTGTTTCCCAGGTGCGGGAGTCAACCAATGTTTTTATGCAGTTGGCGAAAGGACTGTGCATTCCAATTTTTATTGTCGGACATGTAACGAAAGAGGGAACGGTAGCAGGTCCGCGGGTATTGGAGCATATGGTAGATACAGTACTTTATTTTGAAGGAGACCGGCATGCGTCTTACCGGATATTGAGAGCTGTGAAGAACCGTTTTGGCTCGACGAATGAGATTGGTGTCTTTGAAATGCGGCAGAGTGGGTTGGTGGAAGTGGAAAATCCATCGGAGTATATGCTCAGTGGGAAACCGGAGAATGCTTCCGGGTCCGTTGTTGCATGCTCCATGGAAGGAACAAGACCGATCCTTTTGGAAATACAGGCACTGGTCTGCAGAACAAATTTCGGAATGCCGAGAAGAACAGCAGCAGGAACCGATTATAACCGGGTCAACCTTCTGATGGCAGTGCTTGAAAAGAGGTTGGGAATGTCACTTGGAAACTGCGATGCATATGTGAATATTGCAGGCGGTATCAAGATGAACGAGCCGGCGATCGATCTTGGGATTGTGATGGCACTGGTGTCCAGTTATCGAAACCGTCCCATTGATGAGAAGACGATTGTCTTTGGAGAGGTTGGTTTAAGTGGAGAAGTACGTGCTGTGAATATGCCGGAACAGCGTGTGGCAGAGGCGAAGAAGCTTGGGTTTGAGACATGTATCTTGCCCGAAGTTTCACTGAAGATGGTAAAGGAAATTCAGGGAATACGGCTTGTTGGTGTGAAGACTGTGAATGAAGCAGTTGGAATCATATAATGATGCCAGGGTCAAAAGGTCTAAGCCCACATGAGCTTGCTCATAGGTGGGTGA
>OGJK01000804.1_pt1 | contig 31793 bp, 17 predicted proteins | sample 1571961 | NCBI WGS metagenome assembly OGJK01 (sample SAMEA2582120, study PRJEB24529) | metagenome | biome: Human gut stool | place: China | collected 2011 | reverse complement strand
ATATTCCTACATCAAACCGCAACCAACACTGACAACGAACTATTCAAAAAAAGCTGTATATCCTTATATTCCTACATCAAACCGCAACGAAGATGCCCTTGTAGATTGGGTCGTCGTGCTGTATATCCTTATATTCCTACATCAAACCGCAACTTACCAAGTATGGTGACCGTGGCCGTGTTGCTGTATATCCTTATATTCCTACATCAAACCGCAACTGCTGAATATTTTGGCATGTTGTTACCGCGCTGTATATCCTTATATTCCTACATCAAACCGCAACCACGGATGGGCGGAGGAACGTAAAGCCCGGCTGTATATCCTTATATTCCTACATCAAACCGCAACCAGCGTGACCGTTGCTCCTCGCTGGCTTCCGCTGTATATCCTTATATTCCTACATCAAACCGCAACCTATACTATCCCCTTGCTTTCTACCTACAGCTGTATATCCTTATATTCCTACATCAAACCGCAACTGACGCTGAAATTGATAGTTATGGCGGTGTGCTGTATATCCTTATATTCCTACATCAAACCGCAACGTCGTAGGGGTTGCGGTCGATCTTGTCGAAGCTGTATATCCTTATATTCCTACATCAAACCGCAACGGGCAGCTGCGCATAGAGAGCATATCGCAAGCTGTATATCCTTATATTCCTACATCAAACCGCAACAACAAGGTGGGTAGTGCGTGAGCATCGCCCGCTGTATATCCTTATATTCCTACATCAAACCGCAACCCTATCTGCGCGGCATCCTCGACAACGAAGGCTGTATATCCTTATATTCCTACATCAAACCGCAACTGTGAGGGACTATGGTCTTCACGTGGTGTGCTGTATATCCTTATATTCCTACATCAAACCGCAACAATAGGTAGTATATGGGATGGGCGTGACCGCTGTATATCCTTATATTCCTACATCAAACCGCAACCCCCTAAGCCACGCGACCATGAATGAGAAAGCTGTATATCCTTATATTCCTACATCAAACCGCAACCAACTTTGTGACCTGCTAACTTCCTCTTTTGCTGTATATCCTTATATTCCTACATCAAACCGCAACATTACAGGCATAACATTGTAAGGTAGTTTGCTGTATATCCTTATATTCCTACATCAAACCGCAACCAACGTTCATCGCCCGGTTCAGCTCTTCCGCTGTATATCCTTATATTCCTACATCAAACCGCAACATAATTATCTAATTTGTAATGTTTCTGAAAGCTGTATATCCTTATATTCCTACATCAAACCGCAACCATACGTGCTGTTTATCTTAGCAAGTGATGCTGTATATCCTTATATTCCTACATCAAACCGCAACCTTGCGGAGGCCATCATTCCATTTTTGGGGGCTGTATATCCTTATATTCCTACATCAAACCGCAACCGCCTGCTCCTGCTTTCGCAATGTCTTACGCTGTATATCCTTATATTCCTACATCAAACCGCAACAGGGGCTTCACTTATCCTCTCGATACATGGGCTGTATATCCTTATATTCCTACATCAAACCGCAACAGGGTCATATCCACGGAATAATTCACCGAGCTGTATATCCTTATATTCCTACATCAAACCGCAACCGAAAGGTATGACGGTTCAGCAATTACAAGCTGTATATCCTTATATTCCTACATCAAACCGCAACCACGGGGTCAGTCATCTTGTACCAGCTCTGCTGTATATCCTTATATTCCTACATCAAACCGCAACGCTGTGCCGTGGCTCTTCCGCTCTGTTGTGCTGTATATCCTTATATTCCTACATCAAACCGCAACTGCAGCGAGGTGAGTGTGCGTGCGTGCGGGCTGTATATCCTTATATTCCTACATCAAACCGCAACCCTATAGACACTTCCTCCACACTCCATGCGCTGTATATCCTTATATTCCTACATCAAACCGCAACTGCTTCGCTTGATTCCGTTCGTGCGAATACGCTGTATATCCTTATATTCCTACATCAAACCGCAACGGGAGGGAATCTCACCCTCCTTATCGTTACGCTGTATATCCTTATATTCCTACATCAAACCGCAACTAGAAACAACCGTATTAATCGAAACATCATGCTGTATATCCTTATATTCCTACATCAAACCGCAACTGTGTCAGTCTGCTGCGTGCAACGCAGATAGCTGTATATCCTTATATTCCTACATCAAACCGCAACCTATATGATTGTGGAGGTATAGCTATTTTGCTGTATATCCTTATATTCCTACATCAAACCGCAACAATGAAAGTAAGATTTAATAAAATTCAGAGCTGTATATCCTTATATTCCTACATCAAACCGCAACATATATTATGGCTATTGGTGTAGGTGCTGGCTGTATATCCTTATATTCCTACATCAAACCGCAACTGGCATTATCTGGCGTTTTCCTTGGTCTCGCTGTATATCCTTATATTCCTACATCAAACCGCAACTCTTGTACCAGTCTGCTGCGTGCAACGCAGGCTGTATATCCTTATATTCCTACATCAAACCGCAACTTGCTCACCGGTCTAATGGCTGCTCTGAGGCTGTATATCCTTATATTCCTACATCAAACCGCAACCTCACTTCTGTTGTTCCTCTGAGTGGCGTTGCTGTATATCCTTATATTCCTACATCAAACCGCAACATACACATGGTAGGCTTCCTGAGCTTGAGGCTGTATATCCTTATATTCCTACATCAAACCGCAACATTCATAGTTTGTTTGGCAATGATGTCGGTGCTGTATATCCTTATATTCCTACATCAAACCGCAACGGTGATAAGAATGTTATGCACGCGCTGTATGCTGTATATCCTTATATTCCTACATCAAACCGCAACTTACTTCAAAAGCAAGGTTTGCAGAATGCCGCTGTATATCCTTATATTCCTACATCAAACCGCAACTAGTCTCTGGGAACTCCTTTGTACAAAGGGGAATACACTATATCCAAGAAATAAAAAACGGAAGCGTAGGTCCATATTTCATTGCAAAGTTACTAAAAAAGTTCCAATTGTATAGGTTGTCCAACAAATTTTCTTTTCTTACTACATTTTGTGCATTTAGGCTCTCCACGGAAATTATAAATATTACTATATTGCTTATCAGTAACTGACAATATACTTATCATACCATATCTTGGTACAAAACTTTTCACGCGTCTTGCATGAACGTCAAGACTCTCATACGATCCACAATGCCTCACGTAGACAGAAAATTGCATCATGGAGAAACCGTCCTTCTCCAAATTTTTCCGAAACAGAGCAGCATCATGTCTCTCCTTCTTTGTTGTCACAGGTAAATCGAAGAATACAAACAACCACATAATATGGTATGCATTAAGGCGATCTAAAGTCATGTAAAAACTGGTAATGACATTTTTTTTATTTCCCCCTTATAATATCTCAACAGAGATGCTGACGTCGTAGTCAGAGCAATGGACAAAGGTCGAGTCATCTGCCCTATTTTTACATCTGTAACCAGCAATCTCAACAATCTTACTTTCACTTCTTTATCTAAGTTCAGAAGTCCCTCCTCTGCCGCGCCGTATACAATCTCGTCAACATAGGGTCGATAAGGCTCCATTATGTCATCGGCAAGAGGGAATGCGTTATACCTGTTTCTGTGAAACAAGCCAAACACTGGTAACAATCCGGAACCGATCAACGCTCTTGCTGCCGCGGCTCTGAGTATTGCATATCCATAGTTCAACAGATTATTGGGAGGAAGCCCTTCCCGTTCTCTTCGAAAATCTTTACCAAACAAATGTTTCCAATACAATCGTGCTGCTATTCCTTCACGATTAGAAGTATCTCCACTCAGTACTGAGTTATAGTAAGCCTTTAGATTATGATGTTCTACGCCCAGTTTGTCTAATAGTGCTGCTTGGTTTTTTATTTTCTGTTCCACGATTTGTTTCCAGGCTTGTTTTCGGGACGGTTCAGAAACATCAAGCTGGAATTTCAGACTCTCAGCTTGCGTAGTGTTAGTATTCAATCCCATAAGCATTGAGGAAGGCATATTCTTTGCGTCGCAAAAGATTACACAGACATTGTTGCTCACCAACTCATTCACAAGAGGGATGGTGAGTAATATCTGCTGGTTTTCAATGACTACATAACCGATATCTTCTATAGGGCGAGTAATAACATCATCACTGTCCTTTATAGATATAACCAGTTGCTTATCCTTGAGGGAGAGCTTGGCAGGATTTGAAAAGAAAAGTGTTTGCTTCAACATTATCTTAACCACTTGATTTCACCAACGTCATTGATAAGAAAATCATACCCAGCAACAAGAGCCTTAAACTGTGTATGAAGAAGTTTTATAGAACTTCTAAATTCTTCATTCTGCTTATAAGCTCCATTCTTCGCTTTCAATTCGCCACAGGATCGCGCCTCCTGGGAATGAAGCAAGACTATAGTACCGTATACACAGCCACTTACTACCATCGACGAAAGGCCTGTTACCTTATATAGCCGTTTGACCAATTCCTCAACACCACAATCTCTGATCTCGTCTGGAGTTTTCTCATAGAGCAAGACCATTGAGCCTTTCTTGAGGACATAGGTCAAGGGACTGTCGTCTTTTGACAAAGGAACAAGATTGTATCCCACAATCTCTTTATCATTGCTTTTCTTGTAATAATTGCAAGCATCGAGATTGTTGATAAGTTCGAAGCTCTTCTTTTCCTTACCTTTTTTGTCATGCCCAACATATATCGCCATAGCATAGTTGGTGTCATTGGTGACATGGAACTGTTGCTTATAATCTTTAGTTGACAAATCACGATGATGTCGGATATCCAACGGTCGTGTAACATTAGGTGCAAAGCATCTCACCTTACGTATTGCAATCCCCTTTTCCTTATTCATCCATATGCCATTAGCTATAGCCTCCTTTAAACTACCATTTTGCAAGATAGCATCTTTTACGATCTCCTTTACTTTATTATCCACAATATTGTCGACATCTGTATCCTTGAATTTTGCATCCAGAGCCTTCCGGACCACATATTTCACCTTTCCATTTCGCTCTATAGCACCATAATAGGTGTCGTTGTGGAGAGACGCACGGGCAGAATCGCCATTAGCCCAGACCTTCTTTCCCTTAAGAAGTATCCGATGCCTTCCAGACTTCCCAATATTGTCGGCAGTATCATGGGACACGACTATCTCTTTCCGGATCTTATTCATATCTTCTTGAAATGTCGGCCACGGTGCGGCAAAATGCCCTTTGGAAGCTCCATACCATTCATGGTTTTCTTCATCCCGATAATATTCAGCCAGTTTACTGTACTCATCGGGGCCAATACATGCAATCACTATAGCATCAATACAATGATGTACATGGTTAGTACGTTCTTTCTTAGTATAGATATCCTGGATGCCCCATATCTTTCGGAAATCGGAAGTTGCCAATCCTTTAACAACAAAAACCTTATTGAAGAATGCCTTCAAGTACAAGCGTCCGTACTTTGAAATAACACTGATATCAGTACCCTAGCGACGGCTAAAGCCCTCCGGCACTTCGGTCATAAGGAAGCGCTGATACTTACCATACCAGTAATCTCTACGTAATTTCAAAAGATTTCGCCTCTGCATCAATTTATCTCTCTGTTCCTTAGTCATATTACTAGAAGTGCGCATCTTTCGAATGCGTTGATCTAATTCTTCGTAGTTCGCTTTCCAATTCTCGATTCTAAGAAGAATAGCCTCATGATTAGCGAGTTGAGAAGGAAGAAGCGTTTGCTTGATCTCCCTATTAAATTTACTACTACAGAGTGTGAGATTCATTTTTGTACTGTCACCTCCAGCACTACGAGGAATCGTATGTTCTATGTCATACTTAGGATTATCGCCTAAGAAATCTACTATACCGATCTGTTCATCGGTATAGATACAACGGTGATTCTGCTCTTCCCATAACTGATATTTCAATATATCAGTATCGGTTGGTTCTATTGCCAAACCTGTTTCATCTTTGTAGAGTTGTATAATCTCTGCTTTGATTTTCTTTCGATCAGTCTCGTTGTCCTTGATGAATTTTAACAATGCCTGCCGCTTATTGGCATCGTTCAACTCGCGGGCGAATTCGATATGTATGGTTGTATTACGATCTATTTTCCCCTCTTCCAACAATGTATTGACGACATGCCGTAAACGGAATAGGGAGCGCATTGCCATCGGGTTGCGAACACTATCGATTCTTGGAGACCCAAGCTTATTAACATGTTCGGGGACATGAGGATAGGACTCTATCATAGATGGATGATAAAGTCTATCCGTATCTTCCTTTGGAATATCAAAACGTGAAATCAGATAGTCTTTTATGCACCTCTCTGTCGTTCTGTCATCAGCTGCATTGTTGTCCTTATCAGCGATAGCGTCGAGTATATCTTTGATGATCTTATCTTTATTGGTGTTGTCCTTCCAAATATCTGCAGGAACAACTGATCCCAAATTTGCGAAGAACGTCGAGAGTGAATAAGTCATTCCACGACGTAGATAAGGAAGGATCTTACATATAGCCTTCAAACTCAAAGAAGCGTACTCAGAGCAGACCTTTATTTGACTGAATTTCTTAGCATCCTCATCATTGAGTTGTAAATGCTTCTTTCCAAATTCAACGAGTTTTTCTACATCAGAGAAGTCAAAAAGCACATGCCAAATATCGTTGATAATCTGCAAGCGAGTTTTTCCCTGAGTCTTATCGTAGACCTCACATATAGAGTTGACCCAATCTTCCCCCAAGATATCTCTTAAACCAGATGTAACCGGGCAACCGGATACAGAAGAGTCCATATGATAATTGAAAAGGTAAGGCTTGCCCTTGGGAGTCTTATAATAAGCATATTTCCCCTTACCAGATAATTCTTTCGCAATATCTTCAAAACAGAACGAAGGCTTCGTCTTTCTATAAAATTTAGGCATAACCTTCTTGCGCTCTTCTTCTGTCAAAGGGCGTAAAGCATCATCCTGGGGTGTCTGAATCTTAATGTTGTTCAGAAAGCTAAGCATTCTAAATTCCTCATACAACGGATGTGATGTTGGACACTTGGGCTTCTTAGTTTCAAAGACGCAATGCCCAACCTGTCCTTTCTGAGATTTCAATGGACGTTGGGAGAAAATAACATCTTTAAGCGATTTTACCAGTTTATCATCTAAATGTTGCTTCTCACAAATCGCTATGAATTCACTTAGATAATGCTCATTGCGAGCAGTATAATGATTGCGAATTCTGTCACCTCTGTGGTAGAGCATATAAAAGAACTCACCAAGATAATGACAGCCGGAACTTTCTATTTCTTTGGTTAAGTCGCTAATTCCTGACTTTACGACTCCATCTTCTTCACTGCCCTCACCTTTTCGGTTGCTAAGAAAACCTCTACGCTGATTGATGTGATAGAAAGCTCTTCCAAGAATGTAACGTTGAGTAAAATCCGTAAGGTCCAACTTTTCCGTAAGGCACTTATACCTGTAAGTATAAGGATTCTTGTCGGTTTTATCATCTGTTTGCTCCCATTGACGTAACAACTCATTATTAGGATAAATGTCTTTCAAGCGCCAAAGTTTCAATTCGTCAGAAGAGACCGGTGGACACAGGTGATTGTCACTTAGAACTTTAAGTAAGCGAATTTTACGAACCTTAATACGATAATACCGCACACGAGTAGAGCGATGAGAAGTTCTGTCTGCGGCTTTCGATGATTCTATGCCCTTTTCTATCTTCACACCCTCTTGGAATATATTCACCCCTTTATCCACAAGGCGATAACCATCGTCATGCTTTTCGACAATAGCCCAGCCAAGGCTATTGGTACCTGTATCAATTCCTAAAATTTTTTCTGCCATAGGCTCAGTTATTAAATTTCCGTAAAATTAATATTTTTATTTGGAAATACCAAACAATTCTCATATTTTTGCAAAAAGAATAAGATAATTCCTACATCTTATCGCAAAAAGGCAGTAATTGCCGAAGGATGTTATCCTATACTCCCGCTTCGGTGGGAGTTTTTTGTCTTTTCACCAACTAAAACTATTCAATACTCACTCTAAAAGCCAAAGCCATAGTAGGGCATAATTGTACAATCCCTAATAATAAAGCAGCTATTTCCAGATTCCATCAAATATGATAGTTCATATAAGACATCTGTTTATTTCTTTACAAAACATCTTCCACTTTCACTTGCAATCCAGAGAAAGCAGGATCACCGTTCTATCCTTAAACTCAGACAAAATTGACTTCTCTCTCCAATTTTTGCGTTGCGAGGAGTATAGAAAGGTACTTTGATGCTGTCATCACGCTTGAATGACAGTGTCAAAGTACTTAGATGACCAGGTCAAAGTACCTTTCTGATGAGGTCAAAGTACCTTTCTGACCCAAAATTCTCTAGAGAATTTTGCGAGAGAAGGTCTGTTTGATATTCACAAAAAGAGTCTATGTATACAACGCTCTAATTATCAACAATTTACAAAAACACACGATTTTTCGCGAAAATCAGAGCAAAGTAGGTCTTCGTGGAAAAGAATCGATTCTCAGAGGTCGTTTTTTGTCAGAAAAACGAACAAAGTTAGGAGACAGAGTTACAATGGTCTATATATATAAAGGAATGAAGAACAGATTCATTCTATACACGAGTGTCTTTGAATGCACCCGCTTTAAAAGACAGCAAGCAGACGTAAGCTTTACGCCGAGACGTCATCGTTTCCTTGTGTAATTGAAACTTAGAGCGACTTCTATCGCTGTTGTGCTAAAAGTTGTTGGCTCATCATAAAAAAGTATTCCCAAAAGGTGGAGAATATCGAATATTATGCTTATTTTTGCTACATAAATTGACGAGTTTGTCTCACAATCAAGATCGTGAGCGGATCTCAACGACAAGAAACGACGAGAAACGAAGTAAAGTTATCAGCATATGAGGACAATCTACAGCATCTTGCTTTTGCTGTTGTGCGCCATTTTACCAACAGATGCACAACAAGACTATCAACAGCTTTGGGCAGACGTCTATCGTCAGGCCAAGGCCGACAAGCCCAAGAATGAGATAAACGTTCTTGAGCGTATCAGCGACAAAGCATTGAAAGAGAACCAGTATGGTCAGTTGCTCACCGCCGACCTGCTCCGTCTGTCATTGATGTGTCAGACCTATGGCGACGACTCCCTGGCCTCCGTCCGTCAACAGTTGGAGCAAAAGAGGCGTGAGGCCAAGACGACACATCCTGCTCTGGCTGCCATCTACGCCTGTGTCTTGGGACTAAAGGACGAGGCACTGGCCGACCCAGCACTGCTGGCCCACACCCAAGCCACAGACTTCTCGCCCCTGCTCATACCCGGCAGTGAGGTGTTTGGCGGCGACTTGCTCAGTGCGATCGCATGGCAGACCGGACAATACAAGAAGGCGTACGACTACTATGAGCAGGTAGGCAATCGACGGGCAGCGCTCGTCACCGATTTGTGGATGGCACCATCGGAAAACAAAAGTCGCATCGTGCAATGGTGCGACTCTCTGCTTGCCAAGTATGGCGACCTAAAGGAGAGCCAACTCGTCACCGCTGTCAAGGCCCGTCAGCTCAGCGACTCCGCAAGTGTAGCCATCGCCGACAGCAGTCTGCGGCGATGGGCTGGCGACACATCGGGATATGGCAACCAACTGCGCAATATCGAGTCAGAAGCCAAGGGACCTTCCCTGAGCATCCGCCTCGAAGGAAAGTACGTCCATTCCAAAGGGAGACCGTGGCTGCATGTCGGTTCCACCAATCTGTCAAAGGTCGATGTGACTGTGTATGGCACGAAAAAAGACCGACGGAGCGGTGCCCCTCTATGGCACGCTACGAGACAACTATCCGTAGGCAAGGCCTGGCGAATAACAAAAGACAGTCTGCAACTGCCCCCACTACTCTACGGCTCTTATGAAGTCGTTGCCAAGGCACAAGGCGTGAAGCCAGTGATCCTCGGCTTCATCGTCAGCGACCTCAACGTGACCGTCAACCCCATGTCGGGGAAGAATGTACGGATGCGCGTCGTCGATACCCGCACGGGCCGTCCGGTACCAAGAGCGAAGATTGAGATTGGCGATGAAGGAAGCAATCAGTATGAAGAAGCAGAAAGCGACACGGCTGCCATTGACGTAGACACCGCCGAAGCCGATACGGCCGTATATGACCTCGATGACACCGAAGTGGATTCCATTTCATCAGAGCCTTCCGTCCATGGCGTATTCACCACAGACGAGCAGGGAGAAGCCGTGGTGCCTTACAGCAGAGGTGGAATGTACGTGCGCCCGTTCACAGCGGATGACCATTGGCGAGAATCAGAGATGGTCTATCCGGACGAGAGCGAGCCCGCCAGCCCCTGCCAGATTATCACAAACGCCTACTCCGACCGCGCCCTCTACCGTCCGGGCGACACGGCTCACGTGGCTGTGGTGGCCTTTGTGCGACGGCCGGGGCACCGGCGCACGGCACTAAGCCACATGCCATTGCAACTGCAATTCAACAACACAAGGGACTACGACCACCCCATCGACACCCTCGACGTAACAACCGACGACTACGGCACGGCGTATGCCGATATTCCCCTTACCAAGAAATGGGTGACCGGCAACGAATACAATGGTCATGGGGAGCTGAGATGGAAGACCGATGGAGCCTTAGCAAAGTTGGAGCGACTCATCAGTCACTCTTTAAGCAAAGAAATAGACGACATCGATGTTGATGTCAACGGACTGTCATTCAGGGTTGAGGAATACAAGTTGGGTAGTCTGCAAGTGAGCCTCCGTACCTCACCCTCACACTACATGCCCGGCGACACGGTGACCGTGAGCGGACGAGTCTCTCTGCTCAGTGGTGCTCCCGTAGCCAGAGCCAAAGTGGAGGCCAAGGGCGACTCTACCTTATACACTGACAACAACGGAATGTTCACGGATCGCATTGCAGTACCTAAAGACGCCGATAATCATTTTCTCTCTCACCTTGAGAAAGCTTATACCATCACAGCGCCAGACGGACAGCAACGCACAGACTATGTTCGCTTGAGCTACAGTAACCAAAGAGCTTTTCTCACCAGCGACATCACCAGCGTCTTTCTGAACAGTACCAAAGGCTACTGCCGCGACTCACTGCTTGCCGTACGCTGCTTGCTCAACGATGCTCAGAACAACAAGGTACAGGGCAACGTGAAATGGCTGCTCGACGACGGCACGAAAGGAGAAATAGCCGCCAACCGCCAGGCCTTCATTCCCCTGCATTCTCTGGAAGCCGGACTGCATATGCTGAAGATATGGGTCGAGGACGACACGCTGAGCAACACCATTTCCGTCATCGACCCGGCAGCACGTCACCTTTCCAAGCCCACCTTCTTCTGGGCAACGGCATCGGCCGACGCGTTCAGAAGCAACGGACAACCTGTAATCGTACAGATGGGCACAACGGAGAAAGGGCTTACACTCTATTACGAGTTGCGGTCGGCAGACAGCCTGTTGGAGCGTGGCTCAATGGCGCTGAGCGACACCCTCCTCACACACACCTTATATTATAAGGAGACCTACGGAGGCGGTGTTACCCTCTCAGTAGCAGCCTATGGACAAGGCAAGATGAAAAGCTACGACATCGAGCTACCCTACGAGGAACCGACAGAGACGCTTCAAGCTCAATGGGATCAATTGGACAGTGTCACTGAACCCGGGCGACAGCAAGAGTGGCGGTTGCGCGTCTGTCATCCTACGGGACAGCCAGCAGATGCCCAGGCCATGGTGACGCTCTACGACAGCGCGCTCGACCTTATCAACGACAACACTTGGAAAAGCAACTGGGAATTCAACGATGACCTGCCAACCAGCTACACTCAAACCCTTGACAACGACGAACTCATCAAAGGTGAGACAGGACGTTCAAAGCAGTTAGTCGTACCCAACATCCATCCCGCAATCTTTGCCGACGGCCTCATCCGCCTTCAAGCCAACGCGCGGTCAGTGGCCTATCGGTTAGGCGGATGGACGCTGGAAAGCAAAGGCAAGGGCAAGCCCGGCTATTGCCACGGCATCGTATATGACCCGTCGGGCGAAGTGCTGATGGGAGCCATGCTGAGAACCAACCAAGGGGCGAGTGCCGTGACGGATGTCGATGGGACGTTCTCCATACCCGTCCGCGGCACGGCGCAGCTCACCGCCTCATACGTCGGTCTCCAGTCGGCAACAGTGACCGTTACCAGTGGTGAGCCGGTCGTCATCTCATTGGGTGACAATGAAGACAACCTTGAGGAGGTTGTCGCATTGGGCGTTGCGGAGCCGGTGGATAAGCTCTCGGCACCCGTCATCAAAAGAGACGTTGAGGTAAAGGAAGAAGACAGACTCTATGCCGCTACCAACAAGACAAAGAATCTCGCTCCGCACAACCAAGGAAAATTGGCTGATGGAAATTCCAGAACACGCGTGCGGTGCAACTTCCGCACTCTCGCCCTATGGGCTCCCGCGACGGCGACTGATCACAACGGCTTTGCTTCGTTTGCTTTCACCATGCCCGACAATGTTACCACATGGCGGCTGCAAGGTCTCGTACACGACCGCGAGGGTGCCGTGGCCTCCATCGACACTACAGTGCAGACTCGGATGGCGCTGATGGTGTCCGACAACCTGCCGCGCTTCCTCCGTCGGGGCGACGACGCCCAACTGCCGCTCACCGTGAGCAATATGGGAGATGAGCGGCTCAAGGGAACGTTGACCGTACAAGCTACCCACTTGGGACAGTCACTGCTTGACGAGAAATACAAGTTCGGATTGAAGCCGTCCACGTCTAAGGCTTTCACCGCAACGCTCCACGTGCCTGCCGACAGCTTGCTGCAAAGCATCACTGTGCGGGCCGAAGCCTCAGCAAAAGGGCACGGCGACGGAATGGAGAAGACGATACCTATCGCTTCGGACAAGGAGCGCGTACCGGAGATAAAGATGGTCAGCCTCTCTGCTGCCGATGCCATCCGCGAGGCTTTGGGCGAAATAGACTCAGTAAGAGGCAGCGACGCGCTGTCATTGGCGGCCAAAGTATATGCCGGTTATAAGCTCAACGAGTTGAACGACGATGAGAATGAATCGAAGCCTCTCCAAGATGCTGACACACCCTTCACAAACTTGCGACGTCTCCAGTGTGCCGATGGTTCATTCTCCTGGTGGCCGGGAATGCCTGCAAGCCGTCTCGTCACGGTGACGGTAGCCGAGATACTTACACCCTTGGTCAAAGATCACCGTGAAATATTGCAATTGCTGCAACCCACAACGACAAAGCTGACGACCTGGCTCGCCGACGATGCCAAACAACTGCAGAAAGCCGGTGCCGCAAGTTGCGATTTAGAGGAGGCCTACCATATCCTCTATGCGCTGTCACTCCTACCTACACAGCAGGCAGTGAAGGCAAACACAGCCAGGAAAGCCTTGTTGGACTATGCCGAGGAGCATGGTGCCGACCTCACGATTCTCGGTAAAGCCCGTGTGGCTACGGCACTGCATACAGACGACCGGGCCAAGTCCGCACGGAGCATGATAGAGAGCCTCAGCCAGTATGCCGTCACAACCTCCGACCGGGGAACTTACTTCGATACGCCAAAAGCCTATTACAGTTGGCGCAACTATAAGATTCCTACAGTGACTGCCGCCATCCACGCCCTATCGCTGATTGCTCCAAGTGACACCTCCCTGCTTTTGGGCATGAAGCGGTGGCTGGTAGAGGAAAAGAAAACGCAGAAATGGGATACGCCCATCGTAACAATCGATGCTGTAGCCGCCTTCCTTACAGGTCCCATGCCGCAAAGAGTGGCTTGGCCTGTGGTGACAGGCTGGCACGAGGCTACGGCTTCTACTCTTCCCGATGAAAGCAAAGACTTCCGTGTGAGCCGTCTGATCGTGCCTGCTGACAGCTCAAGGAAGACCAACAACATAGGCGACCGGATAAAGGTTGTGATCAAGGTACACGCCGACCGCGACTATGACTTCGTACGTATCACCGATCATCGACCGGCCTGTCTGATGCCCGTCAACCAACTGTCCGACTATGATTGGCGACTGGGCTGCTATGTCCGACAGATGGATGAGCAGACCGACTACTACTTTGAGACATTTCCCAAGGGCGACTACACGTTGATGACAGAATACTTCCTTGACCGTCCGGGCAAATATCACGCAGGAACCATCAAGGCGGAATGTGAGTACAATCCTGCTTTCATGGCGAGCGGAAGTCAGGAGGTCAGCGTGACTATTAGTGGTAAGAACACCGCTTTTCACTAATCGAATGTAAAGAATAGAACCGCAAAAGACATGAAAAAAGGGACTGCCCGAAAGAGCAGTCCCTTATATTTTTTGCGATATTGAAAGTCGGTCGAATGTCTCAAGTGGCATTGGAGGCCCATCGTCAGACTTGATTAGAGTAACGATGAGCAGTGTTCTGCCCTACTCTATAATATCTGCTTGACTTCCTGTAAGTCAGGGATTTTCTTGAGTCTCCCCATAATCACCCTCACTTCTTCACGATCATGGACTCGAATCTCAATGGAGCCTTTGAAGATGCCCTCATCGGCAGTAAAAGCAACCTTGCGGATATTGACGTTCATCTTATTGGAGATGACCTCAGAGACATCGCGCAGCATACCCTTACGGTCGATGCCATTGACCTCGATGGTTGCATCAAAGAAGAGTTGCTTGTGCATATCCCACTTAGCATCAAGGATACGCGGTCCAAAACTCGTCTTGAGCTTGCTGGCCACCGGACAGGAACGCTTGTGAATCTCTATGCGGTTCTTGCCGTCAATGAATCCCAAGATATCATCGCCTGGTATTGGATGACAACAATTGGGAAAGATATACATGCCGATGGTCTCCTCTGTAATAATGCAAGGCTTCTTCTTATCGAAGTCTTTTCCAACGACCAAAAGTTGCGGCATGTCGTCTTCCTTCTTCTTCTTCCCCTTGTTCAAGAATGGTACAAACTTGCGCCAACCTGTCGAACCGCTTTCTTTCTTCTTGCCGTGGAGGATATCAAGATCCTTATCGCTGAGGATGATGGTGCGCTCGCCCAGAGCCTCGAAGAAGTCCTCATGTTTAGCAATATCGTGGAAGTCTGAAAGTTTGTCTACAACGGCAGTAGAAAGTTCCACGTCGTTTTTGGCAAGCCAGTCATTCAGCGTTTTCTCGCCCTTTTTCTGTATCTCCCTACTCTCTCGCCTGAGCACTGCTTGAATCTTACCCTTTGCCTTTGCCGTGGATACGAAATTGATCCATGCAGGTTGCACGTGCTGGGAGTTGGAAGTAAGGATCTCCACCTGGTCACCACTTTGGAGTTTATGACTCAACGGCACAAGCTTATGATTGACCTTTGCGCCAATACAATGGCTGCCCAAGAAGGTATGGATCAGAAAGGCAAAGTCGAGGACTGTACAGCCCGCAGGCAATGTCTTCACCTCACCTTTGGGAGTAAAGACAAAGATCTCGGAAGAGAATAGATTGAGTTTCACCGAGTCGAGGAAGTCCATGGCATCTGGTTGTGGATCATCAAGGATTTCCTTAATAGTACTCAGCCAGTTGTTGAGCTCGTCATCGTCGTGAGAGTATTCTCCTTCCTTATATTTCCAATGGGCGGCAAATCCCTGTTCAGCGATCTCATCCATGCGCTGGGAACGAATCTGCACCTCAATCCACTGACCCTGGCGTGACATCATCGTGGCGTGAAGAGCCTGATAGCCATTGGCCTTGGGATGGTTGACCCAATCACGCAGGCGATCGGGATGACTCTTATAGATTTGGTTGAGGGCAACATAGATGCGGAAGCACTCGTTGATTTCGTCCTTAGGGTCAGATGGTTTGAAGATGATACGTACGGCGAGGATGTCGTAGATCTCGTCGAAGGTTACATGCTTGTTTTGCATCTTAGACCAGATGGAGTAAGGACTCTTGACCCTGGCCTTGATTGTGTATTCGATGCCCATGTCATCAAGAGCCTTACGGATAGGTGCCGTGAAGTCATCAAAGACTCTGTTGCGCTGTTCCTCTGTGAAAGACAACTTATTGACAATGGAGGCATACTCCTCGGGATGCTCGTAGCGAAAACTCAGATCTTCAAGTTCCGTCTTGATCTTGTTCAGTCCCAGTCGGTTGGCAATGGGCGCATAGATATAGAGCGTTTCTCCCGCGATCTTGTATTGCTTGTTGGCAGGCTGTGACGCAAGCGTACGCATGTTGTGCAGTCGGTCACAGATCTTGATGAGGATCACACGGATGTCATCGCTCATCGTGAGTAACAGCTTCTTGAAGTTCTCAGCCTGTGCAGAGGCATGGTCACCAAAGATACCGCCACTGATCTTTGTGAGTCCATCGACGATCTTGGCTATCTTCTCTCCAAAGATATTCTCAATGTCTTCGGTAGTATAGTCCGTGTCCTCCACAACATCATGAAGCAAAGCGGCGCAAATGCTCGTAGAGCCCAGCCCCATCTCCTCGCAGGCAATCTGCGCCACGGCGATAGGATGCATGATATAGGGCTCGCCCGACAGCCGTCGCACGCCTTTATGAGCCTGGCGGGCGAAGTTAAACGCTTTAGTGATGATGTCCACCTTTTTTCGATGGGGCGAAGCGAGATAAGTATCCAACAGATGCTGAAAGGCATCATTGATCATTTTGTTGTCAGCGACTTCACGCTCCTTGTTTTTCTGCTCTAATTCGTCCATACGCCACAAGGTTATTTGACTTTAATCTTCTTTCCTTTCTGAATCGTACTTCCCGAGATACCATTCAACTTACGGAGTTTCTTCACCGTGGTATGGTTTCTTTCTGCAATCTCACTGAGGGTATCCCCGTTCTTGACGGTTACACTCTTGGACTGCTGTCCTTTATCTTTGCTTTTTTGTTTTTTGCTTTTCTTACTACTCTTGCTCTTGGAACTACTGTCCTGGTTCTTACGAGAATGAGAACTGCGCTTGCGTGAAGAGCGCTTGCTCTGTCCGCTTTCATTGTTATCGTCGTTGTCGCTCTCGTCAACAGTCGTCTGCTCTACTTCTTTGCTTGAGGTAGAATCGTCTTGAGAATTGGTTGCAGTAGCTCCGGTATCCTCGGCCTTGCTACCCTCTGCTTTCTTCTTGCCGGAGGACCTTGACACGAGAGAAACCTGATTCTTGTTCACCACATAGTGTCCGCCCTCAGCCTCAACCTCGGTACGTTTGGGCTGATAGTCTGTCGGGGCATAGGCGTAGACAGAGTCCTCATTGTCGATGAACTTATTAATCATCGCTTCCGGCAGTCTGAGCGAAGCCTGTCCGCTGTTGCCGTTGACGATGTCACGGCGATACTGAGGATTGAGATCACGAATCTCGTCAATGTCCATCCCCAGCACATGGGCGATCTGCTCGAAATGCACGTCACGGTCGACCATCACCGTATCGGTCTTTTCTGGAAGTGTCGTCTTTAATGGACAGATATTGTGATCGCAATAATAGTTCATGATATAGTTGGCAGCGATGAATGCCGGAACATATCCGCGTGTTTCCTTGGGCAGACGCGGATAGATTTTCCAGTAGTCACGCTCGCCATGAGAACGGCGGATCGCTTTATTGATCTTGTCAGCCCCACAGTTGTAAGCAGCGATAACGAGATTCCAGTCGCCCAATTTCTTATAGAGGTCGCTCAGATAATGTGCGGCAGCATAAGACGCCTTGTAAAGGTCACGACGCTCATCAACGAGCGAGTTGACGGTGAGGTCATTGCGCTTGGCCGTTGTGATCATAAACTGCCAAAGGCCTACAGCACCCACACGGGAGACAGCCTGAGGATTGAGGGCGGACTCGATGACGGGAAGGTATTTCAACTCCAGCGGCAGGTCGTAGGCTTCCAACGCTTCCTCAAAAACGGGAATATAGAAATTCTGCGCCCCAAGCATGTAGGCTACGGAATGACGCAGTTCACCTGTGTAGCGGTCAATGAACTTCTGCACGATGTCGTTGTAAGGCATCTCAATGATGGTCGGCAACTTACGCAACCGTTGCTTATAGACATCGGCGGAGTAAGTGCGATTGACATCCGGCATATTGCAGTTGGGATCGTGGCTCAGAAAGTTCTTAGCCTTATAGATTTGGGTTGTGCTGTCAAGCTCCTGTGTCATCGACGTAGGCAGGTCGATTTGCTCTTCCTTGCCATTGGCATTGGTGACAGTCACAGTCTTCGTCTGATTAACCTGTGCCCGAACAGAGGGGGCAAAGGCCAACAGTAGCAATGTGACGATAATATATGTCTTTCTCATAATAACGTTCTAAAAATTGATGGCGCACCGCAAGCCAATGCCGCTTTGGCGTAAGGCAAGCAGCGAGTTGCCTGTATCGTTGGTGATGACGGTCGGCGAAACACGCAGACTCAAGTTAGGGGAGATGTCGAACTGCGAGAGTGATGCGTCGACATAAGCATCGACCACAGAAAGTCCGTAGATGCCTATCATCACAAACACACTCATATCTCGCCAACGGCGATAGCGATCCTTACGCTTGCGGAACACCTCTTTCCATTTATCCTCGTTCTCCGGCGTGATTGTCGAACCCAAATGCAGGAACTTGTTGTAGCTCTCTGTTGTCGGGTCGTTATCCATAATGTCGAGATAAGCTTGGCTATAGTCGCGGTACATCATGTTGTTCCACCGTAACGCGTAAGCGCAACCAACAAACCCACCATAGAAGATCGGTAACTTCCAGTATTTACGGTTATAGATCTGTCCAGCTCCCGGCAACACGAGAGCCAGCCACAAAGCACGTTTGGGATCGGGCTTCCATGTAGCCCAATCGCGGTGCTTATGCTGATGAGAGCTGTCACTTTTTATCGCAAGAGGCTGTCCATTCTTTGTCAGACCCATGATCCTCGCGCTATCGATGAGCATTGTATAGGGCTCAGTCACCTGCTTTTGTTTCGCTTTCGCATGATGCTGGGCAGCTGCCGGCAGCATCACTATCAGCAGTAAAGCTGAAAGCCGCCCTGCCTTCATAATTATATATCTCAGTGTCTTCACACGTCTATTTATTGTTCTTGCTTGAGTTGATCTAAGATTCCCATCAACTTCTCGAAATCCTGCTCGTTATTGAAAGGAATGCTGATTTTGCCTTTTCCCTTGCTGGTGCATGTCACAGCCACTTTGGTATGCAGCACATCTGAGAGCCGGTCACGTGCCTGAGAGAAAGTTTCCGGCAGTTGAGCCTTGGCAGCGATCTTCTTCTTTCCACTCTCAATGTCCTCACCGTTTTTGAGATGTTGCACCATCTCTTCTACCTTTCTGACTGACCATCCGTTTTTAAGTATCTCCTTAAATACCTTCAACTGCAAAGAAGGGCTGTCGAGAGCCAGTAACGCACGGGCGTGACCCATGTCGATCTCTTTCTTTTGCAAAGACATCTGCACTTGTGCCGGCAACTTCAACAGTCGCAGATAGTTGGTGATGGCAGTGCGGCTCTTCCCCACCCTTTCCGACACCTTCTCCTGTGTCATACCAGTGTTCTCCAGCAGATGCTCGTAGGCCAACGCAATCTCTACGGCATTCAGATCCTCGCGCTGGATGTTCTCCACGAGCGCCATCTCCATGACATTCTCGTCTTTGATGGTACGGATATAAGCCGGGATCGTCGTTTTACCGGCCAACTGCGAGGCACGCCAGCGGCGCTCACCGGCAATGATCTGAAAGCGGTTCTCGGCAATCTGTCGCAACGTGATGGGCTGTATGATGCCTATCTCACGAATGCTGTTGGCCAGTTCCTGCAATGCCTCACTGTCGAAAAGACTTCGGGGCTGGTCGGAATTGGGCTCAATCTGTTCGAGAGGAATTTCGCTGATAGTCGACGACCCCTGCGTACGCACCGACTCGGTAGAGATCAGCGCGTCAAGGCCACGGCCCAAAGCATTATATTTCTTGTGTACTGCCATATATGCAATGTTGAATGTTGAATGATGAGTGATGAAGGAAGAGCGATGAATGATGAGTGTTGAATGATGTGAGTGATAAATTCAACAATCATCATTCAACATACTCTCAAGTATTTCATTCGTTTTTCTCTATGATCTCCTTGGCGAGAGCGAGATGGTTCTTCGCTCCGGTAGAGTCAGCGTCGTAGAGAATCACCGGCAAACCATGGCTGGGACTCTCTGAGAGTTTCACGTTGCGCTGGATCACGGTCTTAAAGACCAGTTCCTGGAAATGACGCTTCACCTCATCATAGATTTGGTTGGCAAGTCTCAGTCGGCTGTCATACATCGTCAGCAGGAAGCCCTCTATTTCGAGTTTCGGGTTAAGCTTGCTCTTAACGATCTTAATGGTGTTAAGCAGTTTGCTGATGCCTTCTAACGCGAAGTACTCGCATTGCACCGGAATGATCACCGAGTTGGCTGCCGTCAGGGCATTGACGGTGATCAGCCCCAGTGAGGGTGAGCAGTCGATGAGAATATAGTCATACTCGTCGCGCAAGGGATCCAATATGCCTTTGATCACCTTCTCACGGTTCTTAAGGTTGATCATCTCAATCTCAGCTCCTACCAAGTCGATATGGCTGGGAATAATGTCCAGTTTCTCAATGTCTGTCGTATAGATGGCATCCCTCACATCAGCGTGATCGATAATGCACTCATAGAGCGAACAGTCCACTTCACTAAGGTCTACACCGAGTCCGCTGGATGCATTTGCCTGAGGGTCAGCATCCACTACGAGCACCGATTTCTCCAATGTAGCAAGAGAGGCTGCCAAATTGATGGTTGTCGTGGTTTTGCCCACGCCGCCCTTTTGATTGGCCAAAGCTATTATTTTTGCCATTTCTATTCGTCTTTAATGTCTGCCTGATGGATGTCGTTGCCCTTTCCTCCTCATGGGCAGACATGGAATTATGATTGCAAAGATACATATTTTAGACGAAAATGCCAATTATTATAGGTTTTTTCGTATTTTTGCAAGACAATTAATATTTAACAGATGAAAAGCAACCGACCTCTGATATTGATTTCCAATGATGACGGCTATCATTCACCCGGCATCAAGAAGCTGGTAAACATTGTCAGCCCACAAGCTGATGTCCTCGTCGTAGCACCCGAAAGCGCCCGTTCCGGATACTCTTGCGCCTTCTCCGCGACAGATTATCTGCGGCTCAAACCACGACACAACATGGGAGACACCACCGTGTGGTCATGCACCGGCACACCTGTCGACTGTGTGAAGATCGCCATTGACCAGTTTTGCATGGAGCGAAAACCTGATCTGATCCTCGGCGGCATCAATCATGGAGACAATTCCTCAGTGAATAATCATTACAGCGGTACGATGGGTATCGCCAAGGAAGGATGCCTTAAAGGTATTCCTTCCATCGCCTTCTCCAGTTGTTTCTACAACGAGGATGCCAACCTTGAACCTCTGCGTCCCTACGTGGAGCAGATTGTCAGCAAGGTACTGGCAGAAGGTTTGCCGAAAGGCGTTTGCCTTAACGTCAACTTCCCCGCCATTGAGACTTTCAAGGGCGTGAAGGTATGCCGGATGACACAGGGCAGCTGGATCAGCGAGATCGTCAAAGAGCGCCATCCGAGAGGTTATGACTATTTTTGGGTAGTAGGAAAATATCACAACGATGAGCCACAGGCTGAGGACAGCGACCAGTGGGCGGTCAACCACGGCTACATTGCTATCACGCCGACTACCATCGACGTCACCGCCTATGACTTCATGGACACGGTGCGCGACTGGAATATTAAATAAGGAGCATACGCGATATAAGATATAATAAGTATCAGGAACACGAAACTTGGATAGACAAGACACATGAAGTACTATCTCATAGCAGGCGAGGCTTCCGGCGACCTGCATGCCAGCCGGCTGATGCACAGCCTCAAAGAGCAGGACGCGGAGGCCACCTTCCGCTTTATCGGTGGAGACATGATGGCGACCGAGGGCGGTAAGCCTTTTCGGCACTACAAAGACTTGGCCTACATGGGCTTTATCCCCGTGCTGCTCCATGCCCGCACCATACTGCGCAACATGGCGCAATGCAAGGAAGACATCATGAGATGGACGCCCGACGTGGTGATCCTCGTCGACTATCCAGGATTCAACCTGAGTATTGCCAAGTTTGTGCATGCCAAGGTGGGCACGCCTGTGTTTTACTATATCTCACCGAAGATATGGGCATGGAAGGAATGGCGCATCAAAGCGATCCGTCGCGATGTCAATGAGCTCTTTTCCATACTTCCTTTTGAGGTAGACTTCTTCGAGCGCAAGCGCCACTACCCCATCCGCTACGTCGGCAATCCTACCGCAGAAGAGGTGAAAACGTTCCGCGACAACTACCACGAGTCTAAAGAAGCCTTCTGTCAGCGTCATGGGTTGGATGCCAAGCGTCCTATCCTGGCATTGCTCGCCGGCAGCCGCAAACAAGAGATCAAAGACAACCTGCCCACAATGATCACAGCCGCCCTCCCCTACTGCAAGGGCGAGAAGGGCTACCAGATGGTGTTGGCAGGAGCACCATCCATCGACGATGACTATTATAGCCGCATACTCAAAGGGCAGCCCGTCACAAAAGTGAGCGAAGAAACCTATCAGTTGCTTTCCCATGCCACCTCGGCATTGGTCACCAGTGGCACAGCAACACTCGAGACCGCACTGCTCGGTGTCCCGCAGGTAGTATGCTACAAAACTCCCGTTGGCCCGCTGATCCGTTGGGCTTTCAACCACATTATCCAATGCCGCTTTATCAGTCTCGTCAATCTCATCGCCGACAAAGAGATCGTCACAGAGCTCTTTGCCGACCGCTTCAGTGTGAAGAATATCCGCCACGAACTGAACCGCATACATCCCGGGCAGCCAGACAGAGCCACCATGCTCCAAGGCTACCAGCTCGTAGCTGAGCGATTGGGCAAACAAAGTGCGCCCGACACTGCCGCCAAAGAGATGATAGAGATTCTCAAACAGAAGGCTCGGTAACAAACAGGGGCGCCATTACCATTTTACGAGGCTGAGACTCACAAGTGTATCAAGACTGCTCTTGAGACCTCACACCAGCGTGTCAAGACTGCTCTTAAGGCGTTGCAGTTTATCGCGCACGGTGATGAGCGTAGCCAGCAACTCTTGCGAGCGGTCGGCGCCGTCTTTGTTTTCACGAAGATATTTGCGTGCATTGGCAATCTTGAAGCCGCGCACTTTGATGAGATTATAGATAACCTTCACCTCTTTAATATCATCCTCACTGTACTGCCGCACTTTGGTTCCGGCCACCGTCTTAGGATGGAGATTGGGAAACTCCTTCTCCCAGTAGCGCAGCGTACTTTCCGCTACGCCAACCATCTCAGCCACCTCCTTGATCGAGTAATAAAGCCTCTTGGGCTTATCTGTTTTCAGCACCATAGCCTGATAATTTTACTAATTTGGGGCAAAGATAACAAAAAAGAATCATTTCTGCAATCTTTTTAGTACCTTTGCACCTGTATGTCAAAAGAATAAAGGAAATAAATAAAACATATATCATCATGATGACAGCAAATGAAATCCGCGACTCATTTAAAAAGTTCTTTGAGTCGAAAGGACACGTCATCGTTCCGTCTGCCCCGATGGTTATTAAGGACGACCCGACGTTGATGTTTACGAATGCAGGTATGAACCAGTGGAAAGACATCATCCTTGGCACCAAGGATCCCAATCCACGCCGTCGCTGCGACTCGCAGAAGTGTCTGCGCGTCAGCGGTAAGCATAACGACCTGGAAGAGGTAGGACATGATACCTACCACCACACGATGTTTGAGATGCTCGGCAACTGGAGCTTCGGTGACTACTTCAAGGAGGGAGCCATCGACTATGCCTGGGAATATCTCGTTGACGTGCTGCACCTCAACCCCACCGACCTCTATGTCACAGTTTTCGAGGGGGACCCCACGGAAGGACTGGAGCGTGACGACGAGGCTGCTAAGTACTGGAGCAAACACGTGCCTGCCGACCATATCATCAACGGCAATAAGCACGACAACTTCTGGGAAATGGGTGAAACCGGTCCTTGCGGTCCCTGCTCTGAGATCCACGTAGACTCCCGCCCCGACAGCGAAAAGGCCAAAGTGCCCGGACGCGAGCTCGTCAACAAAGACGACCCACAGGTCATCGAGATCTGGAACATCGTCTTCATGCAGTTCAACCGCAAGGCCGACGGCAGCCTGGAGCCGCTGCCTATGCACGTCATCGATACGGGTATGGGCTTTGAGCGTCTCGTGCGCATGCTGCAGGACAAGAACTCCAACTACGACACAGATATCTTCCAGCCCATCATCAAGGAGATAGAGGATCTCTCCGGAAAGAAATATGGCTTCACCACACCGACTGGAGAAAACGGTGAGGGTGCCAACGAACAGGAGAAGATCGACATCGCCATGCGTGTGGCCGCCGACCACCTGCGTGCCGTAGCCTTTTCCATCGCTGATGGTCAGCTGCCCAGCAACGCCAAGGCTGGATATGTCATCCGCCGTATTCTGCGTCGCGCCGTACGCTACGCTTATACCTTCCTCGACCAGAAGAGTGCGTTTCTCTATAAGCTTGTGCCCGTGCTCGTGCAGGAGATGGGCGAGGCTTATCCCGAGTTGCCCGCACAGCAGGAACTCATCAGCCGCGTGATGAAAGAGGAGGAGGACAGCTTCCTGCGTACCCTTGACAAGGGTATCCAGTTGCTCAACGGCGATATGGACGAGCTGCGCGCACACGGCAAGACTGAGCTCGACGGTGAGAGCGCCTTCCGTCTCTTCGACACCTATGGCTTCCCACTTGACCTCACCGAGCTCATCTGCCGAGAAAACGGCTACACCGTCGACGAGAAAGGCTTCGACGTGGAGATGGAGAAGCAGAAGGCACGTGCCCGCAACGCTGCCGTCGTGGAGAACGGCGACTGGGTGGAACTGCGCCAGGGCGAGCAGGAGTTTGTCGGCTATGACTACTCGGAATACGAATGTCACATCCTCCGCTACCGCAAGGTAACTCAAAAGAAGAACACTTTCTACGAGGTCGTTCTCGACCACACTCCTTTCTACGGCGAGATGGGTGGTCAGGTCGGCGACCAGGGTGTGCTCGTTTCCAGCGACGAGACCGTCAACGTCATTGACACCAAGCGCGAGAACAACCAAAGCATACACATCGTCAAGCAGATGCCTAAGAATCCCGAGGCTGACTTCATGGCTTGCGTGGACATTGACAAGCGCAACGGATCGGCTGCCAACCACTCAGCTACTCACCTGCTCGACTTTGCACTGAAGCAGGTGCTCGGCGACCATATAGAGCAAAAAGGATCTTATGTCGATGCTGACACGCTGCGTTTCGACTTCTCCCATTTCCAGAAGGTCACTCCTGAGGAACTGCGCAAAGTGGAGCGTATCGTCAACGATATGATCCGTCAGGACATCCCATTGGAGGAGCACCGCAACATGCCATTGGCAGAGGCAAAAGAACTGGGAGCTGTAGCCCTCTTCGGTGAGAAGTACGGCGACAGGGTGCGTGTAGTACGCTTCGGACCAAGTTGCGAGTTCTGCGGCGGCATCAACGAAAAGAGCACCGGCCACATCGGCTTCTTCAAGATCATCTCTGAGAGCAGCGTGGCTGCCGGTGTGCGCCGCATCGAGGCGCTCACGGGTAAGGCTTGCGAGGACGCCATCTATGAGGCAGAAGATATGATGAAGGACATCCAGGCGCTGTTCAACAATGCCAAGGACCTCAAGGCAACTATCGAGAAGAGTATCTCTGAGAACGCTTCTCTGAAGAAACAGGTGGAGGGCTTCCGTCAGCAGACCGTAGACCGCACTGCAAAGACACTCGCTGAGCATGCTCAGGATGTGAACGGCGTGAAAGTCGTCAAGGCTGTGCTGCCCGTAGACCCGGCCTCAGCCAAAGACATTGTCTTCAAGGTGCGCGAGCAGATTCCCGAGAATCTCGTCTGTGTGCTGGGTTCCCATCACGACAATCACCCATTGCTCTCCGTGATGTTCTCCGACGACATGGTGAAGAGCCATGGACTCAACGCCGGTAAGATCATCCGCGAGGCTGCCAAGCTCATCCAGGGCGGCGGCGGTGGTCAGCCCCACTATGCTCAGGCCGGCGGCAAGAACGCCGACGGTCTCTCTGCTGCTGTGGACAAGATCATCGAGCTCATCGAACTGTAAGAAGTATCAGAGGTAAGGCTTATTTATAAAAGCATGGTCATCATCCATACTATATATAAATAAGGTGTAACCTACATCACAGATATGCGCTGCCTTCCAATATCATTTTGGAAGGCAACGCTTTTTTATTGCCCTACAAATCTATAGCCGTTATGCCTGCGAAGGTGTACATTCGTTCTGAAATAGGGGAAGAAAAGTTATCAGACAGAAGAAGCGGAATCTAAAAACCATCATTTTCAACTATTTCTTTTATTTTTGCAGCAGTAATAAAAAAGAATCATTTAACCATTTTATACTAAACCAACTATTACGTATGAACAGTAACCCATTACTAACCATCGCGGCCTTAGGTCTTTATGCCACCACATGGGCGCAGGCTCCGGCATTCCCTGGCGCGGAGGGCAACGGCCGCTATGTCACCGGTGGACGCGGAGGCAAGGTCGTGCATGTGACCAATCTCAACGACTCCGGTACCGGATCGCTGCGGGCCGCCGTAAAAGGTACCGACAAGAAAATCGTCGTCTTCGATGTGGGCGGTGTCATCCCATTGGCATCTGAACTGAAGATTGGTGCCAACACCACCATTCTCGGCCAGACAGCCCCCTACCCCGGCATCACGCTCCGGTACTATACTGTAAGACCCGGTGACAACAACATCATACGGTTCATACGTATCAGACGCGGACAGGAAAAGGAGTTCGACGATGGAGCTGACGCCTGCTGGGGCAAGAACCTCAACGGCCTCATCCTCGACCACTGCTCGCTGTCGTGGAGCATCGACGAGGTAGGATCATTCTACGACAACAACAACTTCACCATGCAGTGGTGCACCCTCGGCGAAAGTCTCAACAATGCGGGACACGACAAGGGCGCTCACGGCTATGGCGGCATCTGGGGCGGCAAACTCGCCAGCTTCCATCATAACATGATCGCTCACGTGGCCAACCGTGCGCCACGCTTCAATGGCGCACGTTACAACTGGACGGGATACACCGCCAACAGTCTCTACTCCACCTACAAATGGCCCAACGCTGTGCAGGCCGAGAACGTAGACTTCCGCAACTGCCTCATCTTCGACTGGGGTACAGGAGGATGCTATGGCGGTTCCGGTGGCGGCTACATCAATATGGTGAACAACTACTATAAGGCTACGCCCGAGGTGAAAAATAAAGACCGCGTAACCACCGTGTCAATCGCCAACAGCACGACATCGGCCGACGAGAAAACTTATCTCAACATGACCAGCCGCTACTATATCAGTGGCAACTATATCGACGCTAAGGACAGCAAGGGCAAAGTCTATGGCGCCAACTACGACTGGAAAGGCGTGAAGTATGACGAAGGTGTGCAGGCCATCAATGGTGAGGAATACACCCAAGACTCGCTCTTTGCTTATGGTAAGAATGTGGAGCATATCAACAATGCCCAAGGTATCCCTTGCGTGCGCATCAAGCTCGACAAAGCCGTGGCTCCTACCGGTGAGGTGACTACCCACTCCGCCGAGAATGCCTACAGCAAGATCATGGCCTACGGCGGCGCCTCGCTCTTCCGCGACGACGTGGACAACCGATATATGACAGAGGCAAAGAATGGCGCATCGACCTACACAGGTTCTGTGACAGGCATCAAGGGTCTCATCGACAAGGTCAGCGATGTGGATGGCTATACCGAGGCAAACTTTCCCACAGGCAAGCGCACATCCGACTTCGACAGCGACGGTGATGGTATACCAGACGTTTGGGAGAAGGCTAATGGCCTCAATCCCAATGATGCCAGCGATGCTACTACTTACACGCTCGATGCGAAAGGCTATTATACCAATTTGGAAGTCTACGCCAACTCATTGGTCGAAGACATCATGAAGGCTGAGAACAAGGATGCCATCACCTCTGTAGACGAATATTATCCCACATGCACGAAGGCCGACGGTCTGGATTATTATTCCGGAAGAATCGTGGAGCGGGTGACGCCCTCAGAGCCTTCTGACACCCAAACCGAGAAGGCCCTCTATTCCACAGCCTTCACCGACTGGACAGATGCCAAGGCCAGCAAGACTGAAACTACGGTGACGCAATCAACGAAGTATAGCCACGAGACGCTCACCTTTTCCATCTTCGACACACAGATCAGTTCCACCAACCAGAACACGGCTAAGTTTCCCAACTGGACGGGCGGCTATCTGATGTGCAGCAAAAGCGCTGATCCCTACGTCATCACTTCGCCGCTGGCCAGTATCACCCGTGTGCACTTTCGCCACGGGGCAACGGGCAGCGACCGCGGATGGAAGCTGGAGGCCAAGGGCGACGGCGATGCCGAATGGGTGGTAGTGAGCAATGCCTCAGCAACTACGGCACAGGGCACAGACGTCGAAGTAAATGTCGACCGTACCAACTGCCAACTGCGCTTCACCAACCTCAACGCCTCACAGAATGCCTATCTCTTCCAGCTTGACATCTACGGCAATGTGAGCACGGGCAGTCAGCCTTCCCTCGCCTCCTTTTCCGCCTATGGCAAGGAGTATAGTGCTGAGGATTTCTTCACGGAGAACGCCAATGGCAACTATGAGGGCACTGTAGAGGTGAGCAAGAAGTCTGATATGGTCAGTGCCAACAATGCCATCACCACCACTGTGGGTAATGGTACCATTGGCACCATCACCTATAAAGAGGTGTCCAGCGATGTCAATGCCAACAAGCCGGCCTGCGATGTCACCATCCCCGTGACACTCGCCACTACCGGAACCACCAAGACCTATATCGTTCACTTCGTGTGGAAGCCCGACTACTCCGTCATCTACCACGATACCGACGCCAAGGTGATCGCCACGCAGACTGTGGAGAAGGGTGATCCCATCACCACACTCAACGATGGTGCCACGGTCACCGTACCTTCGGGCAGTAAGTTTCGCGGATGGCTCTTCAAAGCCAACGGCGAGGAGAAGGCCAGCGCCACGACAACAGTCAACGACAAAGAGCTGAACCTCTATGCACTGATCACAGACATCGAGAACGACGAGACCAACGAGCGTCACGCTTACAACCTGAAAGACAAATACTTCTATGCCGAGGATCACGAAGGCTTCCTGCCACAGTCGCCCTACAGCTACAATGGCTCTCAACATGGTCTTTATTTCAAGCCCGGCTCCATCACCCTACCCGTCACGGGCAATGCCGTCATCATCGTGGAAGCCTGCAAATATAGCAAGACAGCCCTGACGCTCTCCGACTCCAAAGGCAATATTCTCGGAACCATCGCCATCCCCACTACTGACGGCACACGCACGGCCATCCGCTATACCGGTAAGGCCGACGACCTGTCGCTGTCTTTCCCCAACGGTGAGGTATATCTCCATGCCATTACCGTCATCAACATGGGCAACGGCGACATTGCCAGGAACGACGAAGGCTACTATGTGGCTGATGCAGGCAGTGCCAACAGTCTGGCCAACATCTTCGACGTGATCGCTGCCTACGGCGACGCCTCCACCCGCACGAAGATATTCCTGCCCAACGGCGTCTACGACTTAGGCAAGACCACCGAACAGGAGCTACCCATCGACAAGCTCTCACTCATCGGACAGAGCGCCGACAGCACAATCATCGTCACTGCTCCGGATGTCTCTGTCGAAGGTCTTGGCAAAGCTGATCTGTTCCTCAACACCAAGAAGGATCTATATCTCCAGGATCTCACGCTGAAAAACGCTCTTGACTACTATGGTGCCGGTGCTACCGGACGTGCTGCCGTATGGCAGGACCGTGGCGACCGAACCATCTTCCGCAATGTCAGGATGCTCTCCTACCAAGACACCTACTACAGTCAGAACAACGCCATGCAGAGCTACTTCGAGGATTGCGACATCCATGGTACCGTAGACTTCATCTGTGGTGGCGGAGACGTACGCTTCCAGCACACCATGCTCTCACTCGAACCACGCAATGCCAAAGGCGAAGGCGGACGCACCATCACCGCTCCGACAACCACGACCAACTACGGCTATGTCTTCGACGATTGCTCTATCGTGGATTTAGCCAAAGGTAAGGGTGACTGGAACTATGGACGCACATGGCAGGAAAAGCCGGTCTGCGTATTCCTCAACACCACTCTCGACGACAATGCCGCTGCCACCATCGTCAGCTCACGTTGGACACAAAAGGGCATGAACAACACTGACCCGCGGGTCTTTGGCGAATATGGAACAAAGAACACAACCGGACAAAACATCACTCCTTCCAGCAACATCATAGCTTCCTATGGCGGCAACATCGAGACGATCCTCTCTTCCACACAAGCAGCTACTTATGACTACGATAAGATGTTCACAAATTGGGATCCCAAATCTCTCTCCACACAGATGACTGTCACGGGCGTCAAACTCTCCGCTGGCATCCTTTCATGGAATGCAACTCAAGGCGCCACCGCCTACGCCGTCTTTGCCGACGGCAAGTTGCTGGCCTTCACCACCGCCACCAGTCTCTCTGTTGACGGCAAAGCCACGACCTACTCTGTTCGTGCTGCCAACACCATGGGCGGATTAGGTCCCCGGGCAACAGTGACGATCACCAACGGCATCGCGGACAACCTCGCTGACAAGCCTTCCAAAACTTATTACTATGCTCTTCAAGGCTCTCGCCTCTCATCCCCTCGCCAGGGTCTCAACATCCGCGTCCGCAACTACCAAGGAGCCGGACACAAAGTCGAAAAGATCATCATGAAAAGGTAATATTGGACTGTCTATCACAAAATACTTACACAAATCCCCGACACTGAGCCGTGCCGGAGATTTTTTATGCGACTACAAGCATGAATTCCCGTTGTCAGCGGCAAACGACTTTCTTTCCGTTATGAATGTATATTCCACGTGAAGGTTTAGCCACTCGCTGTCCTTGCAAGTTGAACCATACATCTTGCTTTTCACTGCTTTCTACAGCATTGTCGATGGCTGTCGCCACGCCGTCATTGAAACCGATGGCCATACTCTTGGCGTTGGCCGATCCCTGCTGTATCTTGATATGTCCGAAGACCACCTCCAGCCATGTGCCGCTATTTCCATTGGCGTCTGCCACGGGTGTCCAGCGAAAATGGTAGTAACCAGTGTGGTTGGCATAGAAGTTGACAACGCCATAGCTGGCTCCATAGGTATTTGTGTTCAGACTCTTGCCGACATTGTTGCCGCATCGTATGATTTGCGAGCCCAGACAATTATTGATCTCGTCAAAGACCTCACACTTCACATAGGGATTTCCTGCCCATCCGATGGCGTAGTAGCTGAGATTGTAGTTACCCTTCTTGAGTGAAAGTCCATAACCATTGACAGTGCCCACCTCAGCATAAGCTGTCTTCGAAGCATCGCTCTGACGAATGTAAAGTCCTGTCGGCAGATAACCGCCTTGGCTGAACTGGAAGATGCGCGGCCCCGATGCAGCAGCACCAGCAGAAACCTTTTGACCTGCGTCGAAAATATTCCAGCCCTCCGGTACTGTATTGGCATCCTGGAAGGCCAGTGGATTTCCTTTATAATAAAGTCCTACATTGCCGACCAGTACTTCCTCCCAATTCCCGCCATTGCCTTTTGCGTCAGCAACCGGCGTGAAGCGCAGTTTGTAGTTGCCTTTGATCATGGAATAGAACGAGA
>OGJK01000759.1_pt1 | contig 32847 bp, 30 predicted proteins | sample 1571961 | NCBI WGS metagenome assembly OGJK01 (sample SAMEA2582120, study PRJEB24529) | metagenome | biome: Human gut stool | place: China | collected 2011 | reverse complement strand
TGCATTTTTATTATACAGTATGTATAATGTAAGAAAGGAGACATTTATGGGGAAAATCGATATAGCAACAAAGCAGTATATGTCGCATAGGGATATTATAGCGGATGCCTTCAATTTTTATATTTATGATGGAAGACAGGTAATAAAACCTGAAGAATTGCAAAAAATAGATACGGCAGAGATTGCATTGCCATATGGAAATGATGCTGATATGGCAGTTCAGAAATTGAGAGACAATCTTATGTTGTGGTCTATGGCAAAGGATGACGAGGCGGTCTATGTAGTGCTTGGAATTGAAAACCAGGACAAAATCCATTATGCGATTGCCGTTAAAAATATGCTTTATGATGCATTACAATATGCAAAGCAGGTAGAAGAAGCAAAGCGGTCTTATAGAGACAGGTCGAAGAAAAAGCAGATTAAGTTAAACTCAGAAGAATTTTTATCAGGGTTAAAAAAGGAAGATAAATTAATGCCTGTAATCACATTGGTAGTATATTTTGGTGATAAAGACTGGGATGGTGCAAAAAGCATACATGAAATGTTGTCAGTTGATAATGTTGAATTACTGTCGTATGTACCGGATTATAAGATAAATCTTATAAAACCGGCAAAAATATCAGACGAAAATTTTGATAAATTCAAAACTGACTTAGGGGCAGTGATGCAGTTTATCAAACACCAAAGTGATAAAGACGGTAGCTGGATAAAAGGAAACTCAAGATTTAATCATGTAGAAAAAGAAGCGGTAGAATTGATAAATATAATAACCGGGGCAAAATTTGCTGGGAATGACGAAGAGGAGGTAATTGATATGTGCAGAGCATGGGAAAATTCTATGAAAGATGCAAAAATTGAAGGAAAAATCGAGACATTGTATGAAGAATGTGAAATGTCAATACCGGATATAGCTAAAAAAGTTTCAAAACCGGAAGAGTATGTGAGAGAAGTTATAAAGAGAATGAAAGCAGCTTGTCTGTAAAAATGCGGAAACATATCTGATATACTATACTTGTTGTCATTTCCACTCCGACAACGGAGAGGAGGTGTTAATGTATGTTATCTTTTATTTGTGCTGTTGTGGCAAGTGTAGTTGCTTACTACATATGCAAATGGTTAGACAAGCATTTCTAAATGGCAACTAGCCTGGCAGACGCTTAAACTGCTCAAACAAAACAAGTAAAAGCCCCTATAAGTTGCACCTTATAGGGGTTTTGTTTTGGTGTTAATATAACACTGTTATCTTTTATTTTGCTGATTTGATTATAACATATCTACTCAGTTATTTCAAGTATATTCGAGACACTATTTAACATTCTTGTAACAGTTCAGCCTTTCATTTCTTACATTCTTAAAAAATTGTATCTTTTAACAATTTTCCCACCCTTGCTTTTTAATACTTTTTGTCTTTTTTCCTTTTCAAGCAGTCTCATATTCTTTACATATCTTTTACATAACCTGCCTTTTGGATTTTACTTAACCCATATATCATAATACTTGTAAAAAGGAAAACAAAAAACAATTAAGTTGAAATCAAAAGGAGACAAAAATTATGAGAACAAAAAACAGATTATTAGTAGCTGCAATGGTATCAGCATTAACACTTACATCACTTACAGGATGCGGAAATTCTTCAAACGGTGATAAAGCTTCTTCAGGTTCATCAAGCAGTTCAGGAGCATCTTCAAGTGCAGAACTCAGCGGTTCTGTAGCGACAGACGGTTCAACATCAATGGAAAAAGTAGTTGGTGCATTAGGCGAGGCATTTATGGAAGCAAACCCTGATGTAAAATTTACATACAATCCTACAGGTTCAGGTTCAGGTATCACAGCAGTAACAGAGGGAAGATGCGATATAGGACTTTCAAGCCGTGCACTTACTGATGATGAAAAAAATCAGGGACTTGAGGAAACAATCCTTGCATACGATGGAATTGCTATTGTGGTAAATCCAAAGAATAAAGTTAAAGATTTAAAGGTTCAGCAGATTGCAGATATTTACACAGGAAAGATTAAGAACTGGAAAGATGTTGGCGGAGATAATGGAGACATTGTTCTTATCGGCAGAGAAGCAGGAAGCGGTACTCGTGATGGATTTGAGTCGATTACGGGAACAGAAGATAAATGCAAATACGGACAGGAACTTACATCGACAGGTGATGTTATCACAACAGTTGCAAACAATCCAAATGCTATCGGATATGCTTCACTTGCATCAGTTGATGACAGCGTAAATGCTCTTTCGGTAGACGGAGTAGCACCATCAGAAGATACTGTAAAGGATGCAAGTTATAAAATTCAGAGACCTTTCGTATTCGTTACAAAGAAAGATAAAAAACTCAGCAACGAGGCACAGGCATTCTTTGATTATGCAATGAAAGCATCAGAAGCTATCACATCAGCAGGTGTAGTACCGGCAAATGAAAAATAGTGTAAATAGTAATAAATAAAATGTTTAAAAAGGGTGAGTTATATGACTTGCCCGTTTTAACACTATCATGGAAGTTTTCAACTTCTATTGCAGGGCAGGAAATATGAGTATGGAGTTTAGTGGGAAAAATCCATATATTCAAGATTTTTCAAACGCAAGATTTGTGTCTGGGCACATTTGACATAAATCTTATATGTGAAATATATTACATTTCACATTATGCACTAAAAAATGTGTGCAGAAATGAGGATTAATATGAAGAAAAGTCACAATAAATTTGAAACAATTATCCATGGGATATTTTTAATACTTGGTCTGATTACGGTTGGCTTTGTTTTGCTTATAACTGTTTATCTTGTTATCGCAGGAATACCTGCAATAAGAGAAATCGGGTTATTTAAGTTTCTGTTTGGAAAGAAATGGGCATCAACGGCATCAACACCATCGTATGGAATCCTGCCATTTATCCTGACAAGTATATATGGTACGGCGGGAGCCATCATAATAGGTGTTCCGATAGGATTTCTTACGGCTGTATATCTTGCAAAGGTTGCAAACAAAAAAATGAAGACAGTTGTTGAGATGGCAGTAAGCCTGCTTGCCGGAATACCATCTGTTGTATATGGTCTTGTTGGTATGCTGGTACTTGTTCCGTGGGTAAGAGAAACATTTAATATAGCAGATGGTGCAAGTCTTTTTGCAGCAATAATTGTTCTGGCGATAATGATTCTGCCGTCAATAATAAGCGTTTCACTGACGGCACTAGAAGCAGTCCCACCGGAATATGAAGATGCATCACTTGCACTTGGTGCAACACCTATCGAGACATATTTTAAAGTATCTGTACCGGCAGCAAAAAGCGGTATAGCGGCGGCGGTGGTACTTGGTGTTGGCCGTGCGATAGGGGAGGCAATGGCAGTAATGATGGTTTCAGGCAATGTAGCCAATATGCCAAAACTTTTTGGAAGTGTAAGATTTCTTACAACAGCAGTTGCAAGTGAAATGTCATATTCATCGGGATTGCAAAAACAAGCATTATTTTCAATCGCACTTGTATTGTTTTTGTTCATAATGCTGATAAATGCAGTACTTAACAGCCTTTTAAAGAAAGAAAAGGAGTAATCAGACTATGAAAAGAAAAGCTTATATCTGGATAATGAAAATACTAATGTGGATATCAGTTGCGATAACCTGTGGTCTTGTTATATTTGTTATCGGATTTGTATTATATAAAGGAGTTCCCAATATTACATGGAAACTTCTAACTACTAAGCCCAGCTATCTGACAAAGAATATAGGTATTCTGCCTGATATTTTAAATACATTTTATATAGTAATAGCAACACTTGTTGTCGTTCTTCCTCTTGGAGTTGGAGCTGCAATATATCTTACTGAGTATGCGACAAATAAGAAACTGGTTGCGGTAATAGAATATGCGGCGGAGACACTTTCAGGTATTCCATCGATTATATATGGTCTTGTTGGAATGTTGTTTTTCTGCGAATTTCTCAAGATGCAGACATCAATATTAGCGGGTGCGATGACGCTTGTTATTATGAATCTCCCGACAATTATGAGAACAACACAGGAAAGTTTAAAAACGGTTCCGCAAAGTTACAGAGAGGGTGCTTTTGGACTTGGTGCAGGTAAATGGAGGGTTATAAGGACTGTCGTACTTCCAAGCTGTGTTGACGGTATTATGACTGGATGTATTCTTGCAATCGGAAGAATACTCGGAGAATCGGCAGCACTATTGTTCACGGCTGGTTTTGCACATACGATAAACGGATTTATTGACGGACTCGGCCGTGCCGGAGCAACACTTACAGTTGCACTTTATGTTTATGCTAAAGAGCAGGGTGAGTTTGAGGTCGCATTTGCGATAGCGGCAATTTTGATGATACTTGCACTTTTGGTTAATCTTGCTGCTAAATTTACGGGACTTTATTTCAAGAAGAAAGTAGAGTAATATTTGCGAAAAACCACCATTAAGTACTGACGGTGACAAAAGTGCCGACTAATATTATTTGTTGTAGTCATACCACTTAATTACAAGAATGACAGTTTCGCAAATAACTAATATATATGAGTAAGAAATAGCAGGAGGAATTATATGAATAACATAATGACAGTTAAGGACTTGTGTCTCTGGTATGGACAGACGCAGGCATTGAAAAATATAAACATTGATATTCCAGAGAAAAGCATTACGGCTCTTATAGGTCCGTCGGGATGTGGTAAGTCAACTTTTTTAAAGACACTTAACAGGATGAATGATCTTGTGCAGGGTGTAAAGATTACAGGTGAAGTTAAATATGGAGATATGGATATTTTTGCACCTGATACAGATGTGAATAAACTCCGAAAGGAAATAGGTATGGTTTTCCAGAAACCAAATCCTTTTCCTATGAGCATCTATGACAATATTGCTTACGGACCGAGAACACACGGAATAAAAAATAAGGCAAAGCTTGATGAGATAGTTGAAAATTCTCTCAGAGGTGCTGCAATATGGGATGAGGTAAAGGACAGACTTAAAAAGTCGGCACTTGGTATGTCGGGTGGACAGCAGCAGCGACTCTGTATAGCGAGAGCACTTGCAGTAGAACCTAAAATTCTTCTTATGGATGAGCCTACAAGTGCACTTGATCCAATTTCTACATCTAAGATAGAGGAACTTGCAAGTGAACTTAAGGAAAAATATACGATTGTTATAGTTACACATAATATGCAGCAGGCAGTCCGTATATCAGATCAGACAGCATTTTTCCTTCTTGGCGACCTTATTGAATATGGTAATACTGAGAAGATGTTTGCGACACCTGAGGATAAGAGAACTGAAGATTATATTACAGGAAGATTTGGTTAAGATAGGAGGATTTTGAAAATGAGAAGCAGATTTGATGAACAGCTTGCGGATTTGAATAAAAAGCTTATTGAGATGGGTGCGATGTGTGAGGAGTGTATTTCTTTGGCTGCAAAGGCATTAAAGGAGGGGAATCCGGAAATTAGATGGGAGGTTGAACCTCTTGATAATTCGCTTGATGACCTTGAGAGAAATGTTGAGTCTCTCTGTCTGAAACTTTTGCTCCAGCAGCAGCCGGTTGCAAGGGATTTAAGACAGGTGTCAACAGCTCTTAAAATGATAACGGATATTAAGAGAATAGGAGACCAGGCATCAGATGTTGCAGAGATAATAGGATTTTTAAATGGAAGAACAAGTGAGGAATGTGAATATCTTGACCAGATGGCAACGGCAACAATAAAGATGGTTACAGAGTCTATTGATTCATTTGTAAAGAGTGATCTTAATCTTGCAAATAGCATAATAGAGTATGATGATGTTGTGGATGAGTATTTCAACAAAGTCAAGATTTTTCTTATAGACCTTATTGCAAAAAATCCAAAGGATGGCGAGTATGCACTCGATCTTCTTATGATAGCAAAATATTTTGAGCGTATCGGAGATCATGCCGTAAATGTAGCTAAGTGGGTTGTTTTTTCAGTAACGGGAAATCATTAAAGAAATGAGGAATGATATGATCTGGTGCGTAGAAGACGATGTAAGTATAAGAGATATTGAAATTTATACATTGGAACAGACAGGATTTGCAGCAAAGGGATTTTGTGATGGTGACAGCTTCTGGGTGGAACTTGCGACAACCGATGAACTGCCGGAACTTGTAATATTAGATATAATGCTTCCGGGAGAAGATGGTGTTTCTCTTTTAAAAAAGATTAAGGCATCTTCCCGAACCGGAGATATTCCGGTTATAATGGCTACTGCAAAAAGTGTTGAATATGATAAGATAAAAAGTCTTGATATGGGTGCAGATGATTATCTTGTAAAACCGTTTGGAATGATGGAAATGGTTTCAAGGATAAAAGCCGTGCTCAGAAGATGTATGCCGAAAAAAGAAAACAAAACAGTATATGTTAATGGTATAATAGAAATGAATGTTGAAGAGCACACTGTATCAGTTTCCGGAGAGAGTATATGTCTTACATATAAAGAATATGAGATACTTAAGATTTTTCTTATGCATCCCGGTATGGCATATACAAGAAACCGGCTTTTGTCAGAAGTATGGGGTATCGACAGTTATGGAGAGACCAGGACGGTAGATATGCACATAAAGACACTCAGACAGAAACTTGGTGACGGTGGCGGATATATAGTGACAGTGAGAAATGTCGGATACAAAATGGAGGTACACAATGACTAAAAAAATATTTAAATCAGTGCTTTTAGTTGCCGTAGTGATGGTATTGTTCTGTTGTACATTTATTCTTGGAATTTTGTACAGACATTTTACTACAATAGAAGAGGAACAGCTTGGAGCACAGCTTGGTTTTGTTGTAACCGGAGTTGAAAATGGAGGAGTGGATTATCTTAAAAGCCTTACGGAAAAAAAGTACAGAATAACATGGGTTGAGCCGGATGGAACAGTGAAGTTTGATAATAAAACAGATGCTTCAAAGATGGAAAATCATGCAAACAGGGAAGAGATAAAAGAGTCTTTGAAATTTGGCAGAGGTGAGTGTACAAGATATTCATCTACGCTTATGCAAAGGACAATTTATTATGCAAAAAAGATAAATGACGGCAGTGTAATAAGAATATCAATAAGTCAGGAGACCGTACTTAAGCTTTTATTTTCGATGATTTCACCTATGGCAATAACTATACTTCTGGCAGTGATATTATCTTCATTACTTGCAAGAGGTGTATCCAAAAAGGTTGTTGAGCCGTTAAATAACCTTGATCTCAACAAGCCATTACAAAATGATGCATACGGCGAGATAGCACCGCTTTTAAGACATATAGAACACCAGCACAGGCAGATAGACGAGCAGGTTTTAGAACTTCGACAGAAGAAAGATGAATTTCAGGCAACCATCGAAAATATGGATGAGGGACTTATCCTGCTTGATGCTAAAAATAGTATAATAAGTATAAATCCGGCAGCAAAAAAGATATTTGGAACAACAGATGAGTGTCTTGGGAAAGATTTCCTTACGGTAGAAAGAAATACATCAGTTGGAAATACCATAAAAGAAGCAATGGAAAAGGGAAAGGCTGAGATTATACTTAAAAGATACGGGCTTGATTATCAGCTTGGGATAAGCAAGATAGAATCAGCCGGAAAAACGCTTGGAGCTGTTTTACTTGCTGTCGATGTTACTGAAAAAAATAATGCAGAAAGAACAAGAAGAGAGTTTTCAGCAAATGTATCACATGAACTTAAGACTCCTCTACAGTCTATTATCGGAAGTGCCGAACTTATGGAAAACAATCTTGTAAAAGAAGAGGATATGCCTAGATTTGTAGGTCACATCCGTAAGGAAGCAGAAAGGCTTGTAAATCTTGTGGAGGATATAATAAGGCTTTCATGGCTTGACGAAAACAGGGATATGGAGACAGAACTTGTTAGTCTTAAGGATATTGCGGCAGAAACAAAGGAAGCTTTGGAAAATACAGCAAATGAAAAGAATGTGACAATAAACATAAGTGGTGAAGATATAAAACTTCACGGAGTCAGAAGCCTGCTCTATGAGATTGTCTACAATCTTTGTGAAAATGGGATTAAGTACAATAAAGATGGTGGAAAAGTTGATATAACTTTATCAAAAGAAGCCGGAAAAGATATTCTCGTGGTCGAAGATACCGGAATAGGAATAAAAGAAGATCAGCAGTCAAGAATATTTGAGCGTTTTTACAGGGTAGATAAAAGCAGGTCGAAAGAAACCGGAGGAACAGGACTCGGACTGTCTATAGTGAAGCACGCAGCAATGTATCACAACGCAGATGTTACGCTTGAGAGTACGGAAGGACAGGGAAGTAAGTTTACGGTTATGTTTCCACGGGAGTAGAAAAGAGGAAAAATTTATGGAAGCTGCAAAGATATCAATGATAGCACTTGACCTTGACGGGACCTGTCTTGACAGTACCGGGAAAATGGTGGATAGAACAAGAAATATTCTTGAGTATTACGGAGAGAAGGGAACACAGATAGTATTTACGACAGGCAGGCCTATTGCAGGGATTTTAAAAGAATTGAGAACGATTTCGGGAACAAATTATGCAATAGCACTAAACGGCGGTATGGTCTATGAGCTTTTGGATGAACGGATAATTTATAAAAAGAGTATAGACAGGGAGGAAGTGCTTCTTGTAAGAGATATAGTGTTAAAGCACGATGTACTTACAGATGTGGCATCGTCAGGAGTAGGTTTCGGTGATAAAAAGACATATGACAATGCCGGAAAATACATAAAAAATGATGACTTTAGAAATTATTATCTTTCAAGCAGAGGGGCAAAAAAAGACCTTTGGGAAAATATAGAAAAACTGGAGAGTGTCGAAAAGATAAATATGTTTTTTAGTGACATGGAAGAAAGAAGAAAAGTCTTAGAGGAACTGAAAGTCCTAAAAACATCAAAAGTGTGTTCAGGTATGCCAAATAATATCGAGATAAACCATTCAGAAGTAAATAAAGGCAATGCACTTAAATGGCTTTGCAAAAAACTTGGCATTGATATATCAGAGCTTATCGCCTTTGGTGATGGTGGAAATGATATAGACATGATAAAGGCTGCCGGATGCGGTGTGGCAATGGCAAATGGCTGTGATGAGATAAAAAGGTGTGCCGATGTTATCACAAGAACGAATGATGAAGAAGGAGTTGCTTACATTTTAGAAAAATATATATAAATAAAATCTGAATTTAAAAGTAATGTTATAGCAACTCCGTATGATTGGTATTTTTACATTTTTTCTACAAACATCATTGTAAATACTGCCGCTAAAAGAAGTGAAGAAACCCATATTGCCCTGATTCCGATATGCAGGGATAGGATGCCGCCGATTCCTGCACCAATGGCAAATACAAATATTATTCCATAATAGTGTAGTGCTTTCTTTAAGATTTCAGGCTTTTTTTCACGCAGATAGATGGAAAGGCTTTCAGTGCCGCTTCTTAAGTTTCCTATACACATCGTACTTGCGTAGCCGTAGCCGTTTACTTTTCTGAAAGTCTGAACCTGCATTGAGCAGGCAAAAGAAACAAGCATAGTTGCAGCCATATTGTAAGAGTCAGGTATAAGTCCGACAACAAACAATATGGCTAACTCCATAAGTACAATTATCTGACGCCAGTGAATTTTTTTTACATATTTGAGCCTTTTCTGTATTCTCTCAGCGACAAAAACTCCAAGTGCAAATGCGATTATAGGAAAAAGATAATGCAGCCCGCGTATCCATTCACCTGACATAAAATTCTGGCTCATAAGTACGACATTGCCCGTCTGTGCATTAGAAAAGACTTCATCCCTCACATTGTAAGTGTAAGCATCCTGAAATCCGCCCGATATGGCGAGGATTGCACTAAGTCTGAAAGTCTCAGAAGTCTGTTTTTTTAATTTGTTTGTTTTAGTTCTTTTCATTTTATATAAACTCCATTCAGCACACGTTTTTTTGTGCATAGTGTGAAAGGTTTTGCTTTTCACACTAAACTCCATTTCAGCATACATTTTTTGCTTATAAAATATTATATAACAATCTCAAAGTATATGTGTAATGTATATATCATATGTGTGATATATTGTATTGATATATGAATAGATTATCAAATTGTTACTTAAATAAATTACAGAATACAAATAAATTAACTTAAAATGTTGGCTATTTAGCAAAAACGATTATAATTAAATTAACTTTAAATGAAAATGCAAACAAATAATTAAAGTTATACAGAAGAGTGATTTAAGTTGAAATGTATTATTAATGGGCAAGATTGGAAATATATTTCATGCACTCTCGAAAGTATTTGATTTGAGAAGATACAGAGAGTACATTTCATAAAGGGGAGGACGAAAAATGTGGATAAGTGCAGATAGTGAAAAGATAAGATATACGGGACGCATAGACTGGAGTGTGCCAAAAGAAAACTGACAAAAGAATAGAGGTGTACGGAGACTCTGTATCAGCAGGAGAGGTATCGGAGGCCGTTGACTTTGTTGGAAAGGAAGACCCGGAGCATGAGGGTGGTTATTCAAACAGTTACTATTCTTATGGCTGGATTTTGGCAAGAAAACTGGGGGCACAGATACATGACATTGCTCAGGGAGGAATCGCACTTATGGATGGCGAGGGCTGGTATCACGAACCGGAGCAGATAGGAATGGAGACTGTTTGGAATAAAGTACATTATAATACAAGGCTTAGCGGTATGAGTGACTGGGATTTTAGTAAGTATATACCGCAGGTCGTAATCGTTGCCGTAGGACAGAATGACTGTCATCCGGAAGATTATATGAAAGAAGAGTACTGTCATCCGCAGGCAAGAAAATGGTGGGAACACCTGGATACTTAAGAATACCGGAGGCATATGAAATGGCGGAGGAACTGGAAGAATATATTGGGACATTGGATGGAAAAGTTTTTAGTTGCATAGGATAGCAGATGAATTTATAGATATGGTTCAAAAGTATTGCGAACAACATTTAGAAGATATAAATAATGATAAATTTTAAAACTAAGTATATAGAAGATACACACTGGAGATTTAATTTTTTTGGTGTGTATTTTTTATATTTTTTAAACTTTCTGCTGACTCATTACAATATAATATATAGAAGCACAGATAAAACATGATTTGGAAAGGTAAATATTCGCCCGCAAGTTTTTCGATAGTACAAAGAAAAAATAATTATTCGTTATACAGATGTTAAACTTGTGTCGGAATTTAAAATTCACAGGACATTAAATATGAAAAAAGAAGAACTTGAACAATTTATTTTAAAATATGGTGAAACTCTGATGAAGTTTTGTAAGATAACCACCAACGACAGTGAACTTGCATGGGAACTTTATCAGGACACTATGCTCAGACTTGTTGAGCATTGCAAAAAGCTTGATATATCAGAAAATGTAAAAGCATGGGCAATCTCTACTGCCATAAATCTATGGAAAAACAAGAAAAGAAAATATGCGTGGAGAAAGAGGATTGCAAAGCAGGAAAGTTATGAGGTGCATATGGAAAATGAATTTCAAATTTTTGATTATGCGAATTTTTCAGGTGAACAGGATAACAGTCCAGAGGATACGGCAATAAAAAATGAACTTATAAGGTTTGTTCAGAGTCAGGTGAGAGAACTACCCGAAAAATACAGGATAGTAGTGTATCTTTATTACACGGCAGATATGAAGATAAAAGATATTGCGGCATTGTGCGAGATACCGGAGAGTACCGTTAAGAGCAGGCTTATCAAGGCAAAGAAAATATTGAAGCACAAGATTGAGTCCGCTTGGAAATAGAATGGAGGATTAATATGAATGATTTAAAAATAACGGATGAGCAGTTTGAGAATATTCTTCGGGTATCAATGTCACCCGAAGTTAAGAAAACAGAATTAAGATTTGCAAAAAAGTTTGGAATAAGGATAATGGCAATGTATATGTTGATGGCTGCGGCAGGACTTTATCTTATCACAGGTGCATATATATTTGCGGGCAGCAGCAGATATGTCAAGGCAGACAAGCTGTTTTTGGAAATAGGAAATTTATTTGAAAACAGTTCGTTTTATGTTTCATTTGTGACTTTGTGGCTCAGCATTTTGCTTTGTGGATTGTTTTTGGTAAAACAGCTTTTTAATATGAAACAATACAAAAAGAGCAGAGGATTTTATGTGATTTCGTATGCTGTAACTATCTTTTTGCAGTATTATTTTGTGGACAGGCTTATACAGCCGTCAGTCTATGTGAGCAAGCTGTCGGTGGAAGTACCAAACGCTTTGAAATTAAGCCATTTTGCGGTAACTTATCTAAACGATGGAGTAACGAGTTCATGCAGTTTCAATCTTCTGCCTGCTGTTGTTCTTTGGGGTGTATCCTTTATAATCCTGCTCGTGCAGATGTTTAGGGAAAGGTAGATGGCAGGCAGTTATATTTCAACTTCTATACTGAGGTAGCGTATGTCGGAAGTTTCGGTATGTCTTGTATTTACAAATCTTTTTGGAGCTTGAGAAGTCCTCGTATATGTCACATCAGCTGTGTAACATATTATATAAAAAAGGTATGTCATGAATCTGCTATTTTAATGAAAAATATTGTATATATTTTTTTATGAATCAGTTATATTTTGTAAAAAGATATTAAGTTTTGTGTCGTGCATACATGATACAGAAAATTATTTATATGAAGAAAAGAGGAGCAAAATGAGATACGGCTATTTCGATAATGAAAAAAGGGAGTATGTTATTACAAGACCTGATACACCGGCACCTTGGGTAAATTATCTTGGTTCACCTGAATATGGTGCGATTATTTCAAACAATGCGGGGGGATACAGCTTTGAGAAATCAGGTGCAAACGGCAGAATTTTAAGATATGTATTTAATCAGTTTGATGAACCGGGAAGATATATTTATATCAGGGACAATGACTCAAAAGATTATTGGTCAGCATCATGGCAGCCGGTTGGAAAAGATTTGGATGAATACAAGAGCGAATGTCATCATGGAACAGCTTATACAAGAATGACTGCCAAATATTCAGGTATAAGCTCAGAAGCACTTTATTATGTACCGCTTGATAAATCTTATGAAGTATGGGATTTAAAGGTTACAAACAATTCAGAAAAAAATAGAAAATTAAATATAACAGGTTATGCTGAGTTTACAAATAATTGCAATTACGAGCAGGATCAGGTGAATCTTCAGTATTCACAGTTTATTACATCGACACATTTTTCGCAAAATCGTGTAATGCATCATGTTCATGGAAATCTTGATGCTTTAAAAGAAGACGAATACATTGACAATAAAAATGTTTCAATGAGATTCTTAGGAATGGCAGGTCAGAAGGTTTCATCATGGTGTGGAAGTAAAGAGGGATTTTTAGGAAGATACCATGATTATTCAAATCCGATTGGTGTTATTAACGGTAGTCTTGATAATAAGGGAAATTACAATGAAAACGGCTGTGGTGCTTTAACAACACTACTTGAACTTGCACCGGGCGAGACAAAGGAAGTTATTTTTATTGTTGGAATGAAGTACGATGATGAAGCGGCAAAGATAATTGCAAGATATGATGAAAATGAAAATTTATGTGAAAAAGAACTTGTTGAGTTAAAGAAATTCTGGCATGGGAAACTGGAAAAATTCCAAGTTAAGACACCAAGCGAGGAATTTAATACAATGATAAATACATGGAATGCATATAATTGTTTTATGACATTTATATGGTCAAGGGCTGCATCATTTACATATTGTGGTCTTAGAAATGGATATGGTTATCGTGATACAGTACAGGATATTCAGGGAATTATACATCTTGCCCCGGAAATGGCAGTAGAGAAAATAAGATTTATGCTTTCGGCTCAGGTTGACAATGGTGGAGGACTTCCACTTGTAAAATTTACACACAATCCGGGACATGAGGACACACCTGATGATACATCTTATGTTCAGGAGACAGGCCATCCGGCATATCGTGCTGATGATGCTTTATGGTTATTCCCTACAGTTTATAAATATATTTCTGAAACAGGAAACATGGAATTTTTAGATGAGGTTATTCCTTTTGCAAACAAAGATGAAGCAACAGTATATGAGCATTTACAGCGTGCAGTTAAATTTTCTGCTGAGCATCTTGGAAAACATGGAATGCCTGCCGGTCTTTATGCAGACTGGAATGACTGCTTAAGACTTGGAAAAGACGGAGAATCTTCGTTTGTTGCAATGCAGTATTATTATGCAATGACAATACTTAGAAAGTTTGCTGAATATAAAAATGATGATAACTATGTAAAACAGCTTGACAAACAGCAGGAAGAACTTGGAAAGATTATTCAGAAAATTTGCTATGACGAGGATCGTTTTATAAGAGGATTTACAGAAGAAGGAAATGTTATCGGCAAGCGTACAGATGCAGAGGCGAATATGTGGCTTAACCCACAGAGCTGGGCTGTAATCAGCAAGGTTGCAGATGAAGAGCAGGGTGAGGTTATAATGAACAGCGTATATGACAGATTGAATACGGAATACGGTGCTATTCTTATGGATCCGCCATATCATGCAGAAGCATTTCCAGGAGCTTTAGCGGTTATATATAATGCCGGAACAAAAGAAAATTCAGGAATTTTCTCACAGTCACAGGGGTGGCTTATACTTGCAGAGGCATTGTTGAAGCATGGTGACAGGGCATTTGAATATTTTATGGAGAATTCACCGGCAGCACAGAATGACAGAGCTGAGACGAGAGTGCTTGAACCATATTGCTATGGACAGTTTACTGAAGGAAAAGCAAGTCCAAATTTTGGACGTTCACATGTTCACTGGCTCACAGGAACAGCATCCACTGTAATGGTTGGATGTGTAGAGGGAATACTGGGTATGCGTCCTGACTTTAGAGGACTTCATATTGAACCTTCAATTCCTGAAAAGTGGGAAAAATTTGAGATTACAAAAAGTTTTAGAGGAAGCCGGCTTCATATTGTTGTTAAAAATCCGGGTCATGTCCAGAGCGGCTGCAAAAAAATGATAGTAAATGGAAAAGAAGTTGAAGGAAACTATGTGACGGAAGATATGCTTACGGAAAATACAGAAATAGAACTTTATATGTCATAGGAACAGGAGGAATTTATAAATGGGAAAAATAAAATTTACGGACAATAGTGGAACATTTGTTATAGAAAATCCTGAAAATTACAGTGGTCTTTATCTTCCGCTGGCAGGCGAAAAGGAGTTAAAGTCAAGTATTACTCCGACACTTGCAGGTGATTCAAAAACAGACCAGAATCATTTCCTGTTTGAACCTGTAAGTATCGAAAATCTGCATAATAACAAAAATGGAAGAAATTTCTGGTGTCTGATAAATGGCAGTAATATGTGGTCTGTATCAGGTGCATCTGCCATGCAGGAGGCTGAAAAATTTTCAAAGGAACAGGATGAGAGTAAGATAGAAGCTGGTCTTATGTGGCAGAGGCTTACAAGAGTTTCAAAAAAGTTTGGTATTAGAGCAGAAGTGTTGTCTTTTGTGCCTGTTGATGAAAATATAGAGATTATGTATGTGACATTGAAAAATATTTCTGACAATGATATAGACATAACACCAATAGCAGCACTTCCTATATATGGAAGAAGTGCTGACAATCTAAGAGACCATAGACATGTAACATCTCTTTTACATAGAATAGAAACAAAAGAATATGGAGTAGAAGTGGCACCTGTTTTATCATTTGATGAGAGAGGTCATAGAAAAAATGAGACTACATATTTTGTATATGGTTCAAAAGATGATGGAGAAAAGCCGAAAGAATTTTATCCTACAAATCAGATGTTTATCGGTGAGGGTGGAAGTTTTCTTATGCCGGAGGCTGTAAGAACTGGAAAAACAGGTGTAAATCCGGGAACGAAAATTCAGGGAAAAGAAGCGACAGGAGCCTTTGCTTTTAGAAATATTAAATTAAAAGCGGGTGAGAAAACAGGTTATATTATGCTTGCCGGTGTCACAACGCAAAAAGACACAATAGAATCAAGGACTTCATTATACAGAACAAAAGTAAATGTTATAAAGTGTTTTGAAAAAACAAAGAAACATTGGAAAGACAAAGTTAATATAGACTTTGAAATGAATGACAAGGCAGTTGATAATTATCTTAAATGGATATGCTTCCAGCCTATACTCAGAAGAATTTACGGATGTTCGTTCCTGCCATATCATGATTATGGGAAGGGTGGCAGAGGCTGGAGAGATTTGTGGCAGGATTGTCTTGCACTCCTTGTTATGGAGCCCGATATGGTTCGCAAAATGATAGTTTCTAATTATGGTGGCGTGAGGATTGATGGAACAAATGCAACAATAATAGGAAATGGACAGGGAAAGTTTATAGCGGACAGAAATAATATAACACGTGTATGGATGGATCACGCTTACTGGCCGTTTGTTACAACTAAACTTTATATGGATCAGACAGGTGATCTTGATATACTTCTTGATAAGGTGTCATATTTTAAAGACAGGCAGTCACTAAGAGGAACAGCACACGATGATGAATGGAAATTTGAAGATGGAAATACTCAGAAAACAGCTGGTGGTGTCGATTATTTTGGAACTGTTATCGAGCATATACTTTTGCAGAATCTTTGTGCATTTTATGATGTTGGAGAGCATAATGAAATGAGACTTCATGGTGCAGATTGGAACGATGCACTTGATATGGCATGGGAAAGGGGAGAAAGTGTCGCATTTACATGTGCATATGCGGGAAATTTAAAAGATATAGCATATTATTTGAGAAAAATTGAAAGTACAGACGGAATCCGCATTATTGAGGTTGCAAAGGAGATGGAATGTTTATTTAGAAAAGGTAAGGAATTGTACGAAAATCCTTACAAAAAACAGCAGCTTCTTTCTGAATATAGTAAACTTTGCTGTCACAATATAAGTGGCGAAAAAGCTGTATTAAAAATAAGTATGATATGTGAAAATCTTGAAGAAAAAGCAGATTGGCTCATGAAAAACATTCGTGAAAATGAGTGGATAAAGGAAGATGACAATACGGGGTGGTTTAACGGTTATTATGATAATCATGGAAAAAAGGTAGAGTATTATAAAAAAGATGATGTGCGTATGATGCTTACAAGCCAGGTATTTGCGATAATGAGTGGCACGGCAGATGAAAAGCAGATAAAAGCGATTTGCAACAGTGCGGATAAATATCTCTATGAAAAGAAAGCTGGAGGATACCGTCTTAATACAGATTTTAAAGAAGAAAAATTTGATTTTGGAAGAATGTTTGGATTTGCATATGGTGAAAAAGAAAATGGAGCCGTATTTTCACATATGGCAGTAATGTATGCAAATGCATTATACAAGAGAGGCTTCATAAAAGAGGGTTACAAGGTGCTTAAAAATCTGCTTGATAGTGCGATGGATTTTGAAAGTAGTATTATGTATCCGGGAATACCTGAGTATTTTGATAACGATGGACGCGGATTGTATGCATATCTTACGGGTGCAGCAAGCTGGTATATGCTTACAATGATAACAGAAGTTTTTGGAGTAAGAGGAGAACTTGGAAATCTTGTTATAAAACCGGCACTTCTTCCTGAGCAGTTTGATAAAGATGGCAAAGCTGCAATAAAACTTAATTTTTCAGGAAGGACATTAAAGATTACGATTCACGCTGACATTGATAATATACAGGATAATAATGGAGTGTATAATAAAATAATAAGAGTGGAATGTGACGGAAATGAGCTTGAGTCTGCTGATTTAAAGAAAGTAGTAATAATGAAAAAAAGGATTGAAGAAATGAGCTGTGGACGATGTCATGAAATTGATGTTTTTATAAAATAGTATGTGAGATAATATCTTATAAGATATTCCTAAAAAGCAAAAGAGGAAATTGATGTGAAGATTAATTTCCTCTTTTTTTTATGAAATGAAAATGTGTTATTACCACATTGATTTATAATATTTATCACGATATTTCTTTGGTGTTATACCCATGAAATTTTCAAATGTTTTAATAAAATGGCTTTGTGACGAAAAGGAAAGATAATTAGCTATATCAATTAGTGATTTATCAGAATAGCGGAGCAGGTGAGTTGCTTTTTCTATCTTTTTTTCGCGAATGTAATCACTTATGGAAACACCAAGATTTTGTTTGAATATGCGAGATAGATAGTTCTCAGAAAGTCCTGTGTAATCAGCAAGAGTGGATATTGTGATACGTTCTTTGATATGGCTGTATATATAGTTTACACATTGCATAACAGGTTTTGAGAGAATTGAGCTTTTCTTAAAAAGAACCATTTTGCCGGTAAAATCTTTTGCCATTTCATGATGAAGGTCAGCTACCTGGCGTATTGTATTGCAGGAGTCCATCTTTAGTATATAAAAGTCACTTAGACGATATGCCTGCTCCGCTTCAAGACCTCCATCAATACAATATCTTGTAATCATTGCGGTCGTGACAACAAAGTGATATTTTATATTTGTGAGAGGATTTTGTGAGAGAATACCGGCTCCTTCTAGATTTACAAAAGCATCTTGCTTGCAATTTTCAATTACGGCGTCCATATCTCCCGTTTTAACTGAATTATAAAAAGAGTATTCAACATCAGGGGCTCGGTGAAGTACTTCAAATTCGCTGTTTGAGAGTTCTGTATTTACCCATTCTTTTGATAACGACATATTTTTCCTCCTAAAATAGTGTTAAAATCTGATATAATATTGTTATTATTTAACATTATGACATGAATCTGCTATTTTTACAAGTGATTTAATATAAAGTGTGTGTTAAATGGAGTATTATATGACTTGTAAATGCGGAATGACATAAAGTTATGTCGAATGATTAAAAATATATTCTATTAGGAGGAATGAGAAATGAAACGCAAATTTTTAAGTTTAGTGCTTGCATCGGCAATGAGTGTTACAATGCTTGCCGGATGTGGAAACAAGGCAAATGATGGTGGAGCAGGAAACAGCAGTCAGAAAGAAGGAAAGATAATAAATATCTATTCATGGAACGATGAATTCCGTCAGCGCTTAGAGGCTGTTTATCCACAGGTAGAATCAACATCAAAGGATGGGACAGTCACAAAACTTAAGGATGGCTGTGAGATTCACTGGGTTATCAATCCAAACCAGGATGGTGTATATCAGCAGAAACTTGACGAGGCACTTGGAAGACAGGCTGATGCATCAGCAGACGATAAAGTTGATATTTTCCTTTCGGAGACAGATTATGTATTTAAATATACGGATAAAGATGCGGATGTTGCAATGCCTTTAAAGAATCTTGGAATTGATACATATAAAGAGTTTGCAGATCAGTATGATTTTACAAAGACAACAGCATCAGACAGTGAAGGAGTTATGAGAGGTTCTACATGGCAGTGCTGTCCTGGAGTTCTCGTTTACAGAAGAGACATCGCAAAGAAAGTATTCGGAACAGATGATCCAGAGAAAATTGGTGAGAAGGTTAAGGATTGGGATACACTTAAGAAATCAGCAGAACAGTTAAAAGCAAAAGGATATTATACATTTTCATCATATGCTGACACATTCCGTTTATATGGAAACAGTATTTCAAAATCATGGGTTACGCCTAGTGATTCACAAGATACTACAGTTGATGTAGATTCAAAAGTCATGGATTGGATAAATGATTCAAAACAGTGGCTTGATGCAGGATACTTTGACAAGACTGTAAAGGGGCAGTGGAATGATGACTGGAATAAAGCCATGGGTTCAAAATCTAAAGTATTTGCATTCCTCTTACCGGCATGGGGAATTGACTTTACATTAAAGCCAAACTGGGATGGAAAAGAAGGCGAGTGGGGTGTTACAAATCCTCCACAGGAATATAACTGGGGCGGTTCTTACATACATGCAGCAACAGGAACAGACAATACTAAGCATGCAAAAGAAATTATTCTTGCACTTACAGCAAATAAAGACAATCTTTTAAAGATTTCAGAAAAATATTCTGACTTTACAAATACAAAATCTGGAATGAAAGAGGCTGCAGAAAATGATGGAAAATATGCTTCTAAATTCCTTGGTGGTCAGAATCCATTTAAGTATTTCGCACCTGTTGCAGAAAATATTAAAATTGCACCATTGTCAGCATATGATCAGGGATGTGTAGAGCTTATACAGAACTCATTCAGCGATTATTTTCAGGGAAAAGTTACTTATGACAAGGCAAAGAAAAACTTTGAGACAGCAATTAAAGAGCGTTATGCAGATGTTAAGAAGGTAAATTGGGCTAAGTAGCAGCAATTATAAAGGGATAAATAAAAATATTGTATTATGTAGTCACAAAGATGTGGCAATATAACAGGATTTAGTTATAATGAAAGTATAGCTGAATCCTGTTATAAGAAATGAAATACTCCAAGTTTATAATGATATTTAGGAAAGGAGTGGGATTATGAAAAAGAAGAAAAAAAGTGTAAGTTACGCTAAATGGGGTTATATATTTATACTTCCATTTTTCATAACTTATATTATATTTTCATTAATACCGCTGTTAGATACAATAAGGTATAGTTTTTTTGAGTATTATCGTACCGGAATAAAAGAAGTAGGACCAAACTTTATTGGAATGAAGAATTATGTAAGTCTTCTGAAATCCGATATGATTACATATGGAAAAAACACACTTATAATGTGGGTTATAGGATTTATTCCTCAAATAGTATTTGCACTTCTTTTAGCGAATTGGTTTACTGATGTTCGTTTAAAGATTCGTGGAAAACAGTTTTTTAAGGTAGTTATCTATCTTCCCAACCTGATTATGGCATCAGCGTTTGCGATGTTGTTCTTTACACTTTTTTCTACAAACGGACCTGTAAACTCAATAATGTTGTCTGCTGGATTTATCAAGAAGCCGATTGACTTTTTAGGTTCTATATTTGGAACGAGGTCACTTATAGGATTTATGAACTTCCTTATGTGGTTTGGTAATACAACGATCATGCTTATAGCAGCAATAAACGGAATAAGTATGGAAATTTTTGAGGCTTGTGATCTTGACGGATGTAACAGCATACAGAGATTTTTCTATATTACACTTCCTATGATAAGACCAATTCTTGCATACACACTTGTAACATCTATTATCGGTGGACTTCAGATGTTCGATGTTCCACAGATACTTACAAATGGACAGGGAAATCCTGATAGAACTTCAATGACGCTTATAATGTTCCTTAATAATCATTTGAAGAGTAAGAACTATGGAATGGCAGGAGCTTTATCAGTATATCTGTTTATAGTAAGTGCGATATTATGCTTTATCGTGTATAAGCTTACAAATGACAATGATCCTGATGGTTCAAAAGCAGCTGCAAAAGCAGAAAAACGTAGAAGAAGGGGGTTATTATAATGAAAAAAGGACATAACAGATTCAGAAGTATTTTGGCACATATAGTTTTGTTGGTCTTAGCATTTTTATGCCTGTTCTTTTTCTATATACTTATTGTTAATGCAACCCGCTCACATTCAGAATTACAAAAAGGTTTTTCGGCATTGCCGGGTACACATTTCTTGGACAATTTGAAAAAGGTAGCGAAGGATGGAAGTTTTCCAATGCTGCGTGGAATAGTGAACAGTTTGTTTATATCAGCAGCCTCAGCAGCTATATGTACATATTTTTCATCACTTACTGCATATGGACTTTATGCATACAACTTTAAATTAAAAAAGGTTGCATTTACATTTATTATGGCAATACTTGTTATGCCAACACAGGTGACGGCGATGGGATTTTTAAGACTTATAACAAATATGGGGATGTATGATTCATGGACACCTCTTATAGTTCCATCAATCGCATCACCGGCAGTATTTTACTTTATGTATAGTTATCTGCAGTCATCACTTCCTATTTCACTTGTTGAAGCAGCGAGAATTGACGGTTCAGGAGAATTCAGGACATTTAACAAGATTGTTATTCCGATAATGAAACCAGCGATTGCAGTACAGGCAATATTTACATTTGTAGGTTCTTGGAATAACTATTTCATTCCGGCATTGATAATCCAGTCAAAACAGAAGATGACTGTACCTATTCTTATTGCAACACTTCGTGGAGCTGATTATATGAATTTTGATATGGGTAAGATTTATATGATGATAACAGTAGCAATCGTACCTATCGTAATAGTATATCTTTTACTTTCGAAATTTATTATTTCAGGGGTTACTCTTGGTGGTGTAAAAGAGTGATATTTGATATATTATAAGATACATACTACTTGTGTTATTATAAAATCTGGAGTATGAATTTTAAAAATTAAAATCGTAAATATTTTTGGATAATAAATGTGATAGAAGTAAGACCTCTGAAGTTTAGAGGTCTTCTTTTTGGTGTGTATTTTTTTGCAATAGTACAAAGAAAATATATTAGAAAATGTAAAAGCATGGGCAATCTCTACTGCCATAAATCTATGGAAAAACTAGAAAAGAAAATATGTATGGAGAAAGATGATTGCAAAGCAGGAAAGTTATGAGGTGCATATGGAAAATGAATTTCAATCTTTTGCCTGCTATTGTTCTTTGGGGTGTATCCTTTATAATCCTGCTCGTGCAGATGTTTAGGGAACGGTAGATGGCAGTTAGTTATATTTCAACTTCTATACTGAGGTAGCGTATGTCGGAAGTTTCAGTATGGGTGGTATTTTCTACGGAAATCTGTCCGTTATATTTTTTGACGATACCCTTAACAATGGAAAGTCCCAGTCCGTGTCCGTCTTTATCAGTCTTAGAAGTATATTTTTTAGTAAAGATATTGTGTATAAATTCACTTGTAGCGGCAGGTCCCGGATTTTCAACTTTGATACGGAAACTGTCGCTTTGTATATTGTCTGTACGCTGACCGATGCTTATAAAAATGGTGTCGTCAGGGCTGCAGGCTTCTATAGCATTATCTATAAGTACACCTGCAAGGTCGATTATCTCCATATCTGAGCAGTTGCTTGTGTAATCATAATTAAAAATAGTCACTATTATCTGTATATCTTTTTTTAGAGCGGCATTTACCTTGCTGAATAAAAGTCCTGCAAGAAGTTTGTTATTAAGGTGGAGAAAATCATAAGAATATCTGTGTCTGTCATCCATTTGTGTTATATCTTTTATTGCCTTGCACAAGTCTTCATAATTATCATAGGAGTCGGTAAGCTGTGATAATGAGAGGAGCTGGTTATTGTATAAATGCTGTCTTTTTTGTATATTCTCAATCATTTCATCGACAATAGGCATATATGTACTGTAATCTTTTAAGGATTGTTTTCTTTTCATATCATCGAAACTCTGAAGTATTATAAGTATGGTGATAACTGCGGCAAAAAGGATATTAGCAGTAGTGGAAATAAGAGTTCCGAGTGATAAGCTGCTTTTTATGGATGTAAATATTGCAACCAAAATGAAGCTTCCCAAAAAGAAAAGGGAAGAAAAATAAGAAAAATTCTTAAATCTGTCGGTAAACTTTGTTATAGGAAATAGTTTATTTAAAATGATTAAAACAAAAAGTGATAAAATTAAGAGTGCTGCCGAAATAGGGTCGGCTGCATTATTTTCATCAAAATTCAAATTTAAGAGAGCTAGAGCAAGCATGACAACAGCCTGACAGCAGGAAACTATAAAATATCCGGCAATAGATACATTTATCGCCTGGCTTATAGTACATCTTGTGTTTATAAAAATCATAAGGCTGTAAAAGGCAAACATAAGTAAAAAGGCGAACATGAGCTGATTATTATCATGTTTCTGCAGATAATTTAACACAACACTATATATACAGAAAGAAACTAAAAATTTGGGAGATGTAAGTTTCTTTAAGGAATGTTCAGAAAGATATATCATAAAACCTATGTATGTAAGATTTTGTATCGTTAAAGTAAGTATAATTATAAGATTATGTAAAATATTCATCTGTGTTCTCCTTATTTTATGTATCTATAATTTCTGTTACATGGAACTTTGTCTTTTGTTTTTTTCAATGAGATCAGGTGGGCATATGGGTCGATAAGTTCGATATACCTGGTATTTACTGTTGTATTTATAAGTATTAGATTATGACCGTGTATCAAAATTTTAAAATCTAATATAAAAGTACAGGCTCGTTTTCTTTACTTTCCATTATCAAAATGCTAATATAATTATCAAAGTGATGATGTGTGAATAATAACAAATGCGTGAAAAATTTTATTTTTAGGGGGTGTCTGTATGGCGAAAGTAGTAGGTATCGGAAAACAGAGATTTGATAAGATAGTTGAAAATGACTGTTTTTATATAGATAAGACGATGTTTATAAAAGAATGGTGGGAAAATCAGGATGATGTTACGCTGATAACAAGACCACGCCGTTTTGGAAAAACATTAAACATGGATATGCTCAAATGTTTCTTTTCAGTTGAATATAAGGACAGGGGAGATTTGTTTGAGGGACTGGATATATGGAAAGAAAAAAAGTATCGTGAAATTCAGGGAACATATCCGGTTATATTTATGAGTTTTGCGGAAATAAAACAAAATAATTATAAAGATGCTGTTGAGAAGATAAAGAGAATAATATGTGATTTGTGTCAGCAGTTCGATTTTTTAAAGGATTGGGACGGATTGACAGAAATAGAAAAGAAAAACATAAGTGATATTAGCTATGATATGAGTGATGTTATGGCACAGGATTTATTAAAAAATATGTCAAATTATCTCAGTCGTTATTATAAGAAGAATGTTATAATTCTTTTGGATGAATATGACACTCCAATGCAGGAAGCATATTTAAATGGGTATTGGGAGGAGATTGTTTCTTTTACAAGAAACTTTTTTAATTCAACATTTAAGACAAACCCATATCTTGAAAGGGCGATAATGACAGGTATTACAAGGGTGTCTAAAGAGAGTATATTTTCGGATTTGAATAATCTTGATATTGTTACAACTATGTCGCAAAAATATGAAACAAGTTTTGGATTTACCGAAGAAGAGGTTTTTAATGCTCTTGATGAATATAATCTTTCCGATAAAAAAGTTGAGGTAAAAAGATGGTACGATGGATTTACATTTGGAGATAAGTGTGATATTTATAATCCGTGGTCGATAATAAATTATTTAGATAAGAAAGAACTTGGTTCATATTGGGCAGACTCCAGTTCAAACGGACTTGTAAATAAGTTAGTAAAGACAGGGTCACCAAATCTTAAAAAGACAATGGAGATACTTATTGAGGGAGGAGTTATAGAGAAAAGGATAGACGAACAGATAGTCTATAATCAGCTTGAAAAGAGAGAAAATGCTGTATGGAGTCTGTTGCTTGCAAGTGGTTATCTTAGGGTTGTCAAGATTAGATATGAAGGAGATTTTAGAAAAAGATATTATACATTAAAATTAACAAATAAAGAAGTTGAGCAAATGTTCGAGATAATGATAGAAGAATGGTTTGACAATGGATCTAATATGGCAGATGATTTTATCGAAGCAATGCTTGTGGGTGACCTTTATGCAATGAACAGTTATATGAATGATATAGCACTTGATACATTTAGCAGTTTTGATGTTGCAGGAAAAGAAGAATCGAGAATACGCCCGGAGAATTTTTACCACGGATTTGTACTTGGACTTATGGTCGATAAAAGAGATGACTATATAATAAAGTCAAATAAAGAGAGTGGTTTTGGACGATACGATGTAATGATGATACCGAGAGATACAGAAAACAGCAATTTACCGGGACTGATACTCGAATTTAAAGTTATCAATCATTCAATAGAAAAATCATTAGAAGAAACGGTAAAATCTGCATTGCAGCAGATAGAAGAAAAGAAATATGATACAGAATTATTAAAAGCGGGAGTGAAAAAAGAAAATATCAGACATTATGGATTTGCCTTTGAGGGTAAAAAAGTTTTAATAGGAACGGACGAATAAAATTTTACAATGATGGATAAAAAATATAATTGCTAAAAATTACATTTTTATTGACAAAAGTTACAATTAAATATTTCTTAAAAAAGACTTTGTTAAATTAAATCCGGAATAGCGGTTTAATGTACAAAGTCTTTTTTGTTATCACAAATATTTTTGTGACTTATATAACTTTATAAATTAAAAAACTTATTTATTTTAATAATTGCACCAATTTAGGGAAATGATATAATTAATCTTATTAAAGACTTATAGAAGTGAGCAGGTAATATGGAGGTATATTATGGGAAAGAAGATAACAAAAGCTATGTTGGATGAATATAAGGCATATTTATATGAACAGGAAAAAAGTAAGGCAACTATACAAAAATATATGTGTGACCTTAAAAAACTTGTGGAGTTTGTTGACGATAAAGAAATGAGTAAGTCGTTAGCTATACAATATAAGGAATATTTAAAAGATAATGAGGGATATAAAACAAGCAGTGTAAATTCATTTTTGGTAGCGGCAAATCGTTTTTTTGAATTTATGGGGTGGTACGAATTCAGGGTAAAAACATTCAAATTGCAAAAAGAAGTATTTATGCCACAGAGTAATGAATTATCGAAAGGGGAATATAAGCAATTAGTGGAAACTGCTTTTGGCAATGGAAAAATACGCATAGGGATGATAATACAGACAATATGTGCGACAGGGATTCGTGTAAGTGAATTGTCTGCCATTACCGTATCCTCAGTGAAAAGCGGTATGGCAACCATATATAATAAAGGAAAAGAAAGAATGATTTTAATACCCAGGGATTTGCAGGTTAAACTGCTGGGCTATACAAGAAAACAAAAAATTAAACACGGTATAGTATTTAAAACTTCTAAAGGAAAAGCAGTTGACAGGACATGGATCTGGAGAGAGATGAAAAAGCTTTGCGATATTGCCGGTGTGGAAAGAAAAAAAGTATTTCCACATAATCTAAGGCATCTTTTTGCAAGAACATTTTATTCTATTTATAAAGATATTTCTAAATTGGCTGATATATTGGGGCACAGCAGCGTAGAAACAACAAGAATATATCTTAAAGAATCATATATAGAACATCAAAAGAGAATTGAAAAATTGAACCTGATAATATAAATTATTAATCCACATAATGATTATTATGTGACCTTAAATCATACATAAATATACTATGTTGCTTTGTCATCTGAAGAATAAATCCTCACAGCTATAATCAAGATGAATAAATATGATAGATTTATTTGTGCTTGTAACGAAATTATATAACTTTTTATCATAATGTGCAATATTTTTTGTGAAATTTTGTCGATTTTTGTCTTTTGTACGCATTGAGAATGTTAATTTGGTTGGAATTTGGCAGTCTAAGTCACATAATAATCATTATGTGGATTATTGAAAAAATATAAAAATGCTTTGTCAAGATGAAGAAATCTTGTGTTTGGAATATAGAAATACAGGAGGAAGTACGAAATGAGTGACGGAACAATATTTGGAATTATTGTAGTTGCAGTTTTTGTATATGGTTTTTGGCGTGGCTGGAAACAGTTGACTAATGGAAATGGTTTTTTGGCTAGTCGTTTGCCTCAAAAAGCAAAGGTATGGTTAAATCAAAGAAAGGCTGGACCGATTGTGGCAAAAATAGGTATTAGCTGTGTACTTGCATATGTATTTGCGGCAATTGCACTTGCAGTAATAGCATATACAATTGTTAGCTTGATAGGTCGCTGGATTAATAGTATGTGGTAGAAATAATAATGTTATCTAGAATTTAAGGCATTTAAGAGGTAGTAATAGACAAACTTAAGTTAAAAAATGGGCTATTAAAAAGTCAATAATTAAATACTTTAGGAAAGCTATGTTTGCAAAGTTTTAAATTTTAGGGCAGAAAGGGATAAAATGGAACAGATATTTAATGGAAATAAGCAAGTATTGTCTCTGCTTGGTGTTCCCAAAAGCCAAGAGGAAACAATTAAAACTTCAATGTTTGTATTAAAATGCAAGGTGCAAAATGGGTGGCTTTTTTTTAGTACATTGACTCGTAAGCTGATACTTCTTTCAGATAGTGAATATGAAAAAGTAGGTAATGAAAAAGATGAGATAACAAGATATTTGTTTGAAAATTGGTTTTTGGTTAATAACTCATTAGATGAGCAAAAATTGTATGATGAACTTTATTGTGTTTTTAAACCAGAACGAGAGCGGAAATTTAATGGATTTAGTATATATATAATATTCACGACGACATATTGTAATGCAAATTGCTTTTATTGTTTTGAAAGAAATACAAAGCAAATTAATATGACAGAAAAAACAGCATATGAAGTTGTTGAATATATTTTAAGAACGTATAATATGAATGAAAAAGTAACATTACATTGGTTTGGTGGAGAACCTATGTGTAATTATAAGGTAATAGATATAGTATGTCAGGAATTGTCAAATAAAGGTATTAGTTTTTCATCTAGATTTACTAGCAATGCATCTATATTTAATAAAGAATTAATTATAAAAGCAGTTGAAAAATGGAAAACTAATAATATACAGGTGACATTAGATGGAACAGAAAATGAACATAATAGAAGAAAGGCATACAATGACCAAAAGTATAATTTTAAACAGACAATTGATAATATTAAAGATATGGAAAAAGCAGGAATTAATGTGACAATACGTTTAAACTGTGACGAAGATAATATTGATGACATGGAGAGATTGGTAGAACAACTAATAGATATTTTTAAAGGAAGAAAAAAAATATTTATTGATCCACATCCAATTTTTAATTGTGATAAAAATGAAAAAATAAAAATAACAACAGAAGCATTTTATTCAAGAATGATTTTGCTGGAAAACATTACACATACATATAATATTAGTAATAACGAAGAAGCAATAAAGCAAAGTGGTAATGGGTTGGAAAGAATTAGAACAGGAACTTGTCAAAGTGTGTCAATGAGAATTTCACCTGATGGAAAATTGTATCCTTGTCAACACATAGATCAAGTTGCCTCATATGGAAATATAAATGAGGGAATTACCGATAAAAAAGAATTTGAATGTTGGAGATTAGAAAAACATTCAAAAAAATGTATGCAGTGTAAGTTTAGACCATTGTGCGCTAGTATGGAAAGATGCAATGCTGTAAAAAATAATTGTTATTGTTATGCGGAAAGGAAGTATTTAAATTGGATAAAAGATATATATAAGGATTATTATAATTACGATAAAGTAATGAAAATTGAGAAAAAATATGTGGTCCATAGCTTGTTAGGTGAACATGTAGTGGTATTTTCAAAAAATACTGATATGAATACAGATGTAGTGCGTTTAAATGATAGTGCGTATTTTATGTTTAATGAATTTGTTATAGGATGTAGTGTAAAAGAATTGAGTGATAAAATTTGTAAAGAGTTTGCTATAAAAAAAGAAATTGCAGATTTACTTGTAAGACAATTTAGAAATAAATTAATAGAATCAGGTTTAGTCAACTAATTATCTAAAATAAAGATAAATAATTGAAAAAAATTGAAAGGAGGAAAAGCTATGAATACTGAAAAAAAAGAATTTGAAATGCCACAGATAGATGTATGCTCGATTAGTATTAGTGAAGCTGTTTCAGCAAGCTATTTATGTTGTACAGATGGCGTAGATAAAAATGGCTCAAGTTGTTGTGAGATTGCATAAGAGAGTTGTTTTTTTAAAGGAAAACAGTTAGACGAGCAGTTTGCTCGTCTAACTGTTTGATTATTAACAGGTTAATAATAGTATTAATATATTTTTTGTAAAAAATTCAATTATGTAGTTGTGCTATATTTTAATACTGAACAAAAAGCTAGGGAAAAGGAAAATATATTACTATGAGTATGTTAATTAAAAGGAGAAAAGTAATTGAAAATAATTCAAAATGCTATGAATGAAATAATGTTTAATGTTAATGGATTCACTAATGAGATTGGGGGAATTTTGGGTGGATACGATGAAGTGATTACAAGAATTGTTTTAGATGTTGATATGAAAGGTAATACGCCCTTTAAATATGTTCCAAATGTTTCCATGTTAAATAGATGTATTAGTTCTTGGAATGAACAAAAAATTAAATTTTATGGGATATTTCATACTCACTTTAATGATAGAAGATTGTCGAAAAATGATAGAAATTACATAGTAAATATTATGAATCAAAATTCAGATAATATAAAAAAATTGTATTTTCCAATAATTGTATTACCTGAAATGAAAATGTATGTTTATAAAGCTGAAAAGAAAAGAAATAAACAAATAGAAATTGTAAATGATAAAATAAATATATGTAATATGGAGGAAAAATATGAATAGAAAGTACTTGAAAAAAAATATTGTTATTCCGAATGGAAATTTTTGTAGAGAATGTTGTGCAAATTGTAGGCATGGAGAAGAAGATTCAACTGCGAATTGGAAAGTTTATTGTAATAGAAAAAGAACCCATGTAAGACCAGAGGATAGATGTGGATATTATGAATGATATTGCATTGCAAATTTATGAAAATAAATATATGGAGAACTAGAAATTTATGATAGTAACTTTATTATCTTTTGTTATCATTCTAGCCATGCTGTTTGGTGTACTCTGTTCAGTTACAGGGGAGGAAGAAAAAGGAAATACGATCATTGTAAACTGTGTTACAGTAGTTATTTTATATGCTCTGATATTAGAGCTGTTTAATCAGGATTTTTCAACAGGTGGGATTTTTGATTCAGGACTTCCATTGGTAAATAATGTAGAGAAAGCGGGAAGTGTGAAGAAATATTTTGCAGACAGTCCTGCTTTTTTTGCGTTAGATTTTGTTGAGTTAGTTACATTGACATTGATGATAAACTGGGTATCCAATACATTTACATTTGGAAATGCAGGGTTTGTAGGAAAAATTACATCAAGAATTGCGATTGTCTTTGGCGGCATTATCGTGTATGGCTTCTTTATGGATTTTGTGAGAGAAAACATAGTTATGAAGTGGTGCGTATATTGTGTTGAATGTATCATAACCGGAGGGAGTATTTTATATACACCGATTTTGTTGCTGTCATTTATTACAGGACTAAAAAAGGATAGTTTTATATTGACTTATATAATCAGACAGTTTCCAAGTACATCCATAGGCAAGGCAATTTCCACTGCTATTACATCGTCAGTAATGTTTCTGGTATTGATGATAGTATTAGAAACGCAATATGGAAGTGTATGTAATATATTGCAGGGAACGGTAGATACAATGGAATCATGGGGCTCAGTCATTGTGATGGTTATTGGTATATATATTTTGTTGAGAAGTTTAAAAAGCAAAAAATAGTTATTTGGAGGAAGTATTATGAGTGGTCCTAAGATGGTAGGAGTAACTTGTGATCCGGAGGTGATTGCAAGAAATAATGAGAGACTAAGACAGATAGGTAAGGATAATTATTTCAGAGGATTGTTTGGGAATATTAACAAGGATGTTGAAAACACGGCTTTATGGATAAAAAATTATGGAAATGTAACATTGAATACTATACCTATCGGTTATGGTGATACATCGGGAATTCTTGAGGAAGTTAATTTATTAAAAGAAAAGTATGCTGATGATATAAATAAAAAGAAATTTGATTTAGGGATTATTGCATCTCTCGGTGTTGAAGAACTAAGAGAAATGGGAGTTAAGAAAGTCCAGGATATGCCAAAATGGAAAGAAAAATTTCTTAGTGAAATGTCTGATGTATTAAAAAGACTACAGGTAGATATTGAAGAATTTAAATCCGGTATAAAACAGATAAAAAATGAAAATGAATGTGCTGCCCGTGGCTCAAGGGAGTGGATGGAAAAAATAGAAAAAGAAAAGAAAAAACTAGAAAATGTAAATATAAATAGTGTCCGCATAGAAAGATATATGGGAAATGAAAAAGACATACCGTTTATGCCTGAAAAGGATGAATATATTGATCCTGAAACATTGCCATTTACAATAGAAGAACTTGCTTTGTTGGAAATGCTTCAGGCTGATATGGGAGAATATTCAAAAATTGATTATCTGACAGACAAAGAGAGAGGTCTGCTATATGAGTTAAATCAGGATTTGATATGTATAAATGATACAAGCGAACGGGCATATTCGATGAAGAGTAAGAGAGCAGTTTTACAGCAGATGAGAATGAAGTATGCAAGGCTGGAAAAATATGCATCAATGCTTGTGGCTGCCAGAAATGCAGAGATGGAGGAGAGAAGTACTTTAGAACTCGAATACATATCGTTTTGTCAGGCATTGGATGTTAAGCGTGCAAATTATGAAGAATTTACGATTGAGGAATTAAGAGAGCGTGTCAATAACTTAAGGAGCAGGGTAGAAAAACAGGAATCAAGGATTTATATAGAGGAAAGTATTGAAAATATTATGAAAGATTATGGATATGCAAGTATATCATCATATCAGTTGCACAATGCTGACAGTGTATCCAGAATTATTTTTGAAGATAATAAGGGTGAAAAAATATCAACTTCGTTTGGTGATGGAATGATTATGATGAATGTTATTGGTGAGGGTGACAATCCGCCTACGGATGCTGAGGTAAAAGAGATGGTTCGTCAGCAGGTGGCGTTTTGTGACCTGTATCCTAATATAAGGGAGCAGTTACAGGAAAAAGGTATTCATATTGATTATGAAAATTTAATGCCTGTTTCAGCAGAGCAAACTTCAAATGAACATATTATGCGTCAGAAGAATATTAGAAAATCAACTAAAAGATTTAGTTTCCGTCATGTGCAGCTTGTTTCAGAATCTCAGTCTGAGAGACAGTTTGATGATGCTAATGTTCAGCGTTTGCAATATGTAGATAAGTCCAGCTAATAAATGTCAATAGTTAGATGTGAAAAAAATTATTTTGTTTTTTGACTAAAAAAGGGCGGACTTTCCCCTTGGTGAAAATATCGTTTTTTGAAAGATA
>OGJK01000750.1_pt1 | contig 32988 bp, 18 predicted proteins | sample 1571961 | NCBI WGS metagenome assembly OGJK01 (sample SAMEA2582120, study PRJEB24529) | metagenome | biome: Human gut stool | place: China | collected 2011 | reverse complement strand
ATTTTTCTTTCTCGTCAGACAGCATAAATGTCTGTGCCATCTGATAATCCTCCGAGGTAATCTCCTCTGGCAGGATATACTCAATGCCATGATTCTGGATACCCACATCGATGATATCAGATGTGTACGCAGGCAAAGCCAGATCACAGTATGCCTGAGCAATGAGAAAAACAAATATTAATATGATCCATCGCCAGTATGGAATCAGATTCTTGAAAATTTTACTCATAGATTTTTCCTTTCTTTCCGGTTAATATATTCCCCATACACGAATGCAAAAATATCTGCAATCGTGCGCATACTTTTTATTTTATCAATAAGCGTGGATAATTCAATAAAGAAAGTATAAAGAAACAGTAAAAAAACAGAGACCATATACATGATTGGTAATCTATGTATTGATCTCTGTTTTGATTTGTTGCTAGTCGAGGTCTGCAAGACCTACCCTTTGAATATTAAAGGTCTTATATGCTGTAGATGTGACTTGTGGATTGTCATTTGCAGTGGTCTTTATTTCACTATGTCCGACAACATATATTGTCTGTGAATTTTTGCCTTGTGGCAGCAGATTTAAAGGAATCTGTGCTTTATACATAATACCGCTTTGAAGTGCTGTTGTCTTTGCACTGTTGAATGCACTATTATCATCTGCGGCGGCTACATTTATATCCACCTTTTTTAAATAGATGCTGCCATTATTGCCATCATTAACTGTCAGATAGTCATTCTTAATAGCATTATTATTTTGCGCGGCATCATAATCACTCTTTTCAACCGGAACACAAAAGTCAACATATTCATTCGTATACTCATGCCCTCTGACCATATTGGTGTCCTTTATTGAAAAATAAACTGTTTCTGTCGGATTTGTCTCATTTGGATCATGTACAATAGCAGAATTGTTATCTGCATTATTAGCAATATTCTCCTGCTCAATTGCCTCATCAATGGTTACATAAATATTGTTCAAATCCCTTGCACCTTCATCAGGCGCCTCCTTTACAGAAACCGATGGTGCATGAGTGCCTGCACTGTATGCGGCAATAAGTGTATTGATATACAGCTTCATCTCATCCTCTGATGAACCTACAGTACTATGTCCCACACCAGAGTACGTAACATTCCCCATCGTATAAATATAGTAGTTATTTCTGACATCCTTTGGAGAGGCATTATATGGATGATACGGCCATTTTTTAGTACCATATTTTTTGTCATCACTCAATGTGTACCACACAACAATATCACTCTCACCATCATTATCTGAATCCTGATTCAGATCAAGCTGATAATACTGCCTGTGTGTCTTTGCTACAGCCAGTGTCTCCGGAATCTTAAACGGATAACTTGTAATCTGACCCTGATTTACCTGAACAGCACTGGTTGTCTCATAACTATATGACTGCAAGCCTTTATAGCAATAATAGTTATTATATTTGGTATCTGCAGACTGGTATTTTGACAAATTAAGATATGTAAATCCCTGATTCTGACGGACTATAACACTCTTATCGCTTTTTGGTTTATAAGCAATATCCGTATGATTTTTCTTTGCATAATCCTTTGCCTCTGTAAACAACGTACCTATCGTTTTATTGCTGCCATTCACGAGCACTGATGTGGAATCATTTTGGGTCAGTGTTGCACCTGATTTCAGCCCCTCATTTGACAGAATACCATAACGGTCCATTCCAACCACATCACGAATTATTTTGTTGAAATCATATCCCCAATCATTTCTTCCTACAGAAGCATTTGAAAATGACGTTGTATCATGGGTAAATAAAACCGGCTTACCTGACTTTATGTAATTTCTGATACCATCAACACATCCATTTTTATTGGTAATAGAATACATATCACCAAATCCCAGAACAAGCATATCATAGTTGTTCAAATAATATTTTGACTCTTTATACTTATCCGCATATTCATTTGCATAAACATGGGTTATGCTGACATCAAAATCATTAACCTTACTCAACAAATCTTTGAATGTCTTATTATCAGCCATATTAAAGGTTGAAGTTGAAACTGTTTTATCATTACCATATTCATCTTTTTCTACCTTTGTTCTTTCTGTATCAATCTGAAGAATCTTAATCTTCTCTTTTTCCACAGTATTTTTACGATAAAAATATCCGCTCTTTGAATCATATCTGAATTCGTTTGTAGCCTGACTTGCCTTAAGCTTCCATGGTATGACTCCGACATATCCGTTTGGAAGCTCATATTCAAGCTTGTAATTCATAGTTCCTGCCTGTATATAATAATCATAGCTTTGATCATCAGCCCTAGTTGGTTCAACCAACTGTCCGTCTCTGTATAATTTCATATCATTCGCAGCTATTTTTTCCTGAGTTTCCGAAAACTTACCGTCTGAGTTGATATCAAGCAATAAAGACAGCTCAAACTGCGCATTCGGATCAACTCCACCATTATTATTTACTGTAAACTCGAATATAAGCTTATTATCCTTAACCTCGTCAAACTCTGTATCATTCTCTAATTTATCATCGAGCTTAACCTTCTCCATTTGCTTTAATACAATTCTTGGCTTTTCAACCGCCAGTGAATTGACAAATCCGGCTGACACATTATTTTCAGAATTAACATTAAATACATTTTCTTTATTCATCACCTCATTAAAGAACTCGTATATTACCGAACAATTATCAATATACTCATCATTTACTTTTCTCTCATTAATAATTCCTTTACCAAGCACCAGCGGATATCCTGCTTTTACATAGTTCTCCAGTTGTTCTTTCTTTTTCTCTGTCAAGTCATTTCCGGAATATCTATATGTATTTATTGCCTGAGCATGTTTATCGTCTGATATTGGTGTCAGAGTTTTATCCAACCCAGTTCTGTTATTATTTCCATCATGATAATAATCACTTTCAAGAAGCCCCGCATGACCAGACTTATAGCCAGGAAGAACCTTATCATTGCCATTTTTATCTTTATAATGCTGATCGTTAATATCAACCACCGCAACATCTCCAACATTTGTATAAATTAATCCATTCATGTCAGAATCATTGTAAACAGTATCCCCGTTTTCGTCTTTATTGTTATTATCACAGACAAGTCCCATATAAATCATGTCATAATTATTGAGGTCCTCAATTCTTCCGATAAACTCTGAACTTGTGACACGGGTAATTGTCACATTTTCCTTTGAAGGACAATTTCCGGCTCCAACCCATTTTTTTATCATATCATAGGTAATCGCGTTTGTGCTTTTATCTGAAACTGCTCCCGGTTCAATATCAAGTACATTCAGACTGGTCTTTTCTTGAACTTCCTGACGCTTGTCGGCATAGGAAACAATATAGCTGATAACTATTGCTTTGCTTATCTTTTTGTCAAACAGCTCATATTTATTCCCTGCCTTATTCTCTGTGTCTCTGATTTTATTCTCTGAATTAATATACTCTGCTATCTCTCCAAACCCCTGATTCCTGGCCTGATTTACAAATTCAGTCTCATCATTGCCTGTACAATCAGGAAATGACGTATTGAAATTCTGTAACAGAAATGCTGCTCCATGCCCTTTATCATCATTTGTTGGCTGTTTATATATATTTCCCGGAATGACATAAATATTGCCGTTTACGTAGCCATTTGGATGATTACTGTCTACTCTGGTATCAAACTTGATCTTCACCCCATTATTATTCCAGTTTACGCACCATGAATTTTCATACAGATTTGGATCAATTTTATCAATAGCTAACTCATCATAATTAGAACAGCATAAAAGAGCTGCCAGACGCTGTATATTTGTACAACTACCAAAATTCCACGGCTGGTCAACATTATCCTTTACCAGACTGTAATCAACAATAACAGGCATCATGAATCCACTCTCGTGCACTCTCTTAGCAACATCAAATATAGTCTTTCCCTTAATGTCATTGCCGTTACCATATGAAGCACGGCCGCTGCCGTCTCCTCCACTGATATAGAGTAAATCCACATTAGACCAGTTTATATGGTCCATCTCTGCCGGAGTAACTGTCTGCACGTTAAAGGACATATTATCACTCTTACCTGATCCATCCTGATTAAATACACCGTTTCTGAAAAGCTCGTTGTTTGTGAAACCACCCTTTGTGTATATTCTTGTAACATTTACAGGATGATCCAAAACTCCGTTATCCTTTTTTTGAATTTCATACTCACCGTAGCCCTCACCGGCAAAATTATAAACCTGACTACCCTCTTTGATATTAAAATATCCCATCTCTCTGGTTTCAGACTGACTGTTATCCGGATTCAGATTAATGTAAGGCTCCTTCTCATCCAATACGGCGCCATATTCCCCGGACTGATCCTCAAAAAACAATGTTTTTTCATCGTCCACCTCATAGTACGTCACACCTTCATTTACCACCTCATCAGAAGGAACATATTCCATCTGCAATGTGTAATAGGTATATGTATCATAATCCGCTGTATTTGAAGCTTCTGTATTATCAGCCTTGTCTGCCGCCTGAGTTTCATCGCCTTCTGCCTTTTTATAGCTCTCCGCAAGACCTGCATATTCATATGGTAAACTGATATCACTGTTGTCAATTCGGTAAATCGCTGCATGAGGATCACTTTCTGCGATAGAATTCATGGTATGCTGGTCTGCAATAGCATAGGCACTCTTAACCTTATAAGCCTTTTTGGTAACATCAAGATTTAATCCGTCTGTTGTTTTGGCATTAAAATAATCATAATTTGTGATATTTACATGCTCATCAGCTTCCTTGAACACCACTCCATAATAGCCTCTTACCGGCTTCGTCTCCTGTCCGTCCTCAGACACCAATGAGGCTGGCATATATACATAATGATCCACATTCTGATTATAATTACCACTTGGATTTCCATCTTTAACTGCCGGAACATACTCTGTATCCAGCCTATAAGAGCCTCCATCTTTTCTGACCATTTCATAGCCCCTTGTACCGTTTTCACCGGCCTCAAGGGTCTCAGTCCCTGCAAGGTCCAAAGGAGTATTACAATCATCAACTCCTTTTGTATAGCTTTCATTATACGGTGACCAAAATAGTGGCTTACTTTTATCATTTGCATCAGCAGTTACAAAATCCTTATAATCCTCAAAAAACAAACGATGCATACAGAATGAGCGAAAGCTTGCTCCTGAACCTGTTCCAGAACCATTTTCACCAATTGTAGTTGAAAGCATTTGCCTTAAATTGACAGGCTCTTTTTCTCCAATAAGATAGCCTATGGAAGCCATATTGTTATATTCCTGCTTAGATGGAACAACCTCAACTATGTTGAAAGGGCTGTCCTTGCCGTGCGAGCTTACTATATTCGATATTCCATTGAAGGAAGCATTTGCCTCAACACTCGTTAAACTGTCATGAATCACAAGGGTCCCCACAACGAGACATACTACCAGTATGAGTGTTATTGGAACCACTATTTTTTTTCTGAATTTGCTCATTGTGTCTGCTCCTTTATTTTTGATAGTTTCTCAGTGTTACAGTATTTGATTTGAAATCCGAATGATTTTCAGACTCCAGCCATACCAATATTTCTATCTTATAATTATTGCCCGGTTTCAAATCATTACCCAATGATACCTTCATTCCCCTGTAATAGGATGTACCATCAATCGGAATATAGTAATGATAGTTTACCTTGTCTTTATATACTTTATCTAGCTGCTCACTTACTATTTCAGTTGTTGAGTAATTTAACAAATCATTTCTCGTCACTGTTCTTCCATCGTCAAACAACTGTTTCACTTCTATATGCCATATCAGATTATCGTTTTTATATTCTTCCGGCTTACTATCATACCAAATATCATTTGTTGCTCCAGAATTAATATATGGATTCGAAAACTTTAACATATCTATACTATGCTTCAAAACAATAGTTGTAGATGCTGATTTTGTTTTGTCCTGCTGTGATGTTGCAGTAAGTGTAATTTTATTGGTGGTCTCATTTTCATCTATATGTAGTTTACATATACCTACACCGTTTCTATTCGCATTCCCCTTTGTTGCAGACCAATCCACCTCATAATTTTTTATATCTTCGCCTGACAGGACGGCCCTAAATTCCAGATCATTCTGAATACCCTTTTTTATTTCATATGACACTTCATCATCTGTAACATCTACTCCACCATAATATATTCTAACCTTAATTGCATTCGGATCTTCCGGCACATAATCCACATCTTTTCCCACCGGAATCTTATTGCGCATAGTAAAATTCTGTGTAGCGGTATACTTCTTGTCACCGGATTTAAAATCTACAATCAGCCTGATTGAGTTTCTGTTTCCTGTGTCGCTCACTTCTGCGTCAAAGCCTGCCACATAATCTGCCATCAGGGATTCCTCTCCCTTATTTGTCACATTGCCTGCTGAATCCACACTATCCTTGCGCAGATACAGCTTACCATTATCCGACTTAAAAATGACATTGTAGATGCAATCCTCATCCGTGATGACAAGTGTGCGGTCGTTACCTGTAGTCGATGCAACAGCTTCTTCCCCTGCGGATGCAACCTGTACTGCCGCCGGTGAAGAAGCTGATGACTCAAACTTAACACTCTTTTGCGCATCTATGAGCAAATCTCCAATCTGGTTCATGGCTAGCTGTGCCTCATACTGAAGGTCAACCTCCTTTGAAGCATACTTGTACTGTTTTGTACCTGAGCCAATAAAGCCTGCCACAGCAAGTCCCAATATTCCCATTATAGCCATTACCACAACAAGCTCCACAAGCGTAAATCCACTGTTTGATTTTTTATTTCCATCATCGAAATATTTTTTCATCCTTAACATAATAAATCACCCTTATATTCACTAATTACACTCAATTTTACCGGTTTCTTTATAAATTGTTATTGTTTTCTCAGTACTACCATGCTTAACCCAGATTTTACCGATATCAGTTTTTTCCGCCCCTGAACTTCTGTCAAACTCAATCTTTATCGGGTTCGAAGCGTCTAGCTTTGATGCATTATCAAAGGTTTTTGAAACATCCGCTGAATATCTGATTTCCAGATTACTTCTGCCTATTTTTTTTGTTTCCGCTGTTGTCTCACCCTTACCATTTGTAACAGTGACTTTATAGTAATATGCTCCATCTGAGCCATCCTTATAAAGCTCAATGGCTGCCGTATCCTTTCCCATTGTGGTAACCTTAGTTTTGTTAAGTATTGATTCAATATTTCTGGCACACTGCTTTGCCGCCGTACCTGATATGGAAGCAATTGAAAGAATCGATGCTCCAATAAGTATCGCACCTATTGCAACAACCACTATAAGCTCAACAAGGGAGAATCCCCTATTGTTATTTTTTTTATTAGATGACATATCGGTTTTCTCCCCTTTCAATATCAGTTTTTCTTCCAGTTCTGGTAGGTTATAAGGCTAGAATAGTCAATATCCGCATCTCCACTGCCATTTGCAGCGGTCTTTGTAATGCCTCCCAGATAATCAGCTCCATCATCAAATACATCATACAGATGCATGGTCTGTGAGCCTGTCTTTATCTCTTTAAGAAGAAGCGCTTTAAAAATTTCCTGCGGACAGTTTAATACAGTACACTGTTTATTAACAAAAATCTTTTTACCTGCAATAATTGTTCCTGTAAAATCAGCATTAATTGTGACATTGCCGGTTGCAACTATAATTCTTACATTCTTATTTTCCTTGCTGTCACTCTGTGGATATGTATAGTCTCCATCTACAACCACCGCCTTGTAGGTTTCATCTTTGTTGTATTTATCAGTATAGTTTGTCGTAACCTCGAGTTTTTTCCCAGTTTCATGCTCTGTAAATTTCTTAAGATTGTCCTCATGTACAATATTCGTAAACAACGATGCAGTCTCTGCGGTCGGAGGAAGACTGTTGTAAGAGGTAATAAGTCTCTTCCTAAGCGCAGTATATGTATTGTTGAGCCCTATTGACTGTGCATCCATATCCACTCCGTCAACAATTCCTTTTAAAAGTGACAGATTTGAACCATCATACAGGCTGTAATCTCCGGATGTATATATGCTTGCCGCGTCATTTACCTGTATTGACTTTGTGTAAAAGGCTGTATACTTCTGAAGCTTTGAATCTGCACTGCTGTGGTCTATATTATAATAATCCTCGTAGTATTGTGATGCCTGTTTTACCGGCATATTCAGATAATAGTATACAAGTCCGTCATTCTCACTGCCATTTGAAGGTGCATACACCTTTCGAATATAATTGTCCGTATTTTTCATCTCATCGGCTGACAGATACTGTGATAGATAATATGATAATGGCTTGCCTGTCTTTGAGCTTACCACATTTATATTTATCACCGTATATTGTTGATTATCATTACCTTTACTAGTGATTTCCGCATCCTCTGAATAGCTTAATGGATTCTTATAATAAACTGACTTTGCGGCTGCATCATCCCCATCTGTACCTATACACTCCGGCGGTATGAGATATGCAATCTGATTTCCTTTTACAGATATTGATTCACCCATGGCAACATCTTTATTTTCCTTATCACTTCCATTAACTTTGACCATAGATGACCTGTTGATATATGCATTTCCGGCAAGCATAAGCTCCTTAATACCGCTCATATCAAGTGTTGACTCTCTGCCGTTTATTATAATTGCACTGCTTTCGGCTGACGAGGTGTCAGAATTACCAAAACCAACATATTTTCCATCTGTCGATTTTCCGTTTTTATCCTTTCCTAGTGTAACCGTCGAGCCACTGCCCTTTAAGGTCATATCATCAGAAACATAGGTTGTTCCCTCAAGAGATACATTTGCTCCATTTACATTGATATTTTTTGTCCATAGCTGACACTGTTTATCAATGCTAAGTGTGCTCTCATTGTGTGTACCTGCCCTATTTGAGTTAGGATTACCTACCTCTAAGTTTCCATCTGCTATCATATAGCTGGCATTGTCAACCCTTAGCTTTGTGTTGTCCGGAATCAAAACGCACATTCCTGTACTGTCACTTCCCGCATAAAGATTGCCTCCAAGATTCACATTATGAGCGCCAGTTCCGATTTCCAGCCCTGTATTTCCCACAAGAGAATATGTGAACAGCTCCGGGACTCCACCTGATGCCGTAAAGCTCATAGTCGGAACAGCCAGCGAAATATCTGTCTGTATTACAGATTTGTAGCCCTTTTCATCAGTATACTCTACCTTTATTCCCTCCAAAACTGTACGGTTTTGATAGGTTTTGAGCTGTGGTGTAGATACAGAAGTGACCTCTGCATGTGGATAAACAGGCTTACCAGATGAATCTGTCTTAGAAAGGCTGCTGTCAACATACCCTTTTATCTTGTCCATGCTATAAGTAAGGCCTTTGGCATCACCAGGATTCACAAGCCTTGACCTCAATGCAGCAACATATGTATTGACAAACGAAGCCTGTCTGTTTGCCTCATTAATATCCGCATTGCCTTTTGTCTTATATGACTGCATTACCTTTGAATATCCTTCGGTATACGCAGCCGACATATCGCCCTCAAGTCCTGTACATATCTGGTCCAGAACGCCCTCTGCCGAATAGAAATTGTCTGTGTTTTTTTCATCTGTTGTCTTCATCTGAAGGTTTGCAAGAGCTATCCAAAGTATGGTAACCGCAAGGATAGCAACAATTGCCATGGCTACAATAACCATAACAAACGATGCACCTCTGTTGTCTTTACGTCTCATATCAATACCTCATGCTTCCGGTCATGGTCGCTGCTTTTTTTGCCCCAGCAAGCTTATCCGGGGTACTGCATGTTTTGCTGTCATAAATATCAACCGTTACATTGTATAATCTTTCGACCGTCTTACTCTTTGTAAGATCATCAATCTTAATACTTTTCTTCACAGTAGACTGTGTATTATTTGAATTAAACATATATTTGGCCTGCTGTGGCTGTGTTTTACTTTTGCTGTCAGGATCTTTCATATTTGTATCCAGGTTTGTACAAATTGAAACATGCGCATTACCGGTATTATTGCCTTTTTCATTAACCCTGACATACATTCTGTACTTATCCTCATTGCTTTCAAGCTGGCTCTTATCAACATAATTCTGCTTTACTATATTCACTGTACAGTCAACCTTATCGTTGTTGTTAATGATTATAGTATCTTTACATGAATTCCAATCACTATTGGCAGTAGATGTATACCATGGCTTATAAAACAGATAAATGTTTTTCAAGGTACGATTTGCCGTATTAGATGTATTATCAAAAATAACCGATGTGTACATCTGTTTCATCGCTGCATCCTCCGGAAATACATGCGTATGACCACCACTAGTAAATTTATAGGAATACGAAACAGTAACCTTTGTACTGCTTCCACCTGTGATATCAAGCATAATGGTTCTGGAAATGGAATCTTTATTTGATTCGATGTCACTGTAGCCTCTGTTTTTAAGTGTATTAACCAGCTCCTCGATCGTGGCAACATCTGAGCTCATACAGTCATAATTTGAATCCATCGCAGACATATCAGCTACTTTATCTATAGTATTATATTGTCCTACTTTGGAATCTGCCTCTCCCTTACCATCTACGGTCACCATAGCATTGTATTTCTTAGTGCCCGACTTTACATCTGTCATCCAAAAATAATACTTGTGCTCCTTATTTTCCACAAACTTCCATGATGATGTATCTCCTAAGAAAGCCGTATTATTTTTTTTGTGTATACTGCTTGTCATCCACTTATCAAGGTTTTCAGCCTCCGGATGCGCATTCATCACATCTTCAAGCCGTCTTACGTCAGTATATTTTCCATTTCTGTAATACAGTTCCTTTGCATTGCTGCCATCTGCCATATCAAAGCCGTCTGCCAAATCAAAACCTTCATTTGGATAATTGAACTGGTACGCCATTGTCTTCATGGAGTTATTCTCAATACCCTCCATGATATTTGTGGCCAGATGTGTTGCATTCATCTTGTTTCTTGCCTTTACATTGGTTTTCGTGGCCGTGACAAAAGCATTCAAAAAAGGAAGCACGATTATTGCAAGAATAGCTATCGACACAATAAGCTCTACAAGTGTGATTCCTCGATTGTCGTCTTTAAACTTTCTCAAACCGGCTTCCTCCTTCCTTATTATATTTAGATTTAATAAATTCATTAATTCGTAGTTCCAAAAAGATTTGTGGTTCCGTGTGGAACACTTGGAATAACAGGTGGCTCATATGGCTTATCCAAACCATACAGGAAATATGAATCCATCTGCATCTCTCCTGACACCTTTCCGGTTGATTCGTCATAGCTTACATTCAGCGTGCTGATTGTTTTTTTATTGGAAGATCCAATCACCTCACTAAGCATTGTCTTAAGACCATGATACTCTGTCGTAAATGACATTACAGAGTTTACATCATAAAGCTGATATCCTGTAACAGATGATTTTGATGAGGTATCACCTGTGTTCTGTGAAGCTGAGCCGTCATCAGTTGACTGTGTATCTGTGCTTCCGCTTTCTGTGGTCTCACTGTCCTGCGCCTCACTACTTTGTGTACTGTTTTGTGAAGCATCTGCATTTTCCCCATCTCCTGACGGATTATTCACGTCTATCGCAATCGGTGAGCCAACGGTAAGCTCCGAAATGCTTGTATTGGTTGATTTTTCGATTGAAACAGCATCCATGATGCCGTTTTCTATCTGTAAATAAGATGGAAAGTTGTCATACACCGTCTGCATTTCATCAGACATCGTTTTTGTCTTTTCCGTGTATTCATCTGCCTTTGCGGCAAGTGTAGAAAGCTGATTATACTGGGATTTAAGCTGCATATTTTCTGACTGCAGTTTTTCTCTCTTATTTGCCTGCGGAGCGAAAACAAAAAAGTATGTAAGTGCTAAAACGGCAATTCCGGCTAATATAATAAGTAATTTTTTATCTCTTGCTGACATTTTAACACCTCCTTATTGTGCTACATTATCCGATGTATTCTGCGATGCATTATCATTTGAGCCGTCAGTCTGTGTATCCGTTGTCTCAGATGTGTCTGAATCGTCCGACTTTTTAACATATGTGCAGTCTACTGTAAACTGTACATTTGATGCCCCGGTCTCATCTGTATCATCTGTGATTGTAGAAACATTTGAAACCATAATACTGTCAAAGGTTCGAAGCTGCGTAATCACATCAGCGGCAACATCCTTACTGCTCTGCGAGATTGTCATAGATACTCCGTCAGTTGTAACAGACATATTATCAATTCGTGCATCCGATGGAAGCTTTTTCTCAAGCTCATCTATAAAGCTGACTATCTCATCATTTTTATTGGATGATGCGTCCTGAAGCAGCTTTGTCCACTCATAATCGCTCTTGGTCTGATTGTATACATCATATATGTTCTGTGCATAGGATAAGTCAGAAACCCGTCCCTTGAGAGCCATATTGTCAGATGTTAAAACAAGATTTGAAAAAATACTGTAAGCAATCAGCCCAACTGACGCTACCACACACATTCCGAGTATTATAAGAGGTATGCCAAGCGACGCTCCTTTTTGCGCTTCCATCCCTTCCGGCATCGGAAGCGGCTGTCCATCCGGTCCAAGCGGGGGCTGGCCTTTCTGTTCCATCGGTACATTTTTCATTCCACCGATAGGTGTGGTAAAAATACTGCCCTTTGTCTTTTTCTCGTCCGTTATCGGAAGTGGCTTTAATGTAGCACCCACACAGTTGAAAAACTCTGCTATCTTTGTCTCTGCAAGATTTATATTTTTTGCAACACTTATTCCGTCAAACTGCTGTAGCGGAATAACCTTATAGTTCAGTTCATTTGTGAGAAGCTTGCTGAGTCCGCTGAAATCTGCTCCCAAGCCCACGAGGAAAATCCTGTCAATCGGTCTGTCAACGTTTCTGGACTGGTAATAGTCAACAACTCTTCCAAGACTGCTCACCAGATTGTCAAGTGTGTAGTTGACATTTGCACGGAGCTTTTTAAATCTTTCCGAATCAATCTCGTGTCCCATGTCATCGCGCTCTGCATTTTCTATCTCCGGCTGTATGACATCTGATTTGAGTTCAAGACATGTCTTTCTCCTTGCCACATCAACAGCATCTGTAAATGAAAGATACTCTCCAAACAGCTCGCTGTCCTGAATCTCCTCGATGGCATCTGCCAGTCCGTAATTCACATTTCGCTGAAGCTTTATGATATCTCCATCCATGACCGTGATGGTTGAAATGGTCTCATCTATCTTGATTGTGGCCTTTATGTCACCAGGAATTTCCCTTAGCATCAACTGCTTGACTGCATTTCCGCTGTAATCAAGTGCGACTATCTGAAGCCTGCAGTCCTCTGCGAGCTCCTCATATGATGATATAATCTCATTAGGTATAGCAATAACCGAAAGACGCATTTTCTTTTCTTCCGGTTTATCAATCTTTTCTATAACCTCATGAACGAGTTTGTACTGACTTAAATCCACCGGAAAATAATCCGATGCATTCATCTGCAAAAGATCCTTTATCTGCTTTTCCTTTACAAGTGGAAGCTCCATCTCTCTCGATGCGATTCGTGTGGAGTTTAAGACGAAAACAGCCTTGTTGGTGTTTATCTTCTTTTCCTTAATCTTGCTGTAAAGCATGGATCTGAACATGCCGTCCGCATGAACCACACCATCCTCTATCATTTCAGGTGGTGTTGGAAAGCTGAACATGCTGTGTACTTTTGGATTTTTTGTTTTATAATCAATTTCTACGACTCTGGTAAGGTTTTGTCCTATTTCAATTCCAAGTACTCTGTTTGCCATAACCAAGTCCTCCATATTATCTATGTTTTACACTGCGCCCGGGTTGTGTGCTAAACTTTGAATGCTAAACACTTTACACGATGTGCGTTTGTAAAATATTATATATTTTCGGTATATCTGCGCTTTATTGAGATTTGCTGAGCTTTACTATGCTTTTACTCTGCTTTGCTCTACTTTTTGCTCGCAAGATTTCTCAGTATCTGTTTTTCTAGCAAATATGATACATTATAGCATCTTTTTTAAAAGCCCGCTAGTGCCAGATATGCCGATATCATTTTCTCGCCCCATAGCATCGAAATAAAAATTCCGGCTGCCAAATATGGTCCCATTGCAAGCGTGCTGCCTGCTTTTGTTATTTTCATACGGATCAGATGTATCACGGAACCGATGATGCATCCCAGGAAAAATGCTAATGTTATATTCTGCCAGCCTATTGCAAGGCCTGCGCATGCCATGAGCTTGACGTCGCCGCCGCCTATGGCTCTTCCTCCGCTCAACAGGAGGAGTATTTCAAGGAATACACTGACACAAAAAAATCCTATCACATATTCAGACCAGTTGTCATGGTCTATAAACACATGTAGGATTCCAAGTACCAGTATAAATATATTGATTCCGAATGGAATTTCATATGTTCTCCAATCTATCACACTGAGTACTATCAGTGCTGATGTCAGAAGGCAGTATATAATGCTTGATATTTCAAGCCCGTTTACTGCAAATATTATTACGTACATTATGCCGTTTAGTGCCTCAACTATAGGGTATTGAGGTGAAATCGGTGCCTTACACTTACGGCATCTGCCTCTTAAAAAGAGCCAGCTAAAAACCGGCACCATATCATACCATGCGAGCTGATACCCGCATTTCATACAGTGGGACCTTTCGGTCACCACTGTTTCATGCTGCGGTATTCGGTATATGCAGACGTTTAAGAAGCTGCCTATAACTATGCCGAAGGCAAATATTAAAATGTAGATGGGTATCAGGTCAGTCATGGTTAGGTGTCCTTTTATTTAAAAACTTCGTTCATATTTCTCTTTGGTTCTTTTGTATTTTCAAGTGCTGGTACTGTTGACCATTTTCCATCTGATACAGTATATTTATACACTGTATCGCCTGTTGGCCAACCAGATGACTTTAATTTAACTGTATTATCTGCTGCTGCTGGAGTTTCACTAGATACTGCTGTTCCATTTGCACCACCAGTAATCGTTATAGTAACGTCATTAGCTATTTTACCATCAGCTATATCGGCTTCAATAGCTGATTTAAGTTCCTGCACGTTCTGTAAATCGGTTGACTGTCTTGATCTCTCTACATATTTAATAAACTGCGGAGCCAATACACCTACAAGTACTGCCATAATAGCAATTACAACGATCAGCTCTACAAGAGAGAAACCTTTGTTATTCTTCTGCTTCTTTCTCAATGTGTTTAGTACATTCTTTACCATAGTTCATTTCTCCTTTTCATTTAAAAACTTGGTTTTTTTCAAAGTGCTGTGCCCTATATATACAGCTCTTTGTTTTGATAGGAAAATTGTACCACTGTTTTTCAAAAAATGCAAGGGCAAATAGGACATTAGTCGCATGTTTTTTCCTATTATTTTCGATTAAAGCATTTTTCTCAGCATTTCCGTGTTAGCTCACAAGCCATTTTCTTACAGTTTCAACATCAAAATCTACGCACTCTGCAATTTCTTCTAACGAATGGCCTTTTTTCTTAAGCTTTAAGGCAGTCTCCATTGCTTGTTTTTTCCGTCCTTCTTTTCTGCCTGTCTGAAGTGCAACCTCTTCCCAATAATCACTCACATTACACATCTCGTTCATCCTCCCTTCAAGCTCCACGCTCATTTTAAGTCCATAGTTTTCTTCCAGTATCTTCTTTTTCTCCAGAAATTCCGATTTTGAGAACAGCTCTTCAAGCATTGCGATGAGTCTGTTCTTCGACAGCTCTCTGTTTTTTGCTGTTCTCGTACGGACATTTATCAATGCTCCGTTTATCTTGCTAATCTTTGGTATTTTCTTTATTTTACCATATATCAGATTGGATTTCATCCCAAATTCGATTATCGAATCATCTGTTTTCTTTGTATCCATGCATATCCAGATGCTGTATATGGATTTTATGTCATCATAGCTTGAGCCGGAAAACTCTGTTCCCTTCTGCTCTGATATCATACGCCCCATGTAGTATGTTATCCTATTTTCAAGCTTATACCCAAGCTTTGATTTTTTACTGCTCTTTTGTGCCTCAATGTTGATGATAAATTCTTTTTTCTTTCCCTTATAATACACCGGAAACTTGATGTCGTAAATGATTTTTCCATCCTCCTCATCAACTGACTCGTTTCCTGTGTTCTGGACTTTCACACCAAGCCGTTCCGGAAACTTAAGTGTTACCGTTGGCTCGCCCATGCATGGAATAATCTCATCTATTTCCATGTTTTTAAACTCCTCCACCACTGCCTGCACTATGTATGCCGCAATCTGCGGGTCTGCAAGTATGCACTTCACATAGTCATCGCTGGTTGCCTTGTCCTGCTCTATCGCACTTAGAGTACGGGACAGGTTTGTCCTTACTTTTCTGTAAATCATTCACTTCTCCTTCTGATTTTCTTGTAAAACTTTATGTAACCCCGTAATTACTGAATAATTACTCCATAAAACCCTTAAAATTCCAATTAAACATTTGCCACGTATAGATACGATCAGACATTTCCTGGCAATATTTAGTTTTTATACACAATGGGATTTGTGGCTGACACAGCCTGATAAATCATTGAGCCTCTGAAACGGCTCGAATTGTGTGTTTAAATCATACCATTGGTTATATACCTTTGCAAGACTTTTATTTTTTCTCCTTACACATATCAATGGCCTCTTCTTTCTCATCTATGTCTATATCCGTTCCTGCAAACAGATTGATTGCCCCGAGCGCCTCTCAGCCTGCATCTACCACGGCGTAAGGGGCTTCATCACTTGAGACCGAATGGTGCACGCTCTCTTGCTAGAGCGAATAGCGTAGCTGCTTAGATACTGTTGAATTATGCACACGATACACAGAAATGAGCTGCCACCGAGATGTAATATATATCATTGCTGTTCAAACGCAAGCTTGACACCACGCTGTCAAGCTATGCGCCAATGCGTCAACTATTGGCAGATTACAGCCACTGCCTCGTAGAGGCACTTTTAATGGGCTGTAATCGTTACTGGTCACACTGATGGTGTGAGCAGTAATGGGCAAGGAGAACCGCGCCACGGACGGCGCGTTTCGACGGTTTCGTCAAGCATAGAAAATCTAAAAGCATAATTCCTACAGTATCTTGGCAGTGTAGCGTAGCTCTCACGAGAGTGTATGCGTTAGGCGGTCACATGTGATGCCCCCCCTCACACTGTGCCAAAATATAGCCTGAAATATAATTTTTTTGAAAAAATATGATTTAAATGCAATAAATCGGTTAAAATTTGGTTAAAATTGCTAAAGAAAGCGAAAAAAGTTGTGTGCCAATAGTAATATTGTACTAGAAAATGACTTGCATTATGCTTTGATTTATGGTACAATGAGCGCATACAAACCAAAGAGATGCTGATAGGGCACAGCTCTTTGCACAAAAACCATGTTATAATGAAAAGGAGAAAAGAACTATGGTAAAGAATGTATTTAAAAAGTTAGGAAAGAAACAGAAGAACAACAAAGGTTTCTCTCTCGTAGAGCTTATTGTTGTAATCGCCATCATGGCAGTACTTGTAGGTGTACTTGCTCCACAGCTTATCAAGTATGTTGAGAAGTCTAGAGAGGCTACAGATATCCAAACATGTGATAATATTGCTACAGCTTTAAAGACATATTATGCAGACGAAGAGGTTTCGGCTTCGGCTACTGCTACTAAGGTTACTGTTACATTGACTACGACAGAGCTAGGAACAGGTGCTGATACGGCTGTTAAAGATGCCGGATTAACAAAAGCGAAAATTAAAGGCACAAAGTGGACTGATGATAAAATAACAATTGTATATGATAAGAAAGATGGAACTATTGAATATACTGGAGATTCTCCATATTATCATTCAGATAAGGATCAATTCAAAAAGGGTCCTAAATCAGGAAAATAAAATAAAAAGATATATAGTAATTTATTTTTTTAAGGACCACCAACCATGACCACAGAACTGATACCCATCTACATCTTAATATTTGCATTCGGTATAGTTATAGGCAGTTTCCTAAATGTCTGTATCTACCGTATACCGCAGCATGAGACAGTGGTGACCGAAAGATCCCACTGCATGAGATGCGGGTATCAGCTTGCGTGGTATGATATGGTGCCGGTTTTCAGCTGGCTGTTTCTTCGTGGCAGATGCCGCAAGTGCAAAGAACCAATATCACCTCAATACCCTATTATTGAGGCGCTAAACGGTATATTATACATAGTAGTATTTGCAGTAAATGGACTTGAGCTTACGAGTATCATCTACTGCTTTCTTACATCTGCACTCATAGTTCTGAGTGTGATAGACTGGAGAACATATGAAATTCCATTCGGAATCAATATATTTATACTGGTACTTGGAATCCTGCATGTGTTTATAGACCATGATAACTGGTCTGAATATGTGATAGGATTCTTTTGTGTCAGTTTATTCCTTGAAATCCTTCTTCTTGTAAGTGGAGGAAGAGCCATAGGTGGCGGAGACGTCAAGCTCATGGCATGTGCTGGCCTTACGATAGGCTGGCAGAATATTACATTAGCATTTTTCCTGGGATGCATCATAGGTTCCATGATACATCTGATTCGTATGAAAGTAACAAACGCAGGCAACAGGCTTGCAATGGGACCATACTTGGCAGCCGGAATTTTTATTTCCATGCTATGGGGTGAGAAAATGATAACGGCATATTTGGCACTCGCAGGCTTTTGAAAAGTGTGTTATAATAAAGCGTGCTTGACACAAGCGCAGGTAATATGACTTACGGTGAGATAAAAGCAGAGTAAAACACAGATATACCGAAATTTATATAGAAAGTTTGTAACTATTCAGTACAGTTACGAAAGTTTTACAGACGTATACAGTGTAAAACAAAGATAAACATGGAGGATTAGGTTATGGCAAACAGGGTACTCGGCATTGAAATAGGGGAGAACCTTACCAGAGTAGTTGAGATTGATTACAAAGCGAAAAATCCCAAGATTTACAATATGTTCGGCTTTCCGACACCACCGGGGATGATTGATGATGGAGTGGTACAGCCGGATGGGATGTTTCGCTCTATCTTATACAGCAAGCTAAAGGAAAAGAAGATTGCCACCAAAAAAGCTGTTTTTGTGTTAAATTCAGCACGTATAGCAAGCAGGGATATTGAGCTTCCACTTGTTAAGGAAAAGCAGCTTAGGGAAATGATTGCAATGAATGCATCGGATTATTTTCCGGTGGATTTGAGCCAGTACAAGCTGGTACATCAGATTATAGAAAAGATTGACAGACCGGAAGAAAAGAAATTACGTCTTTCGGTTATTGCTGTGCCTAATGACCTTATTTTGTCATATGGTGCTCTTGCAGCTTATTGCAGACTGCAGCTTGTAGCTCTTGACTATAGTGGAAATGCCATCAAGCAGCTCATGAGAAGAGAGATTCCCGGAGATGTGAAGGTGACTGTCAAGGTGGATGAGGTTTCTACCACACTGACTGTAATGGATGGAAGCATGGTAAAGCTGCAGCGCAATGTCAACTATGGACTTGCTGATGCTATAGAGGAAATTCAGGATAGTGAGCTTTTTGGAGAGTATCTGTCATTTACCGATGCAGTTGATGTGGCACGCAGAAAGACATGCCTTGCAATAAAGCCTGATGGTACAGTGCCAGATGAGCCTGCAGGCGGTGGCATGGATCCTATGGGGCATGAGATTGATTCAGAGCGCTTTAAGAAGCTTCGCCTGAATGTGTCATACGCACTTTCCAATCTGATAAGCAGTCTCGGACGAGTGATAGACTACTATCAGTCGAGAAACTCAGATACTCCTATCGAGAGAATTTTCCTCATTGGCTTAGGTGCTGATTTCAGCGGACTCTCAAAGCTTTTGACCAATGAACTGAATATTAAGGTAGTTCCGCTCCAGCAGTTTGACGGTATGCATGTGGCAAAGAGCATAAACCTCGCAGAGGCAAAGCTGGCAGAGTATTTCAATTGTGTTGGATGCTCACTGAATCCGCTTGACATATTAGACAGTAAGAAAAACAAGGGAATCGGTGCTCCACTTATGGCAGGAGCAGCTACAGGTGCTATGCCACTTGGCGGTGCACAGGCAGGTACGCAGGGTAATCCGCCTGTTGGCCCTGATGGGAAGCCTCTTCCCGTACCGGCAGGGGAGAAAGCCGAAAAGCCTGTTTCTTTTGCGGTGCAGCTTCTCATTTTTGGATTGTGTGTGGTAGTTGCAGTTGGTATTACGGCATATAGCATTTTTTCAAATCTTGTTTTAACTTCAGACAATATGACGCTTAAAGCACGTGTTTCTGATTTATCATATGCACAGAATATATATGATGTGTACAACCAGACCAAGAAGGACTATGACTGGACCAAGCTTCTTGAGAGTGCCTCATCCAACAAGAATGATGAGATAACGGGCTTCGTGGATGAGCTGGAGCAGAAGCTTCCGTCAGAGGCCAAGCTTGTGAATATGTCTGTTACGACAGATGGTGTTTCGATGACCATCAAGACAGGCAGCAAGGATATAGCGGCTGATGTGATTGCACAGCTTCGTACATTTGAGAGTATCATGGTATCCAATGTGTCAACCATCACAGAGGAGGTTGATGAGACCGGTGCTTCAAAGGTTCAGTTCACAGTAGATTGCACATATGTAAAGGCTGATGACAGTGCTGCTTCTGAATCGGCTGATGGCACAGAAAGTGAGTCAGATGATACATCAAAAGATGCGTCATCACAGGCACAGACGGATAGTAATTCATCATCAGATACAGACAGTACAAATCAGTAGGGGGTGTTAGGATGTCGACAAGAGATAAAAAGTTACTTATTATATTAGCGGGTGTTGCCATTTTAGCACTGACATTTTTTTTGATTTTTATGCCGCAGTCCAATAAGAGGGATTCACTCAAGAGCGAAAATATGAATCTGAAATCACAGTACAATCAGCTTTCAGCCCTTGCGGCAAAGGCTGACGATTACACAAATAAGACAAAGGAAATGTCTGATGCCATGCAACAGGTGTATGACAATTTTCCTTCATATTTACAGATAGAAAACGGCATCATGGACGCAGTTGCAATTGAAAAATCTACCAATACAAATATTACAGAGCTTACAGTCGGCTCACCGACTGCTATTGATGTGAATAATCCGACCGGCGATGCAGGTACAGATTCTTCGTCAGGAAGCAGTTCAGACAGCAGTACCACGGATAGCAGTAATGCAGACAATTCGCAGAGCTCTCAGACCGCTGATGGCAACAGCTCACAGTCACAGACAGGCGACGGCGGTGCAGCTGATGGCAGTGCATCATCAAGCTCTGCAAAGTCTACGGTTACAGGCTATCAGCTTTATGATGTCAGCACAGTTATGGCATTCAAGACAGAGTATCATGGGCTTAAGGCTATGCTTGGAGAGGTGATTGGTTCATCGCAGAAGAAGACCATCAGCACACTCAATGTGAGCTTTGATGATTCGACAGGCAAGCTGACAGGTGAGATGCTTGTGGATTCATATTTCCTGTATGGACTTGATAAGCCATATGAGGCACCATACATACCTGCAGTACCACATGGTACAAATAATCTGTTTGGTACAACAAACTAACGGATTATTATAATATTAGATTATTAGATTAGTGGGTTATTGAGACAGTAAGTGATAAATATCAAATGTTAGATTATTGAGTTATGAGATAACAAAATACAAGAGGGGAGGAAGCAGATTTGAGAAAGCTAAAAAACGATGATCGAGGAGTAACACTTGTGGAGATTATTGTGTCGATTGCTATTCTCGCAATAATCGTGCTTCCTTTTTTGAATGCATTTGTCACAGCTACAAAGACCAATGTAAAGGCAAAAAACGAGATGAATGCTACACATCTGGCGACAAACATTATGGAGGGCATTGAGAAGAACTCCATGAAGACACTGGCGTATCAGTTCAACTATCCGTCGGAGGGCTTTGACGTGGCGGACGGCTTTAATATATCAGATGGAAGCAGTGCATGTGAGCTTCTTAAGAAGTCGGGCAAGTTTGATAATGTAAAGAGGCTTGAGGATATCAGTGCTGAGATTGTAAACAAGGATGATGTCATTACTAGCTGTATTCACAAGACTGATGCATCAGCCAAAATAATCGATACATCGCTTTGGGATTTCAGGGAGTCGGATGCGCACAAGTATTATTTTTATATGTCAGGCGTGCAGTCAGGCACAAAGAAATACAATGCTCTTGTGACAGTGGATGCAAAATCGGACGCAGAGTCGGACAATAAGGTTAAAAAGTACAACATGGACGAGGTAGCGGATATGTCGGCCATGGATGCAAATTTTGACTGCATGAGTGCAGACAAGTATTCTGCTACAAATATTATATCTGCATTTAACAATATGAATCTAGGCTTCAGTGTACAGCAGAGTGATATAAAGAGAACTATCACAATTGATATAGAAAAGAGTGGAGCTGCGAGCAATAAGGCTACCAAGGTGACGGTGTCGTATTCGTATTCTATCAATAAGAATGGAGTAAGAAAGACTTTTCCGGATCCGAATAGTGCACTGAAGGATGATTATACCATGGTGATTTACGACAATTCTTCAGATACTGTAAACCATAATCTGAGAAATGTCTATCTGTTTTACAATCCATGGTACACATCTACAGGAGCACTTTACAATACCTGCAACGATGTCATTATAATCAATAATAAGGACAAGCTGGACTGCACGGTAAATATTGTAAAGCAAAAGACTATATCGGATCAGTCAGAGTTGAGCACGAAGGAGAGTATATATAAGGCATATGTGAAGGTAAGTGAGCCGGGAAATCGTACAGGTCATGCTTATACTCATATAGCCACCAATCTGAATGTAAATATGGGAGCACCGGATAATTCATTACAGCCACAGCAGGCTATATATGGCTTTAATAACAATGTAAATAAGAATGAGGTAAAGAATATTGTCGATATAAAGAATCTGACAAAAAGCAAGGCATCTGAAAGACTGTATGATGTGAAGGTAGACATATACGAGAGTAAGGCTTCACTGGATGATATATTTAAGGATAAAGATCCGGTTGTTACGATGACCGGAAGCATGGGGTATTAATTATGAAGCGTAACGATAACCGTGGTGCTTCCTTTGTGATGGTTGTAGTTGCAATGGCTATAGTGGCTGTTTTAGCTGTGACTGTGCTGTGGATAGCGCTTATGAACCTCCAGATGAAGGTGACGAATGAAAAAAATACAGATAACTTTTACTCGGCAGAGGGAGTGCTGGACCAGATATGTACCGGTCTGCAGAGTGATATTTCCAAAGCATACTCAGCAGGCTATACAAAGGTACTGGAGAGCTACTCTGACAGCAGCATAAATGAGGCAGGCAGGCAGAGCAGCTTTGCGCAGGAGTATCTGAAGAGCTTAAAGACCAGCCTGGAGTATGACAGCACAGGTATGACATTTAATAGGGGAAAGCTTATACAATATGTAGACCCGAAGCTTCTCGAGAAAAAAGACAATCAGCCACGTGCTATTATCAAATCGACCAATGCCGATGTAAACGGCAATGGACAGCTCAAGGTGTACCAAAATCGTGTCGTGCTGAACGGACTAAGGGTAGAGTATACCGATGAAAAGGGATTTAAATCAATAATAGAGACGGATATTTCTCTGGGGGTTCCTTCCATGAGCTTTACAGCATCGGGAGGAGTTCCGGAGCTTTTTACATATTCTCTTATAGGAAATGAAGGTCTGAAAATCACATCAGGACTTAATAAAGTAAATCTATCAGGCAATCTCTACGCCGGCTGTGAAAATGCGGCAGACACAGGAACTTCTACTACGAGTGTTGTTATTCCAAACAATGCCACACTTGATGTAAAGGATACCAGCTATATGATTGCAGAGGGCGATATAGAGGTGGGAGACTTTGCCGGAAAAGATACGGCTACGATAAAAAAGAACATGGCGGGGGTACACAATAACAGTACACTTTCTGTTGATTCACAGTGCCAGCTGTGGACAAGCAACATAAATGTAAATGGTGCAACAGTCAAGCTGGATGGCATGACATATGTGGCAGATGACATGACCTTAAAGGGTACAGGCTCAAAGGTCACACTTGGCAAGAATAATAAGAATAACAATGCGAAGTACGTCGGCTTTGGCAATGGAGGTGCTGACAAGGGAAATCCTGTCGCAGGCGATAGCTCTGCTATTATCATAAACGGCAGAGAGGCATCTCTTGATATGTCAAATATCAGGGAGCTTATGTTGGCAGGAACCGCATATATCAATACCCAGGCTATTGTAAACTCAAGTGGTGTTGGTACAGTAAACAGCAATGTGGCTATGGGTGAGTCAATCTCTGTAAAGGGTGACCAGATAGCATACCTTGTGCCGCCTGAGTGCATAGGCACAAGTGGAGAGGGTGCGGATGCCAAATCGCTTTATAACAAGAATCCACTCTCCTATAAGGAGTACAAGGATATCACGGCAACCGGACAGGATCAGACGAAGTATACTGAGATAAATACCAATGTGGTCAGTACAAAGACAGGCAAGGCTCTCTCATCATATCTGCCGGATGGCAGGACAATCGACAAGTGCATAAAGAAAGTCTTTGTTCCTTCTACTGATAATAGTGATGATGGACTTGTATACTATTATGTCAATCTGCCAACGAATAAGGCTGCTGAGTATTACAGTGACTATTTTGGTGCAGACAGTGACAAGCTCAATAGATACACTAAGTTCTATACTGACAGCATACAGGTAAATGAGGCAGCAAGCATCTATACTGCCGGCAATTACAGTATCTACGATGGCAGCAATTTAAGCCTTTTGAAGGGTATAGCTGATGGCGTAGACATGGATGCACAGTCGGATGCCTTACAGCGCACATATACTGCACTAAACTCAAAGCTTTTGACGAATTATGCTGATTTACCGACAAATGCAGCAAGTGTTTCGCTTTTTACAAATATAGTTAACAATACCAATTTGCTGAAAATAGTGCCAAATTCCGGTAATAAACATATATTTGAGACTGAGTATCAGGGGAAAAAATACCAGGCAATTGTCAAAAACGGTGACTACACCTATGATGCAAATGACAAATCAAATAATGTTGACATAATTGTAGCTACAGGAAATGTGACACTTGATGCTGACTTTACAGGTACCATAATTGCAAAGGGCAGGATAATCGTAAACAAAGACCAGTGCGAGATTGATAATGGTACACAGGAGGTATTTAAGACATTGCTTCTTGAAAAGGTAAGTGATGCAGACGATGCACTGCACTTGTATGATGTGTTCATGGATGGTGCCAACTATCTGGGTAATGTTTCTTCTTTTTCAAACAAGAAAGAGGCGGATACAAAAATAGATTATGCTACACTCATTACATACCAGAACTGGACAAAGGAGTAGGAAATAAATATTTATATTTGACATATTTTGACGATATATACAAGGGAGGAATCCAATATGTCTGTAAAAGAAAAAAAGAATAATGGCGGTTTTTCTCTCGTAGAGCTTATAGTTGTGATAGCGATATCTGTCGTACTCATAGGTGCGGCAACCATATCCATTCGCTCGGTCATGGGTGTTGAGGTGAAGCAGTGTGCCAGAAATATTGAATCGATAATTAATAAAACAAGAGTCACCACTATGGGAAAGGACAGTGCAGTTCTTAAGATATACAAGGCATCAGATGGTGCCTACTATTATAAGACGACTATAAATGGTACGGAATCTGATCCAAGTAAAATCGGAAAGAGCAGGATTGATGTATACTATTCCATGAATGATGATTATAGTGGCAAGACACAATTGAACGTATCCGACAGTATAGAGCTTCAGTTCGACAGAAGCTCAGGTGCACAAAAGCCGGATACTAACGGCAAGTACTGCAGCCGTATCTGGGTTCAAAAAAACAGCACCGAGAAGGTTATCACGATATACAAGGAAACCGGCAAGGTGGTATGTGAGTAATTTACATAGTTTAATGTAAAATATTTTATTTTGACGCAAGACTGTTATAAGATTGTATGATGAAATCGGAGAGGAAGATGAACCATGAAGATTTTAAAGCGCATGAATAAATCAAATAATAGGAAAAACAGTGGCTTTACACTTGTTGAGCTTGTCATTGTCATGGCGATAATGGGAATACTCGGACTGGCTGTTACAGGCTTTATCGGTACGAGCACGAAGCAGTATAAGTATGCTACAAAGGACGTAGACCTTCAGTATGAGGCACAGCTGACCATGAATCAGATAGGAAATCTGATAATTGATGCGCAAAAGGGGGTCAAGTATGAGCCTGCTACGGTGGCAGCCCCGGTTGAAGTGGCATCAGTAAACCCTGAGGTCGGTTATATTGCAACTGCATCAGCGGAAGAGGGACAGGCAGAAGAAGCGTCATCTGAGGAAACATCATCCGACAGCAAGCTGATTATCTACAACAAGGATTGTACATACAATATCATATACAGACCGTCAGAGCACAAAATCTATCTGCGAAAGGATACACTGGATCCTGCAACTGGTGCGGTGAAGGCTGATGGTCAGGGCAAGGAGTCACTTATGGCAGAAAATGTCACAGGCTTTACACCTGATTTAAGCGAGGCAGAAAGCAAGAACTCTGTCGGACTTGTTGTGGACTTTAAGGCAGGAGACAAGAAGTATACTTCAAAGCAGAACTTCACTATGCGCAATAAGGTACCGACCGGAGCAGATGTGGAGTATGTGGCACCGGTAGAGCCGATTTCTGTACATATATACTATGGTGGCAGAGATGTCTCAGGTCAGAGCATTTCATATGTCAGAAGAGATAATAGCAATGTCCTTGAATTTACATCTAAAATATTTGGTGGAAATAATCCAAGCCAAGAGGTTATATGGTCATACACCGGCAGGGCTGATGAGGGGAATGGAACAACGTTTAATTCTTCCGGAAATACAGCAGAATTATCTATCGCAGAAAATGAAACATCAAAGCAGTTTGTGGTTAAGGTGACTTCAAAAGAAGATGCTACCAAATATACATCTGTAACGATAAATGTGGTTGATACACGTAATTGGCTGACTAATCAGGAAATGCAAAATGTGTTGGTGCCAGGGGCAACATTGAAAACATGGCTCGAACCGGAAAATGTCAAAAATAGCGGAATAGAATACGATCCTGACGATTTTGAATGGCATATGGAATCCTATCAATACATAGATGGAACGAAAACTAAAATAAATAATGATTATATTTTAAATAATAATAGTGAAGAAAGAGTAGATTATGGTGGAGGTATTTATCTTAGTTATCATATTGATAAGACTAAGCACTGGAATGGGGATTTTAACCAGACAATTGCTGTTACGTCTGGATTCAAAAATAAAGAGTATGATATATTGATTTGGGTAACATTGAAATCAGATCCATCTATAGGATCAAATATTATTACATTAAGATGTAGACCAAATAACTAAAAGGAGCAATCGCAATGAGCAAATTAAGAAAAAAAATAGTGGTTCCAATATCGCTCACACTTACAGGATGTCTCGTTGTGGCAGCTTTTGTGCTGAATGACAGCCTTACAAAGGTCGATGCAAATGTAGCATTCAATGGAATATCTGATATAGTCAGCTCACATGGCAAGGACAAGCCCTTCAACATAGTGGAGGTGGTGCCTGACAAGAAAATGGCATCCATCGGCTATCTGATTGATGGTCAGGAGCCTGACGACTGGTTTGGAACACTGTCAAAGATGTCTGACAAAGATGGTGCAGGTGTACAAAAAAGGTCTGCCTATATGGAGGGACTGAAAACAAAGCTTGCGCCTATTACTACCGAGAAAAAGGATAATACAAAGCCTCTTTATTATGAGCTGTATAAGGAGAGCTATGTCAGTCAGGGCGATGACTGGACAGAGCTTGCCCTTGTAGATATGGACAGAATAAACAAGGGTACCACCGGTTATAAGATGACAGAGCAGGCGGAGGGAGATTATAAGTTCAATACCGATTACCAGCTTGCTGTAAATGAAGAGGGACTGCCTATAGGTCATTACAGACAGAATGTTGACCATTATGTTTTCATGCAGGGCGAGGATGAGACAGAAGATGGCTCTGAATCTGTGGATACCGGCAGTACAGGAAGTACCACGGATGGCTCTGATACAGAAAATGAAAATGGCAATCAAATTAAGGCACCCGGCAAAAGAGGCTACTACAGTGTTGCCTTTTCGGCTGTCAATCTGCCGGATGGTATGACAAACACCCAGTATTTGGTACCGGCTGATAATTCACAGAAGGCTGATGGAAATACAGACAGCAGTACAGATGGTAACATCGATAGCAGCACAGACAATACGACAGATACAGGCACAGGTGACGATGCCGTTGAGAAGCATGTAGTCTATGCTATAAAGAGTTCATATGCAATCGTTTCCGATGAGAGCATGAAAGCCATCGCAAAATATGACCCAAAGGCATATATTTACAGGACTGACAATTCAGATACTACCTTACCATATGAATTTGTTGCCAGGGCTGACCGGATGGCAGGTCTGCCTGATGGAAGTAAGCCGGATTATGAGAAGTATACATACTACACAGTAGAGATGGAGTATGTTCCGGCAGACAAAATCACGGATGATGAGACCTACTATGAGGTGGACACTGAGGTACCTGTTGAGTTTAATTACGATGAGACCGGTGAGTATGGAGCAGTGCTTGACTCACAGAATCCGTACGAGAAGATAGATGACGGCGCACCGGACAATCAGTCGGCAGATAACACAGGAAAGGTAATCCTCACTGATACAGACGGATATTTTGATATAGTTAAGGACAGCCAGACATACACCTATGTGGGTAAAGGAAAAGGTGACTATATAATGGAGGCTGATAAAAACGGCTCGCTTGATTATCCTGTAAATACTACACACATATATTATAAGGGTGGTTTCAAGAACAATAACTGGTTCAGAACAGGTGTATTCAATCAGGAGGGCAAGACAGGCGATGATGATAAGACCGCCAATATGACCTTCAAGGTAAAAACGGTCACACCAAAGGAGCTTGAGCAGATAGATGTGTCAACAATTGATTTACTTTATCTTTCCGGCTCAAAGTCCATCCTTTCAAATGATTTAGGAAACGATGCTGCAACATATAATACTGATAATGACATTTCATGGGACAAGGTAAAGCAGATAGTCCAGCGTGTACATCAGAGTGGTATCATGATGCCTGTTATAGTGGATAATGGTATTGTGTGGGCTTCTTCATCTGCAGATTACTCAAGTAATATTAAAAAGCTTGCAGGTCTTTTGAGCTGTAACAATTTCAGCTCCTTGAATTTTACCAAGGACTCAGCTGATAATTTTATTAACTGGAATGATAAAAATGTCATAACGTATTACAAAGTTGCCAGTTCAACTCGTACACATGGCTATGTGGTCGGCAACGAATATGTCATTCCACGAAACTATTCTCCTGATACGGATGTGCCATTTGTTTTAAGAGATGATTTTGCTTCTGCATTTATTGCAAATGAAGATGAAACACAATTTGTCAATGATGCTAAAAATGAGAATTTTGACGAGATAGCAGAGTACATCAACTCAGAGAATACAAGCAGGAAAAAAGAAAATAGTACTCTTGGAAAGGACGAGTATGCGTATTATGACAAGAAGATTTCAAAGGCGATAGTTTTAAGCTATATCATATCGTATGCTGATAAAAGAGACATTATAAATCCGACAGATAGTCTGAACATACTGGATATAGAGCCCGGAACTGTAAAAAATGCTTCTGACGCTTTAAATTATGATAAGCTTAAAAAATGGCTTGGAACAAGATGTCCGGAGGAAAAAAAGGTTACGATAACAAGGGTTACGAGTGCAGAATTTATTGGAAGAATAGAGGACCTTAATAACTATGACATGATATATATGGGACTTGTAGCCGATAATCTGAATTATAGAGATGGTCATACAGTATATAATGATTGGAAAATGGATGGGCTTAAATACTCAAATGTTGGTGACATTGTTGTTATAAATCCGAAAGATGTGGTAAATTATTGGGGATATGATATGCTCAAGAATGGTCATGCGGGATTGCTGGATACTGATTATATAAATAATGGAGAGGCGCTTAATACTCAGCTTACATTAAGAGGAAATGGAAATAATGCTGATTATTTAACTGCTCCAAACACATACAGAGGTTCAGGCAATGATATTACTAAGCAGAAGGTTTCAGAATTGGAGGATTATATAAAGGCGGGCTTTCCTGTCGTCTTTTCAGATGGCTTTTTCAGCAATGATAGCAAGTATAAAAGTGGAATTAATGAGGATTACATTGATAACTGTTCAAATGTTTTTACCTTATTATGTGATGTAAAAGATAAAGATAATGTTCTTAAAGTGGACAACAAGGGAGACTTAAAAAATAAGTCAAATGAGACAGCGGTGCTTGTTACCTACCTGACTACTGAAAAACCTGAAATATTACTCAAGGAGCAGGAAAAAGTAAAAGATACAGATTATGTTGAGATTAGTAATAATCAGATCACATTGGAATTTTCAATAAACAATGCAGGCGGTGCGGATTCCAAAGCGAGTTTTAATGCACAGCTGTTCTTGGATTCGAATTCCGATGGTAAGTTTTCGACAACCAATGAAGGAATAGATGCAAATAAGATAAAAATATATTGTGATGGCACTATTGTGAATCCGGTAATGGGTGATAATGGTAAATATATGTATAGTCTGAATGCAGGCAATTATAATTATAAACTGGTCTATGATTTGCCGAATGGCTATGTAGGAGTTATGCCTTGGCAGCTTCGTGTAAGTCAGGCTACAAATAGCTACAGATATGATCAGAAATCCGGATATGTGTATGCCAAAAATTCAAAAGGCAGTCCTACAAAAGTCAAGATTCTTCAGATTAATTCAACCTTGAAGCATAATGAGGGCTTTAGGGGAAATTTTGATATGCAGGCGCAGAAGAATGATAGCAATAAAAAGTTTCATAAATTGCTTAATAAAGTGAAGGATTTTGACCTGGATATAGAAACAGTTTATTATGACAACGTAGAGAAAATGGATGAGGTATGTAAAAAGCTGCAGACATACGATATGCTTGTAATTGGATTTGGTGATTGTTATGATATTGATAATACAAATGGACATCTCGATCAAATAAAAGCATATATCCAGTCAGGAAAACCGGTATTGTTTTCTCATGATACAACGTCATTTTGTAATAATAAAAATGATAATCAATATAATAATGTCTGGGGATATAAGTTTAACTCTATAATTCGTGATACTGTCGGACTGGATAGGTATGGAATACTGTCAAATGAGTATTTAAAGAAGGGCAATAGATTACAGAGTACTGATGAGGATTTTGACAAAGCTGTACAGACTGCTGAAAAGAATAACACTGATATTGCATATGAGCCAAAATCTGGTAATACAGTTATTGTCAGACAGAATCAGGGATTTACTTATGCGGATTTAAATCAGTATCAGTGGAAAGATAATGGTAGTGATCATGGCGAGTACAGGCTGTATTCAGGGCTTGATAATTATGATGTTGAAGCTAAGACTAATAAGGCAGTCAAGGTTAATTCAGGACAGATTACCACATATCCTTTTAAGATTGCTGACGAAATAAATATAGCTACCACTCATAAGCAGTACTACCAGCTGGATATGAATCAGGATGCTGATGGTGATGGTGAGAGTGATATTGTTGTATGGTATACCTTGTCAAACCAGGGAATTTATGAGCAGTCTCCAAAGGATGTAAGAAATAATTATTATATTTACACAATGGGAAATGTAACATACTCAGGTGTAGGACATTCTGATTTCTCAAATAATGAGGATGAATTGAAGCTTTATATAAACACTATGATTGCTGCATATAGTGCATCAGTTCATGAGCCGTCAATTTATCTTAAGGAGAATGCTGATACCGATTCAAATGACATATCTACATTATATGCAACTATTGACGATGCCATTGAAGAAGATGCAGCTAATAAAGCGGATGCCAGACTAGATGGTGCAGACAGTACGCAGGATGTTTATTTTACGGTAAAGGATTCAAACCTTGTGCGAAATCAGATTGATGAAAAAACTGTTGTTTATTTGGATTTTTATATCGAGGATCCACAAAAAAATCCAAATGATGAAACGATTGGCACCGGAGATGATAAGATTTACTTAAAGAAGGTGGACTGGGATATCTATTCACTGAATAATGACGGAACAGAAAATGAACTGATAAATGACAGTAAAGAAAACGGTAAATTAAATAAAGATCCAAGGGACTTCTTTGAAAATAATAAAACATATAAGGTAAAGGTACCATTGGACACTTTACCGGAGGGAAATAATTCTATAAAGATTTATGCCGTAGGATATAGTAAGATTTATCAGTCACTGGCGAGTGGTGGGGATAAAGAGACCGCAACAGCCAAGGCATACAAGACCTTCCAGATACAGCGTGTAGGTCTTGCAGACCTGGATTAGTGTATATAATATATTTTTCTATATAGCAAGGACCATATGAGCTGAGAATCAGCTCGTATGGTCCTTGTTTTTTTACCGTTTCTTTATACTTTCTTTATTGAATTATCCGCGCTAATTGATAAAATAGATAGTATGCGCACGATTGCGGATATTTTTGCATTCGTGTATGGGGGATAATTAACCGGAAAGAAAGGAAACGTTTATGAGTAAAATTTTCAAAAACCTGATTCCATACTGGCGATGGATCTTATTAATTTTTGTTTTCCTCATTGCACAGGCTTACTGTGACCTGGCTTTGCCTGCGTACACATCAGACATCATTGATGTGGGTATTCAGGATCACGGCATTGAGCATATCCTGCCAAAGGAGATTACATCGGAGGATTATCAGATGGCACAGACATTTATGCTGTCTGACGAGAAAGAAAAAT
>OGJK01000735.1_pt1 | contig 33340 bp, 33 predicted proteins | sample 1571961 | NCBI WGS metagenome assembly OGJK01 (sample SAMEA2582120, study PRJEB24529) | metagenome | biome: Human gut stool | place: China | collected 2011 | reverse complement strand
GCTGAAATGTTAAAACACCGAAAACTCTCTCAATTAACTCGCCATCCTCGTTCAAAATACAAAGAAAAACACTATCTTTGTGAACGTCAAGGCCGCATACTGCTCTCATAAGCCTAACTTTTAAGGGGTTAAACATGTTAATAGTTCACCCTTCAAAGATAATAAAAAATTGTGACTTAGAGCACGTAAAATAGGATTGAGTGTATGTCGGCCTTGATTTTCCTTGTTATCAGCGCATGGGGGGAGGAAATCTATTCAGTTTTTTATCTCAACTGGCTTATAATTCGGGATTTTATCTAAATTTGCAACGGACAACAACTTGCAGAGATATGGAACAGAACAAGAAGACAATCATGAACTTTGAGACGATACAGGAGTTTAACGATGCTCTTGGCGTTGAGACACTTCACCCTTTGGTCAGCGTCATCGACATGAGCCAGTGCAAGCCCATGCATCCCATGCGCCACACGATGAGCTTCTACGCCATTTTCCTAAAGGAAGAGAAAAATTGCGAGATCATCTATGGCAATACGAAGTACGACTACAACAAAGGCGATATGGTCTGTCTCGCTCCCGGTCAGATAATAGGCATTGAGGATGACGGGCATATCTTCCAACCGCAAGGCTACGCTCTTTTCTTCGACCCCGAGTTTATCCGTGGCACATCGCTTGGCAAGAACATCAGGCGATATGGCTTCTTCTCCTATCAGGTGAACGAGGCATTGCATCTGTCAGAGAAGGAGCGCACGACGTTCATTGAGTGTCTGAACCTTATCAAGGATGAGCTCAACCATGACATCGACCGCATGACCCGTCAGCTGGTCTGATCGTATATCGAAATCCTTGTCAATTACTGCCAGCGTTTCTACGAGCGTCAGTTTGTGACCCGCGAGCCCATCAACAGCGCGTTGCTCGCCAAGTTCGAGACATTGCTCAATGACTATTTCAAGCAGAACAACATGAACCGCGGACTGCCGACGGTCAACTACTGCGCGTCGGAGCTCTGTCTCTCGCCCAACTATTTTGGTGACCTTATCAAGAAGGAGACGGGGCAAACGGCCACAGACTATATCCATAAGCACATCATTGACGCTACAAAGGAACTACTTGCCGACCCCGACAGGTCTATCACCGACGTCAGCTATCAGATAGGCTTTCAGTACCCTCAGCACATGAGTCGCATGTTCAAGAAGGAAACCGGCATGACACCAGCGCAATACCGCAAGCAAATCACTGCTTAATCAATAATGGGTTTGATCCTATTAGCCTCAAAATATTGTACCTCCTGTTCTTTAGGTGTCGCAGAAACGATTACACCTGAAGAATAACCAGAGGAGCATGAGTAATCAGCGCAAGGCCCGCACATCATCCTCGAACGTATCGGGGTTGATGGCCCGCTTGCGCAGAGCCGTTCGGTAATTATAGATGGTCTGAGGAGAATAGAAGAGCAAGGTGGCTATCTCCACGCTTTCGTCTACCCCTAACCTAACCAAAGCATAGATGCGCAATTCAGTAGTGAGGCCCCCTTTGCTCGAGACCTCTACCTTCTTACCTTCGCACAACAGCGCATTGAATTGGTCGACAAAGGTAGGAAACAGTTCCATGAAAGCTTTGTCAAATCTTGAATTAAACTCTATCGCCTCACTTTCCGTCAGTTTTGTAGAGTTGGCTTTCTGTACCAGCTCGCCTTCCTGGTGCGCTTTGATTTTTCTGACCACCAACTTTTGATAGTTGTTGAGCTTATCGATGTACAAGGCACACAGGTCCATGAACAGTCGCATATACTTCTCGCGTCTGCTGTTGGCTTGTGTGAGTTGCTGATTCATCTGGGTGAGCAAGTCGTTTTGCCGGCTTACTTCCCGTTCTTTCCTGTTCAACTTCTTGTTCTGTCGCAAGATGACGACAAGGGCACAGAGAAGTACAACAGCCAGCACACCTAACAGATAGTTTTGCCGTGTTCTCACTTGTTTGCCATGATAGAGCTGTCGCTCATAGACAGCCATGATGCCCGGCAACTTCTCTGAGATGCCGAGGATGCGCAGCTTGTTATGATAGAACTGGGCGTCGTCGAGCGAGAAGTAGAGATAGCGTGAAGCTCTTTCAGCGTTGCGCTCATCTTTCTGGAAGAGATGCATGGCCAGCTCCTGAAGCGAGAGGTTTTCTTTCAGAGGGCAGAGCTGATCAGAGATGGCCGAGCGGATGCTCCAATATTCATAGCGCTGCATCTGTCCCATCTCCTTATAGCACCGGGCCAGTCCATAGGTGGCGGATGCATAGGTTCTTGACGCTTTCGGGGCGCGACGCTCTGCCAAACCATAATAATGGAGTGACGTCTTGAGGTCATGGTCACGGTAATAGATCAGCTCGGCATAGAGATAACACCACAGCGCACTGCCCTTGTCGGCATAAGTCAAGCTGCGTTGAATATATTCGTCACGTTTCTTGTCGTAAACGGCCACGAAGTCATTGCCTTGACTGTACCCCGACCAATAGCTATAGATCCACAACCCGGTCCAGTTGTAGGTAAACCAGAGTTGTCGGTCCATCCCTGTGGTGTCCACACTTTGGAACAAATGCTCCGCCTCGCTGTAGTAGCCACTGGTGGCCAAGAGTAGGGCACGATGAAGCTGAGAGAGTGTGGTGTAGCGGCGGTCGCCCAACGACACGGCCAGCTCATGTTCGCGCTTGGCGTAGCTCATGGCCGAGTCAAAGCGATAGGTATAATACTCGTCATACATCTTCTCATACAGGGCGATCAACTTATGTCCGTCACGTGTGTAACGTATGCTGTGCCGCAGTCTGTCCAACCGTAGCTCTTTTTTATGCATGTAATCATTGCGATGCGACAGCACACTGTCAAGAGGCGCAAGCATCTCATCTGTGATGGCGGCCTGTGCATAGCAGAGGGATACAACGAGGAAAAAGATGACGCAAAAAGCTCTTCTCATGATGATGATGGTTATTACGAGTGCAAAGATAATAAAATTTAATCAATTATACGACTTACTTTGCGTAAAATCTTCCATAAGCGTAACATTTTGATTATTAGCAGCTTCCTAAATAATAATAGGTATGGTCAGTTTACTTTATCACTACTAATCCCACCAACACCCCCTATTTTTCTCTAACTTTGCATCGACGATACGAGACAACTCGTAGCTACCATTCATCGACAAATCTTTTTATTATAACCATAAATCAACCTGAACATGGCCAAACGTTTTTTATCATTACTCATTGTTGTCATATGCGCAACGCTCAACGCGATGGCGCAGTTGACCACTGTTAAAGGTAATGTGGTTGACAAGACCGCAGAACCTATCATTGGTGCCAGTGTCACGATTACGGGCACCACCAAAGGCACCGTTACCGACATCGACGGCAACTTCCCCCTGCAAGCCGATGCCAATGCCGAGCTGACCATCTCCTATATTGGTTTCAAGACCAAGAAAGTGAAGGTGGGAAACGGAAATCTCAAGATTGTGCTGGATGAAGAGAACGCCTCGCTTGACGAGGTGGTCATCGTCGGCGCAGTCATGCGCAAGGGCGATCTGACAGGATCCGTGGCTATGGTGGACTCCAAGACATTGGAACAGCGTCCTGTGACCAATGTCAACGAAGCCATCCAAGGCCGCATGCCGGGTATCTCTGTCATCGCCAACGCCAATCCTGCCGATGACAGCTCCATCAAGATTCGTGGTGTGAACACCATCAACTCCGGCTCCGACCCTATCTATGTCGTTGACGGCCAGGTGATGGACAACTCTTTCGGTGGATTCAGCAGCATCAACCCCAATGACGTGGAGAACATCCAGGTGCTCAAGGATGCCAGTGCCACCGCCATCTATGGTAGCCGAGGCGCCAACGGTGTGGTGCTGATTACCACCAAGAAAGCGAAGCGCGGCGAGGGCAAGGTGAGCTATGCCGGATTTATCAGTGCCACGACAAAGAGCCATCTTCCCAAGACCATGAGCGCACAGCAGTTGGGCGACCTCCGCATCGACGCCTTCGCCAATGGCTATATGCTCGACCATCCCAATGCAGACCGACAGACCTACATCAATAACACCTTGCTGGGCACTAACTTAGCCTTCAGCCCCGACGAGATGGATGCCTACAAGAACGGGAAGAGCTATGACTGGATCGACCAAGTGCTCAGAACGGGTATCCAGCAGGACCATACCGTCAGCTTCTCTAATGGCATGGAGAAAGGCAATGTCTACGTATCACTCAACTATAGCAGCAACAACGGCATTCTGGGACACAGCAACCAGGAGAAGTATAACGGTCGTGTCAACGCCGACACACAAATCAAGCCGTGGTTGAAAGTGGGTACAAACACCAGTTTCAACTATACCACCGACCACATGCACGACAACACGGTCTATACCAAAGCCCTCAACGGCAACCCGCTGCTGGACTATGCGCCCTACGCTGACCCTGCTACCATGCATACGGCTCCGTATGAGTATGTCTACTATCAGTCGAACAACTCCAACTACAACAACGAGTTCAACCCCTTTGCTATGGAGGAAGTGCAATATAAGCGCAACCGCCAGACGCTCTCTTCCACCAACTACATCAACATCAATCCTATCCAAGGCTTGAACTTCCGTTCCACGCTGGCCGTACAGATCAGCAATCAGAAATGGATGGAGTATATGCCCAGTGATGCGCCGACAAGTGTGCGCAACGAGCCGCAGAGCGACACCACCGGTGACGCCAATGCCAAGCATGAGCGCTGGACACGTACCAACTGGCAATGGGATAACACCGTCACCTACGACCATGTCTTCAACAAGGTACACGCTCTGAACCTCCTCATGGGTACGTCTTTCACAAAGACAAAGGGCGACTACACCAAAGCCAAGGGCTATCGCTTCGCCAGCGACGACTTAGGCTATAAGAAACTCGACGCTGCCTCGAAGTTCGAGAGCACAGAGATTGGTTCAGACTTCTACACTCAGACGCTGATGAGCTACCTGATCAGAGGCAACTATGTCTATGCCAACAAATACTACGCTACGGCAACAGCCCGTCTCGACGGTTCTTCTAAATTTGCCAGTGGCCACAAATGGGGCTTGCTGCCATCGTTCTCACTGGCATGGGATGTGCGTCAGGAGAAGTTCTTGGAGAATGTATCATGGATGGACAAACTGAAACTGCGCGTCGGCTACGGTGTAGCCGGTAACCAGGACATTGCCAACTACGTCTACGAATCATGGTACAACATGATGGCACTGCGCAGTAGTGTCAACGGTACCACTGTCGGTTCCTCATCCATCAGCCGCAGCACCAACCGCGGTACACCGGCACTGACATGGGAGAAGCAAAAGCAGCTGAACATAGGCTTGGACGTGGCTTTCCTCAACAACCGCATCAACGCCAGCTTTGACTATTTCAACACTGTCAACGACGACCTGCTCTTACAGCACTCACTGCCCACCACAACAGGTTTTGAGACGACTTGGGAAAACATCGGTCAGGTGAAGAACAACGGTGTGGAGTTCAACCTTAACGCCGCCATCATTCAGAACAAAAACGTGCAGTGGAATGCCAACTTCAACATCTCACACGACAAGAACAAAGTTTCGAAACTCTACGGTGATGTCAAGCAGATTCTCAACGGCACAGAGCGTGAAGGCAACATCTTCTTTGACCAGCCGTTGCATACCATCTATACCCTTAAGACAGGCGGCATTGCCAACGAGAGCAACCGCAGTCAGTGGGAAGGACTTAACTACAATGGACATACCGTACAGTTAGGTGACCTGTTCCCACAGGACATCTCCGGTCCTAATGGCAAGCCCGACGGCGTCATCGACGAATATGACCGAACCATCGTTGGCCAGACAGACCCGAAGTGGTATGGTGGCTTCGCCACAGACGTTACCTACAAAGGATTTACCCTCAACGCCGTGTTCAACTATCAGTTGGGCGCCAAGAAGATCTCGCCCTGGTATGAGAGCCTGATCACCAGCTACGGACTCAGCCAGGCCAGCACCGACCTCCTCGACCGCTGGTCTGCCGACAATACCAATGCCAAATTCCCACGCGTGGTCACCAATACGAGCAACTACAACGGATACAAGGCATCAGACATGGACTTCAGCATCCAAAACGCCAGCTTCCTCCGTCTTGCTACGCTATCACTGAGCTATAACTTCAAGCCAGAGCTGCTGAAGCACATCGGTTTTGAGGCCCTTCGCCTCTATGCCACGGCCAACAACCTGTTTGTCATCACCAAATATAAAGGTATGGACCCGGAGACCGGTGACACAGGCTATCCTCCATGCCGCTCGTTTACTTTTGGACTCAACTTCACTTTCTAACTCTTTTATGTCGCATACAATGAAAACAAGATATATAAGTGCCATCATTTTAGCAGGTGCGCTTCTGACGGCAACCTCCTGCACTGACCAGTTAGACCAGACCAACGAGACAGCCCTCTCGGAAAAGCAGGTGTACGAAAATATGGCCACGGCCGAAAAGAACGTTCTCAATATCTATTCCTCATGGAAAGAGAATTACCGCGATGAGCGTTGCTGGCTGACCCTCATCGGCACTGACGAGATACAAGCCGGAGCACTCACGGCCCTGAAAGAGCAGACCACAACATCCGCCGCCTGGGACTGGAACTGTGGATACCTCAACGCCGAGAATCCCAAGGTACAAGAGATGTGGGACTATCGCTGGCCCGTTATCGCCAAAGCTGCCGACGCCATCAACGCCTTGGAGGCCACCCATCCCGCTGCAGGCAGCAAGGGAGAGCAGCTCATCGCTGAGCTGAGTTTCATCCGCGGCTTCCTCACCCTGCAGTCCACCATGCTGTGGGGCCGGGTACCCATCGAGGATGGCAGCGGCAACTACAGCCGCCGGTCGCTGAAGGAAGTATGGCAGTTCATCATCGACAATTTCACGGAAGCCACAAAAGCCGCTGAGACCAACGACGAGGGCCGCGCCAACAAATACGCAGGCTACGTGATGCTGGGCAAAGCTTTGATGAGCGCACCACAAGAGACCGACCTCCGCGATTATGCCAAAGCCGCTGAAGCCTTCCGAACAGTTATCAACTCCGGCAAATATCAGCTCGACCCCGACTATGCCGACTTGTTTGCTTACGACACCAAGAAGGCTTCCAGTGAGGTCATCATGACACAGACCTTCTCCAACGCCCGTGGATATGCCAATCAGGTGCAGTTCCAGATCGGCAGCCGTGCAGCACAGAACTGGTTCACTGACAGATGCTACTTTGCTGGTTACGACCACGCCGTACCGACCCACTACGCTTACAGCAGTGTCAGCGAGGGCGGCCTGTGGGAAGAAGGTGACAAACGCCGGGATGCGTCCATCCGCTATGACTTCTCATACAATGGTGTCACTCCAGACCTCAGCACACTCACATGGGAAGGTTTAGGTGATGACTACGATGAACTCAAGCCACACATCAAGAAATATGAGGATTATCGTACAGACAAAAGTTCCGGACTGAACATCAGCAACATGTGGCTTTCCGGCAAGAACATTCCGGTGCTGCGTTACGCCGATGTGCTGCTGAGCTATGCCGAGTGCCTCAATGAGCTCAACCGTACCGACGAGGCCATCACCTATGTCAACCAGGTGCGCCAGAGAGCTGGTGTTGCCAATTGGACAAGCATGACACAAGAGCAGTTCCGCACAAAGATCATGGACGAGCGTATGCGCGAGCTCTTCGGAGAGAACTGGCGCCGCTTCGACCTCATACGCACCGGCAAGTGGGAAGAGCTGGTCACCAAGCGCAACAAATGGTGCGAGCGCAGTGTGGCCAACGGCACATTTGTCAAGAGCAACATGATTCTGCCTATTCCTCAGACCGAACTGAACCAAAACACACAGATGAGAAAGGAAGACGGCAGCATGGACCAGAACGAAGGCTATTAACAGCCTTCCATACAAGAATGATACATTTATTGTAACGTAAATCACAGGCAATGGTATCTCGGGTTATTATAAAGTACTTACTTTGTCCGAAGATTCCATTGCATTAATTTACTTATTGCTAAGCGTTTACACACTTTCCCCTCTTCATGTAACCTTACCGATCCTGTACCGGAGACATCATTTATGACACTGATTGCTTAACTTTGCAGGGACAATCAACATTACAAATGAAGAGACCACACACAATGATGATGCACAAGAAATACATTCTTTTGGGGGCAACAATCACAATGGCAATGATTGCGCAAGCACAACAGCACAAAACAGGCACGCTCGCCACAGCCAATGCAGAAGGAGGCGACCGTAACGTCATGCTCAATGCGGCTGACTCGTACAAGCCACGCGAGATACAGATCGGTCTGCCCTCTGAAGATGTCAACGTCTACGAAAATGGCCTGCCCGTTGTATACTCATCGAGCGTGCACAAGCTGTCGGCCCACTGGCGCAACAATGCCAGTCTGAAGAGCACGTCGCTGATGTCACCCTCAGAGTCGGCCATCGTCACAGGCAACATCGCCTATGCCGTCAACACCGAGAGCCAGTTGGGCATCAGCGGCAAAGCCTTCCAAGGCTCCGTCAACTGGCACGGCAACCACTATGGGCTCAATACCTTCGACATCAACCTCAACGGACGGATTGCTCCCAACTGGTTTTGGACAGCCAGCATGTACCAGAACTTTGACCCGGGAACGCAGAAGCAGCGCTACACCGACTTCGCCGACCGTACGCAGATATTCCATACGGGCTTGACACACGTGTTCAATGGAGGACGCGGCAAAGCCACACTGCTCTATAAATACAGTTACAGCAAGAATCCGGGCAATTTTAATAACCAGGGACCGTTTATATATAATGGAGACGGTTCAGTGAGCGAGTTCCAGGGCTTTAAGCTCGGGCGCTACTCTTACGTTCCCAATGGCGGCCATCTGCCTTACTACGACGTGACAACAGGTCAGGCCCGCACCTGGAACTTCCAGGAGGCTATGGACAACCACACCAACGAGCTGGCCTTTCTCTTTGAGAACACGTTCAACAAGGGGTGGAAGTGGACGTTCGACGCAAAATATATGGATGCGCCCCGTGCCAACAATGTTGACTTCGGCGGTTCTACGATTTCCAATGTTCAAAATGGCGTGCTCGGCTATTACCTGCTCACCACTGACGCCGAGGGACTGAAGCCTTACACAGGCTATGTCGAGGGACGCCGCACCTAGATTCATCTCGGACAAGTGCGTTCGTTCATGCTCACCTCTGAGTTGGCCAATCAGTTGGGCAACCATAAGCTACGCATCGGTGTCAACGAGTGGTACTATCACCTCCACTACAACTCTTCGTCGTTCCAGTGGTACGGCAGTGTCGGGGAATATCCTACCATTCTTTATGGCAACCACTACAACTCCTTCACCGGCACTACGGTACGCACGCAGACCTACGACTTCAACGAGATCAGCTCCGAGTACACCAAGGGCTCAGAAAACAAGCTCGCCCTCTATCTCACCGACACGTGGCAGGCTACTCCTAAGTTCCGTCTGTTCTACGGTGCCCGCCTCGAATACTACCGCATGTCAGCCGACCGTATAACCCTTGGCCGTTATGACGGGTTCTATGTAGGCGGGAAGAATGCCGAAGGCAACACGGTGGCACCCGCCAACGTCACGAAGAACGAACTCAACTATGCTGCCACCGTACAGGGGACATATGCCCTCACCCCGCATTTCGGCTTCCAGGCCGACGCCACTATGGTCACACGCTACCCACGCATCAGCGACTATGCCGGTACGGGACCCACGGATGAGCAGTACAAACGCGTGACCATTCCTCTCCTCCGCGGCGGACTATACTACAAGAACTCATGGTTCGACCTCACGTCGATGATCACCTATATCTCGAAGTCGAACAATATCGACCAGCAGAACCTCACCAATCCCGGCACGTCGGAATCAAAGACCGTACTCCTCATCTACAACATCCACACGCTGGGCTGGACAACCTCTGCTGAGATGGATCCCTTCAAAGGTTTCCACCTCCATGCGCTCTTCACCTGGCAGAAACCGCAGTACAGCAACTACAACACCAGTGTGACATTCAACAACGGCAACACGATGAGTGTCAATGCCGACAACATGATTGTCAAGGAGATACCACTGATTCTCATCGAGTTTGCCCCGAGCTACCAGCTCTCCAAGAGCGTCCGTGCCTGGCTGAGCTTCCGCTACTTCGGCAAGACCTACGCCAACCTGCAAGAAGCGTTCTACTTCAACGGCCACTGGGAGACTTTCGGCGGCGTGAACTGGCAGGTCAACAAGCGGCTGTCGTTAGGTGCCGACGTTGTCAACATCTTCAATGTCTCTGGAGCCAAGGGAACCATCAACGGCACGGAGCTCGTCACCAAGCAAGACGCCTCGAAGTATGCCGGATACATCATGAGCGGCAACTACCTTCGCCCGTTCACCGTCGAGTTCACGGCTTCTCTCAAGTTCTGAACCGAGTACTTGGATGGCAAGTACCATGTTCACGGATTGGCACAAACCCATTCACTGATTGCAATAATCGAATACACTGATTACAATAACCAAATAACACAGAATCGATGAAAAAGCTATTACCCTTGCTCTCTCTGCTCATTCTGGCATTGGGGGCGCACGCTGCTGACAACAAAAACATTCGTGTCAGCACCGACAATATCGACCTTGTCCTGCAAGTAGGCGACAACAATCGCCTCTACCAAGTCTATCTCGGCGACAAGCTCGCCACCGATGCTGACTTCAGCCATTTCAACTGGAAGATCAAGCCGGGCTCAGACGGCAGCTATGGCATACGCGGCCTCGAGGCCTATCCGGGGTCGGGCGGTGAGGACTTCTTCGAACCGGCACTGGCCATCACCCACGCCGACGGCAACCTCTCCACCTATTTATATTATCAAGGCAGCGAGCAAAAGAAGGTGAAGGGTGGCACCGAGACCATCATCCGCCTTGCCGACGACCAGTATGCCGACGAGGTGGCTTTGCACTACGTGGCCTACGCCAAGGAGAATGTCATCAAGACATGGAGCGAGATTCGCCACAAGGAGAAGAAGCCTGTGACGCTGTGGCGCTATGCCAGCGGCATCTTCTATTTCAATGCCGACAAATATTACCTGACCAACTACCACAGCGACTGGGCCCGCGAGGGTCAGCCCGCTACACAGCAGCTACAGTTTGGCAAGAAGATCATCGACACCAAGCTTGGTACGCGTGCCGCCGAACAGAGCGAGCCTTTCTTTGAGCTTGGCTTCGACGGCCCCGCCCGTGAGAACGAGGGTCGCGTCATGCTCGGCACCATCGGCTGGACGGGCAATTTCAGCTGCACGTTCGAGGTGGACAACATCGGTTGCCTGCATGTCATCCCTGCCATCAATCCTTATGCCTCTGACTATTTGCTGCACGCCGGAGAGACGTTCAAGACCCCGGAGTTTATCTTCACACTCAGCAACACCGGTACCTCCCAAGCTTCGCGCAACCTGCACGACTGGGCACGCCGCTACCAGTTCCGGAACGGTGAGGGCTCCCGCATGACACTGCTCAACAATTGGGAGAACACCGGCTGCGATTTCAACCAGGAGTCGCTTGCCGAGTTGATGAAAGATGCCAAAGACCTCGGCGTGGATATGTTCCTGCTCGACGACGGATGGTTCGGCAATAAATACCCACGCAAGGACGACCACGCCGGCCTCGGCGACTGGGAACCGACTCACAGCAAACTGCCCGGCGGCATCACTGCTCTGACCAAGGCTGCCAAGGACGCTGGCGTGAAGTTCGGCCTGTGGATAGAGCCGGAGATGGTCAACCCGAAGAGCGAACTGTATGAGAAGCACCACGACTGGGTCATCGAACAACCCAACCGCAAGACCTACTACTACCGCAACCAGCTCGTCCTCGACCTGTCCAACCCCGAGGTACAGCAGTATGTCTTCGGCATCGTCGACAAGCTGATAACCGAAAATCCCAACATCGTCTACTTTAAATGGGACTGCAACTCACCCATCACGAATATCTATTCGCCCTATGAGCGTGCTGCGCAGGGCAATCTCTACATCGACTATGTGCGTGGACTCTACAAGGTACTGGAGCGCATCCATGCCAAATATCCCAAACTGGAGATGATGCTTTGCTCGGGCGGCGGTGCCCGCTGCGACTACGAGGCACTGAAATATTTTGGTGAGCTGTGGGCTTCCGACGACACCGATCCCTTTGAGCGCATCTACATCCAGTGGTCTATGTCGAAGTTCTTCCCAGCCAAGGCCATCGCTGCCCATGTCACGAACTGGAACAAACAGAGCTCTGTGAAGTTCCGCACTGATGTGGCCTCTTCTTGCAAGCTCGGATTTGACATCGACTTGAAGTCGCTTTCCAAGGAAGACTACCAGTTCACGCAGCTCGCCGTAGCCAACTGGCGCCGCTTGGAGGACGTCATCCTCAATGGTGAGCAGTATCGTCTCGTCTCGCCCTATGAGACCAACCATGCCGCCCTCGACTACGTCAGTCAGGATAAGGGCCATGCCGTGGTCTTCGCCTATGACTTGCATCCTCGCTTCGAGGAGCCTTTGCGCAATGTGCGCCTGCAGGGTCTCGACGCTGCACGCCGCTATACAGTGAAGGAAATCAACCTCATGCCCGGAAAGACGTCAGATCTCAGCTGCGACGGGCAGCAGTATTCCGGCGACTATCTCATGAAAGTTGGACTTCCCATCCTGACGTCGACGCAAGGCACCAGCCACGTGTTAGAACTGACGGCAGAATAAAAAATCTAAACGAGTTAATGAAATTGTGGCCTCCGGGTGTATGTCGTATGGCATCGCCCGAGAGGCCACACTTTCCTTCTGCCACCACTCCATGGCGAGCGTTTGCCGATGTTTCCGTAATTTGGGTTGGCAACACCACAATATGGATAAGCAGCGAACGAAAAGAATGTTGTACCTTTGCACCAGGAAAACAAAAGACATAAGTATATGTATATAGAAAACATCAACAGTCCCAAGGACTTAAAATCGCTTTCCGTGGAACAGCTCGGTGTGGTGGTCGAAGAGGTACCCATCCATCTTGTATTAAGTTTTTTGTCGAGGCAATAGAAATGCTCAGCGTCAGCCACAAACAAAGCTATCACCCGAGAAGATGATGTTGCTATGCGTACCGGTGAGCACTGCGCCTATGCCCGTAGAGAATATCGCCTCTCTTGTGAAATCACTACTTGGCAGGGTTCTCCTCTCTTTGGCAAAACTGAACCGAGACTTTAGTGGTTCCTTAACTCCAGCCGTAAATGCATGACGAAGTGTATCGCCGGTGACAATATTCAAGCGGATCAGGCTGTCGCCCATCAGATAATAGAATTGCTTGTTGGACTTGTCAATGTAAGTGTGGGTCCAAAGATAGTGTTAAAATGGCAAAGGACTGGTTTCCCGTCTGCGTATGCGCCCAAGCCGATTTCTTGATAATCCAATAGAGATTTCTTTTGGGTATGCATCGAAATAACCGATAAAACGGCCACCATAAGGATGAGGATCTTTTTTCATGATTGCTATTTGTCTGATTTCTTAGGCAAAGATACATCTTTTTTGTCTTTGTGCTTTTTTTTCTGTTACAATTTTGATTCCATGTTGGTAGTGCCAATGTCTGCTGTGTTCATTTCTCAAGACCATATTTGTCTCTTAACCGCTTGGGCAGCTTACTGAGCACAAGCTGATAAGACTGGGTGATAAGGCTTTTCACCACATCACCGTCAATTTCATCAAGAAAGACATCGTTCCAATGCACCTTGTTCAGATGGTAAGCCGGTCGGATGCCGTCATAATAGTCACGCAATGTCTGCCCTTGCTCAGGTGGGAGCTTCAGCGCACAGGAAGGTTCCGGAGCACCCAACCGCAAGTGAAGGTATATCTTACCCTCAATGCGGAAGAGCACACAGCCTTCGCCATAAGCCTGGTCCTCGGTAGTCCCCGGCAAGGACAGCGCATATTCACGTACTTCTTCGATATTCATCAGCATTTATGTTTAAAGTTATTCACCTTGTTCTTTACTTAGATTATCTCCGCCACAGTCCATCGGCGTATTTCTTCGCTTCACTTCCTCCTCTTGCTTCTTCCTCGCTTCCTCAATGGCTTTCTCATAGCCGGTAAGGGCAGCGAAGGGCGAGAACTGGGCAGCACGGTTATACATGCTCATCCTCGGATGCTTCGAAGAGACATGGTGCGAGAGGTTGATGATGTCGTCGTAATTGTCCATTTGCTTTTACCTTTTTACTTCTTTACCTCTTTACTTTTCCCTACGCTTTGTGTCCTCCTATCTGATTGTTCCTTTCTTTCTGCGTCGCACCCTCAGCGTAGTTCAGTCCACGGAGGAGGGCGTTCTTGCCAAATTCCTTCTTGATTTTCAGCGCAGCCTCCTGTAGGCGGCGCTCCTTGGCAGCAGCATTTTCCTCCTGCTTCTGCCTTTCAGCTTCCGCCTGATAGTCGGTGAAGAGGTCGAGCTGTACGGGCGTATTCTGTCGTTGTCGCTTGGCCTCGTCCTCGCTGATGACGTGGTTGACGGTGATGTTGAGTCGCCGGACTAACAGGATGGAATTAACGATACGGCCATAGAGTTGTGTGACAGCATCGATAAGTTGACTCGATGATGATGTAGGGCGGTCAAGGCTGATGGAGCCATGTGCGTGTTTCGGTACGCTGCGGCCATACCAGTCGGTACTGACCTCACCATGGTACTGCGCACGGATAGCGGGATTGGCGAGGCTCTCGCGGTCGTAGCCCACCGTGAGGACTATCTGATCGCCCACGAGATGCTTGTCAACCAAGTCGAGCGACAACGCATCGGCCATCTCACGGGCGACTACCCTGCCCTTCTCTGCCGTATAGGGACTTTGCAGCACCTGCCCGCTGCCCAAGGAGTTCGTTTCGGGCTTGTAGGCTTTGATATAGTCCATTGTCACCGGCTCCCATCCCCATGCGTGGTCGATGATGAGCTCAGCGTTGACACCAAACATTCTGTAGAGCAGTTCCTCATTATCTATTGATATTCTTGCAAGCTGCCCCATCGTTTCAACCCCGATGGTGCTGAGCCTTGCCACGATGCCACGGCCGAAGCGCCAGAAGTCGGTCAAAGGCTGATGGTTCCACAGCTTCTGTCGGTAGCTCATCTCATCGAGTTCGGCTATGCGCACGCCGTCCTTGTCAGCCGGAATGTGCTTGGCCACAATGTCCATCGCCACCTTGCAGAGGTAGAGATTGGTACCGATGCCCGCCGTGGCCGTGATGCCCGTCGTGCTCAGCACATCGCGGATCATCGCCATCGCCAGCTCGTGCGCCGTCATCTTGTAGGATTGCAGATAGTCAGTGACGTCGGCAAAGATCTCGTCGATGGAATAGACGTGGATGTCCTCCGGCGCGATGTACTTGAGGTAGATGCCGTAGATTTGGCTGCTCACCCTGATGTACTCCGCCATCCGTGGTGTGGCGGCGATATAGTCTGCCTCCCTGTCGGGATGCTCCGCCAATTCCTTTGCAAGATACGACTTTCCCGTGAACGGTCTGAAACCGATAGCCTTATGCCGCTCGTAGTTCACCTCCCGCATCTTCTCCACCACCTCGAAGAGCCGGGCACGGCCTCCCAGTCCGTAAGCCTTCATCGAGGCCGACACGGCCAGGCAGATCGTCTTCTCCGTGCGGCTCACGTCGGCCACGACAAGGTTGGTCGTCAGCGGGTCAAGTCCCCTGGCGACACACTCCACTGAACTGTAGAAACTCTTCAGATCGATGGCAACGTATGTTCTGCTCTTGTTGGTCAATGATGGATGAGAATTATTATATGACTGCTACAAAATTAATAAAAATAATGTAATTAGCCATAGCAATATAGGAATAGTATTCATTTTGAAACACCGAAAGATAATACCCAAAGTTAAATGAGGTTATCCTCCTATGAATAAAAACGTCTAATAGGTAAGAAATGATGGAAGGAGAGTCACCTTTAGAAAGCCGAAAATCACTTACAAAAACATATCCGCGAAAAGTTTCAATCTAGAGAGCACGGCAAAGGCTTTTTGAGAAAGAAGTCTGATGAAAACAAGAAAACAGCGGTATGAAATCATCAAAAAGGTGAGATGATGAGGTCAAAAAGCCTTTTTGAGTGGGTCAAAAATGTACTTTGATGTGATGAAACTACCGAGATGACCAAAAATTCTCTAGAGAATTTTGCATCAAAAAGGTACTTTGTCAAGAGCCCCGAAATGATCCAAAACTTATCTCGTTGTTAATCAACAACTTAAGAAAACACGCAAAAATCGCAAAAAATCGGGCGAGAGACCTTTTGCTTGCAAAGAACGGCAGGAAAAGGCCTCTAAAATGTCAGTTTATCTAACATTTGCTGCAACATTCAAGAATCGTAACTGTTCATATGAGAATAGAGATTATCTACATTTGCGTGACTGTCGGAGGTATACTCATCAACAGTATGGAATTCAAATCTGGCCAGGTGAATTTACTTCAAACTGAGCCAAAATCGTCCGATATTCGTTCGCACAAAACAAATAAAACGCCCGAAGTGTTGATTTTCAACGACTTCGGACGTTATAGTTGCGGAGGCAGGATTTTCAAGATGCTCGCGAATGCCGATAAAATCGGGGTTACGAAACTTGAAAAAGCAGTAAAAAGAAGGATCACTGTCCGACATCTGTCCCAGTTTTAAAGACTTGTTATATGAAGTATTTATCTGATTATATGCGGATTATACAGCTAATACGCAGTACAATCCATATATATCAGTGTCCCTTATTTGTCCGTACCCATTTCTTTCATAAGCTTAATTTGGTCATTAATACGCTCTTTGAGAGTGGAAATTATCACGTCTTTTGAGGAAATTATTTCCTTGTCAGACTTGATAATTTCCTCCTGAAGCTTGATAACCCTGTTAAGATGCTCGATCTTCTCTATAGCATCGTTGGCATTAGGTGAATTCACAATGTTGTTGTCACCATACACGTGGGGATTGGTGCTGGAATCAGCATTGGCAGGGCGTTTGTAATCAAGGAAGTACTCCACAGACTTTCCCGTAAAGATGGCTATTTTCTCGAGTTGGGTAACAGTCAGGTTAACGCCATCCTTGTAATAGCGCTCGATACCCTTGTTCTTTTGAAACATTTCTCTGGAGAGCTGGGCTCCCAGCCCTCTCTCCTTCTTGGTCAATTCCCGAAGTCGTGAACCTTTATACATGGCTAATTGCTTAAAATGGGTTAAAGTATGCACCAAGACGGAAATTAATTCTGCATATATTTGGAACATACCACATATTTTATTAACTTTGCTCACAAATTTAATAATTAATATTGAAATAAAGGATGATTAATCGTAGAAAAATCGATGCGGATGGAATTTCTTCTTACTATAAGAATCTGCCTTTTGGTAAGAAAGACCAATTCGTCACGAGAATAGCCGAAGCATTGGAAATGTCGACCCCTAACGTGCGGCGTAAAATCTATGCGAATACATGGAAGGGGTACGAGCTGAAGTTTGTTGAAGGTATCATCAACAGTTAATATATATACGCCTATGAAAGCAATCGGGAGAAAAATTGAGTTCGCGACTCTACCTGACGGAAGAGTGGCGGTGATGGAAGGGGAGTCTGTTTCTGTACTGAAAGTAGAGGACAGAGAATTCATCGACATGATGGCCGAGCTCATCAAGAAGCAATATCCATCGGCATGGAAGGCTCTCTGCCTGAACTACAAGGGCAGCGAGTATAATCCTGGCTACTTCAAGTTCAAGTGTGTGTGCCGCTTCACCTCCTGCAATATGGGAAAGATGGACACACTGAAATACGACGTTGAGGAAGGAGTGCTTCATCTTGAGGACGTGAGTTGTCCCATCCGCAAGGATTGCCCGTTCTGTGGCATTGTCTGCCATCCTCAACTCTACGGGATGACCAAGCGCGAGCAGAAGATACTAAAGATGCGGGCAGAGGGGCAGACCTATAAGGAAATTGAGAAAGAGACAGGAGCCAGTCAGTCGAGTATCAAGAATGCAATTCAAAACGTAACTCACAAACTCAAGCTGTGCTCATCCAAAGACCTGATGAAGATAGCAGCGGCGATGTTATGAGTAGTCAGGCAGGAGTATCTGAAAGACATTACTAATTCTATAACTCAACTAAAAAAATGAAAATAGCAGAAATTGAACCGTACATTGATTCGCTTCAGCTGAAGAAGCTCGAGGTGAAGTTAGAGCAAGGCAGAGAGGTAAGGATGTTTATCTGTGCCGACAACGTCACCGAATACAGCGAGAGAGTATATGGTGACATTGTCGTGTTCGACAGAGAAGGCCATGCGTGGAAGCTTGACAATCAATGCTGGCAGAAAGAAAGCGGTATAGATGTCAAGAAGATGGCCGTCATAGGCGACGAAGCATCCTACACCCTCAGAGCTAATAACATTTTTATGAAGCGAGTGAAAAGCCTCGACTACAAAAGCGATTGGAAATAATCTATGGAAAAGAAATTCATCGAAATCATCTCAACTGTAGAGGCAGGGAATATACTGAAAGGTATGCCAATGAGTGAAGAATTCCTTCTTGTCTGCCCTCACATAGAGCGGGGGGAGCCAAAGGAGGGAGTGATGGTAAGGACAGGAACGGTGGCATGGGATAAGGGCGAGCTCGTTCATGACTATGGCGCAGTCATCTTCAATCTTCTTCTGCAAGCTGCAGAAGAAATTCCGCAATTCAAGAGTATCCTTATAGAAGTCACCAAATCCTTGCAGCATGATGAGTAAATAGAATATTTCCGCACGATAGCTACGCAACCTATCTTTGCGACCAAGAAAGAAAGAAAGAAAAAGATATGATCGATCCACAAGAAATCTTCAAGGCAACGAATGGCGGTCTCGATATCATACTGGACTGCTATCCTCAGGCCAAAGCGTGCGTCAATACAAAGAAGCACTTTGCAATACGCAATGAGCGAACGCCATCCGCATCACTGCGCGAATATGACTCCAAGAAATATGGGCGGATATGGCAGGTGACAGACTTTGGAGGTGATGGGCGCGGAGAAAACGCTATATCCGTCTACATGAACGCAAGAGGCATGCAACAGACGCAATATGGCGAAGCTCTCTTGCAGTTGGCTTCAAAGTATGGCGTCAAGGACGAACTGGACAGAGCCGTCAATAAGCCGACTATACGCAAACGGCCAGCCAACGCCGATGAAAAGGAAGGAGACAGGCACTTCAAGTTAAAAGAGAAGATGACCAACTACGAACTTTCGATCTTAGGACCGAAAGTAAAGCAGTCTGATGTAGATGCGCTGCACTGGTTTGCCGTCGATGTCATCACCTACTGCAAGGATCGCGAGGTGATCGAGAAGTATTCCAACGAGCATTATCCCATCTTTGCCCGTGCCTGCCTCATTGCAAAAGGTAAGAATGGACAGCCAGACGATGTCTTCTACAAAATCTATGAGCCGCTGAACTGTGACAAAGGCTTCCGATTCACATATATGCCATCCGGAAAGAAGCCCCTACGTTATGTCAACGGCCTGGCTGAGTTAAAAGAAGCCTATCAGAAGTATAACAAGGAAGAGGAAGCGGACTGGATGGCGTCTCATGGTGAAGATCAGCCTTACAAAGAAAAGAAGCTTCCTGAAGCCATCATCTGCAGTGGCGAACGAGATTCTCTCTGCTGCCATTCGATGGGCTACCATCCTCTTTGGTTCAACAGTGAGACATACCATGTATCTCCGGAAGAATACCGTGAGATAATGAAGTATGTGGAAAGGCTCTACAACATCCCCGACATAGACGAGACCGGTGTACGCAAGGGGCGTGAACTTGCCCTTGCTTATATCGACATTCATACAATATGGCTGCCCAAATGGCTGGAGCAGTATCATGACAACCGTGGACACAGCCGCAAGGATCTGAGAGACTGGATGGAGCTGCGCTCTGAGAAAAAGAACTTCAAGGACTTGATGGAAAACGCTCTTCCTGCCAAGTTCTGGACTGAGAAACTTACCAAAGATGGCAACCGAAAGGTTGAGATAGACAGCGCATGCCTCTTCAACTTTCTCACGCTTAACGGCTTCTATACTCTTCATGATGAGAACTCGGACAGCACTGAGTTCATACGTATTGAAGGGAACGTAGTCAAGCATGTGAAGGCCAACGACATCAAGCAGTTTATCATCAACTGGGTCAAGGAACATCACAAGGGACGCGACATTCTTAACCTGGTTATCAATTCGCCGAGAGTGGCACCTACCGCGCTCGACAACCTCGACGAGGTGGAACTGGACTTTGCCGACTATACGCCCGCAAGTCAATACTACTTCTTCGACAATGCCACTGTAGAGGTCAAGAAACGTACCCTTACCAACGACGGAATCAATGTCTACAGCAAAGGAGATGAGAGTCTTCACAACTTCGTCTGGGAGAATAACGTCATAGCTCACCGGTTCAAGAAACAAGATCCGATGTTTAAGATAAAGACCATCACCGAGGATGATGGTCGCCAGCATCTCGACATAGAGGTAAAGAACGTGAACAGCCATTTCTTCGGTTACCTCATCAACACGAGCCGACTCTTTTGGCGTAAGGAAACGGAATACAATTTCGAGGGGCATCCGGACGAAGAGCGTATCGCATATCTCGAAGAACATCCTTTTGACATAGCAGGGACGGGATTGTCCGAGGAAGAAATCAGGGAGCAGAAGCAGAACCTTATCAATAAGATCTTCTGCTTCGGCTATATGATGCACAAATACAAGATCGTCACCCGAGCCTGGGCACCGATGGCCATGGACAACAAAATCGGCGAGGACGGACAGTGCAACGGTCGTAGTGGGAAATCATTTTCCTTCACTGTTCTATCCTATGTCAAGCTCAGCGGCAGAAATCCCAAGCTGATGGATAATCCTCATGTGTTTGAGCAGGTCAACCAGTTTACAGATTTCGTTCTCGTGGACGATTGCGACCGTTATCTTAATCTCGGCCAGTTCTATGACAATATTACGTCCGACATGACAGTAAACCCAAAGAACAACCACGTATTCACTATACCATTCAATGATTCGCCCAAGTTCGCATTCACGACAAACTATGTACCGCAGAACTTCGATCCGTCGTCTGAGGCCCGGACTCTCTACATGGTGTTCTCAGACTGGTATCACCAAAAGACTGAGGACAACGACTATATTGAGACACGCAGCATCCGGGACGACTTCAATAAGACGCTCTATGCCACAGACTACACGGAAGAGGAGTGGAACAACGACTTCAACTTCTGGATGCAGTGCTGCAGCACTTACATTGAGTTGGCTGATGCTGGTATGAAGCCACAACCACCGATGGGCAACATCAAACGTCGCCGGTGGAAAGCTGAGATGGGCGGTAACTTTGAGGAGTGGGCTAATTCTTATTTCTCTCCGGAGAATGAGCATCTTGACAAAGAACTGGTGCGTGAAGACGTGTTCAGAGACTACCAAGTGTTCTCCAACATGGCTCGCATTACTATGCAGAGCTTCACGAAGAAGATCAAGGCGTTCTGTGACTTCTGTCCATGGGTGGACGCCTACAATCCGACAGAGCTGTGTACGGACGCAGGACGGCTCCAACGTAAGGTACTTTACCCGGATGGCACACTGAAGACTAAAGACATGATCTATATCCGCAGTGTGGCAGGCGCGAAGGAAAATCAAAACGGCAAGGACCAGGAGAACGACATATTCTAATCATATTTCATTTCTTTCTTTGCATTTAGTTGCGTTCAGGGCGGCTTCGATAGGAGACTATCGATACCGCCTTTTCTGTTATGGGGTAAAATTGCTTGACTTTTCGGATTTTTCAATGGAGTTCGGTGTCTTGGTTTCCCCTCTCCCTTTCCTTTTTCGTTCCAAAACTTTGTGACTTTGTATCCGAGATTTACGAAATGTCTCTAAAGTCAATAAAAAGAGGAAGTTAGCAGGTCACAAAGTTGGTCACAAACTTGTCACAAACAAGTCACAAACCTATTTAAGTTTGTGACCAACTATCATACGCTATATGGCTCGCCACAAACTTGCGAGGCTCAAAATAGTTTGTGTCCAAAGTTTGTTACCAAAATCCATGCTAATAATCAGCAACTTACACCGCTCGTCACAACTTTCACATGGTCACAAACTTTTCTGACGAAAACGGAGTTCATACGGAGTTGTACGAAACTCACGCAAGTTGTTTTAAGTTGAAAAGTTAGAGATATATTTACATTTTGAGAGAAAACACATCCAAGCCTATAATCTCACCTTTTTCGGCAAAAATAGGATATTCCTTTCCAAATCAGCGTGTTACGCTAATATTCTAATAAAAATCCATTCGATTTTCCCACATAAATACAGCCAAAAGCCCGAATATATGCGGAATTTACCCTATATTTGCAACTAAAAACCAAAGAGACATGAGCAATTTTCAAATCTACATCAAGTTGCCTGAGTATGAACGCCAGTGGTGCAGGCATCATTTCGGAGAGCCGTGCGCCTTCCCGAATCTATCCAATATCAACAGTGTCATCAAGTACTTCTTGAAGAAAAGGCCTGCGAATGCCGAGGTGGAGACAATGCAGGACGGGGAGCTTGCTATCAGTATCCCAGACTCCCAGTCGAAAGACCCTGCCTATTTCAACTTTCTGACCAAGCCGGGGAAGCAGGCCATCGCCGAAGCCGTCAACGACATATTTACCAAACAGATGTTCGAGGACCTTTCTGCTATCAAGTTTCGGGCGATACCGCTCACGCTGATCATCAGAGACTGGATGACGGCCAACGGCATCAGCTATGAACAGGAGCATAACATCATACAGAAATATACCCGCATCAAAGAGGCTTACCGCAAATGCGGTGTGAACATATCACGCGGATATAAACACGAGAATATTGGGATGAACAGAAAGAAACGTATAAAGAAACGTTAAAACAAGCGCATTTTCTTACCCACAAGACAGGCCTTTTTTAGATAGGCAGAGATAGTGCGTGATACCCCGAGATAGTGCGTGATACCCCGAGATAGGTAGATATTGTGATAAACAAACAAATATTATGTCTATGATTCAAAATTTGATTAAGATTGAGGTGTGCGACAGTAGCGCCCTCCTTGACGCATTGGTTCTGGATGAGAAAGGTTGCTTCCTCACACGGGATGTTAATTTTGCAGAAGTTAACGCTTTCGGAAACATCCAGGTATCTGATGACAGCAGCTACGAGAACAACGAGCTCGTTTGGACGACCACCATTACTTATAAGGTGAAGTCGAAGGATCCTCAGATGTGGCGACGCAGGGCATTCCGGATGACGGCTATCGACGGCAAGAAGTATCTCGTTGGTACCGGCGTGCGTCCGTTTCCCGTCATCAAGGAGAGCAATCCCTATCCCGATAAGGCGACAGGCCCCACGCTCATGACAGTCACCATAACGTGGAAATCGCTACACGGGATGCTCAGAATCCTATAATATATGGTATTTTCTGTAATTACGCCTCGGCTGTAATTTTGTGGAAAACAACAAATAGAAGCAATCTGTATATGAAATACGATTACTATATAACCGGTGTCATCGGTGAGGAGTATGACTGGTGGACCGGTGAAAGAGGCACTACAGCCGACATGGTGAAGGATTTCCTCAACAGCCACAAGGACAAGGAAGTCAACATCCTCGTCAGTTCCCCGGGCGGTCTTCTGGATCAGGGAATGACCATCGGTGAGCTGATCGCGGCTCATGGCCAGTGCAACATGTACATCGTGGGTATGACTGCCAGTGCTGCCACTCTCCTCTGCATGAAGGCCAAGACCGTCAACATCGCTACAGGCTCTTTGATGCTCATCCACAACAGCAGCCTTGACATCGGCTTCTATGGCTCAGCCAACAAGCAGGCCATCGATAAGCTCGTGAGCAAGTTCCAGTCAAAACGTGACGAACTCGACACCTATGACAAGGCCATCGCTTCGCTCTACTCCTATCGGAACCATAAATCCATCGAGGAGAACATGAAGAAGATGGATGAGGAGAAATGGATGCTTGCCGATGAAGCGAAGGCATTTGGCATCGTGGATTCTGTTTTTGACGATGAGCAGTCAAAAGCTGCTGCCAAGAACGTCAGAAACCGCGCTGCTGCAAAGGCTGGTTTCACCGAGCACTTCGCACTTCCCAACATCCCTGTCTCCAAAGACAGCAATGAGGGATTTTGGAAACGATTCCGCCGCGACCTAGGCGGCATCGTGGGACTCGTGAACAACATCGCTCCAATCGAAGATAATAACAATCAGACAAAAACTCAGACAATGAAGAAAATCGTAAAGAATTGCATGTGTGCCATCTTGGGCATCACGGATCTCGAGGCTACTGACGACGGTAAGGTGACGCTTACCGATGAGCAGCTGCAGAAGGTTGAGGACGGGCTGAAGACGAAAGACTCCACCATCGCCAGCCTTACCAAGGAACGCGACGATGCCAAGAACGCACTCACCACAGCCGAGAACGCAAAGGCGCAGGCTGAGAAAGACAAGAAGACAGCCGAGGATAAGCTGGCTGATCTTCAGAAGGAGTTCGACGCTTACAAGAATGAGCAAGGCGACTCATCGAAGCCCCATGCTAAGGTAGAGGAAGGTGACACGCCGAAGAATGCCAAGGAGCTTCTCGATGATGTCAAGGACCTTCTCTAATGACTAACATCATAGACTATTTATCGTAAATGGCTAAAATATCTACAATGACACCTGACGAGATGGTGTCTAGAATCACACCTGAGCTTCTGGAAGAGAGCTGTCAGCAATTTCAGTCTGAACTCATCCAGATGCCCATCGTAACGATGCAGCAGTCCGGCACTGCGCAGTACATCACCATCGTTCCCGGTGTCCGCAACCAGCTGACATGGGGTGAGCTCGACGGTGATGCTCAGCTTGCGCCATGGAGCGACAGCAACGAGGACGACGACAACTCCAAGATCGTCGGACGTACGCTCGCCGTCTATCCCGGCAACTGTGCCAAGAACTTCAACCCGATGCCCTACTTCCACAGCATCTATGGACAGAGCATCGCCCTCGGTCAGGCCATGACCGCCAACACCATCGCCCGCAAGGTAGCCACCATGCTGTCAGCCAAGATTGGACAGCACCTCGACCGCGATGTCATCTGGTTTGGCAAACGCAACCCCAAGGGCAAGACGACAAAGGATCTCTTCGACGGCTTTGATACCATCATCCTCGCGGGTATCACGTCCGGCGACATCTCCGTAGAAAAGGGTAACCTCCTTGAGGCGGCTGCCATCAACGAGACTAATGCCGTTGACACACTGAAGAAGATCTGGCGTGCTACAGACCCGTCCATCAAGGCCAACGGTGCTTTCATGTATCTGCCGCCTGAGATCTATGACTTCTACGTCGACGACTATCAGACCCGTCATGGCAACGTGCCTTACAACACATCCTTTGACAAGGACACGTTGGAGGGCTCACGCGGCAAGTGTCAGTTTGCCGTCCTCGACAACATGGCCGGTTCCAACCTGATCAAGGTCACCAAGAAAGAGAACTTCCTTCTCGGCACGGACATCAACGCTCAGGAGAATCAGGTCAATATCGCCAAGTATAAGTCATGGAGACTGACCTTCGAGTATGCCGGTGTCTACGGCGCTCAGGTACGTACCTTCTCCAAGCAGGCATTCTTTACCGCCCGTGTGGCCAAGGCTGCTGCTGGTACCGGCGTATAAACGATCACGGTGGCTGACACGCTCGGCCACCGTTCAATAATAACACTATAGACAATTTCCAAAAAATGAGTGATTGTACAGTAAATAAGGTATATGGTTCCATCGAGGCATGTCCCGGCCGTAGCGTCCTTGCCGGCATCCGCCGTCGTCTGTTCTTCATCCCGAAGTCAGACATCGTGAAATGGCCAACCCTGCCTAAGCTCAACGCCACTGGTAATGACGCTGCCAAGGACATGGGAGCGCTCGCCACCTATGTCGGCTCGTTCACGCTCAAGGCCGACGCGACATGGAAGTTCATCGATCTGAAGGACAACGCCTCCAACGTCACACATGACACTGCAGGCGAGCTCGGCTCCCAGATCATCGAGAACAAGGCCACGGCCATCGTCGCGGGCACTTCTAAGGAGTTGGCCGGTTTCGGTCGTCAGTCCAAGAACGATGACCTGGTATATGTCTACCAAGAGCGCGACGGTGCTTATCGTGTGCTCGGAAACGACATGTACTCCACTGATACCAAGAACAGCTCCGACACGGCCGCCGAGGCAACAGGCGCAAAGACCACGACGTTTACCATCGCTGTCTACGACGACTGCCCGGCACCATACTACGAGGGTGACCTGGTCATCAGCAAGACAACAAAGATTGACTGTCTGACTGGTGAAGAGAAAGCCATCACAGCAGCATAGTGAGGGTAGATTATTAATTCTTTCATGTTTGAAGATGGGTGGCTGCGGCAGTGATGCCACGGCCACTTTTTTTTTATTAACTGATAAAACAAGAGCAATGGACAACAACTTGACAATGAGAATTGGTGCCTTCCTGAAAGTGGAGCATCCAACGGACAAACAGATCATCGACGCGGCTGAGATGCTGCTGCAGCTGGATCCGGGACGTGAGCGAGGTGTCTATAACTCTGCCTGTCAGCGCCCGCAGTCTTTGCTTCCATGGGTGCGTGCCGACTTGCAGAAGTTCTACAAGATCCGCGTCGCAGGCATCACCAATGCCGAGGTCGGAAAGTATATTGAGGAAACGGAGAAGGTCGTCGTCGAAGACTTGCAGCAGAAGCCGGAAGGCATCGAGGTTGCCACGACCGACAATCCTGCTGTCACGTCTGAGCGCGGTAAGCGTGCTGACCATGATACGCTGCCCGACAACATCAAGGCGCTCTGGGATGACAACGCCAAACGCTGGCAGAAGATGCGCGAGCTTCACAACCAGCTGGCGCTGATGGTGTTAAAGTCCGACTATCAGCAATGCGACGGTTATGAGCTCTGCTATGCCCTCAGGCAGGCCGACAACGCACTGCGCAGTGCCTACAAGCAGTATGACGAATATAAAGAGCCTGATCATCCAGAGACTCCGGAGGAGAAGGCACAGCGCATCATCCGTGAGACAGGAGCCGCACGGACCTGTATCAGCCGTACGCTGACAAAAGAGGAGCTCGCTGACAAGGATGTCGACAAATTACAGGCTGCCGTCAATACACTCGTCGAGAACAAGGCCAACATCAAGCCGGAGACCATCGGGAAGCTGAAAGCTGCTGGCGTGACAATTCCGGAGGACTATGAGCAAGGGCAGACCGATTGACGAAATGCTCAAACCGTTGTCCGGGAATCCCATACAGGCTTATCTCGGCAACGGCCTCCATACGCTCGGACTGCTCCACTGGATATTGTCGCAGACCGGAAAGGCTGACGTGTGGGTGTCCTCCTATTCTACCTCGGAAGCATTCCTCAATGGCTTTATGCTCATGAAGATGAAGGGGACGATAGAACGCTCCATGGTACTCCTCGATCAAAGAGCTGTCAAGAAGACCTTGAAACTGGTGGGTGAGATGAAGATGGCCTTCGACCATGTCTTCTTCGGACAAAACCATTCCAAGATAGTGCTTGTCAAAAACGAGCGGTGGCAGGTGGCTGTGGTCACCTCACAGAACCAGACCTACGGTGACAGGGCGGAGAGTTCGATTATCACTACTGACTCAGGCGTCTTCGATGTTATCATACGGCAGTTTATCGAGCTCGCCGGAAGAAATTCTGTAGAATTCATTATCAACGACAACGATGAAACCGAAGGATTTGAAAGGTTGCTTTACGGGAACAATCACATCGGGGGCGCAGCTCCTCGACACGGAGGAGACGGAGACAAAAGTGGAACATCTTGCGATGCTCCTCCTGACACCGGAACAGATTGGGAGCCTTTTGGAGTTTGATGAGCAAACCGTGGCGGAGTTCCACAACCCTTATTCACGATGGGGCAAAATCTACCGCAAATGTCTCGCCCGCAAGGCCAAGGATCTGCATGAGCAGACCATGAGACTGGCCATGGTCAGCTCGCCGACTGCCGTAGACGCTGCCAACGAGTGGCTGAGACAGGCTAAGAACAGTATTGAATGAGAAACAACATCGATATCTATGCCGACAACATGATGTTGCCGGTTGAGCAACTCAAGGCTAAGAAGCTGCAGCAATCGGTCATCGACCGTATTCTGCGGCTTCGGGATATCCATGCCTACATGCTGCGCAATCCCTTGAAGAAGGATCGCGAGTATGTGGATTATATCGTGTACAATGCCGCGAGCCTTGGCAATGGCGGGGAGATAACCAGGCGCACGGCCTATGCCGACCTCGAAATCCTCCATTCCATCGTAGGATCGCTCGAAAAGTGTTCCAAGGAATGGCACCGATGGCGGCTCAACAACATGATCATGGAGGGATACCGCATGGCCGTCAACAAGCAGGACCCGGAAGCCATCGCAAAGCTGGCCAACGTATATGGCAAATATAATCAGCTTGACAAGAATGATGAGAAGGACGCAAGATACGAGGAGATTCCGCAGATCAAGTTCACGTTCGACGCTACCGTCCTCGGCCTGAAGTCTATTCCCAACGTGGCCAATGTCATCAATCAGCTGATCAAGAAATACAGCGGTTCTAATTACGAGGATATCGACGCCGACGTGGATGTCATCGATGCCACGGTTGTAGAGGAACCCAAGAAGCTGGAGGCGAAAAATGAGCAGTGAGCTGCAACAGTATCTCAACAGAGGGCAGGCGTATGTCCTCGCCATGAACACCAAGGACATCACCTGCGTGGCAGGACGTGGCTTTGGCAAGGGTCTGATTTGTGCCTCGCTGTTGCGCCGCAACTTCGAGCAGATGCCCGGCAGCAACACGGGATTGGTGGGACCAAACGCCAAGCGCCTCTTTACCAACATCATCCCGTCATGGGATGAGCACCTCAGACGATGGGGATTCAAGCCCGACGTACATTATACCTGGGGCAAGAAACCGGCAAAGGCGTGGGGATGGAAAGACCCGATCATCACACCCATGAACTGGGAAAATACGCTGAGCTTCTGGAATGGTTCCATAGCCACCATCATCAGCCAGGACCGGAAGGGCACGTCAAACTCTAAGTCGTTTGACTTCCTGCTCATCGACGAGGCGAAGCTTGTCAACTTCGAACAGTTCAAGGATGAGACGCTGCCGGCCAACCGTGGTAACAACAATGTCTTCGGACATCTCTTCTTCCACCATGGCATCGCTAAGTTCTCCGATATGCCGACGACAAAGAAAGGCTCATGGTTCCTCAACGACCGCGAGAAATGCGACCCGACCAACGTGAAGCTGCTCGAAGGACTCATCGCATCATATACAGAAATGCGTAAGAAAGTAAACGGAATAATTGCAGAGGGGCGCAAACCCGACGCTCAGACTACGTTCCATCTCCGGCAGATATCCAAGGTCATCAACCAACTGCGAGCCGACACGCTGCTCTACAAGGAGTTCTCATCTATCGAGAACCTGGAGATCCTCGGTGAGGACTTCATACGTCAGTGTAAGCGCGACATGCCGCCTGCCACCTTCCGCACTACCATCCTCTGCAAGCGCGTCGAGCACTCTGAGGACAGCTTCTACAACGCAAAGACAGATGCCAACCTATACCAGGCAGCCAACAACTCTTATATTGACTCCATCGGCTTCAACATGGAGAAGCTCCGACATGCAGACTGCCGGTTCGACGGAGATCTGGACTGGACGGCTCCGCTATGGGTGGCATTCGATGCGAATGCTAACATCAACTGGATTGTGGTGGGACAGCCCGGCAAGGACATGAAGCTGCGCGTGGTCAAGTCGTTCTTCGTCAAGTACGAACGCCGATTGCCTGAGCTGGTCGACGACTTCTGTGCGTATTACGAGTATTTCCGGACAAAGGAGGTCGTGTTCTGTTACGACGCCACCTTTGTGGGCAATGACTATGGCCGTAGCTCCGAGGGATTTGCCGACACCATCAAGTACTGCTTCATCAAGAAGGGGTGGGTCGTGCAGGAGGTATACATCGGTTCTCCGTGGCGCCATCCCGTCAAGCAGAGCCTTATCAACCGCATGTTCCGGGGGGCTGATACCAAATACCAGATTCTCTTCAACGAGGAGAACAACCCTGATCTGCTCAACAGCATCGACGGGGCCATGTCGGTCAACGGGTCCAACAACAAGGACAAGTCTGAGGAGAAAGGCCCGGAGACGGAGGAGTCGCCGCTTGAGAGCCGTACTGATGGTTCCGATGCCTTCGACACCTTGTGCATTGCCGTAGAGGCCGGGCCTATGCCGTCGTTTGCCGGTGGAGGGGATGCTGGCGTGGTATAAAGTTGATAAATATAAAAGGATATGAAAAAACAACGAGCAAAGGGTGGAAGTCAAAATCCTATAGTCTTCCACGACTATGAAAGTTATATCGCAAAGTTCCAGAACAAAGAGAAAACAACCGATGACACCTATACCCCCCCCGATGTCTATGATGCCGTACTTGCTTATGTGAAGAGCATCTATCCGATGGAGGGCAAGGAGATACTCAGGCCGTTCTTTCCGGGCGGCGATTATGAGCACGCTGAATATCCAGATAATGGCGTGGTGGTAGACAACCCGCCGTTCTCTATGTTCACGAAGATATGCTGGTTCTACAGTGAGCGCAAGATTCCCTTTTTCCTCTTTGGCCCTGGACTTACTATCTTCTCGTGTCTGAAATATTGTTCGGTAGTTGTCGTCGCACCACAGATAGAATTCAGCAACGGGGCAAAGGTAAAATGCAACTTTGCCACAAACCTTATAGGCGACGTGCTGGTCACCATTGCGCCCGAACTGTCCAGAGCCATTGCCGTATGTCCCTCGCAGACGCAGAAAGTAAATCTGCAAAAATACAGATACCCCGAAGAGCTATTATCCGTGTCCGACCTACAAACGATGGCAAAGGGCGACGAGGCGTTCTCGATACGGAGAGGAGAGGCAAAGCTGATACGTGACCTTGATTTGCATCCTAAGAAAGGTGGTTTGTTTGGTGACCACCTGCTTATATCGAAGGCGGCAGCGGTGAAGGCGGCAGCGGTGAACGCAATTCCTATATTACTAATACTAAGCGAGAGGGAGCAGACAATTGTCGACGGTCTGAAATGTTAAATCTTTCCTTGCAGTATAAATTATTGTACTAATTATTTGGCTAGTACAATAATTTGTATTATCTTTGCATTGTCAAACATAAAGAGTTAACAACATGCAGAAAGAAATCACAAACGAAGAAAACGACCTCATCGAGGCCAGCAGAAACTACAAGAGAGCTTACCCTAACGGGCAGAAGGAACTTCTCCACTATGCGGTAATGCTATTTGAAGAAATGATTTACGGATAAAGAAAAGCCCTGCTCCAAGAGGGCAGGGCTTTCTTAAAAACAAAAAAGGAAAGAATATGGAGACAATGCAGACAACCAAGCAGCAGACAATGAAACAGCAGATGGACGACATTCTGCTTGCCATATCGTGGGGAAACCTCGCAAGGACATACTTCACCAAGTCGGCCTCGTGGTTCTATCATAAGATGGACGGTCGCGACGGCAACAACAAGCCCACGGAGTTCAACGCTGAGGAGCGTGCCCAGCTCAAGGGAGCGCTCACCGACCTGAGCAACCGCATACGCCGTGCGGCTGATTCCATAGATATTTAGGCTGGGGCTCGTTAACAATGCCTCGTTTGACACAAAGCCGTCTGCCGGCCTACGGACGCACAGCCCTGGAGATACACGCTCCGGGGCTTTTTTTATGGCATACAGAAAAGCCCCGGCACGGCTCAGTGTCGGGGCTTGGTGTGATTAGGCAGCTGCCCTCTCCTCTCAGCCTGCGGTGTACCGCAAATGCGATGCCGATATGTAATCACATCGTCCCCACCGCCACATTGTAATTGGTAATTGCCGTTACATATACCGCTGCGATTGGCCTTTGTAATTACGGTTAAGGCGTAGGGCGGCGCGGGGGCAGTTCCGACGGAGTCGCTTTTTGAAAAAGCGACGGAAAACAAAAGTGGCTGAAAATGCGATATATAGACTTTTGAGGGTGTTCACGGGATTTGGTGCAATGTAGGACTCAAAAAGGAGCATTGAACTCAAAAGGAATCGGGGGAATAGTCCGCAAAGGGGCCGGGAAAGTCCAAATGGGGGCCGGGAAAGTCCGCAAAGGGGCCGGGAAAGTCCAAAAAGGGCTCGGAAAGTCCAAAAAAGGCTCGGAAAGTCCGCAAAGGGGCCAGGAAAGTCCCAATGGGGCTAGGAAAGTCCCAAAAAGTCTCAAAGAGGTATGAAGTGATTGTGAATAGATGGTGAACGGACGATGAACACATAGTGAATGGGATGGTGAATGGATGGTGAATGACACGGGGAATGCGGCATAGCTCATCTCGAACGGATCTCGAACGGTTCTCGAAGGAATGGAGGTATATCGAGAAGCATTTGGAGCTGGGGCAATATAGGAAAGTTTTGGAGCCGATGATGGTAAAAATGGTGGTGAAAATGGTGGTGAAATGCAGAAAACGTGGAATTTGTTCTGCAAAACACCTCAATTATGCGGAATTTTTGCTATCTTTGCAGCAGATACCATAGAAAACGTAGGCCCCCTTTCATGGGATAGCCGATCATTTATAGAAGGTGTTGGGGCGGCGCGCACTGCCCAAATTCTTTGCCGTCGCCCCTTTTATTTTGCAAAATTCTGAAAATGTCATATCATAAAGTGTGAATGTGTCTATTACGTGAATCCTCAGTAGGTATAAAATACAAGAGTTTCATTCCATAATTTAGTGAAGTTCATACGTAAATTTAATTAGACAATAAGATTGCGAGAAAAAGGCCGGCTTTCGTGAGGAAGCCGGCCTTTGCCGTTGGTGAAATGTTAAATCTTCAAACTACTATCAAAATAAATAGTGTTTTATTTGTATAGTATCAAAAAAGATAGTATCTTTGCAGTGTTCAAAAGAAATACAGTAACAATGAAGGAAAAACGGAAATTCAAGATGAAGCTCTCCTTTGAGGAGAAAGAGCTGATTGAGTCAATCAGAAACTATTGCAACAGTTACCCTAACGGCTATCCGCAATTACTGGAGTATGCGCAAGACCTCTTCGACAGAATAACGGACATGCCAAAAGACGAATGACAAACAACGGCTCTCCTTCCGGGGAGAGCCTTAAAAAGAAATAATTATGGAAGTAGCAGTAAAACAAGCAGAGAAGATTACCGACATGAAAGCGCGGATGAGTGACATCTATCTCGCCGTGTCATGGAGGGAGATAGCACGCACTTA
>OGJK01000727.1_pt1 | contig 33570 bp, 22 predicted proteins | sample 1571961 | NCBI WGS metagenome assembly OGJK01 (sample SAMEA2582120, study PRJEB24529) | metagenome | biome: Human gut stool | place: China | collected 2011 | reverse complement strand
GTTGACAAGAAATTCTCTAAAGAATTATGCGAGAAACAGGCGGATTCATGTCATCGCGAAAGCCAGAAAATTGTAATACGTTGATTTTCTGACACTTATAAAATATGCGTATTTTCGCGAAAATCAGAGCAAGACAGGTGTTCGTCGAAAAAAATCGATTCTCAGAGGCGGAAATTTGTCACTTTACAAGACAAAAGAGGCAAACAATCTTGTTAGGATATTCCTATCTAACACATGTGATATCCCTGAAAGGGACATCACACATCGTAAGCAACGTATCCCCCGAGAACTTTGTACATCATTAGCAACATATCTCTACTGAGACTTATACGTCTGCTTTCAGCCCTGCCCCTTTTTTGCACATAGATTTGCATTTTATTGCCACAAATAGCGAATATTCCAAATATTTTATGTAAGTTTGCCATAAATAAATTCAAGTCACCATGAAACAACACCTTTTCAATGACAAAGCTACTGCTTACCGACAGTTAGTCCGGGCACTGCTGCTGCTCTGCCTCTGTCCGCTGACAGCCTCTGCCCAACAACAAGACAAGTTGCTCACACTCCTTCGTGACCGGCTGAAATACAACTTCACGCAACTGCAAAAGCAGACCGTGAAGCCCTATTTCATGAGCTATCGAGTGGAGGACAACGACACGCGCACGATCACCAGTTCCTTTGGCGTGCTGAACGGCAACGACGACAGCCACGTGCGCTCGTTTATCCCGCAGGTGCGCGTCGGTTCCATGGCACTTGACAACTACAAAAACGACAACAGCGGCGGACGCCAGCAAGGAGCGACACTGCCCCTTGACGACAATGCCACCGACGGCATCACCACCAACTTCTGGCAAGCCACGATGGCCGCTTACGACGGTGCTGTAGAGGCCTATGAGGACGCAAAGAGCAAGGCCGCCACGTCAGCCGCCGACGAGGACAAGGCGCCCTGCTTTTCCAAAGCACCGGCCGAACGCTACTACGAAGGGGCGCTCAACCCATCCGCAACAAAGATCGACGACCAGCAATGGGCAAAGAAGCTCAATGCCGTCAGCGCCGTGTTCAAGGCTGATCCTACCTTGCAGAACGGAACGGCAGCACTGATCTATGAGGTCAACCGCTCCTATCTCGTCAACACCGACGGCACTGAGGTGGTGCAGAACCGGCGCACGGCACGCGTCGTCATCATCGCCCAGGCCATGGCCGACGACGGCATGATGCTGCCGATGTTGCAGGATTTCTTTGCTTTCAACCCCGACTCGCTTCCCTCCGAGGACCGTCTCGTCGCTGCAGCACAAGACCTGCTCACACGTGTGCAGGCGCTGAAAGCCGCTCCCGTAGCCAATCCCTATACCGGTCCGGCCATCCTCTCCGGTCCGGCTGCCGGCGTCTTTTTCCATGAGATCTTCGGTCATCGCCTGGAAGGGCACCGCCTCAAGAAAGGTGGCGAGACCTTCAAAGATATGGTCGGCAAGCAAGTGCTGCCCTCCACCTTCAACGTCTATTGCGATCCTACACTGCGCCACTATGTCGGCGTGGACATGAACGGCAGCTACCGCTACGACGACGAGGGCGTGAAGGCGCGCCGCGTCGACAATGTCGTGAATGGTGTGCTGCGCAACTTCCTCATGAGCCGCAAGCCCATCGACGGCTTCCCCGAGAGCAATGGCCACGGCCGCGCTGACCTGAGAAACGATCCTGTCAGCCGGCAGTCCAACCTCATCGTGGAGACCACCAAGTCCTATACCGATGCCCAACTGCGCGACATGCTCATCCGTGAGGCCAAACGGCAGGGCAAGCCCTACGGCTATTTCTTCCGTACGGTGACGAGTGGCTACACGATGACGGGCGAAGGCGGAAGCATCAACTCGTTCAACGTTACGCCCGTGGAGGTCTACCGTGTCTTTGTCAACGGCAAGCCCGACGAGCTCGTGCGTGGCGTGAGCCTCATCGGCACCCCGCTGTCGATGTTCTCACATATCCAGGCAGCAGGCGACCGCCCCGCCGTGTTCACCGGCAGCTGTGGTGCTGAGTCGGGCTGGGTGCCCGTGACAGCCTGCGCGCCCACCGTCTTTGTCAGCCAGATAGAGACCCAGCGTGCACAGAAGACAGACTTCGTGCCGCCGATCCTCCAGGCTCCTATATATAATAAGGAGTACAAACCGCTCGCCGACGCTGTCGGCAAGGATGTCGACAACGTGATCTTCGCCGCTATGAGCGACGAGATGAAGCGATCGATGGACAGCCTGCAACTCGAGGGCTCACCCAAGCCGTTTTATCTCGACATGACGGCTACTCGCTCACGCGGTTTCGACATCACCGGCGAACTGGGTGGCATCTCCATGAGCGACCAAAAGCCATGGCACACCTATCTGTCCACCCATCTGCTCCTTGGCAACTACAAGAGTACCAATGAGCTGCCGGGGCAAGAAAACTATTTGGGACTCAACAATGGCGAACAAGTAGACTATGACGACATCCGCCGCTCCTTCTGGCAACTCAACGACGCCGCCTATAAGCAGGCAGTGGTATTGCAGGCACAGAAGACTTCTTATCTGAAACAAAACCCGCCTTCGCTCGATCTGTCAAAGCTCCCAAACCTGCAACCGATGAAGCCTGCCACACAGATCGTCGACGACAACTCCGGCTTTGACATCGACATGCCACGATTGGAGCAGACCGCCAAGCGTCTTTCCGCAGTCTTTAAGCACTATCCCAAGCTCTATTACACCTCGGTGAAGATCGGCGGCAATCAGATGGTCTCCTACCGGTTGACGTCTGAGGGCGTGAAGATCAAGCAACCCCATCACCGCGTCATCATCACCGCCGAGACATACTTCCGCGATGCCGACCAGGTGGAGCAAAGCGATGACTATACCTTCGCCTACGAGAGCACGGCCGAAATTCCGTCCGACGACATACTCGAGGCTCAGGTGCGTGCCTTTGCCGACAGCTGCATGACGCTCTGTCAGGCCTCCGCCATGCCAAAATACTACAAGGGTCCGGCCCTTTATGTCGACGGTGCCGCCATGAACGCCCTCATCGACAGCCGTCTGATCTCAGAACCTTCCTACGAAGAGGATGCCAACGACATCGGACAGAAAATCGGACAGCCCGTCATCAGCAAGATGATCTCTGTCGTCAACCGCAACGACCTGAATACCTACGAGGGACAGCCGGTCTATGGCCACATGGTGGCAGATGCCGACGGCGTCACGCCAGTCCCACAGCAGACACTCATCGACCATGGCGTGCTGAAGGCAAAGCTCAACGGTGCCGAGCCCACGTTGTTCGCTCCTACCACCACGGGCAGTGCACGCTTCTTCAATGATCCCGACAAGCCGAGCATCGCCACGGGCTTCAACACCATTCAGGTACAGGCGGCGGCAACCACGCAGGAGAAAGAAATGGTGAAGCTGCTCATCAAACAAGCGAAGAAGGAAAACTTGCCCTTCGCCTATATCGTGGAGCTGCCGTGCCGCCAGTCTGCCACACGACTCTATCAGGTCGACGTGAAAACGGGAGCCATCAAACTGATGAAGACCGACCAGGACACAACGCCGTCAGACGATGTGCTGATGAATATCCTCGCTGTCTCTAATAAAGAGGATGTCTTCAATGTCATCAACCCCTATACATACACCGTGATCTATCCTCACAGCCTCCTGCTCAACGAGATCAAACTCAACAAGGCGACAATGGAGGTACAAAAGGAGTTCGAGATTCCGTACCCGGTAGGTGAATGATGAGTGTTGAATGTTGAGTGTTGAGTGTTGAATTGTGAATGTAGAACAGAGCTAAAATGAAATCATATAATATGCAGATGAGAAAGATTTTCATTGCCATGTTGCTCGTGCTCACGATGCCGGCCATGGCGCAAAGGGCAAAGGAGGAAATCAAAGCTGACTGCAATCTCGCAGCCAGCAACTATCTGGCTTATCCCGGTCCGAAACAGAAGCTGACCAAGGCACCGGAAGGCTACACACCTTATTATATCAGTCACTACGGCCGACATGGCTCCCGCTATCTCATCAGCCCCGCCCAGTACAGCGACGCGGTGAACATTCTGGCCAAAGCCGACAGCCTTGACAAGCTCTCGCCACGCGGTCACGACGTGCTCGACAAAGTCAGGATGCTGGCTGCCGAGGCTCAGGGACGCTTGGGCGAACTGACTCCACTTGGCGCTGAGCAGCACCGAGACATCGCCCATCGCATGTACATGCGCTTCCCGCAGGTCTTCAACGGCAACGTACACGTTGACGCACGCTCCACCATCGTCATCCGCTGCATCCTCTCCATGGGGAATGAGCTCATGGAACTGGCGCGTCTCAACCCGTGCATGGTCATCACCAGCGATGCCAGCCAGCACGACATGTACTACATGAACGATGAGCATGGTAAATACAACAAGCTGCGCGACACGCCGGAGGCACGTCAGGCGCTCGCCGACTTCAACAAGAACCACGAAAACTACAGTCATCTGATGGGACTGCTCTTCAACGACACGGCCTACGCCCACACCATCGATGCCAACAAACTCGGGCAGCGTCTCTTCGACCTGGCCGCCAACATCCAGAGCACGGAACTCAGACATAAGTTCAGCCTCTGGCCGATCTTCACCGACAAGGAGGTCTATGACTCCTGGCAGCGCAAAAACGCAATGTGGTATATGTATTACGGTCCCTCGCGCCAGGCCCACAGCTATGGACTGCTCACGCAAGCCAATCTGCTGAACAATATCATCACGACGGCCGACAGTTGTCTGCTCCTCCAGCATCCCGGTGCCACGCTGCGCTTTGCCCATGAGTCGGATGTCATGCCGCTGGTGTGCCTGCTCAACCTCAACCACTACGGCGAGACCATCGACGACCTCGAACAGCTCGATGACCGCGGATGGAACAACTACGACATCTATCCCATGGCCTGCAACGTGCAGTTCATCTTCTATAAGCCCAACATGGCCACTGATCTCAGCAAAGCCGACATCCTCGTCAAGGTGCTTCTCAACGAGAACGAGGCTGCCCTACCCGTTTCCACCGACAAGGCGCCTTACTACCACTGGAAAGATGTGCGTGCCTATCTCCTTCAGCGGTTGGATCAGCTGAAATAAGGTTGACGCTTCCCATGCGGTAGTTTTCTAACTGTCCTCAACCCGCCGATCCCTCAGATCCTGACAAGTGAAGCCCACGCGTACAGTCCTCTCTTTTCTTAGAGTCAGTGGCGCTGTGGGATATTTGACTACATCTTCGACCGCTGATAGTCCCTTGGCGACATGCCATACATATTCTTGAACATTGTGGAGAAACTGGCCGAGTTGGAGAATCCGCAGGCATACATCACCTCGGTGATGCTTTGTTTCGGATCCTCGAGCAGGCGGGCAGCCTGCTTCAGTCGCAGGTTCTTGATGAAGTTGTGCGGTGTCTGGTTGGTGAGCTCCTTCATCTTTCGGTAGAGGTGCACACGGCTGATGCCCACCCGGTCGGCTATGTCGTCGACACCAAGGTCGGAGTTGCTGAGGTTGCCATTGATGACATCCATGACCCGCTGCAGGAATTTGTCGTCGGGCGTCTGCACGTCGACCTTGTTGACCTTGTCGGCCTGGTCTTCCTGTCCGGTGAACTTGTTCTTCAGCGTACGGCGCACGGCAAGGAGGTTGGCGACGGTGCGGCGCAGGATATCCATGTTGAACGGTTTCACCACATAGGCATCGGCACCCGTCTCCAAGCCCTCCATGCGGTCCTCATCACGGCTCTTGGCGGTGAGGAGGATGACGGGAAGATGATTGGTGTTGATATTTGACTTGAGCTTGGTGCAGAGCGTGATGCCGTCCATCTCAGGCATCATCACGTCGCTGATGACCAGGTTGGGCATGTCCTTGAGAATCTCCGTGAGCGCCACCTTGCCGTTGGGGTAGTAGCGGACGTTGTATTCATTGCTCAGCTCGGTCTGCAGATAGCTGGCGATCTCATCGTCGTCCTCCACGACGGCGATCGTGGGCTTGCTGTTATCGTCGCGCGAAGCCACCGGATGCACGAGCGGATCTGCCTCCATCTCCTTGAGTTCCTGAGCCAACTGCTTGTCGGCCTCACTATCGTCATGCTGCACGGGTGTCCTGCCGCCGTCGTCGGCGAGCATCTCCTCGGGCTTGAGATGGCTGTTGCCCAAGGGCAGGGTGACGACGAAGCAGGAGCCCGGCCCCTCGCTGTTGTTGTGCGCCGTGATCGTACCATAGTGAAGTTCCACGAGCGAACGGGTGAGGTCGAGGCCAATGCCCGTACCCGTGTTGCGCTCGCCCATGCTGGCAGGACTTTGATAGAAGCGCTGGAAGATCGTCTCGAGTTTGTCCTTCGGGATGCCGCAGCCCGTGTCGCGCACCGTGATGATGGCATCAGCGCCGGTATGCGTGAGACTGATATTTACCTCGCCGCCCGTCGGCGTAAACTTAAAGGCATTGGAGAGCAGGTTCATGATCACCTTGTCGAAATTGTCGCGGTCCACCCATACCGGGAGCATGTCGCTGTCGTGGTGGAAGACGAAGTGTATCTTCTTGATGTTGGCCTGCTGCTGGAAGAGCTGCACCTCGTCGTCGATGAAGCTGACCATATCAGTTTTCTGCATATGCATGACCATCTTTCCCTTGTCGATCTTGCGGAGATCCATCATCTGGTTGACGAGGTGGAGAATACGCTCGGCGTTGCGCCGCATGAGCGCGTAGGTGTTTTGTCGCTGCGGGTCGCGGTCACTCTTGATGAGCGAGAGCAGCGGCGTGATGATCAGCGTGAGCGGGGTGCGGATGTCGTGGCTGATGTTGACAAAGAAGCGCAGCTTGGCCTCACCCATCTCTTCGGCATGGATGTGCTCCTGAAGCGTAAGGTGCTCCTGTTCCTTGCGCTTACGGTAGGCGAGATAAACATAGAAAGCCCAGACTAACAAGATCAGATAGACAAACTTTGCAGGCCAGGAAGCGTACCACGCAGGACGGATCTCGACCTGGAACTCCTCCTCGGCCGACGACTGCCCGTTGTAGAGCGCCTTGACGCGGAACTGATATTTACCGGCAGGCAGATGGGCGAAGGACAGTACGTTCTGACCCTGGGTCAGCGTCTTCCAGCCCTCGTCGTTGATGCTGTAGGCATAGGTCACCTGCTCCACATTGTTATATGTGAATGTCGTCAGCTCCAGTGAGAAGCTGTTGTCGTCCTGTGCCAAGGAGAACAGGCGGGATTCGTAGCAAGGTTTCTCAGTGATCGTAAACCATCCCGACTTCATCCCCGGCACCACAGGCTCATTGCCCACAAGGAAGCGCGAGATTTGCACCAAGCCTCTCCACGACGTACGGCCGATGCGCGAAGGATCGAAGACATTGATGCCGCCCGGTCCGCCGACGAGCAGACGGCGACCGTCGGCAGACAGCGAGACCGCGCCGTCACTGAATTCATTGCTCTGCAGGCCATTGCCGACAAAGAAGCTTTGGGTCCTGCCCGTGCGCATGTCCATACAGCAGAGACCATGGAGCGTGCCGAACCACAACCGCTGCTGCCGGTCCTCCTGCATGAAAGCCACGTTGTTGTCAGGCAGTCCCTGCCGTACCGTATAGACGAGTGGCTTGCTCCAATGGGTCTTGTCGTGACAGTAGAGCATGTCGTTGCTTCCCACCCACACGCGGTCGCGACTGTCGACATAGAGGCTGTGGGCAAACGAACCCTGGTCAACACAGTTCACGCCGAAGGTAGTCACCCAACTGTCGTGCTTAAGATCGAGACACGACATGCCCACGGAGTTGGCCACAAAGAGTCGGCTACCGTCGCGCGAGAAAGCCAGTTTGAAGAGGAAGTTGTTGGGCAGGCTGTTTACTTTCAGGTTGTTGTCAGCTCCCTTTGCCATAGTATAAGTGCGGCGGGTACCGTCGGGACGGATCACGACGAGGCCATTTCCGAGCGTCGCCAGCCAGACGTTGCCACGAGCATCACATTTGATGTCGAAGACGCTCACGCCCTGTCCGAGATTGACGGGATGATAGCTGCCACCCTCGAGATAGCCGCATCCTTCGAGGTAGCTGCCGATCCAGAGCCGATGATGACTGTCGAAGCAGAGCGCCTCAATGGTATTGGGGAAAGTATAGTGCCGGAGTTGCTTGCCCATGGCGTCGAGGAGGTAGAGGCCGTCGCGGTCTGTTCCCACCCACATCGTGCCGCCGTCGCCGAAGAGTACACGCGTGACGCAATTGCCGCCGATGGGATTGGTGTTGCCCGCGCGGTAGCCGATATAGCCAAAGTCAAAGGCGAGCGCGGGCTGCATGTAGAGTCCTTTTTGGAGCATCGTCATCCACACGTTGCCCTGCCGATCCTGGATGATGGAGTTGACCTTACCCGTGGTGAGGTCAATGCGATTGGAATAGAATGGATTGTTGACCACGAGACCTGTGGCAGGCTGATAGGAGTACAAACCATAACCGTCGCTGCCGACATAGACTTTGCCAGAAGGAGCGACAAAGACACACGACACAGAGAGTTTGCCCAAGGCGCTGACCTGCGTAAACGGCATCACGCCGCCACGCGAGAAGTAGACGCCGTCGCCCGTTGTGCCGGCATAGATGTTGCCCTGAGCGTCGCAGGCGACAGAAGAGACCGACTGTTTTCCACCCATCGGAAGCCGTTGCGTCAGTCGCCCCTGACGGTCCTGACACAGCAGACGTCCGTCCTCAGTGTTGATCCACACCCGCCCCAGCCGGTCCTCAGCCATCCGACGGATGTATTTTAATTTGCTGACAGCACCTTTCACCGGCCGACAGACATAATCCTCAGCTTTTCCGGAAGTCTGGAGAATACCGTAGCCCGACGTGCCGATGAGCACCTGTCCGTTGCGCCGCACGACGATGTCGTTGACATAGGTCTTGACGAGCTTGTGCTGATCGTTGTAGATTTTATATGCGTGGAACTGTTGTCCGTCGAAGTTCAGAAGTCCTTTGTTGGAGCCTAACAGGATGTTGCCCTGATGGTCTTGCTCCACCTTATTAATATAGTTGCTGTCAAAACCACGTGAGCTGGAGTTGTCACGGTTGATCACAACAAAGTGATAACCGTCGAAGACACTCAAGCCATTGCGCGTGGCAACCCAGATGAAACCACGGCTGTCTTGAAACACCTGATTGGCAAAGCTGCTCGACAAGCCGTTCTCGGTGTCATAGAGCTTACCGGTCTGTGCCTCCGCGATGGCAGAAGTCAGTAATAGGATAAGGAAAAGAAGAGTCTGTCTGAGGTTCCGCATGATGATTCTTATCTGTGCCGATAACAAGATGTTATGTGATTCTGGTTTAGGGAGACACGACATCCGGGAGTACAAGATGTACGGCGAAACTGACGCGCCCCCCTTATTTTATAGTTACAAAGATAGCAAAAAATGATGAGTCTCTACTGCTTTATTATAAAAAAAGTGTCTAAAGAGATGTATTACAAAGTAAATGTTACATCGTGAAACAAATTTCGAAACTCTATGAGACTAATCATAAAGTAGGTATGGGACGAATGTCGTAATTTTGCAGCAGAAATCAAATCACCCAAATATGAAAACGACAAAAACTGCTTTAACTACTCTCATGCTGATGGCAGCGCTCGGTGCCAACGCTCAGCAACTGACCCTGCATCTCGACGAAGCCCGGAAGACGGTAAGTCCCACACTATATGGTATGATGACCGAGGAGATCAACTACTCCTATGAAGGCGGTCTCTACGCTCAGATCCTGCGCGATCCCTCTTTCCGTGAGGATGCCAATGGACAGCGGCGCAACCCATGGACGCCCTGGCATTCGGGCGGACCGAAATACTGGCTGGCAACAGACACGCTGGCCTCACAGCTCACGCTCACGCAGAAAGGCGGATACAACCGCGCCAATCCTGCCGTGCTGAAATGGAAAGCTAAAGCCGGAGCAAGCATCGCCAATGACGGATACTGGGGCGTGCCCATCCGCGCGAAAGAACTCTATAAAGGATATGTCATCGCCAAGGCAGAGAAAGGCAGCGGCTCTTCGCTCACGCTCAGCCTCGTCAGCAACGACGGCAAGACGGTCTTTGCATCCACAAAGATCGACGGACTCGGCGAGGACTGGCAGAAGAAAAGCTTTGAGCTCACTGTGCCAGAGAAAACCCAAGCCACAAAAGACGCCCGCTTCATGATTACCGCTGACAAAGAGGGCACGTATGATCTGAGCAAGACGGTACTCTTCCCTGAGACGTTCAACAACCGTCCCAACGGACTGCGTAAGGATCTCATGGAGATGATGTGCCGGATGAAGCCGAAGTTCCTGCGCTTCCCAGGCGGCAACTATGTCGAAGGCAACGACTTCCGTAACCGCTTTGACTGGAAGCGCACGATCGGCGATCCCGATGAGCGGCCGGGCCACATGAGTCCGTGGGGCTATCGCTCTACCGATGGTCTTGGCTTGCTGGAGTTCCTGGAGTGGGCAGAGGACTGTGGCGCGGAACCGATTCTCGCCGTCTTCGCCGGATATACGCTCAGCGGTGACTACCTCACTGCCGACTATGTCGACGGTTTCATCCAGGATGCGCTCGACGAGATCGAGTATGTTACGGGCGGTCCCGAGACCAAGTGGGGCGCGCAGCGTGTGCGCGACGGTCATCCCCAGCCTTTCCCTCTGCACTATGTGGAGATTGGCAATGAGGACTTCTTCGACGAGAGCGGCTCCTATGCCGGACGGTATAAAAAGTTCTACGAGACCATCAAAGCCAAGTATCCTCAACTGCAGCTCATCTCTACCGCTGACCAGAAGATGGTGGAACGCTGGGCACAGGAGACGGGCGTGACCGGACTGAAGTTCGATGTCATCGACGAGCACTACTATCGCAGTACGGGTGGCATGTATGAGGCTGCCAACCAATACGACAAATACGACCGCAAGGGCCCGAAGATCTTCTGCGGCGAGTGGGCCGCACGCGAGGGCAAGCCGACCACCAACATGAACGCGGCACTTGGCGACGCTGCATGGATGACGGGCATGGAGCGCAATGCCGACCTGTTGATCGGTCACTGCTATGCCCCGCTCTTCGTCAACGTCAACAAGGGAGGCATGCAATGGGAGAGCGATCTCATCGGCTATGACGCACTCAACGCTTACGGCTCGCCTTCCTACTACGCTCAGTGCATGTTCGCCCAGAATGTCGGCAACTGCATTGTGCCGATGACCGACAAGGACATGCCGACGATGGAATACGAGGGTAAGAAACTGCCGCAGTTGTACTACTCTGCAACGACCGACACCAATTCGGGACGTACATACCTGAAGGTTGTCAACGGCGGAAAGAGCGCGCAGACGCTCACCGTCACCGTCAGCGGCGGCAAGGTATCCGGTAAGGGTACCATCACCACGCTGAAGGCTGCCAAGCCCGAGGACACCAACTCCATCGACAATCCGAAGCATGTCGTGCCGGTGACCGCCAAGCAGAAGACGGGCAAGACCTTCAAGGTGATGCTCGCTCCGCTGTCTGTCAATGTGATCAAGATATGATTTGATTGTGATATAGATGTGATAAGCATTGCTTCATAATAATGCTATAAGTTTAGGTTTTTAAAAGTGTAAAGTTAGGTTACAAGATGTTATGTAGGTTCGCTGTACTTACTTCTTTTCAGTAAGACAGATGATTTTAATGATTCCTGAGGCTCTCCGTAGTGATTACGGGGGGCCTTGATTGTGTTTGTGAGGGCCTAGGGTCTAATTATTAATTCTTTGCAGCTCTTATCCCTTAACGCATATCACAATCCTCCTCTTTGTTGAATAAACTGACATTTTTGCGCCGTTTTCCTTGCGATTTTCTGAACCAACACCTATGTTGCTCCCAATTTCGCGAATTTTGAGGGTGTTTCTATAATTAGCTGGCACTTAGACGATTACAGCCCTAAAGCATTTTCTCCTCCAAAATAAACAGGAGGGGTACCATGAATTTTCGCTGATTTTGCTTGTCAGAAAGCCTTTCTGATGCTGTCATCTCGGTAAGATGACCTGATCAGAAAGGCACTTTGACCAGGTCAGAAAGGTACTTTGATAGCATCAGAAAGGTACTTTGACAACGTGACCTTGATTTTTTGTTGTTTTCACCCAGCCATTTTCTGCTTTCTCTCAAAAATCTTTCTCCAGAATGGTCGCCCACGATGAAGCACTTTTGTCAATCTGTTTCAAGGCAGCTGACATGCTCATGAAGAAGCAGGGCATCTACAACCGTGAAGAAGCAGGTCGCTTCCGACCTGTTGCCCGCCGGCGTCTCTATCGCCAACGGACGCAGGATGGTGAAGAAATAAAAAGGCATTCTCCGCCGGTATCCATAATGCGATATGCTACCCCAAAACTATAAATACGGTTAAGCACCTTCACTTTTTAGCCGCAGGAGTTCCTATTCTTACTTTTTTTATGTAAATTTGCATATTACAGTAGAAAACACCGTGAGCGGATCGTCTTTCGGCTGTCTTTCGTACTGGACATCAGAACGTATCATTAATAAGAATATACACTAAAGAAGATGAAAGCATTTGTTTTTCCCGGACAGGGTTCCCAGTTCGTAGGCATGGGCAAAGACCTCTACGACAACAACGCGTTAGCTAAAAAACTATTTGACCAGGCCGACGAGATACTCGGATTCAAGATCACCGACGTGATGTTCGCCGGTACTGATGAGCAGCTCAAGGAGACCAAGGTCACACAGCCTGCCGTCTTCCTCCATAGCGTCATCTCGGCACTGTGCCTCGGCGACGACTTCAAGCCCGCCATGGTGGCCGGGCACTCCCTCGGTGAGTTCTCCGCTCTCGTGGCTGCCGGTGCGCTGAGCTTCGAGGACGGTCTGCGTCTCGTCGCTGCCCGTGCCAACGCCATGCAGAAAGCCTGCGAGGCCAACCCCGGCACGATGGCTGCCATCATCGCGCTCCCCGACGGGAAGGTAGAGGAGATCTGCGCTGAGGTCAGCAAGGAAGGCCACACCGTGGTGCCCGCCAACTTCAACTGCCCGGGCCAGCTCGTCATCTCCGGCGACAAAGAGGGCATCCTCGTCGCTTGCGACAAGCTGAAGGCTGCCGGTGCCAAGCGTGCCCTGCCTCTGAAGGTCGGCGGCGCTTTCCACTCTCCCCTCATGCAGCCCGCCAAAGAAGAGCTGCAGGCTGCCATCGAGAAGACGCAGTTCGCCAAGCCGGTATGCCCCGTCTATCAGAATGTCGACGCTATGCCGCACACCGATCCCGAGGAGATCAAGCAGAACCTTATCGCTCAGCTCACCAGTTCTGTGCGCTGGACCAAGTCTGTGCAGAACATGATCGCCGACGGCGCCGACGAGTTCGTAGAGTGCGGACCGGGAAAGGCTCTGCGCGGAATGATTGGCCGCATCGACAAGAATGTCAAGGCCACCGGCCTCGAATAAGCATCTGACAGTGTGAAACACAAATGATTGGATGAAGAGAAAAATCATCATTTACCAAGTCTTTACCCGTCTCTTTGGCAACCGCAACACGGCCCGTGTTCCCAACGGCACGCTGCGCGTCAACGGGACGGGAAAGATGAGCGACTTCGACGCGGAACGGCTACGCCGCATCCACGACATGGGCTTCACCCATGTGTGGTATACGGGTGTCATCCGCCACGCCACTGCGACGGACTACAGCAAGCATGGCATACCGCGCCAGCACCCTTCTGTGGTGAAGGGCGTGGCGGGATCGCCCTACGCCATCACTGACTACTACGACATCGATCCGGATCTGGCCGACGACATCGACCAGCGCATGAACGAGTTCCAACAGCTCGTCGACCGCACACACCAGGCCGGCATGAAGGTCATCATCGACTTCGTACCCAACCATGTGGCACGCGAGTACCACTCGATCATGAAGCCAGAAGGCGTGCGCGACCTCGGTGAGGACGACGACACAGGCAAGCACTTCTCGCCCATCAACAACTTCTATTACTGTCCCGGACTGCCTTTCGTCTCACCGGTGCAGCCTAAGGAAGGTGAAGAACCTTATGTAGAGAACCCCGCCAAGTGTACCGGCAACGACCGCTTTGACAACTGTCCGGGGCGCAACGACTGGTACGAGACCGTGAAACTCAACTATGGCATCGACTACTGCGATGCCGGAGGGCGCAGCTATCACTTCGAACCGGTGCCCAACACATGGGTGAAGATGACCGACATCCTGCTCTACTGGGCTTCAAAAGACATCGACGGCTTCCGCTGCGACATGGCGGAGATGGTGCCGCCGGCCTTCTGGGCCTACGCCACACGCATCGTCAAGGAGCGCTATCCCCGTGTCGTCTTCATCGGAGAGGTATACGACACCAACCTGTATCGCACCTACATACAGTCGGGATTTGACTATCTCTACGACAAGGTGGGCATGTACGACTGTCTGCGCGACGTCATCTGCGACCGCCGCCCGGCAAGCAGCATCACCTACTACTGGCAGCACATTGACGACATCCGCCCACACATGCTCTACTTCCTGGAGAACCACGACGAGCAGCGCATTGCCAGTGATTTCCTCTGCGGAAACGGTATGAAAGCCATTCCGGCAATCATCGTCGCCGCACTCATGGGCAGTAATCCTTTCATGGTCTATTCCGGACAGGAGCTCGGCGAGCGTGGGATGGATGCCGAGGGCTTCTCGGGATGTGACGGCCGTACGACGATCTTCGACTACTGGTGCATAGACACCATCCGTCGCGGCTATTTCGACCGCCGTCATCTCACGCAGGACGAGATGCACCTGCAACTGAAATACCAGCAGATCCTGCATATCGCCAACCGCGAGGCTGCTGTGCGCGAGGGTGAGTTCTTCGATCTGATGTATGTCAATCCACAGACCTGGAAGTTCAATCCCCGCCATGAGTTCGCCTTCCTGCGTAAGTTCGAGGACGAAGTGCTGCTCGTGGTGGTGAACTTTGGAGCCGACCGCGTCAACACCAGCGTGAATATCCCGGCCCACGCCTTCGACTTCCTCGGACTGCCGGAGAAGGAGGTGCGCGCCATCGACTTGCTCACAGGACAGGAGATGGACATCGAGTTGAAGAGGGACGGAGCCGTGGACATGGATCTCAGACCCTATACAGGACGTATCTATAAATTCAGCATCAAGATGGAAGAGACACCTTACCTGCTCAATGTGCACAACAAGGATGAGTTCCCGCCGGCACACACTGCCGAGCATCTGCTCAACCAGGTGATGATCCGCATGTTTGGATGCGAGCGTTCACGCAAAGCCCATATCGAGCGGAAGAAAAGCAAGATCAGCTATCACCTCGACCACAAGCCGTCGCGGCAGGAGGAGAAGGCGATCGGTGACAGGATGAACGAGCTCATCGAGGAGGACCTGCCCGTGACCTACGAGGACGTGGACCGCAACCATGTGCCTGAGGGCGTTGACCTCGGTCATCTGCCCGAAGATGCCTCGCAGACCATCCGGCTGGTACGCATCGGCGACTTCGATGTCTGCCCGTGCATCGGCAAACACGTGCGCTCTACCTCACAGATTGGTCGCTTCGAGATTCTCGGCACCAACTGGGACGAGCAGACTCACACCTTCCGCATCCGCTTCAAGGTGATACCGTAACGATAAGGTGACACTACACCTTATTATATATAGGGTGTGTCCAATGCGGACGCACCCTTTCTTTGTTATCTTTTATGTTATGTTTCGTTTCAAAAACTTTATCTTTTATATCATCCCTTTGTTGTTACAAAGAAAAAGTGTATCTTTGTCACCGTAATGCGAAACCAGCAATCAACAGAAAATAAAGACAACAACTAATAACACCAAAATCAACTAAACAAAAAGATTATGCAAAGCAACAACATTCCCCAGGTGAAGCTCGGTATCATCGCCGTCAGCCGTGACTGTTTCCCTATCGCTCTTTCCACCCAGCGTCGCGAGAACATCGTGAAAGCTTATAAGGGCGAGATATATGACTGCCAGACTACAGTAGAGAACGAGCAGGATATGCTCAAGGCCATCAAAGAGGTGCGCGAGGCTGGCTGCAACGCCCTCGTCGTGTTCCTTGGCAACTTCGGTCCGGAGACCCCCGAGACGCTCATCGCCAAGAAGTTCCATGGCCCTTGCATGTTCGTCTCTGCCGCTGAGGGCGACGGCGACATGATCAACGGCCGTGGCGACGCCTATTGCGGTATGCTCAACTGCAGCTACAACCTCGCCATGCGTCACCTCAAGGGCTATATCCCCGCTTATCCTGTAGGCACCGCCGACGACATCGCCAAGATGATCGCTGACTTCGTGCCCGTGGCCCGTGCCGTCATCGGCCTGAAGGGTTTGAAGATCATCACCTTCGGTCCGCGTCCTCAGGACTTCTTCGCCTGCAACGCTCCGATCAAGGGACTCTATGAACTCGGTGTGGAGATTGAGGAGAACTCTGAGCTCGACCTCCTCGTGGCTTACAAGCAGCACGAGAACGACCCGCGTATCGACGACGTCTGCAAGGACATGGCTGCCGAGATGGGCGAGGGCAAGTACTATCCCGACCTCAGCCGCCGCATGGCGCAGTTTGAGCTGACACTGCTCGACTGGGCTGAGCAGCACAAGGGCTCCCGCCAGTATGTGGCCTTCGCCGACAAGTGCTGGCCTGCCTTCCCAAGCCAGTTCGGCTTCGAGCCCTGCTATGTCAACTCCCGTCTGGTGAGCCGTGGCATCCCCGTGGCCTGCGAGGTGGACATCTATGGCGCACTCTCTGAGTACATCGGCATGTGCCTGAGCGACGACACCGTCACCCTGCTCGACATCAACAACTCTGTGCCTAAGTATATCTACGACGAGGACATCGTCGGCAAGTACAACTACAAGCTCACCGACACCTTCATGGGCTTCCACTGCGGCAACACGCCATCCTGCAAGATGTGCGCCGGACGTGCCATCAAGTACCAGCTCATCCAGAACCGTCTGCTGGAGAACGGCGGCAAGCCTGACTTCACACGTGGCACGTTGGAGGGCGACATCGCTCCGGGCGAGATCACGTTCTACCGCGTACAGTGCGACTCCGAGGGTGTGCTCCGCGCCTACATCGCTGAGGGCGAGGTCCTCAACGTGCCGACACGCTCCTTCGGTGGCATCGGTGTCTTCGCTATTCCTGAGATGGGCCGCTTCTATCGTCACGTGCTCATTGAGAAGCACTATCCTCACCACGGTGCCGTCGCCTTCTCTCATGTCGGCAAGCATCTCTTCAACTTCCTGAAGTACATGGGCGTCGAGGATGTGGCTTACAACCAGCCAAAGAACCTGCCCTATCCGACAGAGAATCCTTTCGAATAATCTTGAGATGATGATCAGAGCTTCTCTTTCGACCGGGTCCGGCAGCAGAAGACTCAAAAAATAGTCAAGGGTTGACAAGACGTTATGGTCCTGTCAACCCTTTTGTCTTAGATTTATCCGTTCACACAGGGACATAGAAACACAGAGAATATGCCATATTCTTAGCTTTAGGGGACATCGGGTGGAATGGCCGTAGGAAAATTCTCATAAAAATTCGCAGCAGTGCTTTCTCATAAAAAAATAAAAAAAACAAGTAAAAAGGTTGCAGTTATAGAATAAAAACACTAACTTTACACCATTATCAATGATTGTAATGTGTAATAGCAACGATAATAAGAGAAAAGTTATGGAAGGGCAAGAAAATGTATGTTTTCCTGCACTTTTTAACCTTTTGTATTTGGTTAATTCAAATATTTTGCTAACACACACACACACACACACACACACACAGGCGCTACTGGTGTGATTTCTCTCTAAATCTTCTTCGCATACGCGCGTGTGAAATACAGCGCAGCCCCTTTAGGCAAAGGACATTCATGTGGTTCCTTTGCCCGAATTTTTGTATCCCCTTGCGAAGGCTTATCGTTTGATGTAAGGATGGTGATGAGGGGAATTTAAACCATGAGTAATATATTCCAATTAATAAAACAGTAGATATGAAGAAAAAGTATGTAAAACCTGAAACGGAGACTGTTATCGTGGAGACAAACCATTTCATCTGTATTTCGGGGAAAATCGAAGATTGGTCATCGGAAAAAGACGACTCCGATGATGACGATTGGAGTGATGACAATTCAAACAATAGTAAATCAATGGACTTATTATGGGAAAAGTAAATGGTGTGAGATTCGTACAGTCCCTATTTGTGTATAGTAGCATTTTGGGGGTAATGTGCTTTGTGTCTTGTTCTGATCAGGAGGATCTTGAGCAAGCAGGAAAAACAGGCAACTCATCTTATGAGGTCTCTCTCAATGCAACAATAGGCAATTCCGCAGTTGCGCCATACAATAAGACGGTGACGAGAGTTGGTGTTGCAGAGAATGAGACCCATGGATTGAAAACGACTTGGGAAAGTGATGACAAGCTGACGGTCGCATACAAAAGTGGCAGCACGCTGAAAACCACGGAACTTACAGTGGCGTCCATGAATGGGAACTCGGCTACTTTTCGTGGAAGTGTAGAAAGCAGTGCTGACGCACAAGCTTTTAAGACAAGCACGTTATATGTCGTCAACAATAAATCGACGGACAAGATAGATGCATCAGTAGAAAATAACAAGCTGAAAGTGTCTGTTGATTTGTCGGGGCAAAACGGTAATGCCGGCAAAATTGCTGACTATGACCTGCTCTATGCCACAGGGAAAGCCAGTTCAGCCCTTCACTTCACCCATCAGATGAGCGTGATGCGGCTGGACTTCACCACTGATGCTACCGCCTCTTTGGGCAGCTCTATATCCGATTTGTCGCTTGTTTACATACCGTCGGCCTCCACTGCCAACAGCATCTTTGCAAAGTCGGCATCATTCGAGTTCGGAGATGAGGGTACAACAAGCACCTATGATGGCATTACCTTCTTCACCTTGTCCGGTCTCTCCATTCCCGTATCAGACAGCAAGGCGAAAGCCTATGCCGTAATACCTGCCAATGATAAGCTCACAGGAGAACTCTCCATCAGTGTGAAAGGCGCCAGTGGAAATCAGTTTCACCGGGATATTAACTTAAAAGGCAAGTCGTTTCCAGCACAGGAGGTCGTAGCGAAGACCATCGGTCTGAAAGCAAGCCAGAGAGTACCCAACATCGGCGACTATCTGTACAGCGACGGTTCGTGGGGACCATTGAAATATTACTCCGACAAATACCCCGTAGCCGTCATCTTCAGCAACTATACCAGCGCGACCGACCGGCAGCATGGCTATACACATGGCTATGCGATGGCCTTACGCGACGCAGCGTGGCCTACACCATGGTGCCCTGCCGAAGAACAGAATGATTACCCTGAGACAGAGAATGTCTTCGAGCATGTCAGCGCAACCGCCCCATTGAGCATGATGAAAAATCTGGATGGGCTGACCACCTGCCAGACGCTGAACAGCAAATACCTGAAAGAGTACAACTACGACAACTTCCTCCACCATTACTCAACTAAGCAGGCAGCTATCCCCCACGCCATGGAATACGGCGACGCCAATTGGAAGGAAGCCTACAGAGAGCAGACTCTTGTCCCTGTACCATCGGGCACCAGTGGTTGGTATCTGCCAAGTATCGGGCAGTGGTTCCTTATGCTCGCCAATCTCTCGGGATTGAATCCCAACAACCTTGTCATGTCCAAGGATAGTGGCGGTAACGTCTATTCCTTCAGCTGGCTGTTCAGTTCGGCCACGGAGAAGAAAGCCTATCTGGAAAAGTTCCAGAACTATTTCGATGATCAAAGCAATTCTATACTCGGGCAATACCACAACGATGGCAGAATCCCCGATGTCACTTTCTATGTTCCTGCCGACGGGCAGATAGATTGGTACTTGTGGGCCTGCGACGAAGCAAAGAGCGGCTATGCTTGCTGCGTCCGATTGCTGAACTCCGAAATCGGCTTTACCTACATCGGCAAGACCTCTGGTCAGAACTCAGCTAACGGCTACGCAGCACGCTCTGTTATTGCATTCTAAGTTTCAATAAACTAAATTTTAACCACCTGGTGGACGAAGCAGATACAGGCCATGACTAAATATACTTCAGGGGGGAACTACTACTTCTACTTTAGATATCCACTACTTTTACTTTTGTCGTTGTTCACATCTCAGCCACTCTGAGTGGGACGGGGACGCCAATTGTAACATAGATTTTCAGACGTGGATATCGAGTGGGAGGAATGGAAAGATAAGGTCAGATCGGATTCCGGCTTTTCATCGGGTGGTAGTGAGAACATAAACCCGTAATAGGGTATTTTTTAACTCTCTATAATTGTTGGTGCAGGTCTTGTTGGGAAACAGGACTTGCGCCGTATTTGTTTTATGAGGGTACTTGGTATCATTTACAAAAAAGTGTCATCCTCTTGCTGCTTCAGTGGTCTGCAGCTCGATGACGACGAGATGTGTGCGATTCGTTGGTACATGGGAGCATTCGGACTGAACTTCAATTCCTATGAGGATGAGCGTTGTTACGACACAGCCCGAATGGAGTATCCGCTCTGCGCCATCGTTCAGGCTGCCGACAGTCTTGCTGCCGCTATCACCGAAACCACGTCACAGGATATTGATGAACTGTAACATCGGCAGGGAGTCCTGCGGATATCATTTTTCAAGCGCCTTCCACAGCGCATCGTCCGGCAATGGCGAGACGACATCGATTTCCTTGCCCGACACCGGATGGGTGAACTGCACACGGTGGGAGAGCAGCGAGATGCTGCCGTCAGGGTTGCTGCGCCGCGCACCGTATTTCAGGTCACCCTTGATCGGGCAGCCGATATGTGACAGTTGACAACGGATCTGATGATGGCGACCGGTGAGCAGCGTGATCTCCAAGAGATGGTAACGGTCGCTGTGGCCGATGACACGATAGTTAAGCACAGCTTTCTTCGCCCCCGGCACCTCATGGTCGTAGGCGTAGCTCTTATTTTGTTTCTCGTTGCGTGTCATCCAGTTAGTCAGCGCACCCTGCTCGTCAGCCGGTGCGTTTTGTGTGATCGCCCAGTAAGTCTTGTGCACCTCGCCTTTTCGGAACATCTCGTTGAGGCGTGACAGAGCTTTGCTGGTGCGAGCGAAGACGACGAGCCCGGCCACAGGGCGGTCGAGGCGATGTACCACGCCGAGAAACACGTTGCCCGGCTTATGGTACTTCTCCTTGATATATTCCTTCACCGTTTCCGAGAGAGGCACATCGCCGGTCTTGTCGCCCTGCACGATCTCTCCGCTCTCCTTATAGACGATGATAATGTGATTGTCCTCGTAAACGACTTGCATTCAATACAACTTACATGTTCATGCCACCATCAACCTGAATGACCTGACCGGAGACATAGCTGGAGAGGTCTGAAGCCAGATAGACAGCCGTGTCGGCAATGTCGTTGACGGTACCGGCACGACGTACAGGGATGTGGCTGACCCACTGCTTGCGGACAGGTTCAGGCAGCGCCTGCGTCATAGCGGTATCGATGAATCCCGGAGCAATGGCGTTGGCACGGATACCCTTGGGACCCATCTCCTGAGCGATGCTCTTGGCCAAAGCGATCAGACCGGCCTTGGAAGCTGAGTAGTTGCACTGTCCGGCATTACCATGCACACCGACGACAGAGCTCATGTTGATGATGCGGCCGTCGCGCTGACGCATCATATAAGGAATACAAGCATGGATGAAGTTGAAGGCGCTCTTGAGGTTCACGGCGATGACAGCGTCCCACTGTGCCTCGGTCATGCGCAGCATCAGTCCGTCCTTGGTGATACCGGCGTTGTTGACCAGGATCTCCACAGAGCCAAAGTCAGCGACAACCTGCTTCACGGTAGCCTCAGTCTGTGCGAAGTCAGCAGCGTTGCTGGCATAGCCCTTGGCTTTCACACCCATGGCGCTGAGCTCACGCTCAGTCTCCAGACCGCCGTGCTCCTCGTCGATAACGAGGTCGGTGAAGGCGATATTGGCACCTTCCTGAGCGAAACGCAGGGCAATGGCCTTGCCGATACCACGGGCAGCACCGGTGATGAGCGCGGTCTTACCCTCCAATAATCCTTTCTTTTCCATAACGTTTAGAGTTGTTATTTAATCAATAAAGTGTTTCAAAATGTCATTGTCAGCGCAAAGTTACGAAATATTGACGGAATAAAAGCACAAAAAGTCATTATTATTATGTAACTTTGTCGGTTGAAAGGTTTTATAATGGATAAGAAAGAGAAACGACATACACTATTGCTCACTCTGGCAGCGCTCATCGCTACCCTCGTGGTCGTGGCCGCTGTGGTCACCGCCTGGCATCAGTCCGACGTCCCCGATGACCAGCCCAAACATCAGATTTCGGCTGTCAAGCACCATGCCGACACGGTGCGCGACACCATGCGCCGTGCGCTCAAACCTCATCTGTTGAAGCCTAAACCCAAACCCTCAACGATGATACAGGGCACGTTACGACGTACCGACGGCACACCCGTTGCCGCAGTGGCGGTCAGTGACGGCATCGAATGCGTGAAGACCGACTCGATGGGCCACTATGCCTTGCGCCGCCGCGCTGCCGCGCACTTCGTCTACTACACTGTCCCCGACTGGGCCGAGGTGCCCACGCACAGCCGCAAGGACCACACCGCATGCATCTACCAGCAGATCACACCCACCGACTCGATCTATGACTTCCGACTGAAACCGCTGCCCACGGGCAAGGAGAACCGCTATGCCATGCTCATCTTCGGCGACCCGCAGGTGACCAACGCCTACAGCCCTTATTATACAGGCCCGAACGACAATCCCGTGAAGATCACTGACGTGGCCCGCTTTTCCAAGGAGACGATGACCGACGTCCGTCAGACCTTGAAGGCACTTCCTGCCGACCTGCCCGTATACGGACTGAGCATGGGCGACGACGTGCAATACTATGGTGGCTTCAACGCTACGCTGGAGTCGAAGATACGCAAGACACTCGGTGCCTCACGCATGAGACTGTTCTCCGTCATCGGCAACCACGACCAGGACGGTAAGGACCTCTATAAGCGCAAATGGGAAGAGGCCTGGGGACCCACCGACTACTCGTTTGACCGTGGCGACGAGCACTATGTGTGCTTCAACGACTGTCACTTCTATCGCGGCAGCATCTATTGGCAGCCCGGCGAGCTCACCGACCAGCAGATGGCGTGGCTCAAGCAGGATCTCGCCTTGGCGGACAAACAGAAGAAGGTGGTGCTCTGCTATCACATTCCCCTCACCATGGGCACACGACCGAAAAAAGGCGCTGAACCCGTGGGCATCACCACGGAAGAGGGGCACTTCACGTCGTCGCGGCTGACCGAGATTCTCTCTCTGCTCGACACGTTCAAGGGAGGATATGAACTCTTCTGCGGTCACACTCACTTCGCGCTGAACCACGAGGTGGACTATCACGGCCGTCATCTCTTAGAGCATTGCCATGCGGCAGCCTGCGGAAACATCTGGCAGTCTAACGTCAACATCTGCGGTACGCCCAGCGGCTACTATGTCTATGGCTTCCAAGGCACAGCGATCTACACCGATTATTATAAAGGCACACACTGGAACCGCATGACGCAGATGGCGCTCTTCCATGCAGACACGGACTTCAACGGTGAGTCGTACGCCGCCGACTGGAGTCTGCCGCGCGACAAAGGAGTGATCGTAGCCAACGTCTTCAACGCCGACTCGCGGTGGAAGGTCTATGCCATCGAGAATGGTGTGGAGCATCCGATGAAGCGTCTCAGCGGTGAAGGGCAGGACGCCTTTGCCGTAGGCTATCACCATCGCTACGCGGTATCGGTGCCCTATCATTTCGTGGGTAAGTACAATAGGTATCTGATCATGAACCATCTCTACTACTACGAGCCTTCGTCGCCAACTGCCGAGATCACCGTGCGTGCCCATGATCCCTACGGCAATGTGTACCGTGCATCGAGCAAGAATATAGTCACGGAGCCCTTCTTCAACTATGCACACTACTACAAGAAGAAGTGAGATAAATGTAGCACTACATATTTTTATTACGGTATTACGCAATTTCAAATAAAATCATTAAATTTGCATATCGAACGAGACTAAAGGTAGATATGGCAGGTTTTAATGAGAATACACGAGTTAAGTTTCCGGCACTGATGCATCTTACGCGCATCGGGTACACTTATCATGCGTTAAAAGAGTTAAACCTTGACACAGAGACGAATATAGCCAAAGATATATTCGCTCAACAGATGAGGAACTTCAATCCTCAGATGACGGATGACACCATCGGTCTCCTGCTTGGAGACATCTGTAATAAGCTTAACAACGAAGACCTGGGCCGTGAGTTCTACAGGATGATTTCATCCAATAGCGGCATAAAGTTTATTGACTTTGAGCATCCAGAAGCTAACGACTGGGCCTGTGTGACCGAGATGCCGTGCATCAACGGAGGTGACGAGTTTCGGCCTGACATCACTTTGCTTATCAATGGCCTGCCACTTGTCTTTATTGAGATGAAGAAGCCCAACAACAAAGGCGGAATACTTGTTGAACTTCACCGTATGAATGATCAGCGTCTTCCCAACTCCAAGTTTCGCAGATTCATCAATCTTACTCAATTGATGATATTCTCTGACAACAAGGAGTATGACTTCACTACACCCAAGCCTGTTCAAGGCGCATTCTACGGTTGTATAGATAAGAAGCGGATGCACTTTAACGTGTTTCGCGAAGAAAACGCCGACTTCTACAAGAAGTTCAATTACTTGCCCCTGAAAGAAAACACTGAGGATTATATTCTCAAGGACAACAATAATATTGTGCTGAAATCCTCCCCTGAGTACGAAACGGACAAGAATCCAGCGACACCGACTAACAGGATTATCACATCCTTGTGCTCCAGGGAACGTCTTCTTTATTTACTACGCTATGGTTTTGTCTACCTCGATTATATTGATGAAGACACGCAAAAACATGTCCTCCAAAAACATGTAATGCGCTATCCTCAATTATTCGGAACCCAGGCGATTTGCAAGACCATTGATGATGGCAAGCAAAGCGGAATTATATGGCATACGCAAGGCTCCGGAAAGACAGCTCTCTCTTATTTTGCCACACGCGTGCTCACCGATTATTTTACGAAAAAGCATATCATTCCCAAGTTCTACTTTTTCGTTGACCGTCTTGATTTGATGGAACAGGCGACGACAGAGTTCTCCAATCGTGGCTTGCATATCATCAATGTGGAGAATCGTGATGAGCTGATGAAGACTTTCAGCAACGAAAAGGCACAGGAGAACAACTCGGGCGAACATGAGATAATCGTCGTCAATATTCAGAAGCTGAAAGATTCTGACGGTAAGATCAATGTCTCTAAATATGCCACGAACATCCAACGGGTATATTTCCTTGATGAAGCACATCGTGACTACAACCCCAAAGGCTCTTTCCTCAGCCGCCTGTTTGAAAGCGACCCGAAGGCCATTCGTATCGCCTTGACCGGCACCCCGCTTATCGGTGAGGAACGGAAGACCACGGATGTCTTTGGTAACTATATCAGTACCTATTATTATAATCGCTCTATTGAGGATGGCTTTACCAAGCGCATGATGCGCGAGGATATAGAGACCAGCTACCGGCTGCGTCTACAAGAGATATGGTCTGACCTCGAAGAAACAATAAAGGTTAAGAAGGAGGATATTAAGAGGCAAACCATTATTGAGAATGAAAGGTATGTGGGAGCTTTGCTCGACTATATCGTCAGCGACTTCAAACGCTTCCGCTTGCAAATGGATGACCCTTCTCTTGGCGGCATGATCGTATGCGAGACGAATAAACAGGCCCGCATGATGTTCCGTCTGTATAAGATGGGAACGCACAAGGATGGGGATGGACATTCCACCTATGTGCCTAAGGTTGGCACTGTCATTCCTGAAGATGACGGAACAATGCCCAACGAAGACACGTCGGGGTTGAAGGCAGAGCTGATATTGCACGATTATTACGACAAAGAGAAGCGGGCTAACATCTCTCTGCAATTCCGAAAGAAGTCTGAGCCTGATTTGCTGATAGTCAATAATATGCTCTTGACAGGTTTTGACGCGCCACGTCTGAAACGATTGTATCTTGGCCGCAAGTTGAAAGACCATAATCTTCTTCAGGCGCTCACACGTGTGAACAGACCGTACAAGGACATTCGCTTCGGATATGTAGTTGATTTCGCCGACATCAGGCAGAACTTCAACGACATCAACAACGCCTATGCGGCAGAACTCGGCAAGTTCGACACTGGACAGTCTGAGGATGCGAGCGTTGAGCACGTCATGGTTTCAGAAGATGAAATTAAGGAAACGATGAGGGATGTGCAGGAGGTTCTTTTTGACTACACAACCGACAATGCGGAGGAGTTTGCCCGGCAGATGGAAGATATTGATGATCACGACAAACTGATCATCATCCGTCATAAGCTCGAAGAAGCCAAAGCCACATGGAATGAGGTCCGTACTTTTGGCTCAGAAGAGCTGAAGGCGAAAGTGAAGGGCATGCAACCCGGTAATATCAACAATCTGTTGAAAGTGGTCAACGACCGTATCAGCAACCTCAATCTGAAGGATGTTTTCAACCATGAGGCGGAGGTTGCCTCCATGGTCAATGAAGCTTTGGGCACGATTGAATTCAAGTTCCATAAGAAAGGAAGCGGGGAACTGGTCATCAACGACAACCTAAAGAGCGAGTTGCAATATAAGAAGCGCGCACTTTCGGATGAACTGGCCGATAATATCGACCAAGACGATGACGACTATGTCTCCCTTCTCGACGAGATAAAAAAGTACTTCAGAAAGAAAGGCTTCGAACCGTCCAATGTTGCAGAGGCAAAGGAAGACATCGGCTTCATGGACGACATGATGAAGAAAATCAAAGAAATTAATAAGCGCAATGCCGCCCTGCAAAAGAAATACAAGGGCGATGCCAAGTTTGTCAGAGCTCACAAGCGTATTATCAGGGAACAAAAGTCGACAGGCAAGGTGATTATCTCTCCCTCGGAAGTGGAAACATGTATTGCGCTCAACACGATAAAAGACAATATTGACACAATGTTATTGAACAATTTGGACCTCATCAATAATGTACCGTTTTTCACTGACCAAGTGAAGAATTGCATTACGCAGGTACTACATAAGATGGAAGTCAAAGCAAAGCCTGCCGACCGCAGATATTTGGCAGGGATTATTACCAACGAGTACGAACACCAATATAAGAGATTTTAATGAGCACATCAGATATAATAAAGAAAACAGAAGACCTAATTGACGCGCTACGCGCCACTTGTGGAAACAACGGATTGAGCGGTGACGGCAATGAGTATAAGATTGTCGTACAGATGTTCCTGTATAAGTTTCTCAACGATAAGTTCGGTTATGAGTTAAAGCATATTCAGAATGAAGAGTATCGCTCGCGTTTTAACGAGGCGGCTCATTGGGAGAGTGCTTATACTGCTATGACCGATGAGGAGCGTGAGGATGTTTGGGACTATCTGCCAGCCGATACGCCCAAACTCAAGCCCGAACATCTGATATCCAATCTGTATAATCGCATGAACGAGGGAGATTTCTCCAGTGTCTTTGACAATACAATGGTATCACTCGGTCAGCTCAATGCCGACAAGTTCAGTGTCAAGACATCCGGAAAGAGCAGTGTTGCACTGTTGGAGTCGTTGACAAACTATGTGACAGATCCCGATAAGCGCGATGACTTTGCCCGTGCGCTCATCAACAACCTGACCACCTTCAACTTTGAGGATATTTTCCATCAAAAGTACGACTTCTTCTCAACGGTATTTGAGTATCTTGTCAGCGACTACAATAAAGACAGCGGAAAATATGGAGAGTATTTCACACCTCATGCCGTGGCGACGATCATGGCTCGTCTACTTGTTTCGCCGGATGAGACTATCCATAGTGCTGCAACCTGCGACCCTACGGCAGGAACAGGTACGCTCGTGATGGCCTTAGCTCATCAGATTGGCGAGGGCAACTGTTCTATCTTCACGCAGGATCAGAGCCAGAAGTCAACGACGATGCTTCGCCTGAACCTGATCCTCAACAATCTCGTCTCATCATTGCCAAATGTCATTCAAGGAGATTCACTGATAGACTGGGGACATGAGCGCAAGGACGGCACGTTCGATAAGATGTTCGACTATGTAGTCAGTAATCCTCCGTTTAAAGAGGATTTTAGTCAGACGGTTACCAACGCTGCATTCAAAAACACCGACCGATTCTTTGCTGGCATCCCAAACGTGCCAAAGGGTGACAAGCAAAAGATGGAGATATATCTTGTCTTCATTCAGCATATTCTCTATATTCTGAAAGACACAGGTAAGGCTGCTGTTGTCGTCCCAACTGGTTTTCTCACCGCATCAGCAAAGATACCATTGACCATCCGTAAGAAGTTGGTGGACAAGGGGTGGCTGCGTGGAGTAGTCTCTATGCCTTCCAACATATTCGCCAACACGGGCACCAATGTCAGCGTTGTCTTTATCGATAAAGGCAAAAAGGATGACAAGGTCATTCTGATAGATGCTTCCAAGCTCGGAACGACAGAAAAGGTTGACAAGAACCAGCGGACCGTGCTCAGTACAGCCGACGAGGACAAGATTGTGAATACTTTCCGTAGTATGGAAGATGTCGATGATTTCTCTAAGGTGGTATCACTTGATGAGATTAAGGAAAAGAAGTATAGCTTTTCTGCCGGACAATACTTCGACATTAAGATTGACTACGTTGATATCACCGAGGAAGAGTTCAACCGTCGAATGACTGAATACAAATCGACTCTTGCAAAGCAGTTTGAGGAAAGTCACAGGCTTGAGGAAGAGATCATGAAGCAACTGGCAAGTCTGAAATTCAACGAGGATGTAAAAGAAGAATAGAATGGAAAACGAGGTACAGTTTCTGCTTTACAGCATGCCCGACGAGCAGGGCAAGGTACAAGTCATTGTAAAGGATGGTACAATATGGTGTACCCAGAAGGCTATGGCACAGCTCTTTGGGGTGGAGGTTAACACCATTAATTATCATCTAAAAGAAATCTATTCAACGAAGGAATTGACAGAAGAGGCAACTATTCGAAAAATTCGAATAGTTCAAAAAGAGGGTAATAGAAGTGTGGAGCGTGAGCGAGCCTTTTATTCTCTTGATGCTATTATCTCGGTCGGCTACCGTGTCAATTCTATCAAAGCCACAAAGTTCCGCCAGTGGGCAACGTTGGTGTTGAAGGAATACATCACAAAGGGGTTTGCCCTTGATGATGAGCGACTCAAGCAGGGTACTGCCGTGTTCGGTAAAGACTATTTCCGCGAACTCCTTGAGCGCGTCCGTTCCATTCGTGCAAGTGAGCGCCGTATATGGCAGCAGATCACTGACATTTATGCGGAGTGCAGCACCGACTACGATAAGAGCTCTCCAACGACTCGCGATTTCTATGCCATGATCCAAAATCGTTTCCATTATGCCATCACTGGAATGACGGCAGCTGAAATCATATACATGCGGGCGGATCATACAAAAGACCACATGGGGTTAACAACATGGAAGCATGCACCCGATGGCAGGGTTTTGAAGTCAGATGTCAGCATAGCAAAGAACTACTTGCAGCCCGAACAGATTAAACGTTTGGAACGTGCTGTGACAGGCTTCTTTGACTACATAGAGGATCTCATAGAGCGGGAGAATACCTTCACAATGGATCAGTTCTCGGCCAGTGTCAACAAGTTCTTGGAATTCCGCAACTACCACATCTTACCCGACAAGGGAACGATTTCAGCGGCAGAGGCTAAAGTCAAAGCAGAACAGGAATATGATATCTTCAACAAGACCCAGAAGATAGACTCGGATTTTGACAAGGAAATACGAAAGCTAAAGGGAGAATAAGCTACCAAAGATGAAATTCAAGAGATATAAAATGTCCGAAGTTGCTACAATAGCAATGAGTAATGTTGACAAGAAAACAAAAGAAGGAGAGACACCCGTCAAGCTCTGCAATTTTGTTGATGTCTATAGAAATTGGGCTATCACCAAAGACCTTATCCCTACTCTTATGTCAGCAACAGCGAAACCTCAAGAAATAGAAAAGTTCACATTATCTAAGGGACAAGTTGCCCTTACAAAAGATAGTGAGACTCGTGACGATATAGGCATAGCAACCTACATAGCTGACAACATGGACAATGTCCTTCTTGGCTATCATTGTGCCGTTCTTACTCCCAATAGTGCTTTGGTGGATAGTAAATACTTGAATGCCTATATGCACTCAAATATTGTGCACAAATACTTTGAGAATAATGCTTCAGGTAGCGGGCAAAGATACACGCTATCCTATGATGCATTACTCAACATACCCGTATTATTGCCTGATTTGGAGTTACAAAAGGGGATTGGGCAAATATTCTCTAATATTGATAGAAAAATCGCCCTTAATCGTCAGATAAATGATAATTTAGAGGCGATGGCCCGCCAGCTCTACGATTACTGGTTCGTGCAGTTCGACTTCCCGGATGAGAATGGGAAGCCGTACAAATCAAGCGGAAGAAAGATGGTGTGGAATAAGGAGATAAAAAGAGCTATTCCTTTTGGATGGGAAATTAGTCCTCTAAGTGAACTATTAGAAGTTAATGATGCAAGAAGAATTCCATTAAGCAATAAACAGAGAGCTGAGAGGCAAGGCTTTTACCCATACTATGGGGCTACAGGCATTATGGATTATGTAGATAACTTCCTTTTTGACGAAGACCTTTTGTTATTGGCTGAGGATGGTTCAACCTCGGACGGAAATGGCCATCCAATTGTTCAATATATTTGGGGGAAGAATTGGGTCAACAATCATGCCCATATTCTAAAGCCAAAATCTGTAGGACAATTATACTACTATTACTTTGTTCTAAAACAGATTCCAGTAGCATTAATAGAGACGGGATCTATACAAAGAAAGATAAGTCAGCAGAATCTCCTATCTTATAAGGTAGCTGTACCTTCTGAGAATCTTATTCAAGCATATTCGAACGTAGCCAATGTATTACAAGAACAACGGAAAAAGAATTCTGATGAGATAGTCAGCCTTACTAAGCAGCGCGATGAGCTTCTGCCTCTCTTAAAGAATGGTCAAGTAACAGTAAATTATCATTTATCTGACGATTGAGAGCTATCTTGGAATCAATATCATAGAGGAACTGACCAATTTTGGTCTGTTCCTCTAATGATGGAATCCATACCGTACAGTCTTTAATTTTATCTGGAGAAGTGTGCCGTATTTTTGTTTGTTGAGCAGCAGCACTAAGCTGTTGCTTAACAACTTTAGAAGAAATTAAGTAATAGCAAAACTTCTTATCAAGCAGTCTTTCATTCGGAGTAATCTTTGCAACATCCTGACTTTGAATATATTTTCCGCCTTCTGGTACCCACGCAGTAGAGCCAAGTAATCCAACAGCTTGCTCCGTGAGTGGTGTGATGATGTCGTCTTTCTCCATCAGATACTCTTGGTTGAAGTTGCCAGTATAATAAAGATTGTCCTTGGATGTATTCGATTTAAAGCAATTATTCTGATAGTCAAAATTGCCACAAGTTAGGCGCATATAATCCCCCTGAGTGGCAAAATACTCACCACTCAAACTTGCGCCCCTTGTAACTTCAAGAAGATCTCCTAATTTGTGCTTCGTCAACATCATTGCCTTCATCTGATTTTTTGATCCTACAAAGTTAAGGAAATTAATGAAGACAAAGAAATATTCAACTCAATTTATGAATTTCCGATGCGCTATTTTTACGTTTTGTTGGTTAACCATTGCATAGTGCAGCGTAGTATCTATTCGCACATGCCCCAATAGTTTTTGCACTTGCTCAATAGGCATTCCCCTGTCTATAGCCATTGTCGCCAATGTCCGGCGGAACTTGTGTGGATGAACTTTATCAATGTGCACAACCTTGCCCATTTTTCGCAATCGAACCTCAACGCCACTAATAGTTAAGCGGGTATGTGGCTTCGATAATGTTACAAAGAGAGCAGGATTATCATCCGTTCTACTCTCAAGATAACGTTGCAGGTGGATCTTGGTACGAGCATTGAAATAGACCTCTCGCTCTTTATTACCTTTGCCGAACACTTTACATTGACGCTCTTGGAAGTCAATATCTGCACGGTTTATCTTCACCAATTCTCCCACACGAACACCAGTGCTTAACAACAAGTCTATCATTGCAAGGTCACGAGACTCTTTGCAGCTGTCACGTAAGGTTTCTATATTTTCATCACTGAGAACTTCTTTGACGAGTGTGTCGGTGCGAACCTTATGAATTCTTCGTACAGGGCTCTTGGCAATATAATCTTCGTCCTCCAACCAAGAGAAGAAACTGGAGAATATTCTTCGCAAGTTATCAATGGTTACCTTGCTGAGACCGTTTCTCTCTTGTATTTCAGCCAAATAGCGACGGATGTCATTTGTACAAATCTCTTTGGTGCATTTTGACAATCCTTTCAATAACTTGACTATTGACGACTGATAATAGTGGATGGTTTTGTCAGAGCAACCTTCTATCTTCTTAGCAGATAGGAAGGTCTCAAGCAACTCGGTATTTTCCTTCTCTCTTCGTTCCTCATTGCTTGCCTTCTTGTTAATCTCATATTTTGCAAGTACATCCTTTATTGAACTATTCACCAGTTTCAATTGCTCATCGCTGAGCACATCTTTTATTCCGCTAACAATGTCATTTAGTATATCTTCTGTTGCCATATATATTTCATATTTTGACTATACAAGAACAAATATACGAATAAAATCCCAAACGATAAATGATAATTTACCGTTGCCTGACCATTCATCAATAGAGGCAGTAGCTCGTTTCGCTGCTTAGATAACGAACTTATTTCCTCAATGTTATTATCAATTTCCTTATAGATTACTTTTACCTTTTCGTAAAATGACATCATTAAATCTTGCGGAACTCTAACCCATTTGTTTGCTAAGAACATACTGGTCATGAAATTTTTAATTCCTGATGTCTTACCTTCGTAATTGAACATATTATTGTTGTCATAAAGCACTTTCCATGTATAGTAAAAATACGCAGAGTAAAAATCTTCCTGCATGGTAAATGCGTGACAAAAGTTAGAGCAAGTAACTTTACCCCCATTACGTTTCAAAACACCGGGAGTTATTAATGCACACCTTCCTGTAGCTTGGATAGGACTTCCACCAGACACTTCAATGACAATATTCCATGGATGCAAAAATTTAGATGCATTTCTTGTCTTAATGTATCTTTGTGGCAAGTTAATCAGCCTTATAATATCAGCTCCTCTAATACATGTGACCTCTATTGGGTGTTCGTCAGACTTAGAGTCATATCCCCAATCCCCTGTGTTGTTGTCAAGAATGAAGTCATGTAATTCACAGACATCCCACTTTTCTGGTACACAAAGATGTAAATCTTTATTAAGAATCATCTTTCCACCGCTCGACTTATATGGTCTGCCATTCTCATCGGGGAAGTCGAACTGCACGAACCAGTAATCATACAGCTGGCGGGCCATCGCCTCTAAATTATCATTTATCTCTTGCTCATATTACTCCAACAACTCT
>OGJK01000715.1_pt1 | contig 34005 bp, 36 predicted proteins | sample 1571961 | NCBI WGS metagenome assembly OGJK01 (sample SAMEA2582120, study PRJEB24529) | metagenome | biome: Human gut stool | place: China | collected 2011 | reverse complement strand
GCGATTTTCACCATTTTGCGGAATCCGGCTGGGTAGAGTTTCGTACCGCCGCGAAGGTCGCGGAAATCCTGGACTCGCTGGGCTACGCGCTGGCGATGGGGCGCGACGTCGTCGATGCAGAAAGCCGTATGGGGCTGCCCGATGCGGCAACCCAGGCGCGAGAGTTTTCCCGTGCACGGGCCCAGGGCGCGCCTGAGAAATGGCTGGCACCGTTTGAAGGCGGGTTTACCGGCATTGTGGCGACCCTGAACACCGGCCGCCCGGGCCCCACCCTGGCGTTTCGCGTCGACATGGATGCCCTTGATTTAAGCGAAGCGCTGGATGAAAGCCACCGCCCGTTCCGCGACGGTTTTGCCTCCTGCAACCCGGGAATGATGCACGCCTGCGCGCACGACGGTCACACCACCATTGGTCTGGGGCTGGCGCAGGTGCTTAAGCAGAATGAAGCCCGGCTGAACGGCACCATCAGGCTGATCTTCCAGCCTGCCGAAGAAGGCACCCGCGGCGCGCGCGCCATGGTTGCCGCCGGGGCGCTGGACGATGTGGACTATTTCACGGCCATTCACATTGGCACCGGCGTGCCTGCCGGTACGGTCATCTGCGGTAGCGATAACTTTATGGCCACCACCAAGTTCGACGTGAACTTTACCGGCGTGGCCGCACACGCGGGCGGTAAACCGGAGGACGGGCGTAACGCCCTGCTCGCCGCCGCGCAGGCCGCCCTCGCGTTGCACAGCATCGCGCCGCACAGCGACGGCGCCTCCCGGGTGAACGTCGGGGTAATGCAGGCGGGCAGCGGGCGCAACGTGGTGCCCGCCAATGCCCTGCTCAAAGTGGAAACCCGCGGCGAAAGCGAAGCGATCAATCAGTATGTCTTTGAACGCGCCCAGGCGGTCATTACCGGCGCGGCGGCGCTCTACGGCGTGAGCGCCGAGATGCGCCTGATGGGGGCGGCCACCTCCAGCGCGCCGACGCCGGCCTGGGTGGATTATCTGCGCGAACAGGCGAGCCAGGTTTCCGGGGTTGTTCATGCCATCGATAAGGTGAAAGCGCCAGCGGGTTCCGAAGACGCCACGCTGATGATGGCCCGCGTGCAGCAGAACGGCGGCATGGCGTCCTATATGGTGTTCGGCACGGATTTGAGCGCCGGGCATCACAACGAAAAATTCGACTTCGATGAGCAGGTCATGACTATCGCCATCGAAACGCTGGCGCGAACAGCGCTCAATTTCCCGTGGACGCGAGGTGTGTGATGCAGGAGAACTACACTTTTATTGCCGATGCGATCGACACGCGATGTCGGACGTTAACCGATATTGCCGACGCGATCTGGGATCGTCCCGAAACCCGCTTTGAAGAGTTCTGGTCCGCCGAACGGCTGGCCAGCGAGCTGGAAGCAGAAGGCTTCACGCTGACCCGCGAGGCAGGCGGTATTCCCAATGCCTTTATCGCCAGCTTTGGCAGCGGGAAACCGGTTATCGCCCTGCTGGGCGAGTACGACGCGCTGGCCGGGTTAAGCCAGCAGGCACACTGCGCGACGGCGCAAACCGCCACGCCGGGGGCTAACGGCCACGGCTGCGGACATAATCTCTTAGGCACCGCAGCGCTTGCGGGCGCGGTGGCGGTGAAAAGCTGGCTGGAGCAGCACGGCGGCAGCGGAACGGTGCGTTTTTACGGCTGTCCCGGTGAAGAAGGCGGCTCCGGGAAAACCTTTATGGTGCGCGAAGGGCTGTTTGATGACGTCGATGCCGCCGTCACCTGGCACCCGGAAGCCTTTGCCGGGATGTTTAACGTCAGCACGCTGGCGAATATTCAGGCCGCCTGGCGTTTTCACGGCGTGGCGGCGCACGCGGCCAACTCTCCTCACCTGGGACGCAGCGCCCTGGACGCCGTGACGCTGATGACCACCGGCACCAACTTCCTTAACGAACACATCATCGAGAAAGCGCGCGTCCATTACGCCATTACCGACACCGGCGGGATTTCGCCCAACGTGGTGCAGGCGCAGGCCGAGGTGCTGTACCTGATCCGCGCCCCGGAGATGGCGGATGCGCAGCAGATCTACGAGCGCATCGAGAAAATCGCCCAGGGCGCGGCGATGATGACCGAAACGACCGTCGAGTGCCGCTTTGATAAAGCCTGCTCCAGCTACCTGCCGAACCGCACGCTTGAGGCGGCGATGTATCGCGCCCTGCAGCACTACGGCACGCCGGAGTGGACCGAGGAAGAGCGAGAGTTTGCCCGCGAGATCCGCGCCACGCTGACGCCCAACGATTTACAAAACAGCCTGAAAAATATTGCCGCCACGGGTGGTGAAGCGGGTAAAGCCTTTGCCCGCCGTCATCAGGCGACGCTGCTGGTGGATGAAGTCGCGCCTTATGCCGTCACCGACAACGTGCTGGCAGGCTCAACCGACGTGGGTGACGTCAGCTGGAAAATGCCGGTCGCCCAGTGCTTCAGCCCCTGCTTTACCGTCGGCACGCCGCTGCACACCTGGCAGCTGGTGTCTCAGGGGCGAACCTCTATTGCCCACAAGGGCATGCTGCTGGCCGGGAAAGTGATGGGCGCGACCGCGCTCAATCTGCTGCAGGACGCGGCGCTGCTGAAAGAATGCCGTGAAGAGTTCGAACAACAACTAGAAGAAAAACCGTACGCGTGTCCGATCCCACCGGGCGTGACACCGTCACCTTTAAAATAAAAAAACACAACACAACAACACAACACTCCCGAGGAACGCCCATGAGTATGTCATCCATACCTTCGCATTCCCCATCCGGTAAGCTCTATGGCTGGGTTGAAAGGATCGGCAATAAAGTGCCGCACCCTTTCCTGCTTTTTATCTATCTGATTGTGATTTTGATGGTCGCCACCGCCGTGCTCTCCGCCTTTGACGTGAGCGTGCGCAGCCCGGCCGACGGCAGCCTGGTGGCGGTGAAAAACCTGCTGAGCATTGAAGGGCTGCACTGGTTTTTACCCAACGTGATTAAAAACTTCAGCGGATTCGCCCCGCTTGGCGCCATTCTGGCGCTGGTGCTGGGCGCCGGGCTGGCTGAACGCGTCGGCCTGTTGCCCGCATTGATGGTGAAGATGGCTTCTCACGTCAGCGCGCGCTACGCCAGCTACATGGTGCTGTTTATCGCCTTCTTCAGCCATATCTCCTCCGACGCCGCGCTGGTGATCATGCCGCCGATGGGGGCGCTGATCTTCCTCGCCGTCGGGCGCCATCCCGTGGCGGGCCTGCTGTCCGCGATTGCGGGGGTGGGCTGCGGTTTTACCGCTAACCTGCTGATCGTCACCACCGACGTGCTGCTCTCGGGCATCAGTACGGAGGCGGCGAAAACCATTGATGCGGCCATGCACGTCAGCGTGATCGACAACTGGTACTTTATGGCAAGCTCGGTCATTCTCCTGACGATTGTCGGCGGGCTGATTACCGATAAGATCGTCGAGCCGCGGCTGGGTAAATGGGAAGGCCGTAGCGATGAAAAGCTGGAAACCCTGAGCAAAGCGCAGCGCTTCGGCCTGCGCGTGGCGGGGATTGTCTCGCTGGCGTTTATCGCCGCGGTGGCGCTGATGGTGGTGCCGGAAAACGGCATATTGCGCGATCCGGTTAAACATACGGTCCTGCCCTCGCCGTTTATTCAGGGCATCGTGCCGCTGATTATCCTCTTCTTCTTCGTTGTTTCGCTCGCCTACGGTATCGCCACCGGCAAAATCCGCCGCCAGGGTGACCTGCCGCAGCTGATGATCGAGCCGATGAAAGAGATGGCGGGGTTTATCGTGATGGTGTTCCCGCTGGCGCAGTTTGTGGCGATGTTTAACTGGAGCAACATGGGCAAGTTTATGGCCGTGGGCCTCACCGACGCGCTGGAGGCTGCCGGGCTAAGCGGCGTACCGGCGTTTGTCGGTCTGGCGCTGCTTTCATCGCTGCTGTGCATGTTTATCGCGAGCGGCTCCGCCATCTGGTCGATTCTGGCCCCGATCTTCGTGCCGATGTTTATGATGCTGGGGTTCCACCCGGCTTTCGCGCAAATCCTGTTCCGCATCGCGGACTCTTCGGTTATCCCGCTGGCGCCGGTTTCGCCGTTTGTTCCGCTGTTTTTAGGCTTCCTGCAGCGCTATAAACCCGAGGCCAAACTGGGTACCTACTATTCGCTGGTTTTACCCTACCCGCTTATCTTTTTAGGGGTATGGCTGGTGATGCTGGTGGCGTGGTATCTTGTCGGCCTGCCGATTGGGCCGGGGATCTACCCGAGGCTGAACTAAGGGAATGAGGATGCTGAGATTACTCGAAGACAAGATTGCGACGCCGCTTGGGCCGCTGTGGGTGATCGCGGACGAGCAGTTTTGCCTGCGCGCCGTTGAGTGGGAAGAGCACAGCGACCGCATGGAAGAACTGCTTGCGATTCACTACCGCGCCCAGGGGTATGAACGTATCCGCGCCACCAATCCGGGTGGACTGAGCGACAAGCTTGCGGCGTACTTCGAAGGCGATCTCAGCATCATCGACACGCTGCCCACCGCCACGGCGGGCACGCCTTTTCAGCGCGAAGTGTGGCAGGCGCTGCGGTCTATACCCTGCGGGCAGGTGATGCATTACGGCCAGCTCGCGGAGCAGTTAGGTCGCGCTGGGGCCGCACGCGCCGTAGGTGCCGCGAACGGCTCTAACCCGGTCAGCATCGTGGTGCCCTGCCATCGCGTTATTGGCCGCAACGGCACCCTGACCGGCTATGCCGGTGGCGTGCAGCAAAAAGAGTGGTTGCTGCGTCACGAAGGGTATCTCTTACTCTAGTTCCCAGGCTTTTTGTGCTTAATTTTCTTCCGGTTAGGCTAAAAATCCATAATCAAGCTGTGGAATTTCAAGAAGATGGCGACACATTGTCGTCTCTTGTCCTTATTGAGGGTTTGTCAGGCTTACGTACTTACCAAAAAGATGTTAAAATTGACCAATATCAATTAAGGCTTGAGCAAACCTATGATCCCGGAAAAGCGAATTATACGACGCATTCAGTCTGGCGGTTGTGCTATCCATTGCCAGGATTGCAGCATCAGCCAGCTCTGTATCCCGTTTACCCTGAATGAGCATGAACTCGATCAGCTTGATAATATTATCGAGCGTAAAAAGCCTATTCAGAAAGGGCAGACGCTGTTTAAAGCGGGAGACGAACTGAAATCGCTCTATGCTATCCGTTCTGGCACCATCAAGAGCTACACCATTACCGAACAGGGCGATGAGCAGATCACCGGCTTCCATCTGGCGGGTGACCTGGTAGGCTTTGATGCCATCGGTACGGGCCACCACCCGAGCTTTGCTCAGGCACTCGAAACCTCGATGGTTTGCGAAATTCCGTTTGAAACCCTGGACGATCTGTCCGGCAAGATGCCTAACCTGCGTCAGCAGATGATGCGTCTGATGAGCGGTGAGATCAAAGGCGATCAGGACATGATTCTGCTGCTTTCTAAAAAGAATGCAGAAGAGCGCCTGGCCGCGTTTATCTACAACCTCTCCCGCCGCTTCGCCGAGCGTGGCTTCTCGCCGCGTGAATTCCGTCTGACCATGACGCGTGGCGATATCGGTAACTACCTGGGTCTGACCGTGGAAACCATCAGCCGTCTGCTGGGTCGTTTCCAGAAAAGCGGGATGCTGGCCGTTAAGGGTAAATACATCACTATCGAAAACGGTGAAGCGCTGGCCGTTCTTGCCGGGCACGCCCGCAACGTGGCGTAAACGCCATACGTATACTGCCAGACCGATAAATTTTCCTGATTTATGGGTCTGGCCTGTCACCCCGTCTTTTATCTGCCCTTTTCACCGTAGCACGTCCCCACACAGCACCCAAAAGGGTCTCGTTGAGGTTATGAATTGAGAGAAAGTTTGTTTTTCGTTTCAGTCGTGATTGCCTCAGTGACCTTTATCTTCATCTGGATCATGCTTGTCGGCCCAATGAAGGGGGAGGAAAAAACCTACGTTCAGGACTCCACGACCTTTGCGATAGCGGTGATGGTGCTGCTGTTTATTGCCTTTATCGCGGTGACGACCACGGTACTTTTCCTCTGATAAATTTTCATGAATTATTGAGTGGAAATCATAATCTCACCACGCTCAATAACTTAGATGAATATCAATGACATACCCCCAACGCCATAAGGATAATGTCGGAGTATATCGGTTAATTTGCCGCCCCTATATTGGCCCCCAAGAGTAAACCGCCCCCAAATCCGCCCCCAAAATCCCCAACTATGCGTAGCTCCTTCCAGTTTCGCAAAACCCCGCTTTACCGCCTCGCCGGCTTCCATCATCATGTCCCTGTTTCAAAATCATAACGTTTCGGTGCGCACCTGTTTTTTCTCCCTGCCCTATACTTTCAGTCTGACTGACTGGAGGTTTCTATGTGTGGACGTTTTGCACAAGCACAAACCCGTGAAGAATATCTTGCTTACCTTGCCGACGAAGCCGATCGCGACATTGCCTATGACCCTGAACCCATTGGCCGGTATAACGTTGCTCCCGGAACAAAAGTTCTGCTGCTGAGCGAACGCGACGAACAGTTGCATCTTGACCCGGTCCTGTGGTCTTACTCGCCTGGGTGGTGGGATAAAGCACCATTGATAAACGCGCGCGTCGAGACGGCAGCCACCAGCCGAATGTTTAAACCTCTCTGGCAGCATGGCCGGGCGATCTGCTTCGCTGATGGCTGGTTCGAATGGAAGAAGGAAGGCGACATGAAACAGCCCTACTTCATACACCGAGCCGACGGCAGGCCCATATTCATGGCGGCGATCGGAAGCACGCCGTTCGAACGAGGCGATGAAGCAGAAGGTTTCCTGATAGTGACGTCTGCAGCTGATAAGGGCCTGGTCGATATTCACGACCGACGGCCACTGGTTCTGTCACCTGAAGCGGCGCGCGAATGGATGCGCCAGGACATAGGCGGGAAAGAAGCTGAAGAGATAGCAGCAGACGGTGCCGTGCCAGCCGACAAGTTTATCTGGCACGCCGTGACGCGCGCCGTGGGTAATGTGAAAAATCAGGGACCAGAGTTAATCGAACCGGTCACTTAACAACGAGCAGATCCGAATATCTGGTCGTATACCGCGGCGACAGCATTTCACGCTTCATCTGCCACTGCTGCTGTATGCCCTGCCCGGCAAAATAAAGTGTACCCTTGCCGCCTTTGGCATTGAGATGGTCAAGGATCTGCATCAGCTGCGCGCTATCTTCGCGCGGTGCGTTCTCATCAAAGAGGTTTAGCTGAGCCACGCCCTGACTAAAGAAGTCGCCGAGCATGATCCCCGCTTTCTGGTACCGGTGCCCATCCTTCCAGATTTTGTCCAAGCACCTTACCGCGGCGTTAATGATGTCGCGGGAATCTTGAGTTGGGGTGAGAAGCTTCATTGAAGCGCTGTTACCGTAATACGGCTCATTAAGCGCGAATGGTGAGGTTTTCACGAACGCCGATATGTACCGGCAGTATTGATGCTCTACACGTAGCTTCTCGGCGCCGCGGGCGGCATAGCTGCAGATTGCCTAACGCATCTGCTCGTATTCGGTCACGCGTTCGCCGAATGACCGGCTGCAGACGATTTCCTGTTTCACCGGCGCGAATTCTTCAAGCTCAAGACAAGGCTCCCCGCGCAGCTCGCGCACCGTTCTCTCCAGCACAACGTTGAAGTGTTTGCGGATAACGGCAATATGGGTGTCAGCCAGGTCGAGGACGGTCTTAATGCCCATTGCTTCCAGCTTTTTACTGATACGGCGCCCCACTCCCCACACTTCATCAACTGGTAACAATGCCATGAGCTTTCGCTGGCGGTCGACATTCGACAGGTCCACTACGCCGCCAGTAGCCTTCCATGTCTTTGCAGCGTGATTGGCGAGCTTTGCCAGCGTCTTTGTCTGAGCAATCCCTACGCCGACTGCCAGACCGGTATTCCTGCGCACGGCATCTTTCAGCTCGCGACCGAACTCTTCCAGCACGCGGCAGTTACGCACGCCAGTCAGGTCACAAAAGGCTTCGTCTATTGAATAAATTTCGACGCGAGGGCTCATCTCCTCCAGTGTGGTCATCACCCGGTTGCTCATGTCTGCGTAAAGCTCGTAATTGGAGCTGAAGCAAACCACTCCATGCAGGCGGAAGTAGTCCTTACACTTGAAGTACGGATCGCCCATTTTAATGCCGAGCTTTTTGGCCTCCGCCGAACGGGCTATCACGCAGCCGTCATTATTCGAAAGGACGACGACAGGCTTTCCCCACAGATCCGGGCGGAATACCGTCTCGCAACTCGCATAAAATGAGTTCACATCCACCAGCGCAAACATCACATCACCGGATTATCGTCGACCCATACAGGGCTAATGGTATGGGTTACCACACCAACCAGGCGAACATCATCAAGAGCTTCGCCCTCTATGGCTTCGCCATCATCGGTAATGAGCACGTCACCTGCCCAGTACGCATGCTGCTGGCGGCCGCAAAACCAGATGAGCAACGTGTCTCCACGATTAAATGCCGATGCGTTTTCAATGACATCATAGCCTTCCTGCGTTTCGACAATGCTGGCAGAAGAAGGAAGGAATGGCTCAGTGACCGCAACAAAGGCGGCGTGTATGGCTGCTGCAGGACTCGGGAATCCCATGATGCACCTCCGATAGTTACTGTATATGCATACAGTATTATCGATCGGCGGTATCGATCAATAGCGTTTATAGTGCTACACTTCAGACCTTTCCGAATTCACTGATTTCTATAATGTTAAAGTTATTCGCCAAGTACACATCAATAGGCATCATCAACACACTCATCCATTGGATTGTGTTCGCCATATGCATCTACGCATTCCATACTGGTCAGGCGCTTGGCAACTTTGCCGGGTTTGTTGTCGCTGTGTCATTCAGCTTCTTCGCAAATGCCAGATTCACGTTTAAGTCATCAACCACGACCCTACGCTACATGCTGTATGTTGGATTTATGGGCACGCTAAGCGCTGCGGTTGGCTGGGCTGCTGATAAAACTGGAATGGCACCAGTCATCACGTTAATCGTATTCTCCGCAATCAGTCTGGTTTGCGGTTTCATCTATTCAAAGTTCATTGTCTTTAGGGATGCGAAATGAAAATTTCTTTGGTCGTTCCAGTCTTCAACGAAGAAGACGCGATACCTATTTTTTATAAAGCGGTTCGGGAATTTGAAGGGCTTCAGCAGCATGAAGTCGAGATTGTCTTCATCAATGACGGAAGTAAGGACGCAACAGAAGCGATCATAAATTCGATTGCTATATCAGATCCTCTCGTCAAGCCGCTATCGTTCACTCGTAACTTCGGCAAAGAGCCAGCTCTCTTTGCTGGTCTTGATCATGCTACTGGTGAAGCAATTATTCCAATCGATGTGGACCTACAGGATCCGATTGAAGTTATTCCTCATCTAATTGAGAAGTGGCAACAAGGCGCTGATGTGGTTTTGGCTAAGCGCGCAGACAGATCAACCGATGGACGACTTAAGCGTAAGACTGCTGAGTGGTTCTATAAGCTGCACAACAAAATCAGCAACCCCAAAATTGAGGAAAACGTCGGGGATTTTCGCCTGATGTCGAGGGATGTTGTGGAAAACATTAAACTCCTTCCAGAGCGAAATCTCTTTATGAAAGGTATCCTTAGCTGGGTAGGAGGAGATACTGTTGTTGTTGAGTATACTAGGGCTGAAAGGGTAGCTGGTGACTCAAAATTCAATGGCTGGAAGCTATGGAATCTTGCAATTGAGGGAATAACCAGCTTCTCTACCTTCCCTCTGCGCATGTGGACTTACATCGGCTTGTTAGTCGCAGGATTGTCTTTTATTTATGGCGCATGGGTGATTGTTGATACCATGGCGTTTGGGAACCCGGTAAGTGGTTACCCGTCATTACTGGTTTCCATTCTGTTCCTTGGCGGAGTGCAACTCATTGGTATCGGTGTTCTGGGTGAGTACATCGGAAGGACCTATAATGAATCAAAAAAAAGGCCTAGATATATTTTAAAGACCGGAGATAATGCATGAAGCAGATAAAGGAATATTTCATCATTATTCTTGTATTGGTTGCACCAATAATTTTAGCAAACATTTATTACATAGATGACATAGGCCGGTCAACACTAGGATACAGGTTCTGGTGGGAGGATGGCCGCCCACTTTCTGATCTATTGATGTCTGTTATTATGTTTAGCGGAACCATGGCCGACATCGCCCCTGTGCCTCTTCTTGCTGCATGCATTATGCTGTCATGGGCGTTTTACAGATTTGGCAAAGAGTTCTTCAACAACAAAAAAGGACTGTTTTTAATCCCTTTGTCATTTTTGATAAACCCGTTTTTCGTTGAGATTTTCAGTTACAGATTTGATAGCTTGACGATAATTTTTTCGGCAGTACTTTCTTTTGCTTTTTTATTTAATTTTTCCAGAAATAATTACACCAATGCATTGATTAACACGGCTTTAGTTGTTGGCGTGATGTGCTTATATCAGGCATCGGTCAACATTGTTCTTATATTTATCTCGCTTTCATTTTTCTTTGATGTTTACAAATTAAAAAAACCATTTGAAATAATAAAAATGTCAGCTTTGCGGGTTGCAAGTACGCTGGCAGGGCTGGCATTTTACATGAAGATAATATTGCCTTTAACATTAATGTCAGAGCATAGCGACAACCATCCGAGAGTATCAGATAATCTGATTACCACAGTAATCGATAACCTTAATGCTTACTACTCTTACGTGCAAGAGGTGATACTACCTTATGGAATGGGTAGTTATATTTTGCCAACCCTTATCATCATATCACTTATTTCTGCTTTGATTGTTTCTTATCGTTATTTAAAAGTAAATAAAGGAAAGTTTGCGTGGTTAATATTTGCCGCTTCTTTCGTTATAATATTTATTACTCCGGTTGCCGCGATAGGATCGCTTTTGGTGCTTGACAACCCAATGGTAAGATTCGCAAGAATTTACATAGGCTTTGGAGCTTATGTACTTTTTGTTTTATTCCTTGCTACGCTGGCATGCAAAGAAAGCAAAGTGCCATCTTTATTTGTTCTTCCTTTATACTTGTACATGATTGTTTTTACATGCGCGTATGCGAATGCCAGTAAGCATCAGGCTTCTGTTGACAAGCAAGTTATTGATTCTATAAAAGGTGACACAAAGGAAATCGACTACAACACAAACTATATAATTTTCAATGGTGCACCACCAAGATCCAGTATTCTTTTAAACTCCCAGAGAAACTTCCCGCTACTAGATACATTAGTTGTAAGTTATTTTGGTAACTGGATGTGGGCGTATAATTATATGTCAATGAACGGACTTAAACAGCGAGATCCTGGGTTTAACAGCGAGATAGTAAATACATCAATCAGGGATTTTTGCAATTACAAGCAGATAAGTAGAGCTCAAGATTATAACCTTTATCATGAAGGTATAAATTTAGTTGTAGACTTTAGCAAAAAAGACTGCATGAAATAATTACGTTACAAGTCAGTGAGAAGCCCCCGTCGCGACGGGGCCCTTCTCCACAATTACGCTCTCCCTCCTTCGAGCAGGAAGCGCTGGGTCCATGTACGTGCTGACCCGCTTTCTGCTACTCCAACACCTATTAGTTGTCCATTAACTTTAGATGCCAGTGAAGCGGGAGGAGAAAATGTAGCATCATCCGTTCCACGGGATAGTGACTTAGCATGAGTGACCCACGCATAGCTGGTATCTGTACTGAAGCACGTTACTGCGCCCGTAGTGTTGTAGCAAGACATGCTGACACTTGCAGGATAACTTATGTGGTTTGTCCCAATAGTTTTAGCGGCGTTACCGATACCAAGCCCATTCGTAGGCAATTTCACGAAATCCGGTGCGACACGGAGTGCGCTGTAGGATACAGAGCAGGCAGGTTGTACGTAAATCACGTTAGCAATGGTTGCATCCTCATAAGACAGCTTGACATCAAACTTACATCTAATCATTGCGGCCACGTAAAACTCAAACAGGTTTGGGGCACCGGCGCGTTTAGCCAACCAATGAGTGCCAAATGTATTTGAGTTATCCCATAAAATATCTCGTAACTCTACTGTGGTGGTTCCTGCTCCATCCCCTGAAACTGCCTGACAGCAATCCATGTGATTACCTGAGAAAACCCATCCGCGAGTAGATATTCTGAAGAAAAAGAACATGCTACCAGTTAGGTTGTTAGGGCAGAAGAACGTATTATCTGTTATTAGGATACGTGATGTCTCTGAATCCTGGGGTGCCGTAGTCCACACATCGCTGGCAACAAATGTTCTAATAATTTGTGTTATAGGCGCTACTCCAGAAATTGGATTAAAGTCGACGATGGTGCATTGGTTATTAGCAATAACAACGTCTGTTATAGATGTATCGGCATATATTTTCTCTGCGCCAATAGTACAAAACTGTCCAGTGATTACCGCAGTGTTTCCAATTACACGGACGTTGCTCATCAGTGGACCATGCCCGGCGATCTCACTACTATGCATTACTACAAACAGTCCTCGAACGCAGCCCTCAATGTAGTTGTATTCACAATAGGTGAAACTTTGATGCAGCTCTACCGCACAAGTGATTCGTTGAGCCAAGCCAGATTGGGCGGGGCTCATGAAGCAGTGACGAACGCCAGAATACGGGCACCCAATGTAGAATAAGGTCTGGTCAACGTTACGGTCTGTGTCCGTTTTCTTTATTTCGGTCACAGTGACGCGGCACACATCACAATTGGAGCCAAAACCGTTCCATCCAACAGTGCCAGCCCATGTAAGATCGCCCCCAGTAATATGGATATCCCTGACATTTACATTGTAGGATTTTCCGGTAGCAAATGCGTAACAAAGGGCTGAGCCAATAGGTTGAATATTTGCACCACAATCAATAACTCCGTTTCCTGTGATATTTGCGTCTCTTAGATCGCCTGCAGTCAGTGGGTCGTTACCATCGAACCCACATATAACGCAATAGCCCTTCTCATTGAAATAATCAGTGAGTTTTAGAGTAGCTCCAGCTTCAAAGTGAATATTGACACGAGACCGCCAGTGAATGATGCCACCGTAGTTCGCAATTTTATCGGATACACCATAAGATGCCAGATAGAAGGTAGTGCCAGCCGGAATGACAAGCGTTCCACCACCCGAGTCATAAAGAGCATCAATAGCATTCTGAATGAACTGACGGCTGTCTACGGTCGGGCCGGGTTGAATTACGTTTCCAGAAGAGTCGCAGTGGAAATCCCAGAGACTTACTCTTTCATCTAGCACCTCGGCTACTTTTCTATTGCTTGCATTAGCCGCGTTTTTATATTTATACCCAACAGATGAAGCACCAGAAGATGTCAAAAAGTATGCACGGATTGAAGCGTCACCAACACCTATCCATGCACCCGGACCTATGCCGCCAGAACTTTCTGGTGTTGAGTTCGCTGGCACGACCTTCCCACCAGAAGCAAACGAACCGGTCCATTTGTAGTATTCGCCGTCGGCAGTGTTGAGTAGTACTTCATTAGGGTTTTTGAGGGTCGCGCCGGTATTAAATGTCTTCCCGGTCAGGATTACGTAACCGTACGCCGCCATTGCCTGCTGAGAAAGATAGTTCATTCCCTCGATGGTGTAGTGCTTCACGCCAAAGCGATCAGTGTAGGTCCACCCGATTGATGTCACGAATTCATCAATTTTCCCCGCGTTAAATTTCAGGTCGCGAGGAGATTCACTTGGTACTGGGAGATTGGTCGGTTGCGTAGCCATATTGATTCCATAAAAAACCCGGCGCTGTGGCCGGGTTAGGTTGGTTGGGGACGGTTCTTATTGATAGATGGCGTCGCTGTATTCCGCGACGGTCAGAGATACCGTGTTATCGGTGTTAGGTTTGATGCTGTTTACTGTCCATAGCTGACTGTCCAGTTCTTCCACTGTTGCTATGAGATAGCGCGAGGGAAGCTGTACAGTGTCTCCGTTCCAGATATTGAGCTGAATGTTGGGTATTGCAGCGGTGAATCCGTACTTCGTATCGCTACGGGCGGTGGCCGGATAGCGCAGTGTCGGATTACCCAGGCTGTCGGTCACCAGCACATACATCGAGCCGGTAAACGTGATCGGCTCGCTGGTATCGAAGTTATTCCCGGCACGGCCGGTGATGTACCCATGCTGTTGGTTGCTGTCGTAGATGTCCGGCATCTGAATGACGCTGCCAACCTGAATGATTCCATCCTCAAATACTTTGGCGTTCATCTTCACCCGGGAGTAGATCAGACGTTTAGTTTCGCGCAGCGCGCGCTCACGGGCCTGATACTCGTTACGGAAGCCGACGATCTCCAGTTTGTTCGGGTTCTCCGCTTCCTGCTCGACGATGGCACCGTTCAGCACGCGATAGTTGATGTACGTCTTGTTATTGGTCGTCGGGTGAACGTAGGATACCTGCACACCGTCGTAACCGCCTGGCAACGTGGCTTCGTACGTCATTTTGTACTCGTCCGTCTTCATGTTGGCCCGGTTGAATACGGCAGCAGGATAATCAACTTTCTGATCACGGGTAAACGTCAGCACGCCGTCATCCCAGTAAGCCACCACTGAAGCCGCATTGCAGATCGCCTGCACGCGGTCACCGAGAGAGTCATTCTCATCGTCAAACGTATAGTCGAAGTAACCCAGACGTTCATCAGGCAGGCTTTCGGCAATCGAGTACAGTCCGTATAGGTCAATGCTGCTTACCGGCTGCTCGCCCATAATGAGCCAAGTATGCGCCACTGCATCAGCGAACGAGCGCGACGGCCGCAGCGTGTAATCTACCGTCTGCGTGTCCAGGTCGTACGTGATGGTGTAGCGCGTCACCAGCGCGTTATATTTTCGCTCGCGGCTGCCCAGCGCGTTCTCTGTCGCCCTCACCTTCACCCTTACAAGGGTATCTGTCGGGTGAACGACATTCGTCCGGATGTTGATGCTGTGGATCTCTTCGACCTTCAGCAGTGACGAGTCGCCGGAGTTATCCGTGCGCTGGAGGCTGACAGCGTATTTCCCGAAGCCGCCGGTTGGCGTGATTTTGTCAGTACGGTAGAAAACCTCACTGGTCGACTGGTGCGGGGTCGTCTGCCTGTACGTGAAAGTCTGCTGCGTGCCCGGAACCTGGTTGTAATCATCGTCGATTTTCCAGATGACTACCTTCCAGTTGGTTTCCTTCTTTCCGCCCAGGCTGGACTGCGTATGCAGCCACAGCTGCGTTGACTCGACCGGGGAGAAGAACGGCCCGACTACCAGCGCCTCGTTATCGTTAAGGATGAACTTCGTGGTGTTGATCGTTGCGTTCGCCGGGATGTCCTGCGGACCCTCCAGCTGGTTCATCGTAAACGTGTACCAGCGCACCGGGTTAACCACAGCGCCGTCGTTTGTTTCAACCGCAGAAATCAGCGTGCCGGAGAATGTAGCATCGGTAGTAACGGTGCCGGAGGCCGTGCTGTACGTCACATTGATGGTGAAGGTCACCGCGTGCGGCAGCACCAGCCCCATGAAATAGTCAAACTCGGCCTGCTTAACGATTTTCATCGCTATCTGTCCGCCGGAATACGTGCCACTAACCACAGTCGTTGCGGTTGCGCTCTCTACCGGGAAATCGCTGGCTTCGTTCTGCCCGGGAACCTCCTGCCCGTCGACGTCATCGAATCCGTAACCCTCAACGATCTGCGGTATAACTTCGCCCGGCTGATAGAACTGGAATTCAGCACCAGCCAGAGAACCCAGGCTCGACTCTGAGTAGCGCACTGACTCGTAATCGTATTTGCCGATCCCGATGCACATCCACTCAGTGACGTACTTCAGGCCGCCGTCGGTAGACGTCTGGTGCACGTATTCGAAAACCGATTCCTGAATAAGATCCGGGAACGAACGAATCTGCCCGTAGATGTCCGGCTTGGCCTTGTAAACGCGCGCGGTGTTTGTCTGACCGGTCAGGCTATTGTTGGGTGAGTCGACCGTATTTCCGCCGCTGTTGGCGATGGCCGGCTTTGGCGCCAGGAACGAAAACACCTGACCCACCACTTTGAAGATCGGGCTGAGTATGTCGCCGACAATGCCCTTTGGCTGGTCGAATATCTGGATGTGGTCCAGCTCACTCAGTTCAAACGACAGCTCATCATCGTCGCCCAGCTTTACGCCGTTGCGGACGATCAGCAAATCGCGGTGAAAGGTAGCGTCATTGGCCGCCAGCCAGTCATAAAAAAGGGTGCCGTTTGGCACCCTGCAACGCAGCTTAGGCGTTCCTGGAAAATTCGATATCTCAACCAGTGCCATATACGAAAAACTCCACTTTGGTGAATGCCCGCTGAATGACCAGCAACGAGTCCATGCGCACGCTTCCGTTCTCTCCACGCGAGTGCAACGACTGCCGGTTCAGTACCAGGCCAACGTGTGCCGGTTGCGCGCCGCGGTACCCGACGAATATCCCGCCCTCGACGGGCTTATCTACCTGGCGCCAGAAAACGACGTCACCCTGATAGCAGGTGAAGAAGTCCTCACCGGCTTCGTAGCCCGGTGTCTGGTGCAGTTCAACACCGAGGACGTGACGGTAATACAGTACCACCAGCCCCCAGCAATCGACCTTCTCAAACGAACAGGCCCGGTTAGCCCACGGCACGCCGATCATCATTCTGATAAAATCAGAGGTACTGAAGTCCCGTGTATTCGACTGGATCATAAAGGCGACCGATGTTGTTGTTTAATGGGTTGGTAATGGAAAGGGTTACAGATGCGGCATCTGAATCAACGTCAACAGTCTTCACAAAAAGCGTCCAGTTTTTCATAGGCGCAGATGTGTCTCCGCTATCGAAAATCTGCCTGGTAGCGGTGATTGGTGACAGCCTTGACACACCCTTCCATTTTTTCATCAGCGTTTTGATATCTGATGAAAGCCGTCCCAACTTAACAGTGGCGTCGATCACCGGCGTGCCGCTCTGCTGACTCTCTTCGATTTCAAAGCGCGCTGGTTTGTATACCTGACCTGCAAGCGTTTTCTCGAAGAACTGTTTGTCTACCAGGCGCACATAACCGAAGGAAGGATGGTAAAAGGTAATTGTGTCGTAACTGCCGCGAATCGGGCGCTGTTGCTTGTACTCCCTTAGACTCGGCATTACGGCACCCTCGGCAGTGATTCCGGATCGCGCCCGTCCGGATAACCCGTGACAACGATATCCAGCCACGAATCCCACGGCGGCGGCAGTTCAACAATGATGTCGTCAAACTCGTCGTCAGCGTTGTAGAGGTGATTCGCAATAACGGTACCCGTCCATGTCACAATTCCGCCATCGATGCTGGTTTGCACCGGCATCTGCGTGAAGTGAAGTTCCTGCAGCTGCAGGCCACTGCCGCCCAGGTTGATATTCATCCGGAACCAGTTCAAGCCCCGGTTGAGATAGTTCGGGCTGCGCAGCCACTGCTGGAAAGCACGCTCCTGCGCCAGGGTGAAGATCCACGTCAGCGACCAGGTTACTTTCAAATCGTCGGTTTGATTCTCGAAGATGGCCGGGCCGACCGCTGGCTGATCGGTCTGGAACCCGGTATCGAGCGTCATGTTTTTGCTGGCCTTCTGAGCCAGCGGCAGCCAGTCGGGATAGTCGATAATTGGCATCAGCCCTGCCCCCTTGGCGTGCGTTTAACGTTCATGTTGCAGGTAATGGCGTTGCTTGCCGGGCCACCGTTATTCATGTCAGCTATAAAAGCTTCAAGCGTCCATGAACCATCGCCGTTCTGCGTAGCCTGAGCATCAACAGACGCGGATGAGTAGTTGTAGATGTTGAGAATCGGAGCCCCGCCTCCACCACCTGAAGTAATGTCCTTGTTACTGAGCATGGTTCCATTATCGCCAGACACCATGTATTGACTGCCATTATTGGCGCGGAAGATTTCAGGCTTATCGCCCTCCCCTACCTGATACATGCCACCAGCTTGAATTGACCCACCGTTTTTACGCTTGCCAAGCAGGTTCGTGCCGATAACTCCGGCCACCGCGCCGAGACCAATCGCAGCAGCCGTACCCATTGAGGCAATGGATGACAGGATCGCCGCAGGGGTCCATGCCGCAGCAGTCGTTGCCGCTGCCGCAGTGCTGGTAGCGGTCTGCGTAGCCACTGCTGCAGTTTGAACCGCTGTCACCGTGCCGATAGCCGCCGTTTGTGCCGCCTGGCCCATGATGGCTGACTTAACCCACTCCACCCCCATCTGCACGAAGGTATTAACCAGGCTGTTGAGGACAGTGCTGCCAAGTGAGCGCATTGCATCACTGGCAGTCATGCTCCCCGTGATGATTCCGGTCAGTGCGTTCGAAGCATTTCCAGCAAGCGCATCAATCGAAGCCGCCAGCGCTTCATTACCCGCGCTCTGGTTACGGAAAATCTCCCATTGCGCCGCGATGCGAGCCTGCTCGTACTCCCTGTCAGCTGATGCGCGCAGCATAAGCGCATTCTGGTGAGTAATAATCCCCTGCTGCTCATAAGCCTGAATAAGCGCGAGCTTACGGGCATTTTCATTCGCCAGTTGCTGCACCGGATCCACACCGCCAGCAGCTTCCTGCTGTGGGCTGACAGCCTGATCGGCACGGATTTTCGCTAGGTTGGCCTGGTGGGTTGCTTCCAGTCGCTCAGATGTCTGATTGAACTGCTCCTGACTGATTTTCTTCGCAGCCAGTGCGGTATTCAGGTCCTCAACATCCTGTTTGTAGCTGGCGTTTTCACGCGCTTCTGGCAGGAGCTTCTCGGCTGCGGCCTGCGCTTTGAGTGCGTTTGCCGTATCCCATTTTGTAGCGGCGTACTGAGCAGCCAGCGCCAACTGCTCTTTCGTTGCTCCTTTTCCAAGAGACTGCTGAGCATTCAGGATTGCCTGATCGCGGCTCAGCTTATTAGTTGAGTCGGCGGCAAGTTCTGATTGCTGTTTCAGGTTCGCAAGCTTCTGAGCAATAGACTCAGCCTGTGATGCACCTTTCTTCTGCTCGGATTGTAGAGTCTTCTGCGCCTGCGTATTTTTGTACGTAGCGGCAGCATCATCCTGCATCTTCTTAGCATGCGGATCATCCTTCGCAAACCCGGCATCTTCGGCAGCGTATTGCGCCTGCAGCCGCGCGCGGGCCTCACCCTGCAATTTCGAGAGGGCCAAATTGCGCTCGGACTGTTTGATTAGGTTCTTCTGTCCAGAAGTAAGGTTGTCAACCTCTTTTTTCATCCCGGACAGATTGATTTGAGCCTCTCCAGCGACTCGAACGAGCTCTGTGAGCGGACCAAGGAACGTCCTGATGGCATCTGCGCCTGACTTTGTTGAGCTCTCCGTATTCTGGAGCTCAAGGACCAGCCTTTGCAGCGCTTCAGGCGTAGGATTATTCGCCACATCGGAGAGTTGCTTGCTTAGCTCGAATGCCCGCTGTTCAGATACGCCAAATTTATCCGCAAGTGTGCTAACAGTATTCTGGATCGCGTTAGCATTAACGGTGAATTTCGCCCCGGCGTTCCTTGCCTGCTCCATTGCTGCAGAGTAGGTGTCAGCTGTTACACCGACTGTCGAAAGGTTTTTGTTAAACTCATCGATCGACGCAATACCGCCAACGAATGATGTCTTCAGTTTATCGGTGAAGCCAACAATAGAGTTTGATGCGTCGTTTATAGATTTAGGGATCTTAGCTATGGCGGCATTGTATTCAATCATTGCCTGATTTCTCAGGATGGTTGCTGCCTCGGCGTTGGTTCTTGCCAGGTTGGCGTACTTATCTGACAGTGCGGCCACACCATTCTGAGAGATGGTGATCACCTTATCCATCGCTTCAGCTGCATCTTTCAGCGCATCCATGGCGTTTTTACCGCCATTCAGCGAGGTAATCAGCACACCAGCAATCACTGAACTGAGCGCAATGAATGCCCCAACCACCGCGCCGCCCGGGCCGAATGCGCCAGCTAGTTGCGAGCCCTGTTGAGCGAACGCCACCAGCGCAGACTGCCCGCCCTGGACCTGTACGATGAAGTCCTGAACCTGATAACCGGCCTGCTGCATACTGTTTTTCCAGCTGCCAGTGCCTTTTGCGCCATTTTCAACGCCAGTCTTCATGTCATAAAGGCGACCAGTAAGCTCGCCGATCTTCTGCTTTTCTTCGTCTGTCGCTTTCGACCCGGCGCGCAACTGTGCAGCCAGGACTGCGGCGCTACGCGCGCCATTCTCCTGCGCTTCGTCCAGAACAGCCAGTTGGTTACCCAGCGCTTCGATGATGGATTCTGCACGACTGAATTCACTGCTCGCACCGCCGGTACCGCTGCGGGCCTCTTCCATCGCGCGGGCAATTCCGCTTACGTTGGTGTTCAGCTTGCGAAGCTGGTTATCCATGGAGTTGGCATAACCGGCCAGTTCAGTAAAAGCGGATCCGGTTTGTGACGTACTCTGATCGAGGTTATCCATTCCCTTACCGGACTGCTGAGCTGCAGCGTCCAGCTTATCCAGCGCATCAATGGCCTGTTTCCCGCCCTGCAACAGCGGCTCAACGTCGGCGCTGATTTCATACACGATGCTACCGGCGTTTTTCTCACCTGCCATGTCGTTCTCCGGTTATTGCTTTGCTTTTGCCCTGCGTGCGGCCTGTTTAGCCAGGTACTCGTCGGCGATGCTGTCGTACTCTTCGCGAGTGAAGCCTTTCTGGTCAGGGTATTTCGCCGCCAGCAGCATCTGAAATTCGGTCATCGTTAACTGGGCGGCTTCGGCGCGATTTATGCCGAAGTGGCTGCGTGCAGCGCTGATGTAATCGAAGGCCTTAAACTCTGTGGTTCGCTCGCCTGTTTCGTGGCGCTGCAGCTGGCGCACCTTGGCTTTGCCGACGACGCCGTGCTGCATAAGGTGCTGCGCCAGCACGATGATGTCGTTCTTCGGCATCTGGCCCGGGCGATATACGACATAACGGCTCCACCCCTTCCACTCGCCGACCATTGGCGTCAGATCGTCATCGCAGCACGCCTGCAGCACCAGCATGCTCGTTGATAACAGCTTCTCAGCGGCGCGATTGAATGATGGAGATAGCCATGCGGGAAAACGCCCCAGCGTGCCAGCGCACACCTCAATGAGCTGAGCGACATCGTTGCCGTGGATGGTGGCGTAAGCCTGCACAATCTCTTCCGGGCTGCCGAGCCTCGTCATCGCCTCGAATGAAGGTCGCAGCAGGTAATCTTTCCCGCCTTCGCGGCTGTCGCTGATAGAGAGTTCGCCAATATCGGTTAAAGCGGTCATAGGTCTTCCAGTAAACGGTCATTATCAAGGGCAGCACGCCGCCCTTTGGAATGTCCGTTAGGTAACGGTAACCGTATGCACGGCCACAAAGTTGCCGTCTTCGGTGTTGATGATGATCTGCGCGCTGCCGGTGGCGACACGCGTCACGGTAACGGTGTTGCCGGATGCCGTAGCAGTGGCTTTGGTTGTATCGGTTGATGCGACGGTGAAGTCTTTGTTGGTTGCGCCGGCTGGTGCGATGTTCACCGTGAAGGTGCTGGTACCGCCTGCCGTACCGGTGCTGGTTGTCGGGGTTACCGTCACGCCGGTTACCGCAACAGCAGTGATTTCGTTCACTTCGATGGTGCTTGCGTCCCCGACTTTGAACTCGGTAGAGAACGTGACGATGTCATTTGTGCCGCCGTCAGAACTCAGCGCGGTGATGTTCATGTAGCCGATGAATTCAACCGGGCCATATTCCATTCGTACCCAGATGCCCGTTTGACGCTTAGCAGCAAGCTCGTCAGCAAAGTACTTAATGAATTTGCCGACGCCGTACTGATCCAGCTTGTCCTTTTTGCGCACTTCACCTTCAAAACTGAAGGTCAGATCACTGTTGGTGATGATGGTCTCGACATAGCCGCCGCCGTCATCCGCATCAGAGGTAACCGAGTTCGGGTTGAAGTCGAAGCCCTTCGACGTACCAGCGGCCAGCGCCATCCACTCACCTTCGAGTGGTTTGACATCCGGGCAGCCATCGGCGACTTCCAGCACGACCGCACCGCCGAACAGGCGCTCGTTCGAGTTCTGGCAATTAGCCATGTGAAACTCCTCTTTGACGTATAAAAAAGAAAACCCGCCGAAGCGGGTTATTTGGTTGGGATGGCTATTCGCCGTAAGTGCAGGCGAACTGGAGTCGGAAGACTATTCGCCCTTCTTCTGTGAGCACCGGCGCGGGAACTGCGCCCATGTTCTGGATGTAGCCGACGCACTCGTCAGCCATGGGATTTGCCTGAACGTAGTCGACGATGCGCTGCACGGCATTAAGCGCCTCTTTGCGCTTGTCCTTCGCGCCGACGACGTCGACCAGGACGTGATACTCAGAGCCGAGGTCAGTCCGAATATTCGACCCGCCGTTAGGCCTGAACACCATGATCGCCTTCGAAAGGTCACCCGGGTCGTCGTACATCAACTGCTGTATAGTGAAGCCGGCCGTTAGCCCGGCGTCGCCGAACATGTTGCGCACCCGCTCGTGCATCATGGGTGTCATAGCGAAAGCTCCTTGCGCATCACCGCGTCAACGTTATCGCGCTCGTCATTAGCACCTTTGGTCAGGAATTGTGGTTCACCATGCGGATCCCAGTAGTTGCCCGTTCCGGTCCCGCCGCCGAACTGTTGCCCGGCTCGGGTAGTGCCGAAGTGTGCACGCGGCTGACCTTTCAGCTTGCCTGACGCCTCATGGACGTATGCAGCATAGTTGGCCGAGTAGCCGATGCGACCGGTAATGAACACCCCGCCAGCGTCGATTTCGCGGAACTGGCTGTTAATCAGCGTGGAGGTGTCGATCGGGGTGTAATAGGCCGCCCGTGCACCGATGAGTATCATCGCCGACTGCAGCGCTCGGATTACCTTCCGCCCATTTACGTCGTTGATGACATCGTTCAGGTTCTTCTTCGCCTGGCTGATGCCCTTCACTTTGATGCCCATGGCTACACTCCAGTCAGGATGGCGTAATCATCCGCCAGGCGCTCGAATGTGTCGGCGTAGCGGATGACCTGCCGCACCTCATCGGCACCGGCCACAACTGGATCTGGTTCTGTCGACACGCCAATCAGCAGATAATCACCCGCGGCGGCCAGTGCGAACTCCGTCCAGACGGTGTTCTTCACGACAATCTCAGCGCCCAGGCTGGCTAACTTCTTGCTGAGTCCTCCCTCGTAATCACAGAGAATTTGCTCAGGTTCGCCATAGCCAAGCGGGTCGCCATATTCGTCATTGCCGTCCAGCCTGCGCCATATGGTTGCCGTCGCTGTGTAAGACCAGTTTGCAACGCTGCTCATAGCATGAAGACCTCGACCTTCTCAACGATTTTGAAATCAGCGAGAGGCTGTATCAGCCCTGACTGACTGGCGAGGCGCTTAGCATCAGCCTGCTCCAGAAAGTCAACTTTGGCTTTCTCGTAAGTTTCAGCATGGCGGCCAATAAACTTAACGCCGGATTCGTTTATCCAGATGAACAGCGACCAGTTGCCTTCGCACTTAAAGGCATGCACTTCATATCGTTCAGCCATCTTTCCACCTCAGCACCTTCGCGCCAGTAGCCCGGATGCGCGGGCAGTTGATGAACCACTCGCCGTCTGATTTTACGTAGCCGGTAGTCTCCCGCCCTGTGTCGGTCATCACCCAGACGCGGGTGAATGAGCGCGGTAGCCCTTGTTTAACTGATTTGTACGTCATCACTTGTCACCGCACATGCAGCCGCCCTTCCCGATCCAGATACCAGCGAACGCAGGGGAGGCGGTAGGATCGGCAGGAATTAGCGAGGTGGCGCAGCCGTACTTATCCAGCCCGCGCAACAGGTTAACCGAGGCCCTCCAGCGGTCGGTGAACGACTGATACCGGAACGAGCGAGATGCCCCGCTTGGAGCCGTTTGGCTTGAGATGTACTTATCCCCCTGCCCGAGCCCCATAAGCGCGAGCAGATAGAGCTGAATCAGCAGCGCTGTCGATGCCGGATAATGCGCATCAAGACACTCCTGGATGCTGTTGGCCTGATCGACGAGAGCCTGAAGAACAAAATCGGGAATGGTAATTCCCTGACTCTCCAGATACTCCTTCGCCTGCTCGAGAGTTACCATTATCGACTCCGTGAAATACCCCGCCGGAGCGGGGCATAAAAAAACCGCCTTAGCGGCGGCTGTTATTCAGCAGGGAAAAGCTTTTCGAATTCGCCATCCGGCAACAGCTCACTGAGCTTTTCAGCGCCCAGATTGCCTTTGAACTCAATGCCCAGCTGGGTCAGGCGCTCCTGAATGATCTCTTTGCGAGATTTCTCACCGGTACCGGCATCAGGAGTCGACGGGGTAAGTTCTCCGCCTGCCTCACCATTCATGAGACGGACGTTAGACTTCCGCGCCGGGTGAAGCTCTTTCAACTCCACCACCTGCCCTACCTTCACGCCGAACCAAGGGCGCACTACTTCGTATTTAGCCATGCTGTTTCCTTACGCCAGGTTAGCGCCGTATACAACGCCAGACAGGCCCTGATCGTCTGCGGTGATTTGCAGACCTTCAGCAGACATAATCTGGAAATTGTAGTTAACGTTAGGCAGTGGACGCGGCAGCGGAACAACGCCTACAGCCATGCCCACCAGTGGAGAGATCACGTCACGGCGACGAACGTACGCGATAAACTCGTTACCTGACAGCGCGAAACTCATGCGGATTTCTTTCACTGGTGCGAACGGCAATACCGCCTGCAATACAGTGCCGCTTACAACTCCGTTAACCACGTACGGCTGCGCCAGGTTCGCCCAGATTTCCGGAGAAACCCACATCACATCATATACGGCGACTTTGTTCGTGCGTGCGGTGGTACCGAATGCACCTTTACCGAAGAACGCAAAGATCGCGGTCATGTCAGCAGTGGTCAGGTCGATATTCGCGCCACCAGCACCAGAGCCGAGGTTAATCTTCTTGGTGTTGCGGTGGTTCTTGATACCCTGCGCCGGGTAAGACTGAACCTGAATTTTTGAATCGCCGTTCAGGTAGTAGTTGACGCGCTTTTGGTTGAACTTGCGCATCTTTGCCATCTGTGAGTCCAGCACCAGATCGATGCCCACAGAGTTCAGGCCAGCAGCATGACGCCAGTTAACACCGTAACCAGCAGTGAACACCGGAATCGGGTCACCGTCGCTCGCGTAGTCAGTGTGGTCGAAGGAGAACGGCGCCTGACCATCGATGCTTACTGACACGTCGTCAGCGATGTCGCCAACTACATTATACAGCTTGGCGGTTTTACCGACCGGCAGCACCGTCTGAACGCCGATAAGGTCGTTCACGATTTCCATGCCAACTTCCTGATCGCGCAGCTGCAGCACCTGGTTGTCAATCTCAGCCCAGAAATCACGGGAGAAACCGCCAACGGCGTTACAGGCCAGCATATCAGGCGTCATGATTGCGCGGTTAGCCGCGATGATGGAATCGTTCTGCAGGTTCCACATGTTGCGGTTTGCCCACAGCTCGTTCCAGTGCCCGCCGAGGCGGGAGTTAGTCGCCAGCGTCTCTTTAGAGAAGTACATATGTGTTTGTCCTTTTGTTACGCGCCAGCTGCGGCGACAGTGCCAACGCGCATGCGCACGCGAATGAAGTCGGTGGTGCTGGCCGCGATGGTATATTCATCCTGGCTGTATCCGATCACTGAATCAGTGTCGGAGGTGGCAATGGTGAACTGACCGGCAGTGCCCAGCTTGATCGGGCTGTCTTTCTTGTAAGCACCAGGTAAGCAACGTAACGCCAGCTCACGCCCTTCTTCGACGTAGTTGCCGACAGCTGAATCGCCTGCAGGGATTGCTTCGGTGATGGTCAGCCCCTGGTGGTAACCGACATCAATGATGTACAGGCGGCCTGTCAGCGCGGTGGCCTGAGCGAATTTATCGGAAGAGTTGATGGTTGCGGCGGTGCCCGGAAGCAGCGCGGCGGCCGTGGTGCGGGTTTCGGTCTTGTACAGAGACTGACCGTCGATATTAACGCGACGATAACGTGGCATTATTCCGGCTCCTTACTTAAAGTGTTCTTCTGCGGCAGGTGCGCCGGTTTCTTTGTGCTGCTGTGCATTGTTGGTGCCCAGCGGGACAGCTTCGCCCAGCGACTTGAACATCGCGTCCAGAGCTTCGCCAGACAGCGCGTTAGCAATAATATCGCCATGCACCTTGGCAACCGCTTCGCGCTTTGTTTTCTCTTCGGCACGAGAGTTAGCGGTCAGGGTTTCGGCGAGCTGCTGCTGATTGGCCTGCAGCGCATCAACCTTCTCCGCGAGAGGTTTAATAGCCGCTTCCGTGTTGGTTGCAACAGCCTGGCCGATCATGCTGCCGATTTGTTCCAGTTCTTCTTTGGTTAAAGGCATGTCGCCCTCCGTATTGTGGTTTGGTGCAGGCTGTTCCTGCGGTGTGAATAGAGCTTTGAATTTGTTTGCCACGACGGCCACCCACGACTCCTGGCGCGCTACTGCGGTGCCGGTATCGTCGAAGGTGATAACTCCGCCCTCAGACTTGTAGCCAAACACCTCAGCGTTGCCGCCGTTGCGGATGATTACCGCTTGCGAGTCAGTGAAGTCAGCAACCCAGGCGTATTCATCCGCGCCCGCCGCAAACTTCGCTTTGGCTGCGCGATCGAGACGCTGTTCGCGCTCCCGGTAGGATTCGCCCACCAGCGCGCCGGTGTTTGCCTTAAGCGGCTGCGCCAGATCGGCATTGACCATCAGGCCAACACCTTGCTCAGGGGTGGCTGCTCCGACTTCGTGCAGAAGGATTGCGTCGTGGTCCATGCCGTGGATATCAGCTACCCACTCGGCACCAGTTGCGCGTTGTTGCTCGTTAGGCTCAAGTTGGTCGAGGAATGCGGCCACACTGGTATGAATCGGCGGAACGTCTTCACCGCGCTCAATGGCCGCGACGCGTTCAAGAAGCTCCCTGCCACCTTCCGACTCGCTGGCACGGGCCACATCAACCCACTTTTCGAGGTAAATGCGATTACCGGACTTCTTAACGTTGCGGTTCCATGCGCCGATATGGCCTGCGTTAATCCCCTCTGGCGAGAAAGCAGAAACGAACTGACCGTTAACCTGAGGGTGGCCCAGCGGCGCCAGGGTGCCTTCCAGGCCCTGATAGTGGGCGTCGATTTGCTCCTGTGTGTACAACCCGCCATTCATGACGACGTTTGCCGGCAGCGTGTAGCTCGGAAGCACCAGATGCTCGCGTCCGTTGTATGTTTCGCGCCGGATAGACTGGCTGTTCACCTTCGTGGTGATGTTTACCTGCATTGGCATGATTTAACCTCAAGCTGCCTTTTTGCAGCAGTGACAAGCTGAATGATTGACCTTCATCTTTTTCCAGTGGCTGTCGAATTCCTTCTTAGCCATTTCGATGACGTTCGGGTAAAGCGGATTACCGTCTGAATCCACAAGCACCTCTACTTGCCCGCATTTACAGTTAATTGCGTTTGCATCAACTGCATACCAGTCCCTGACCTCTTGAACCGTGAAGGTGTGCGCGTGCCTCAGAGCGTGCTTTATTCTCGTGGTAGGGCTTAATGCTGAAAGGTGAAGCAACCTGAGATTAAGCCCAAGATCAGCCATCACTTCTTCTGATTCATCCCAGCGCGCTCGGCGAAGGGCATTTGTTACCTCAGTGCGCGCTATCCGGTTCGCCCGGCGCTTCTCGATGCCGGTCTGGTCTGTCAGGTTGCGGCCAATGTCCAGCGGATTGAGCCCGCGCCCCACACCATCAGTAAGCACACGCGCCATGTCGCGCTTAACGTCAGCTGTCAGCCCCTTCATTTCCTCAAATACACGCGCATGCACCAGTGCCATTCGTTGCTGGTACGGGTCGCTTGCGAGGATTGACGCCAGCGACTCACGCCCGGCTGCGTACACCGGTGATTGCTGGCTGAGGTTGTAGAACGACTGCCCGGTCCCTTTCTCCGAAGCCAGATCGATGTACTCGTAAAACCACAGGTCGTAATCGCCCCCCTCAAGCAGGACCTGATCTACCATGTAACTGGCATCGTTCAGGATGATGGAGAGTAACGTTGGGTTTAGCTGGTATTCGTATCTGGCGTTTACTGCGAGGGAGGAAGGTATTTTGTCGAGTGCTGATTTGTAAGCTTTGCCAATCTTATTCATCCGCCTGCCGAAGTCTTTCATTGCCCTGCGTTCCAGCGCATCGGCTCCGGTCGGATCCTGGTAGTTACGCGGCAGAATCGGTGGCTTCGCCTTCTTCGTCGCCATCCTCTTCTCCTAACGGGAATTCATCAACGTTTTCATAACCGGCTGCTGTGCGAATTTCTTCACGACTGAATGCTGGATTCTCTCCGCTGCCCTGGAACGTCTGGTTAATCTCTGCCATGGTTTTGGCATTGGCGAGCTTCTCAGTTCCAGTCTGCTCGTTGAGGTCATCCCAGATAACCGTCTTCTCGCTGACTGCATCAATAATTTTCAGGTCGATTAGCTTGTCACTGAAGTCTTCAATTTCGAATGACAGGTCACCGCGGCGTGACTGGCAGCGAGCATTCATATACTTCTGATCTTCAGTGCTCGCCCTTTCTCCAGTCTGCATCCCTACCAGAATTTTCACCGGCTCATCGACAGAAGCGGCAAAAGTTTGAAGGTTTACGTTATATGTTGGGTCAGGATCTGAAACTGCCGATACCATCGACGTAACCTGCGCCCCCTGAGTAATCAGAAGAACATCATTGCCGATGTTTAACTCTCTGGCCGCATCGTTATATCGCTCCTGAAGCTCATCAACAGATACGCCGTACAATGAAGCAAGGTTGTTGAAATCAACGTCTTTGTCGAAATTAATGCTCTGCTTATTAGCGGCGTTCTTCAGGAACGCCTCACCTGACCCACCTTCAACCTTCTCCAAGCTGACGCAGGCGTTATAGCCAGGTTCAAGGAAGCCAATGGCATCATTAGAGTAGTCGCCTAGGATGAAGACGCGATCGGGATGCACGAATCGCTGATTCGTCCCACCATTTGGCAGACTCTCAACGTATTTCCATTGCTTTGGCTGCCCATAGTCTGCCGAATTCTCGTCAGTAACCCATTGGCTAACAGTTAACGAACCAGCCCATGCGATCGTTACCTTTTTGAGTGACTTCCCGCGGACAACCGGCTGATCCCACTTTCTGGAGTCATTGATGTGCAGCAGGATTCCGGCATAACGTCCGACCAGGCGGCGGCGGTCTGCTTCAGCAAAGGCCCGCCATAGACGCTTTGTGAAAACCTTTTTGGCGTTCTTCTCCCAAGCCGTTTCATCCTTGCTCTCGTCGGCATCATCACCCTCAATGATTTCCGGGTTAGTCTGCCAGCACTTGCCCACCAGCTTCTCAACGGCACCGTGAGCGATACCGCCGCGTCGGTACAAGGCGTAAAGGTTTTCGTAGGTTACCTGCTCAGGGAAGCCGTACTCGCACCATGCGGAGTGGCGCTTATTGTCCAGCCCCATCGTCGGTGCCAACAGCCCCATACGGGCGCGCGCCATCCGCGCATCGTTCAACGCATGGTTGACGGCGAGAGTTAATTTGTCAGTCATGGTTTGTCCGTTAGCGATTTTTAGGTGGCGGCAATACTTTTCCTGATTTGGCTGTTCGTGTTGGCTGATATCCACTCATAGGTTTAGGCTTGCGCCTTGGAGGAATAGGAGCAGCGTGACCTGTCCAGCTAATCACAATCACAAACGCCACTATAAGAAGCGCAACGAGCGACGCTATTAAGGTCATGTTGCATCCTTTACTTGGATTTATGGCAATAAAAAAGGCCGCCGCAGCGACCTATCATGTTGTTGTTTAGCTTTATTCGTAATCTTCAGGCTGGTAGCCTTGGTATTCGAGCCATCCTAAAACACTGCTTTCGGCTAATTCCTCGTTTTCTGCTTCTGCTGAATACGAATGCACACCCTTACCGCAGCCCTTATTAAGAGTAACGGTAACCTTAACCAGGCCGGACTGACTGTTCAAATCTGTCTGAAAACTCATGATTTCCTCCTAAATGAGAACAGTGAGAATGCCATGTGATCATAATAATTTCTATGCTATTACCGACCTTGCAACCTTTTTGGAATCATCATTCCAGCCATTTGTCCCTTGCGCTTAATGTGTCCGTCGAGGCTGTAGCGGATGCCATCCCAACAATGCTCATAACCGTCAGCCAGCTTCGGCAAGACCTCGCCAGTGATGCGGTCCGTTTTGTACGACCACATGCGGGCCTCTCGCGCTACGTTCTTGCAGCGCGGATGGATAATAATTTCGTCGAATCCGCGAAGATGTGCGATCCCGTCCTCAACGCTCCCCTGCCATTTCTCGGCGGCTGAGATGTTGAATCCCTGCCGCTTGAGATAGCTGATTGTCTCAGGTCGAGCGGAATCGGCCTTGATAGGCCAGTCGCGCGCACCGGGAATCGTGTCATATAGCTCAGGCATGTGGTCGAGCTCAGTCTGCTGGCCGTATGCCTCGTATTCGATGTACAGCCGGTTGTGCAGGATGAACGAGCGCACCAGCGTGTTAGGGTCTTTGGCGAAACCGAAGTCAGCTCCGAAGAACAGGCGATCTGCCTCTTTCCATAGTTCATCTGAGAACTCAGCAATCCGGTATTTACCGGCCAGCACCTGCTTATCAGAGTTTTCGAGGTAAGCACCTTCCCAAACCCACGCGTATGTTGCAGGGTCGAGGCGGCGCTGATCGTTCTGTCGCTCACCTTCAAGCACATCCGGGAACCACGGGTTATCCGTGTAGTTCATCTCAACAGTAATGCAGTCGTCACCGGCTTCTTTTCGGAAGCGCTTATCCGTGGCGCTACCGTCGCGCTCCGGGTTCCACGTCACCCAAATCTCTGATCCCTCTTCACGAACAGTAGGGCTCAACTTCTGCCAGGCTATTTCGCTGACTGATTCAGCCTCGTCCACCCAGCAGAGCAGAATACGTGCTTTCGACTTGATGCTGTCGAGGTTATGCCGCAGACCGCAAAAGACATAGTTAACGCTCTTGTCGATGGTGCGGATGTACTTCTCGCCGATATCAAAGTTGGAAGCCAGCCAGGGAACAGACAGGATCGCCTGTTTCACTTCCTGCATGCTCGATTCTTCCAGCGAGTTCATGAACTCACGCGCGCAGAGCACCACGCCGCTTTCACCGTTCATCATCGACTGATACGCCTTTACGGCTGTCATCAGTGCGAAGGTTCGCGTCTTAGCGCTGCCACGCCCACCATGCGAGCACCGGTAACGCTTATTCACGGCGGTGAACAGTGGCGCAAGCTTGGCGGGGATCGGCAGTTGAACGGCGTTACTCATGCTTTCGGCTCAACGGGGAGTAGCTGGATGATGGTCGGCTGCGGAGTCATAGTTCCGTCAGACGACTTATGATCAACCGTTTCTTTGAAAGCATTCACATCGATATGCTTCCCGAGAAGCTCAAGATTCTTCACCTTATCAGGCCACTTAATCTTCTTGAGCAGCGCGGCTGTGCTTCCCTCGGCTGACATCTCGACGACATCCAGCCCGGATAATGTCGTCCTCCAGACCTTCGGCCACTGAGACACCGGCTTGAGCTCACCGGTCGAGGTCAGGATGTCCAGCACGTCCATCTGGTCTATCTCAACGAGACGATTCAGGACGTATGTCGCATTTATACCAACCAGATCATTGCGTTGCGCTTTAAGTTCGGCAATTCTGGACTGGATGTCAGGTTTTGACAGGTTTTCGGACGCGGTGCGGTTAGCTGTCTTAGCGCTGTACCCCGCCCGAATAGCCGCTTGCGTGGCGTTTAAATCGATGAGGTACTCGCGACAGAACATATCTTGCTTGTCAGTGAGTGCCATTTTTTACTCATTATCTTCTGGTTAATCAAATGAATACGAATCTATTCGCATCAAAATTTATGATGAATGAAATTACTTGGTCCCGCTTGGCAGGACTCCATCAGACTGAAGACGACATTGGTCTAGTGCTGCGAGGCCATCTAATCACTGAGACAATGTTAGAGGCTTATTGTTGTGCAGCAGTAGACAATGAAAATCTGTTTGAAGGATTTGGTGAAAACTTAACTATGACTTATGCGGCTAAAATTCAGCTTGCGTCAAACCTTGGACTTAACGAGCACTCAGTTGCCGAACTTAAACGCGTAAATAAAATTCGAAATGCCCGATCTCATCAGATTGATAATGCGGAAATCACAGACGCAGAAATAGATTCTTTGCGCGCATATATTTCTCGTGGTGGGCAGGAGGATTTAGTAAACACTATAGGATTTGGTATAAAAGTTGATGATGCTGAAGCATACTTAAACCGCCCTGGAGCATCAAATAGAGAAAAGTTCATTGCAATACTGGGCGCCATCATCATGAGAATAACTAAACAGGTTGGTGGTCAATAGGTTTTTACGCCTGAGCTTATGCGCCATATGTTGCTAATCAAACAACCTTCATCTGCTCAGGCCCTCTGGACTTTCCAGCACAGGCACAAAGTGGAACTGCTCTACGCTGTCAGGCCGGAAGTAACGCCACTCACCTGTATCAATCGCCAGTGCTACGAACCCGTTAACGATTTCAGGCTGGCTGCGTTTCATCAGGCCGGTAAAGGTTTCTTTTGATGTGGTGGTGATAGTGATTTGGTAGATGTCGGACATTGAGAGCCTCTTTAGCCTTTAACGGTGGTGCCGTCCTGCGGTTTAGCTTCACTCATTTCGTAGCTTTTTCGGTTATGCGCCAACTTGCTTTTGCTGGCTTGTGGATGGATATTGCTGGGATGAAACACATGGAGATAACCAAATGAAGCAGATTCTTTTTGCGTGGTTCGTTTTAACAAATACCTTTGCCTGCATCACCGCCAGCATTAACGTGAACAACTCGCTAATGCTTGATTCAGCTTTGCCGTGGATTGTTGGGATTTCTCTTGCAGCAATCACTAATTACTTATTGGCTAAAAAACTGAAGAAAAGCGGGTTTCTTTAGCACGTGCTTAAGGCATTGGTGTCTTCACTATTTCAGGCATTGCGTGCTGATGTAGAGCTGCATGCCGCGAATCATTTTGTCAGTGGTTGCAATTCCGTCCAGGTGATCGAAATAATTCCGTCGAGCGTCTGGAGTAAGTTCGGGGGTTCCTGCATCATCCACGCGGGTGGCGGAGGTGGCTTTGGACACTCCAGGGCAGGTTGCGGCGATGCGCAGCCGTTTAGCGCCAGAATCGACATCCCGACGCAAATCGTTAATGGTTTTTTTCGCATCGGACAATTCCTTCGTGTATTTGGCATCCAGTGCAGCGACATCACGCTGGCGGGTCTGCATGTCTTTAATGGTGGCGTTAGCCATGCTGAGTTTCTCAGTGGCTTTATCGCGCTGGTCTTTGTAGGTGATAGCGTTGTTGCGGTAGTGGTTCACGAAGAAAGCCAGTACGCCGATTAACGCCAGCACCAACAACTGCAGCCAGTAACGCTTAACCAGTGCGCCAATCACGACAGGAACAGAGCGCGCTCCGCCTCACGCCGACGGGTCAGCCCATTCAGGACCTTGCCGCCAGCTTTATTCCAGCGCATGAACTCATCGGCGGCGCCAACGTAATCACCGGCGTTGAGTTTTCGCAGAAGGGTCGATGTCGACAGTGACCGGGCACCGAGGTTATACGTGAACGACACCAGGGCGTCGAATTGCCCCTGAGTCAGGCCGACTTTAACCAGGCGGGAAACGTCGCTTTCGTAGCTGACCAGTCCTGTCTTCAGCAGACGCTCTGCCGTTTCCTGATTAATCGTCATCCCGGCGCGGATTGGTTTCCCGTCGACAGGCTGAGTCCAGCCATAGCCGATCGTCCAGACGCCAACGCTGTCCTGGTACGCGGTAAGCTTGCAGCCTTCGAACTCTTTGATCAGGGCAATGCCTTTATCACTGGTTTGCATTCTTCATCCCCGTCAGACGTTCCCAGAAATAGGTCAACGCTACGGAACCCATCGCGCCGCTTATCCCCGCGGTTGCCAGAATCATGTAAATGCTCAGTCCGC
>OGJK01000692.1_pt1 | contig 34750 bp, 35 predicted proteins | sample 1571961 | NCBI WGS metagenome assembly OGJK01 (sample SAMEA2582120, study PRJEB24529) | metagenome | biome: Human gut stool | place: China | collected 2011 | reverse complement strand
AATCGCAAGGGATCTGCTGCGCCAGCTGGCGGGTCTGGATCATGTCGTTTTTCAGCAGGTCGCGGCGGATCCCGCCGATCAGGTTCAGGCCGTAGGTTTTGCGCGCCCCGGTGAGGATCTCCGCCATCTTCATCGACGCTTCGCGCACGCGGAAGAACTGCATAAACCCGGAGTCAAAGCCGACGAAGTGGCAGGCCAGGCCGAGGTTCAGCAGGTGCGAGTGCAGGCGCTCCACCTCCAGCAGAATGGCGCGGATCATCTGCGCGCGTTCCGGCACCACAATCCCCATACCGTTCTCCACCGAGGTGGTGTAGGCGGTGCTGTGGGCGAAGCCGCAGATGCCGCACACGCGGTCAGAGAGGAAGGTCACTTCGTTGTAGCCCATGCGGGTTTCCGCCAGCTTTTCCATGCCGCGGTGGACGTAGAACAGGCGGTAGTCGGCGTCGATAATGTTCTCGCCGTCGACGAACAGGCGGAAGTGGCCCGGCTCGTCGGAGGTGACGTGCAGCGGGCCGATCGGCACCACGTTGTTCTTCTTGCTGCCGAGTTCGTTGATGAACTCGTAGGTTTCGCTGTCGGTGGTCGGCGCCGGGCGCTGGCGATAGTCCATGCTGTCTTTACGCAGCGGATAGAGCTCGTCCGGCCAGTCGTCCGGCAGCACCAGACGGCGCTCGTCCGGCAGGCCGACCGGCACCAGGCCGTACATGTCGCGCACTTCGCGCTCGCCCCAGACGGCGGCGGGCACGCGCGGCGTGACGGACGGGTATTCCGGTTTATTCGGGTCGACCTCGACGCGCACGGTGATCCAGCACTTCTCGCCCTGCTCCATCGACATCACGTAGTACACCGCGTAACTGCCGCACAGCTGGCGCTCGTCGTTACCGAACAGCACCGACAGCCAGCCGCCCTGCTGGTAGTAGAGAAACTCCACCACTTCCGGCAGATAGTTCACCTTAATGGTGACGGTGATCTGGTCTTTGGTTTGCCAGGACTCCTCCAGCACCACGCCCGGGAAAGCCTGATGCAACGCGGCGAGATACTGCTGACCTTTCTTTTCTTCAGACATAAATACTCTCTTTAATCACGCCACCAGCAAGGAGACGAACGCTAAAAATGCAAAACCAAACCCGGCCCAGGTGATGCGGGACGTTTCCACAAAACGCAGGCGCGCCATGCTGTTTTCGAACAGGGCAATGACCAGCACGCCGACCAGCAGCTTGAGGGCGGCAACCACGACGGCCAGCAGCAGTCCACCCGCAGAGAAGTGCGTCATCTGCCCCCACGGGAAGAAGACGCCGACAAACATCTGCAGCACCACCAGCTGTTTGAGGCTGATGCCCCACTTCAGCACCGCAAAGCCGTAGCCGCTGTATTCGGTGAGCGGCCCTTCCTGCAGCTCCTGCTCGGCTTCGGCCAGATCGAACGGCAGCTTGCCCATCTCGATAAACGTGGCGAACGCGCAGGCGCACAGCGCCAGCACCAGCGGAAGGGAGCGGGCAACCGGCCAGTGATAAACGGTGTCGGTGATAAAGCTGATGTGCGTGGAACCCGCAACCTGCGCGGCGACCCACAGCCCCAGCAGCAGGATCGGCTCAACCAGCACGCCGAGCATTGCCTCGCGGCTGGCGCCGATGCCGGTAAACGGACTCCCGGTGTCGAGACCCGCAATCGCAAAGAAGAAGCGGGCGATGGCAAAGAGGTAGATAAGCGTGATCAAATCGCCGAGCACCGGCAGCGGCGACCCCACCGTGACCACCGGCAGCGCGGTGGCGATGGTGAGCATCACGCCCACCATCACAAACGGCGTCAGGCGGAAGACCCAGCCTGAGGCGTCGGGCGCGACGCTCTGGCGAGAGAGCAGCTTGAAGAGATCGCGGTACTCCTGGAGTACGCCAGGCCCGCGACGGTTGTGCATCCGGGCGCGCGCCACGCGCGTAATGCCCGACAGCAGCGGCGCCGCGGCGAACAGCACCAGCGCCTGAAGAATTGCCAGTAACAGAGTCATGTCAGGCTCCTCGTGAAATCACAATGACCACCAGCACCGCCAGCTCGATGACGGCCAGACGGCGGAACAGCGCGGGCGCGGCGGCGCTCTGCCAGCCGGGTACCCAGCCCACCGGGTTCAGCCAGTGGCGCAGCTTCAGCACGGCGGCGAAGTTCTCTTTCACCGGCATAGCAAAACCGTGGGCGGTGATGACCATTGACTGCTCGTGTTCGTAGCCGCAGGCCCACGCCGCACCGCGCGAGCGGGAGGCGAGACGATCGCGTTTGAAGAACAGCATCAGCACGAGCGGCAGCAGCGGCGCGCCAATCAGCAGCAGCGCAATCATCGGCTGGGAAACGGTGGTGTTCGCCACGGTCAGCGGCAGCGGAATGGCGTGGCCCAGCAGCGGCAGCAGCCACGGCGCGGTCACGCCGCCCGCGATGCAGCACAGCGCCAGCGCGACCACGCTTACGCCCATCAGTACCGGTGCGCAGCAGGCGTTCTCAGCCTCACGCGTACGCGGCGCGCCAAGGAAGGTCACGCCATAGACTTTCGCCATGCACATCACGGCCAGCGCCCCGGTAATCGCCAGCCCGACCGCCAGCAGCGGCCCCAGCAGACGGGCGATAAACGCCTCGCTCTGACCGAGGGCGAAGAAGGACTGATAGATCACCCACTCCCCGGCAAAGCCGTTCAGCGGCGGCAGCGCGGCCATCGCCATCAGCCCGACCAGCATCGCCAGTGAAATCACCGGCATCTTTTTGCCAATCCCACCGAGCTTTTCGATATCCCGATGGCCGGTGCGGAACCAGACGCTGCCCGCTCCAAGGAACAGGGTGCTTTTAAACAGGCTGTGGTTGATCAGGTGATACAAACCGCCGATAAAGCCGGCGGCAATCAGCGCCGGTTGATTAAGCGCCAGCCCGGTCACCCCCGCGCCCATGCCGAGCAGGATGATGCCGATATTCTCCAGCGTGTGGTACGCCAGAAGACGCTGGATATTGTGCTCCATCAGCGCGTACAGGCCGCCGATGAAGGCGGTGATCATGCCCGCAATCAGCAGCACCACGCCCCACCACAGCGGCGGCTGTCCGCCGGTCAGCGTAATCGCCAGAATGCCGAACAGGCCGACCTTCATCACCACCGCAGAAAACAGCGCGGCGGCGGGCGCGGAGGCGTTCGCATGCGCCTGCGGCACCCAGCCGTGCAGCGGGATAATCCCGGCCAGCAGGCCAAAGCCGATCACGCCCAGCAGCCAGACGTCATTGCCCAGCGGATGCCCGTTAAGCGCAGCGAACTCCAGCGTGCCGAAACGCTGCCACACCCGCCAGCAGGCCAGCGCCAGCAGCAGCGTCCCGAGGCGTCCCAGCGCAAACCACACTTTCCCGGAGGCGCTGCAGCCGGTCAGGAACACGCCGCAGAGCGCCATGATCTCCGCCATCACCACCAGCGCGCCGAGGTTGCTGGCGATCACGGTGCAGACCGCCGTCGCCATCAGCAGGTTCACCAGCAGGCCGTTGGCTTTGGCGTGCGGATGGCGGTGCCAGTCGATATTGAACAGGCTGATAAACAGCCCGCACAGGCCAAAGGTCACCAGCCAGATGGCGTTCAGCGGCGTAATCGCAACGGTGTGGCGAATCAGCGGCATCACGGCCTCTGCGGACTTCCCGCCGAGCAGGACAACCCCACCCGCCGCCAGCGTCATCAGGCTGCCGACCGCCCCGCCGATCCCGGCGATCCAGCCGCTCAGGGTTTTATGGAATGACAGAAGCCACGCCAGCACGGCGGCGGCGGCAAAGTACGCCACGGCGCTGGTAATCATCGTAATCGCGTTCATTTCACCCCCTCGTTGAGCGCCTGCAGAAGCGAAAGATCGCCGACGTCGGTATTAATGGTCAGCTCGCGCTTGCGCTTGCTAGTGCGGGCGATGTCGCGAATGTTCACCAGAATCAGCGCTTTGGTTGGACAGGTGCGCACGCAGGCCGGGCCCTGTTCATCGAAGCTGCACAGGTCGCACTTCACCGCCACGGCGCGGATGCCGGGCACCCAGTCCAGCAGCGTGCTGACGCGTGCAGGCGCCGGAGGCGCGGGCGGGGCTTTAGGCGAGTTGGCATTGGCCGGAATATGCAGCGGGCGGCTGCCGGAGAATTCAATCGCGCCGAACGGGCAGGCAATGCCGCACAGCTTGCAGCTTACGCACAGGCTTTCGTTCAGCTGGACTGCGCCATCCACGCGGGTGATGGCATTCACCGGGCAGACACCCGCGCAGGGGGCATCTTCACAGTGATGGCAGAGCTGCGGGGCAGACTCTTTTTCATTACGCATGACGTGCAGGCGCGGCATGGACTGCAGCCCATGCAGGCGATGCGTTTCCGAACACGCCGCCTCGCAGGTTCGACAGCCAATGCAGACCGTCGAGTCAGCAATTACAAAACGGTTCACCGGGTTATCCTCTGGTGATAGTCATTTTTGTCGAAAAACTGTCTTGTCGACACTTCTCGACACGCAGGGGTCAGGCCACGTTCGCTGAGGCGGTGCCACCCATCAGCTGCGTCAGGTTGACCGGGAGATCGTGTTCAACGGCGGCGTACAGGCCGTTATAGACCGGCGCGATTTTTTCCAGATAGTGCTCCAGCACCTGCTGGCGATCGCGGTTGCTGACGTGGCCGTCGACCATGCCGTCGGCCATCAGCTGCGCCTTCGCAATACACTGTTTTTCGCCGTCTTTTGTCTCGAGGTGGTACTCGATGGTGTGGCTATTGAAGTTATCCGCCAGGGTGACGTTGATGATGAAATGGCCGAAGAGGACAAAGCGCATATCCCCCTGCGCCGCGCAGCTCATCGCGTGGTGAAGACGCGCTTTCGACAAGGTAATGCCCTGAACCAGCGAGTTGCAGTAAAGGTGCCACTGGTCCTGTAACTGTTGATGACGCTGCGCGATGTATTCCGCTTTTTCGCTGATTTCCCAAATAGTCATAGAAGGTATCCGTTTAATGGAGATAGCGGCTGTTAAGCAGATTCCATGCCAGTTTTTATCACATTGATTTTAATAGAATTTAATTAAATAAACGCTGTCACCGGCGCGGTGTCGACGTGTCATTTCGACAGCGTTGACATCGTCACGCCTTAACAAAAATCAAGCTGGCACTGTTATTGCATTACCGGGGCAATTCATTGAGGAGGCGTCATGCACGAAATTACCCTCTGCCAGCGGGCTCTGGAACTTATCGAACAGCAGGCAGTGCAAAACCACGCGAAGCGCGTCACCGGCGTCTGGCTGAAGGTCGGAGCGTTTTCCTGCGTCGAGACCAGCGCCCTGACCTTCTGTTTTGAGCTGGTCTGCCGCGGCACGCTGGCGGAAGGCTGCGAACTGCATATTGAAGAACAGCAGGCGGAGTGCTGGTGCGAGCAGTGTCAGCAGTACGTCACCCTGCTCTCATCGAAGGTACAGCGCTGTCCACAGTGTCAGAGCGGCGGTCTGCGCATCGTGGCGGATGACGGCATGCAGATCCAACGCCTCGAAATCGAGAAGGAGTAAAGTATGTGTAGTACCTGCGGTTGCGCCGAAGGCAACCTGTATATAGAAGGGGATGAACACCGCCCCCACTCCGCGTTTCGCTCCGCGCCCTTTTCCCCTGCCCCGCGCCCTGCGGCAGCCCTGACCGGCATTACCTTTGCGCCGCAGCGTTCCGACGCGGGCGACCTGCATTACGGCCACGGCGAAGCGGGTACCCACGCGCCGGGCATGAGCCAGCGCCAGATGCTGGACGTGGAAATCAACGTGCTGGACAAAAATAACCAGATCGCCGCCCGCAACCGCGCCCGCTTTGCCGTCCGCACACAGCTGGTGCTGAACCTGGTCTCCAGCCCCGGTTCCGGTAAAACCACGCTGCTGACCGAAACGCTCAAGCGCCTGAACGGGCGCGTCTCCTGCGCGGTGATCGAAGGCGACCAGCAAACCGTTAACGACGCGGCGCGCATTCGCGAAACCGGCACCCCGGCGATTCAGGTCAACACCGGTAAAGGCTGCCACCTGGATGCGCAGATGATTGCCGACGCCGCCCCGCGCCTGCCGCTGGCGGATAACGGCATCCTGTTTATTGAAAACGTCGGCAACCTGGTCTGCCCGGCGAGCTTCGACCTGGGCGAACGACACAAGGTGGCGGTGCTGTCGGTAACCGAAGGAGAGGACAAACCGCTGAAGTACCCGCACATGTTTGCCGCCGCGTCGATCATGCTGCTGAACAAAGTCGACCTGCTGCCGTACCTGAATTTCGACGTGGATAAGTGCCTGGCGTATGCCCGCGAAGTGAACCCGGAGATTGAGATCCTGCTGGTCTCCGCGACGCGCGGCGACGGCATGGACGGCTGGTTACGCTGGCTGGAGAACGAACGATGTGCATAGGCGTACCGGGACAAATCCATTCCCTCAACGGTAATCAGGCCAAAGTCGAGGTCTGCGGCATCCTGCGCGATGTAGACCTGACGCTGGTGGGCAGCACCGATGAAACGGGCGCGTCGCGTCTCGGCCAGTGGGTGCTGGTCCACGTGGGGTTTGCCATGAGCGTGATTAACGAAGCGGAAGCCCGCGACACGCTCGACGCCCTGCAAAACATGTTCGACGTGGAGCCTGACGTGGGCGCCCTGCTGTTTGGCGAGGAGCGGTAGCACATGCGTTACGTTGATGAATACCGCGCGCCGGAGCAGGTGCTGCAGCTTATCGGACACCTCAAAACGCGCGCGGCGCGGCTGGACTACACCAAAGAAAGGCCGCTGCGGATCATGGAGGTGTGCGGCGGACACACGCACGCCATCTTCAAATTTGGCCTCGACCAGCTGCTGCCGGAGAACATCGAGTTTATCCACGGCCCCGGCTGCCCGGTGTGCGTTTTGCCGATGGGGCGCATCGACAGCTGTATTGAAATTGCCAGCCGGCCCGACGTCATTTTCTGCACCTTTGGCGACGCGATGCGCGTGCCGGGGAAAAACGGCTCGCTGCTGCAGGCGAAAGCGCGCGGGGCCGACATCCGGATCGTCTATTCGCCGATGGATGCCCTGACGCTGGCAGCGGATAACCCCGCGCGCAAGGTGGTATTTTTTGGCCTGGGGTTTGAAACCACCATGCCCGCGACGGCCATCACGCTGCAGCAGGCGAAAGCGCGCGGCGTCGATAACTTTTTCTTCTTCTGCCAGCACATTACGCTTATCCCCACCCTGCGCAGCCTGCTGGAAGCGCCAGGCAACGGCATTGACGCCTTTCTGGCACCGGGCCACGTCAGCATGGTGATTGGCACAGACGCCTACGGTTTTATCGCTGAACAGTACAATCGTCCGTTAGTGGTGGCTGGTTTCGAACCACTTGATCTACTGCAAGGTGTCACCATGCTGGTTGAGCAGAAAATAGCGGCCCTGAGCGCGGTCGAAAACCAGTACCGCCGCGTGGTGCCGGATGCCGGCAATGAACGGGCTCAGCGTGCCATTGCGGAGGTGTTCAGCGTCGAAGGCGACAGCGAGTGGCGAGGACTGGGGCTGATTGCCGAATCCGGCGTGCGCCTGACGCCAGCCTATCGCGCGTTCGACGCCGAAGCGCATTTCCGCCCGCAGCCGCAGCAGGTTTGCGACGATCCCCGGGCCCGCTGTGGCGAGGTGCTCACCGGCAAATGCAAACCGCATCAGTGCCCGTTATTTGGCAATACCTGTAACCCGCAAACGGCGTTTGGCGCGCTGATGGTCTCCTCCGAAGGGGCATGCGCCGCGTGGTATCAATATCGCAACCAGGAGTGTGAAGCATGAACACGGTGGAAATGGCGCACGGAAGCGGTGGACAGGCGATGCAGCAGCTGATTAACCGGCTGTTCATGGAGGCCTTTAACAACCCCTGGCTCGCCGAGCAGGAAGACCAGGCGCGCATTGATCTCGCCACCCTCACCGCCCTGGGCAACCGGCTGGCCTTCTCCACCGACAGCTATGTCATCGATCCGCTGTTCTTTCCCGGCGGCGATATCGGCAAGCTCGCCGTCTGCGGCACGGCCAACGACGTGGCCGTCAGCGGCGCCATTCCCCGCTACCTCTCCTGCGGATTCATCCTCGAAGAGGGGCTGCCGATGGAGACGCTCACGGCGGTGGTGAACAGCATGGCACACACCGCGCGCGAGGCGGGTATCGCTATCGTCACCGGGGACACCAAAGTGGTCCAGCGCGGTGCGGCCGATAAGCTGTTTATCAACACCGCCGGAATGGGGGCTATCCCCGCCAACATTCACTGGGGCGCACAGCGGCTTAGCGCGGGCGACGTGCTGCTGGTAACCGGCACGCTGGGCTGCCACGGAGCGACTATCCTTAACCTGCGCGAAGGCTTAGGGCTGGACGGTGAACTGCGCAGCGACTGCGCGGTGCTCACCCCGCTGATTCAGACGCTGTGTGCTATTCCCGGCGTGAAGGCCTTGCGCGATGCCACCCGCGGCGGGGTGAATGCGGTGGTTCACGAATTCGCCGCAAGCAGCGGGTGCGGGATTGAACTGACCGAGCGTGGCCTGCCTGTAAAAGCTGCCGTGCGCGGGCTGTGCGAACTATTGGGACTTGACCCACTGAACTTTGCTAACGAAGGCAAGCTGGTGATCGGCGTGGAACGCGCGGCGGCGGAAGCCGTTCTTGCAGAGCTGCGCGCGCATCCATTAGGGAAAGAGGCCGCCATCATCGGCGAAGTGGTTGAGCGCAAGGGGGTGCGCCTGACCGGACTTTACGGCGTGAAGCGCACGCTGGACCTGCCGCACGCGGAACCGTTACCCCGAATTTGCTAGAGCCGCGCCATAAGCGGTCAGCACTGAATGTCTCTTTTTTGCCAGTTTCTATTGGAAAGCAATAATGCCGTATACACCGATGAGCGATCTTGGACAGCAGGGCCTGTTTGATATCACGCGCACACTTTTACAGCAGCCCGATCTCAGCGCGCTAAGCGATGCTTTGACGCGACTGGTCAGGCAATCAGCCCTGGCAGACAGCGCCGCAATTGTGCTCTGGCATAGCGGAACGCAACGCGCGAGCTACTACTCAACGCGTGATAATGGCAAAACGTTTGAATACGAAGATGAAACGTATCTGGCGCATGGTCCGGTGCGCCGCATTCTCTCCCGTCCGGAAGCCCTGCACTGCAATTTTGAGGAGTTCAGGATGGCGTGGCCGCGGCTTGCCGGGAGCAACCTCTATCAGCCTTTTGGCCACTACAGCATGCTGCCGCTCGCGGCGGAGGGACATATTTTTGGTGGCTGCGAGTTTATTCGCACGACCGACCAGCCCTGGAGCGAGGCGGAATACGAGCGTCTGCACACCTTTACCCAGATTGTGGCCGTCGTCGCGGAGCAGATCCAAAGCCGCGTGACCAATAACGTGGATTACGACCTGCTGAGCCGCGAGCGCGACAACTTCCGCATTCTGGTCGCCATCACCAACGCCGTGCTGTCGCGCCTTGATATGGACGAGCTGGTCAGCGAAGTCTCGAAGGAGATCCACCACTATTTCAAAATCGATGCTATCAGCATCGCGCTGCGCGGCCATCGCAAGGGCAAGCTGAACATCTACTCCACGCATTATCTGGATGAAGCCAACCCGGCGCACGAGCAGAGCGAAGTGGACGAAGCGGGCACCCTGTCTGAGCGGGTGTTTAAGAGCAAAGAGATCCTGCTGCTCAACCTGAGCGAGCAGGACCCGGTGGCACCGTATGAGCGGATGCTGTTTAACACCTGGGGCAACAAGATTCAGACCCTGTGCCTGCTTCCCCTGATGTCCGGCAACACCATGCTGGGGGTGCTGAAGCTGGCGCAGTGTGATGAAGCCGTGTTTACCACCGCCAACCTGAAGCTGCTGCGCCAGATCGCCGAGCGTATCTCCATCGCGCTGGATAACGCCCTCGCCTATCAGGAGATCCACCGCCTGAAAGAGCGGCTGGTGGATGAGAACCTGGCCCTGACCGAACAGCTCAACAACGTGGACAGCGAGTTTGGTGAAATCATCGGGCGCAGCGACGCCATGTACAGCGTGCTCAAGCAGGTTGAGATGGTGGCGCAAAGCGACAGCACGGTGCTGATCCTGGGCGAAACCGGTACGGGTAAAGAGCTGATTGCCCGGGCCATCCACAACCTGAGCAACCGCAACAGCCGTCGGATGGTGAAGATGAACTGCGCGGCGATGCCCGCAGGCCTGCTGGAAAGCGACCTGTTCGGCCACGAGCGCGGTGCATTCACCGGGGCCAGCAGCCAGCGGCTGGGCCGTTTTGAGCTGGCGGACAAGAGCTCGCTGTTTCTCGACGAAGTGGGCGATATGCCGCTGGAGCTACAGCCGAAACTGCTGCGCGTTCTGCAGGAGCAGGAGTTTGAACGTCTTGGCAGCAACAAGCTTATCCAGACTGACGTGCGGCTGATTGCCGCCACCAACCGCGACCTGAAAAAAATGGTCGCCGACCGCGAGTTTCGCAGCGATCTCTACTATCGCCTGAACGTCTTCCCGATCTTCCTGCCGCCGCTGCGCGAGCGCCCGGAAGATATTCCCCTGCTGGTCAAAGCGTTTACCGCCAAGATCGCGCGTCGGATGGGGCGAAACATCGACAGCATTCCTGCCGAGACGTTACGTACCCTTTCATCAATGGAGTGGCCCGGCAACGTGCGCGAGCTGGAAAACGTCATCGAGCGTGCGGTGCTGCTGACGCGCGGCAATGTGCTGCAGCTCTCCCTGCCTGAAGTGACGCTGCCTGACGTGACCGTGCCCGCCGCCGAGACGGCGAAAGAGGGAGAAGATGAATATCAGCTTATTATGCGCGTACTCAAAGAGACCAACGGCGTGGTCGCCGGGCCAAAAGGTGCCGCCCAGCGTTTAGGGTTAAAACGCACTACCCTGCTGTCGCGCATGAAGCGTCTCGGGATCGACAAAGAGAGCCTGGTTTAAGCCCCCAATCCGGCGGTGTTTTTCTGGCACCGCCTTTCGTTACCCTGCGCAATTGTCCCTCATTGACACAAAATCGTTTCCTCTGTATAAAATTCCGCCTTAATAATGAGTTTCATTTGCATCAATAATAATATTAATCAAGGGTAGCGTTTCATGAAGAAGGTCATCTGCGCGTTAGGCCTGGCGGTTGCGTCGGTCAGTTCTGCTCTGGCAACCACATATCCTCTGACGATTGAAAACTGTGGCTATAAAGAGACATTCACCAAAGCGCCGGAACGCGTCGTGGCTCTGGGTCAGAATACCGTCGAAATTCTGCTCCTGCTGGGGCTGGAAGATAAGGTGAAGGCCAGCGCCTTCTGGCCGACGAAAGTGCTGCCGCAGCTGGCGGACCAGAACGCAAAAATCAAAACCCTGACGGTCGAAATCCCTACCCTTGAATCCGTGCTTGCGCAAAATCCCGACTTTGTCCCCGCGCAGTCACCGCTGCTGCTGGGGCCAGAAAGCAAGGTCGCAAAACGCGACGATCTGATGACCCTGGGCGTGAACAGCTACGTGTCCCCGGGCATGTGTGCGACCAAAAAAGCCACCGGCGATATGTACGGCAGCCGCCAGAAACTGTGGGATATGACGTATCTCTATCAGGAGATTGAGGATTTCGCCAAAATCTTTAACGTTGAAGACCGCGGTCAGGCCGTGATTGCCGATTTCAAAAAACGTGAGGCCGACTTGCGTAAGGAATTCGGCAAGAACAAAAAAGATCTCTCCTTTGTTTTCTGGTTCTCCAGCTCATCCCCCTCTGCGGACGCCTACGTAGGCGGTAAAAATAGCCCCTCCGGGTTTATCGCCAGCCTGATGGGCGGGCATAACGCCATCACCTCCGAGACCGAATGGCCAACCGTGGGCTGGGAAAGCATTATTGCCGCCAATCCGGATGTGATTGTGGTCTCGAGCCTGGATCGCAACCGCTGGGCGCTGGATAACGCGGAAGAGAAAATCAAATTCCTGAAAAGCGATCCGGCCGTCAGCCAGCTGGACGCGGTGAAAAAAGGCCATATCGTGGTGATGGACGGTCAGGCCATGAACCCGACAATTCGCACGATTTACGGGGCTGAGCAGGTTGGCGAACAGCTCAGAAAACTGGGGCTGAACTGATGACCACCGCTGTCCTTCAGGCCAGGCAGAGCCTGGTTCTGACGACCTCGTGTTTGCTCGCCTTTGTCCTGCTATTTCTGGTTATCGCGCTGAGCGTCAGCGTCGGCGAGCTGTCCATCCCGCTGGATAACGTGTTTTACGCCATCAGCAATAAAATGGGGCTCACCGATGTTCCGCTCACTCGCATCTATGAGAGCGTGATCTGGGACTTCCGCCTGAGCCGCGCGCTGGTGGCGGCCTGCTGCGGCGCAGGTCTGGCCATCTGCGGGGCCGTATTGCAGAGCCTGCTGAAGAACGCGCTGGCGGAACCCTACGTGCTCGGCGTGTCCGCGGGCGCATCGACCGGGGCGGTTTCTGTCGTCGTGTTGGGGATCGGCACCGGTGCGGTGTCGCTCTCTGCCGGGGCCTTTGCCGGGGCGTTCGCCGCGTTTGCGTTTGTCGCGTTTCTGACGAACGGGGCGCGCGGCGGGAATGAACGTACGATTCTGGCAGGCGTCGCCGCCTCACAGCTTTTTAACGCCATTACCGCCTACACCATTAGCACCTCCGCCAGTGCCCAGCAGGCGCGCGACGTGATGTTCTGGCTGCTGGGCAGCTTCAGCGGCGTACGCTGGCCTGAATTCCAGCTGGCACTGGTCGTGGTGCTGATTGGGTTAGCCGTGTGCCTCTACTATTCCCGGGCGCTGGATGCCTTTACGTTCGGCGATGACGCCGCGGCGTCGCTGGGCATTGCAGTCCCCTGGGTGCGCCTGGCGCTCTTTACCACCACCGCGCTGATTACCGCAACCATCGTCAGCATGGCGGGCTCAATCGGCTTTGTCGGGCTGGTGGTGCCGCACGTCATGCGTTTCCTGTTCGGGCCGCTGCACCGCACGCTGCTGATTGCCAGCGCGCTGGCAGGCGCGATCCTGATGGTGCTGGCAGACATTGCCTCGCGCATGCTGATTGCGCCGCAAAGCCTGCCCGTCGGCGTGGTCACCGCGCTGGTTGGCGTTCCGTTCTTTGCCGTGATTATCTACCGCTCAAGGAATAAGTGATGAGCATCTGCGCTGAAAATATTACCTGGAAGGTCGGCAAAAAAGTCATCGTTAATGACGTCTCGCTGAAGGTATCCCGGGGCGAAACGGTAGGACTGCTTGGCCCTAACGGCTGCGGTAAATCGTCTCTTTTACGTATCCTCGCGGGGCTGCGTCGCCCGGATGCGGGCTGTGTGACGCTGGACGGCCAGGACATCTCTCGTATTGCCAAAAAGCAGCTGGCCCGCCGGGTCGCCTTCGTGGAGCAGCACGGCATGACTGACGCCAACATGCGCGTGCGCGACGTGGTCAAACTTGGGCGGATTCCGCACCACTCCGCCTTTTCCAACTGGAGCACGCACGATGACGAAACCGTCACCGCCGCTCTGCAGCGCGTGGATATGCTGGATAAAAGCGACCAGGGGTGGCTGAGCCTCTCCGGCGGTGAGCGCCAGCGCGTCCACATTGCCCGCGCGCTGGCCCAGACCCCGACGGAAATCCTGCTGGATGAACCAACAAACCACCTGGACATTCATCATCAGATGCAGCTGATGCAGTTGATCAGCGAATTACCGGTCACCAGCATTGTCGCTATCCACGATCTCAACCACGCCTCGATGTTCTGCGACTCGCTGATTGTGATGCAGAAAGGCCAAATTGTGGCGACGGGGACACCGCAGGACATCCTGTCCGAGTCGTTGCTCTGGGACGTCTTCCGGGTCAAAACCAAAATCGAGATCTCGCCGTTCCATGGCAAAAAACACATTCACTTTATCGTTTAGGGGCGAGTGACCAACGATGCCCCTTCGCCCTGCCACCACGCTCTGGCCCCCCGTTTTACTGGGTAGCCAGTTTGTTTTTAACATCGGCTTTTACGCCGTTGTCCCCTTCCTGGCGATATTCCTGCGCGACGATATGCTGCTCTCCGGCGGGCTGATCGGGCTGATCCTCGGCCTGCGCACGTTCTCTCAGCAGGGGATGTTTATCGTCGGCGGCGCGCTCTCGGACCGGTTTGGCGCGAAAATCGTTATCCTGAGCGGGTGCATTATTCGCGTCGCGGGGTATCTGCTGCTGGCGCTTGGAGAATCGCTGTGGCCGATTATTCTGGGCGCGTGCCTGACGGGGGTGGGCGGCGCGCTGTTTTCTCCCTCTATTGAGGCATTGCTGGCGAAAGCAGGCACGCACAGCGAGGCGAAAGGTAAACGAAGCCGGGCGGAGTGGTTCGCGCTCTTTGCGGTCTGCGGGGAACTCGGTGCGGTACTGGGCCCGGTTGCCGGCGCCCTGCTCACCGGCCTGGGCTTTCGCCAGGTGGCGCTGGCGGGCGCTGGAGTCTTTCTCGTTGCGCTGGTGGTTCTCTACTTTTGCCTGCCCGCGTCACGCCACGCCGCGCGGACGCTGAAGCTCGTTCCCTGGTGGACGACGTTCCGCCAGCCCCGCTTTGTCGCCTTTATCATTGCCTATAGCTCGTGGCTTTTAAGCTATAACCAGCTCTATCTGGCGCTGCCGGTAGAGATCCAGCGCGCCGGCGGTAACGAGAAAGATCTCGGCCCGCTTTTTATGCTGGCCTCTGTACTGATTGTTGCTTTACAGCTGCCGCTGGCGCGATTCGCCCGGCGCGTGGGCGCGGTGAGGATCCTGCCGGTGGGCTTTTTATTCCTCTCCGCCGCCTTTGCAAGCGTGGCAATGTTTGCGCCGACGGCACCGCCTGAGGGCTGGCTTCGCCTGCTGCCGTCGGTCTGTTTCGTGACGCTGTTGACGCTGGGACAGATGCTGCTGGTACCCTCAGCTAAGGACCTGGTCCCCCGGTTTGCCGAGGAGTCCACGCTGGGGGCGCACTACGGCGCACTCGCCACCGCCGGAGGCATTGCGGTACTGGCCGGAAATTTGCTGTTTGGCAGCCTGCTGGATCGCGCGCTGGTGCCCTCAACGCAGGCGATGCTCCCCTGGCTGCTGCTGGCCCTCTTCCCGCTCTGCAGCGCGCTGGCCCTTAACGTGATTTGCCGCCCGCTCAGAAGCTGAACCGGTCACTTTTTCGGACGATACTTTTCCGGCAGTTCCGGTACGGGACGACGGTCATCCATCAGATGGCGGACGGTCAGAATGGGGTGACGCCAGAGCATTCGCGGGCCTGCCCAGCGCATAATCTGCTTCATCTCTTCGCGTTTTGCAGGCTGGTAGCAGTGGACCGGACACTGTTTACAGGCGGGCTTTTCCTCCCCGAAAACGCATTTATCCAGACGCTTATCGGCATAGGCATTTAGCGCCTGATAGTGCCCCTCTTCCACAGAGGCTTGAGGACACTGCTTCTGATACAGCGCGATCATTTTCGCGATGGTCTCTTTTTCGCGTGAAATTCGTTTACCGGACATAGCCACTTACCGAACAATAAAGTGCAAAAATACTACACCTTTCAATGCGGGATTTCAGTTATTGCATGTCGTTTTCTGAAGCCTGATTCCAGTTTTAGCCCTGCAAGGCCCAACCATCACTGGTATTTTATACAGGCATCAGTAATGACTTTTATCCGTATTGTCGGGAGACCCTATGCAAGAACTCGCTATCAACAAACCCTATCGCCATTTAACAGTGGGATATTTCAGAAAGCGCCATGAAGACCGCAATACCAAGATACCGAAGCGCTACAGCGTGCATGCGGCGCTGAGCTTAAAAGGTGACTGGCTTGAAAAGGCAGGGTTTACCACCCACTCCCGGGTGCGAGTGGGCGTAGAGCATGGAAAAATCGTCATTGAGCTCATGTCGGAAGATGCCTCGTAAAGCGGCGACATTTTTCTGCGCCGTACCTTTTTTTCATGCGACAATAGAAGGAACAAGCGGCCACCGAGCCGATCAAAACGTTTTATTTTCAAAGAAATGGACATCATAACTCCATGAGCACAATCGACAATTTCGACGCACATACGCCAATGATGCATTGGTGTGTTAATGCTGATTATTAAAGATAATTTTCCACCAGAAAATAAAAACCATATTTCAACCTACATTTATGTAACTATCTGATTTTAAGAATATTGTTTGCTGTACTCATCCAGCGTTATACTCCCTCTGTTTTCCCATCCATCTAATAACACAGGGCATCCCCATGAGCCGATACCATGTATCCAGCAGTGAAGGCCAGTATGAGAAAGACTCTGGCGAGCAGGTTTTGGCTAATAAGCTGGGGATCGCTACTTCTGATGAGATGGATGAGGTTGAACTTGTCCTGTTAGAACAACTCTACCAGTCTGTTTTTGAAGAACAGTTCCCGGAAGGACAACTCAGCGTAGCCCTGCTAAAAAGCTGGCATCGCCGCTGGTTAGGTAACATCTACGAGTGGGCTGGACAAGAAAGAGCGGTTAATATCAGCAAAGGCGGCTTTATGTTTGCCCCCTCAGCACAGTTGCCAAAACTGCTGAACGAGTTCGACACGAAGTATCTGACTCAATACACGCCGTGTAGCGGCATGGACGAAGAACAACTCATCACCGCTATCGCCATAACCCATGTCGAGCTGATACTCATCCATCCATTCAGAGAAGGAAACGGGCGTTTGTCGCGACTATTAGCCGACGTTATGGCCGTTCAGGGAGGATACAAACCGCTGGATTATAAAAGCTGGGAGCAAAACAAAACCCAGTATATCTCGGCTATCCATGCGGGCGTATCAATGGACTACGAGCCGATGAGACACTGGGTCAGAGAAGCATTAAGAAGGGGCTAAACCGCAAGACGTAAATGAGCAAATTTTTTGCGTGTAGCTTCAAGGGAAGCTTCGATCTTCGCGGAGGACTGCCCTGTTTCAACAGCCGTAGATGTTGCTACTGAGCGAACGATGTCAGCACGAGACGGCTTAGCATAGCTTGCCTGAGTTTTTTTGTTGTTGCTCATAATTACTCCTGAAAAGCAAAATCTGGGCTGAAAACATCATCTAAGCATTATACCAAACTTTCTGCGCGAATTCACATTAAGCCCCGTCAAAGACTCACTCATCGGCCAAGCCCTTTAAGTAATACATCAAGTATGAAACGATTGGCTAAACGGGCAACATCCTTATCAGACAGGTAAGCAACTGAATGTTTCTCAAACGCCCCCATGCTTTCGATGACAGCATTCTGTACGGCCTGAGGATAATCCCCAAGCATGATTTGCTCGATATCGTTATGGCGAAGTTGATCCATCACAGAATCATTTTCGGAAACTTTAGCCGCCACGCCATCAAGCCATACCAGCTTGTCAGCATCAGTCGTTTCTTCGCCAAACAACTCATTTAGCTGTTCCAGAATGTGCGATAATAGATCTTTCGGCCTTTCAGCAATTGAGCCACCGACGCTGGTGATCCCTTTAAGTCCTTCTCCCCCTTCTTGTAATTTCAGATCCTGGGTGCGCTTTTCCCACAGTTTATAGTGTGTTAGCTGTACCTGACTGATATCAAGATCGTCATCAAGCCGCTCCTCTCTTAACAACGGCAGCAAGTGGCGAGCAAAGACATTTAAGCGTTCCAGTTCTTCATCTGCCAGATCGACAATTTGCGAAGCAAACTCGTAAAAACGGATAAAGCTATTCATATCTTTTTTGAACGTATCCAGCACGTCCTTCGCTTCACGAGCTTGCTTAACACTACGTTCGCAGTTTACTCGCCAAGTTTCATCGCCGCTTTTCTTTGCATCTTCGAGTGTCGATAACGCCCCTCGTAATACATCCATCGCGGAGCGGTAACGATGAGTAAAACGATCTACCGCTGGTTTACAATACCCCGTTAGCGCTTCAGGACCACGTTTCGGGTCAAAATAAGCATCAGAAAAATTAATCACTTCATGCCATTGCCATATATGCTGTTCATTCAGCTTATGGAAAATGGCATAAACAAGGTTGGGATCGGATACCTGCACCAGTTCGGCATTCTGATAATACTCTTTAAAATCAGCCAGAATATCCTGAGGATCATTAACAAAATCAAGAACAAATGTGCTGCTTTTCCCCGGATACGTACGATTAAGACGGGATAGTGTCTGAATACAATCCACGCCCTTGAGTTTTTTATCAACGTACATGGCGACCAGTTTGGGCTGGTCAAAGCCTGTCTGGAATTTATTAGCGACCAGCATCACCTGATAATCATCAGTATCGAATGCTTTACGCATATCCCGACCTTGCAGGCCAGGGTTCATCGAGTTTTCCGTGTAGCTTTCGCCCTCATCGACAACTTCACCTGAGAACGCCACCATTGCTGTTAAACGTTTATAGCCTTTTTCTCGCACATAGCTATCAAACGCCTGCTTATATTTTACTGCTTCGAGGCGACTGCTGGTTACTACCATCGCTTTCGCTTCGTGATTTAGTAAATGAGCAACATGCTCACGGAAATGTTCAATGATGACCTGTGATTTCTGGGCAATATTGTGAGGGTGTAAGCGAACCCACTTGCTCAACTGCGTTTTGGCTTTTTTGCGGTCGACTTCTTTATCTTCGGCATCATGTGCCAGACGATAAGCCTGCCCATAGCTGGTGTAATTTTTCAGAACATCCAGAATAAACTCTTCTTCGATCGCCTGTCGCATTGAATACAGATGAAATGGCTTCGGTTTATTGTCATTCGCCAAAGGCATTTCGGGATGAGGCGGTCTACCAAACAGCTCTAACGTCTTGGCTTTAGGCGTGGCAGTAAAGGCAAAATAGCTTATATCAGAGGACCCTCTGCGAGCCTCAAGCGTCGCATTGATAACATCCTGACCATCCATTTCTTCTTCATCTATTTTTTCCGCCATCAGCACTTCGCGAAGCTGTCGAGCAGTCGTTCCCGTCTGACTTGAGTGTGCTTCATCAGCGATAACAGCAAAGCTTCGTCCTTTCAGACCAGTACTTTCCTGAATAGCTTTGAGCACATGCGGGAAAGTCTGGATCGTCACGATGATAATTGCCGTACCAGACGATAAAGCCTCGGTTAGTTGCGAAGACTTACTACCCGACTCACGGCTGATTTTACAAACCACACCATCCTGATGTTCAAACTGGTAAATCGTGTCCTGCAATTGACCATCCAACACAGTGCGGTCTGTAATAACGATTACCGAATTAAAAAACTTGTTACCATCCGGGCGGTACAATGACGCTAACTGATGGGATAACCAAGCTATTGAGTTAGATTTACCGGAACCAGCGCTATGCTGAATAAGGTACTTTTGCCCTGTTCCCTCCACGCGAACGGCATTCAGCAATGACTGAACAGCGACCCATTGGTGGTAACGCGGGAAAATCAGGGTTTCCTTGATTTCCTGATGACCAAGCGCATCATCAACGCGCTTTTGCTCCAGATGTAAGTAGCGCCCCAAAATACGCAGCCAGTTATCCGGTTGCAGGATTTCCTGCCATAGATAGGCTGTCGCATAACCCTCTAATGGTTGATCGTTACCCGCCCCGCCTTCTGCGGTTCCCCGGTTAAAAGGCAGGAAAAAGGTTTTCTTTCCATCCAGTTTGGTGGTCATCGCCACCTCATACTGATTGACCGCAAAATGGACCAGCGCACCGCGTTTGAAGGTCAACAGTGGTTCTGGTTTATTTCCGGTTTTTGGCTGGCGGTCATTGATATACTGTAGTTTTGCCGCATCAAGCGATTGTTTAAACGCCGATTTCAGTTCAAGTGTGGCGACAGGCAACCCATTCAGGAACAATGTCAAATCAATGCGGCCATCATAACCATTGGGCGAATAAATCAGTTCAGGTACTACTCGTAAACGGTTAGCGCAATAGCGAACCAGCAAGTCTGGATTAAGGTCATGATCGGGTTTAAAGGTGCAAAGCTGAAAACGAGCACCGCGATCCGCTAAGGTATGTCTCAGCGTCCACAAGGTTCCTTTAGCCGAAAGATGTCTCTCAACCGCGTTGAGAAAATGTACATCTGTATCTTTTGGATAAATTCCGCAAAACTTGTCCCAGACTTCCGGCTGGGTTTCCTGTACATAAGCAAGCGCATCTTCTGGATAAATCGCCCTTTCACGATCATAGCCGGATGAGCTTCCAAATAACCAACCACTGGATGATAGTTGCTCAATAATGTGATTCTGGAATAATAGTTCTGCGGATTTAGATACCATATCAGTTCTCTTGATACGCTTGCTCAATCAGTAACTTAGCTTTTGCTAAATCTGCCTGATTATGGACAACCACCTCAATATCACCGGTTCCCCAGTGTCCCAAATTAGTAACATCTCTGACGATATCAGAGATGATCACCTGCTCCGGTTTTAGTTTCAGGTAAAGCTTGACGTGTGGTTCTTTGGCTGTGGGCCATATCACGACGCTTAGAAAATTCTTTATCTTCTGAAACGCAGTATAAAGCAGTAACTCTTTGCGCTGAACCTCATCACCCAAGCTATCAGCAAAATCACAGATATTCTGATAAAGCGCAACCAGTTCAGGGGAAGACTTATCCAGACGATAGCGTTGAGCATTTTTCTTCTGCTTCGGCACCTGATTCTCTATTGCAACAGGCTGAGGCTTGTGAGTCTCGGTAGCAGCATTCACCAGCTCAAACATCAGGAGATCAGGGTTAAACAGCTTATAGCGGATAAGATTGATATTGCGGTTAATCTGCGCAACGGCATGCTCGTCATATTTGGTAAAATCTGCCGCAATGCAAATCACACGGGCATTGGACCAATCGATATCGTCAGCAACCTGTTTGCCAAACTTATCCATCACCAGCCAACGGAACTCGGCCTGATGATCTAATAGCCAGTCCAGATAGAACAACCCCTGATTAATGACGTTCTCGTTACTCTGACGTTTATATTCGATAATCACTGGCGTGTTGTTTTCATCCAGCCCCAATGAGTCAATGCGCCCCTTATGGGTCTTGCCTGTGCTGTATTCTGTCGCCAAAAAACGTACCCCAAGGAAAGCCTCCATATGAGACTCGATCAGTTTCTGAAGATCTTTTTCAATGGCTGCTGATTTTCCCGGAAGTTCAGAGACACCGTTTTTACCATAACGAAAGAGCTGGATATCACTCATGCAGCGTCCTTAGCAGCGGGTTGCCAGTTGCGTACATCGATTTTACCTGTTACGGCAGCGGAAATTAGGGCGGAACGACGCTCCTTTAGCAAAGATATTTGCTGTTCACAATGCATCACAAGGGTATTGAAACATCGTTTTTTTTCTTCAACATCAGCAACAATAACTTTCTGCTCATTTAATGGCGGTAGCGGGATAATATATTTTTTCACGTCAGAACAAGTTATTGCGGCCTTTGTACTGCCCCCACCAGATGATTCAAAACGAATCTGATCATATTTACTTTGAAGCCATAAATGAAGATATTCTGGTAATATTTTATTTTTTGACAAAGGAGTCATATAAGCAATATGCTGATTAATAGTGGCATCCATCATCAATAACGCGGAGGTACCTCTCGTTTTCCCTTCCCCTGTAATTGCAATGATGACGCTACCTTTTTTTACTAAAGGTAAACTGCACTCCAACAATGCTTTTGAAGTGACAAATTGCTCTGCATTAGTAACAATATCATCGTTTACTTTAGAGCTATTAAGCCATGGGTAATCACCTGAAAGCCAGTAGGATTGATTATCTCTATTAGGAGTACTGCCATTACCAACTTTACAAAGCCAACCTATCTGGGATACCCCCCAGTGCTCAGGCACTTCACCTAACCACTCATTTCCTGAAACTTTGAGCTTAACACGATGATTTAACCCTCTTCTTACGACATCAGAAATCACCGCTTGCCGTTTTTCTTTCAGAAGTTCAATGAGTCGAACTTGTTTGTCGATTAATAGGTCAATCTTATCCAATTCGTAATCTAAAAATTTCGCAATACACTCCTGCTCAACTACTGAAGGCAAAAGTACAGGCAATGATTGAAAATCATCTGTTTTAATTTGTAATGAATTTGGTCTTATACCTTGCATTTGCGAAGTATAAGCCATGACGTATGGATTTGAACGCAACAAATAATGTATATATTTCTTATTAACATTTTTTGTAAACCTATATGCCCTATATGCAGGACTAACATATCCTTCATAATCGGAAACACCTAGGCCAGAATAGTTAAGCCACATTGTATTAACAACTAACTGCCCTTTTCTCACAACACGGTATTCTGCTACTTCTTCAAGCGTTCTTTTCTTTGCCTCATCATTGTACTCTTTTACTTCTACTCCCCTATAACCGGATACAGATAACATCTGCCCAACAGGCTCCACACCATTTTTTTCATTACTTACTTGGAACAAGTATTTGAATTTCTCAAGTGTCCATCTAGCAGGGATCTCTCCAAGCCATTCCACACAAGAGTCTTTATATTCTGAATATGCTCTGTACTTCACGAATGGACCTCCGCCAGCAAGACCATAATTTCTCTGCTCACTTCATCCAAGTCGCGATCAATCTCTTCCAAGGAACGTGGCGACTGATACTGATAAAAATAGCGGTTAAAAGGAATTTCATAACCCACTAAACCGACCTGTCCATCATAAGGATCGGTTTTTTCGATATCGATCCACGCATCAGGTATATAGGGTAATACCTCGCGTGTGAAATACGTTTCAACAGATTCACTCAACGGCACATTTTCATAATCACGCAAACTGGCGTCAGGTTCTGGCTTACCCTTAGTTTTACAAACTTCAGCATTCTCATCTGTTTCACTTAAGTGTTTTATCAACAACTTAAACTGAGCAGCAGAAACTTTCGGCAATGCTTTTTTGAATTTTTCCCGGCTTAAATATTTATCATCCATTGCATCCAGAGCGGCTAATAACTCTAAATCACCATATTTGGACCAGTCTTTATCCGCCAGCAACGCTACGCGACGATCAAGATCGCGTGGATAAAATGCCAGCTTAAGCGGTCTTTCCACCGTAATACGGCGATAGCCAAAATCAGAGGTTTTAAACAGCTTAACATTAGCCGAAGGTTGATAGCGCGTATACTGATTCACAATCTCGTCAATCTGCGCTTCCGTTAACTCTTTACGCTTACTACCAAGAGATTTCCGCATCGGCGCAAATTGCTCCGTGGCATTAATCAGCAGCACCTTGCCCTTACGTTCTTTCGGTTTATGATTGCTGAGTACCCAGATGTAAGTCGCAATCCCGGTGTTGTAGAACATATCGGTCGGCAACGCGACAATAGCATCCAGCAGATCCTGTTCCAGCACAAAGCGGCGGATCTCGCTTTCACCACTGCCCGCACCTCCGGTAAAGAGTGGCGAACCATTAAGAATGATCCCGATACGGCTGTTATCGTTCATCTTACTAATCAGGTGCAGCAAGAACAGCAAAGAACCATCGGATACTCTCGGCAAACCGGGTCCAAAACGCCCATCGTAGCCCTTTTTATGTTCTTTGCGGATAACGGTATCAATCTTTTTCCAGTCAACGCCAAACGGTGGGTTGGACAGGCAGTAATCAAAACGCTCATTCCAGAGCTGATCGTCAGAGAGGGTATTACCCAGCTTGATATTGCTGATATCTTGTCCCTTGATCAGCATGTCCGCTTTACAGATAGCGTAAGACTCTGGGTTTAGCTCCTGACCATAGGCCCGAAGGCTGGCACTGGGATTTATTCCATGCAGGTATTCCATACCACTGGAAAGGAAGCCGCCTGTCCCGGCAGTAGGATCGTAGATGCGGCGGATCAGTCCCGGTTTAGTCAACGCTGCATCGTCGTCCGCAAACACCAGAGAGGTTGTCAGTCGCACGATATCCCGTGGCGTAAAGTGCTCACCCGCCGTTTCGTTAGAACCTTCTGCAAACCGGCGGATCAAGTCCTCAAATATCAGCCCCATATCGTGGTTACTGACAGAAGAAGGGCTCAAATCAGCCTCGGCAAATTTTTTGGCTACTTTGTAGAGTAAATTGGCATCATCAAGCTGCTGTATAAACTCATAGAATTTAAAGTGTTCGAAGATCTCACGCGCGTCATAGCTGAATGAGCGAATGTAACGTTCAAGATTAAGTCGTGGCTGTGTTTCCCCCAACTTACTGAGGTCCAACGGCGAAGTATTGTAAAAGTGTTGCCCGGAAGCGTGGCGAAGAATTGCATCGGCAGCGTTCTCATCAAGCTTTTCAACCACAGGTAACTTATCAAGTACAGCCTGTTTGGTAGGCGCAAGCACGCACTCAAGACGACGAAGAACGGTAAATGGCAGAATCACTCTGCCATACTGAGATTGCTTGAAATCACCACGTAGTAAGTCAGCGACGGACCATAAGAAAGCCGCCATTGAAGAAAAATTAGTCATTTTATTACCTCTTGATTTTGCCCTATTGTCCACGTAAAAGCGGAGAGGACAAGAAGAAGTGAAAACTGCGAAGTCTTTTCTCTTGTAAGGCTACATACGGGTGACGTGTCGTGGATTACTGGAATCGCCCACATGAACAGAAGTGCTAATGCTTTTTCTCAATCAAAAGGTATGGATGGGACCAGATACTGATGGAAACATTACTTATTATTGGAGGACACATCTGGGCTGTGAAACATTTAAGCCAGATGTAATCTGACACCATGACCGACGATATTCACTGAATAGTGTTGATACACCCATATAGATATACATACCCATTGAGTGTATCAACTGATGGATTACATGCGTCTAAACGCTTATGGACATCCTGTCTTATGGACAAACTACTTACGGGTTCTCACCCCAGAGGTAAATGTCAGTCCAGTAAACCCCATCTCATCCTGCTTACATAACGCCCGTGCCAACAGAACAGGCGGCAGCCTGTGTTTGCGGGTCCAGCGTTTTCCTGCCTCATCAGAATAAGGTCTTACTTCCTGCCACATCCCCTTGAAGCAGTACGTTACCTGCTCGTCAAAATCCTTCAGCTTCTGGCTTTTCATCGGCCGACTGATTATCCCCGCTCTGGCCCGCATATTTTTATCCCTCTTCATCGCCTTTCTTAGCGTTTTGAGCGCCCCCGGCTCTCTCGGCATCAGCAGATGCAGGTGAGGCATCCAGCGCTGGATATCGGTGTGAAAATCCAGCTCGTAGCCACCCACTATTTTGCCCGTAAATCCGGCTCTTTTTATCATCTTGTAGACCCGCTCCCGGAACTTCTTATGATCCCAGCGGCTGATCTCGTCTTCTTTCAGCATGGCATCGTAATAAACCAGCGTAACCACTCTGTACGCGCCCTTAGAGGCCCTCAGTGGGAGCAGTTCAGTCAGCTTACGTAACCTGTGCAGGCGGAAACACTGTGGGCAGGCCGCGCTACCACATTGATGTTCTGGCATACAGCCCTCCAGTTTTCTCTTTAGCCGAAACATCCGTCCTCGCCACTTTTTGTGTGCTTTTCTGACTTCTTTGATCTCATCCTGATTATCATTCCTGTTCTGCCGCACAGCCTTTAGTAATGCTTTAATGCGGTACAGGCGTTCCTTCTCCATTTGCTCCCGGGTTTCAAAACCCGCAATGGTAAGAGCTAACTTTTCCAGTTGGCGCTCTTCTTCTGTCAGTGATGCATACACTGCTCGCGCAATACGGTTTGTACCAAACATATCAGCAGCCTCCTCTGGTCCCACGGGAAGCAATCCACTCATTGACTTCACTTTCCAGCCAGGCTACCGCTCGTCCTCCTGTCAGGGATTTTTGGCGTGGGAAAGTCCCTTTTTCAATCATCCGGTACAGTGTGGCGCGGCTCACCGCACAGCGTTCCAGTACAGCCTGAATTTTGACCAGTTTCATATCATTCATGTTTCTACGTTCCTCAGCAAGGAAAGGGAACGCGCTATTAACAAGATCCAAAATCGGGGCTCTGTGCGGGGGGGTGGGACGTCTACTGGCTCGTTTCATACCTATTTGTCGGGCCGACACTTTATGTCCACTGTCGGCCCGACAAAAGAGTCGTTAGAATGCTCAAAAATGAATGCATAAACGGGAGTTCGCGTGACAGGAAAAAGGCAGACTAGCCGCCAGAAACGGTCAGAAAAAATGAGAAAAAATGCAGGATTGACTCAAGTGAAGGTTTACCTGGATGAAACCACTCTGCAGTTACTGGGGTTACTTCAGGAAAATATGTCAGAAGGTAATATGAAGGGTGATGAGGTCAATATGTTCCGTAGCATGGCTATAACGGCCAGTATCCACACCCTGGCAAAAGAACGGCTGGGGGAACAAGAAGTATCGCGTATGGTGATCAAGAACCTCGGTGCTGACTGCCCATCCGACGAAGCGACAGAAAACCCACGTAAGTTTCTTCTCCGGACGATGATTAACCACCTGTATGATAATGGCACACACAATCCGCACCGCCGTCGATTGTCAGAAGTAGCTGGAATTATGAATGAAAGCAGTTTCAGGAACCCGAAGAACAAAAAAGGGGGATGGAGTGAAAATGATATCAGTCACTATGTGAGCAATGACATAAGGCTGGAAAATGATACCTCGGTTGATGTACCGGGCTAAGCAAATCTATACACCAATATATTTATCTCTAGAATATCCTGGCCGGGGAGCACGAATTAGTTATTCATCAGGGGTGGTGAGTTGATCGTGCTTTCCCGGCAGCCAGGTGCGCCAAAGCCAGTACTGGGTGTACCTGTGGGCTATCAAAAATAGTCTCTGGCACCATTTGATGGTTTTAACTAACAGGCTGCGGTGGTCATCCCCCATGAAAGCTTACCAGCAACATAGCGCCCTGGAGGCTCTGTCCACAGCCTGCCTGCCCCTACAGTCATAGCGTGTGGTCGTGGATATATCCGCATGTCCTGCCAACTGGCGCACCACATTAATGTCCACTCCCTGCTCCAGCAGGCGGGTGATGAATGTCCGTCGCAGGTCGTGGGGGGTGAAGTAATCCACTTCTGCAGCTTCGCGTAACTGCGCCAACAGCCCTGTAAGACCCGTGGTGGTAAGCCGTTGTTGTCCTGGCTGCCCCGCACGACTGATGCGACTGAACAGCGGCCCGGCATGATACCCCCGGAGCTTCAGCCATCGCCGCAGTTGCATGCAGACTTTTCCGGAAAGGTGGATTTCCCGGATTTTGCGCCCCTTTCCCTGCCTGACAATCACGATCCCCGTGGTTACATCTATATCCCCCACGTCCAGGGCTACCAGTTCGGCGGCACGCAGACCTGCGCCACACAGAAGCAGCAAAATAGCCCGATTACGCTGGCAACGTACAGCGTCAGCCTTTCCGGCCGCCGCCAGCATGGCCCGAATTTCGGCCCTGTCCAGCGCCCTGCCCTGGCGGGTGACACAGCCAGTGACACGCCTGACTGAACGTATGCGCGTCAGTCTGTCAGCATCCAGAATCCCCATACTGAAAGCCGCTCCGGCAACCGATTTCAGCGCCGACAGCGCCATGTTCACCGTGGCAACAGCATAGCCCGCATCCAGCAGCACCGAGCGTACCCGCATCACGCTCGTGTAGTCCAACGTATGCCAGGGGTAGGTGTCGGGCTTTGCCCTCGGACGGAGGATACCGGCACATCGTCGGAGTAAGCTTTGCATCCCCCTGCGCCCGGCAGGCGTCAGGCTTGCCAGCCACAGCAATGCTGGGTTGATGGAGAGGGCATTTTGCGGGTGGGCAGGTGCCGCGCGTTTACCATTGCGGCTCGTGGTCATAATATCATCCTTATTATTGATAGTGGGGTATCCCGGTCAGGTCTGACCGGGAGTGAGGGTTAATATGTCTTCGTAGTCAGCGTTTTTTTACGCCATAATGCTGAAGGTAGCGATTCAGGCTCCGACCAGCGCCAGTCTCAAAACTCCATGCCCGCCAGATAAGCAGCCCCACTGTGTCGCGTATCACCAGCCGGAAGTGGGTATGCTGGTCATCCTCAATAGCGACATTGTTATACGTCGCAACCACAGCCTCTACTTCCAGACGAGTAAACGAATCCGAGGGCAGTTGTGGCGTCTGTATTGTGGGCTTTGGTGCTGCGCGGTCAGGACGTGAATGCCGTCCCTGTGTGATGTGACTGACGGCCTGGTAACTGCCCTGCCTCAGAAGTCCGGTGGCCTTCCTCGCCCGGAGAATATCAATGAAGGTAATGTGCGGAGACTGGGGGATAAAGCTGGCATTACCCTGGTCTGTGCGTACCAGGTCGTACTTTTCAACAATAGCATTCAGGGCTTCCGCCAGTGATACCCCTGCATCAATGTATGCCTGAATGGCACCTTTCCCGCTAAACGGCGTGTCGCTGAGAATGAGTCCGTAGTGCTTCTCCAGCAAGTAAGCCAGCAGAGTGTGCCAGACATCAGCAGGGGACAGGCAGCACGATACCGCCCGATTTGGTGAGGCAGGTTGTTTTTTCATCACAGTGTTCTCGCGGATAACATTGAAAAAAGACGCGCGGACGTGAACATTAATTGAACGTCCGCGCTTATTGGAATCCGTCGGCCAGACGGGTAAAAAGTGTGTTCCATCTACTGTCCCGAAGACCGGGAAGCCGTGGGATAAATGGCGATATATACGTAGCCACAGGAGCCGAGCGTGTTAGCCTCGCAGATCAGCCCTTCTACCTGTAGCGTGATCCCCTTCGCCCTGCGCGGGTCCAGTTCACCGGACAGCAGCATGCCTTCCATCTGCCTCATGAGCAGCGGAAAGACCTGGTTCAGATGGCGTGCGTCGCTGTCGCTGAACGTACCGGTGAATTCAGCCCGGTCAGCCAGAAAATGCAGGCAGCCGCCCTCCTGCACCAGACGCGCCCCGAAGCATGGCGTCACGTTGCACTGTAGCCCCCACAGAGGTGTGGGTGGCGTATCGTAGTCTTTCAGATCTGTCATTTCAGGTGTCCTCAAAAGTCGCACTGCCAGTGCATCAATCTGGCAATGCTGGGTAGTTCTTCAGCTTTCCCACAGCACGCGCATGGTGTAGACCCCGCTGGCGTAGTAGCTCAGGAAGTTACGCTCCCACAGGCTGTAAAGCGCCCTTGCTTCCGTTAGAGGCAAATCCCCCGTACAGCAGTGCCAGACATAGCCCTGCGACCAACTGATATCGATGATTTTCTCCAGCTCCGGGTAGACCGTGCCGACATAGCCAAAATCGGTGGCGTAGTCCAGGCACCACTCATCGCCCTGATGAATTAGCCGGATCTCCATCGGGTGATAACCACCCCGCTCCACACTGTAGTCCGGGTCCCGGAAGTTGAATGTCACGGCGGTGATCCGATGTTTATGGGCGGGTATTTCGCCCGCCTCTGCCATCAGCAGTTCGTACAGTTGCAGACTGACAGGCAGCACAAAGCCTGCCGGCTGAATAACGGCATTGATGTTCATGAGCAAAACCTCAGTGTTTACAGTTTAAAAAAACGTGAAGGGATAAAGCGGACGTGTCTTAGCGTGGATAATGTGTATTAAACCAGGTAACTCACAGTAACCCGTGTTCAGCGAAAGACCAGGCTTTGTCGCCTCCCACAATGAGATGGTCGGTCACGCGGATATCCAGCAACACCAGTGCGTCTGTAATTTTTTGGGTAATGAGTTTATCGGCCTGGCTCGGTTCAGGCTCACCACTGGGATGGTTATGCACCAGTATCACAGCAGCAGCGTTGTGCGTCAGTGCCAGGCTGACTATTTCGCGGGGATAAACCATCGTCTGGCTCAGCGTACCGGTAAACAATGTCTGGTAGCCGAGAATATGATGTTGCTGTGAAAGCATTATCACACCAAAAGATTCACGGTTTTCAAGCGCCAGCTTCATCACCAGCCACTGACGTACATCTTCAGATGAGGTGATTTTTCGGCGATTGCGAAACTGGCGGGTCAGCAAAGAATGGGCAAACCGGATAATCTGTTCGCGGGTAACCGGCTCCAGCGTCTGATAATGACCGCTACGATCACTTGCGATAAACGTCATGATGTACTCCTTACCTTTTAGTTCAGAATTCACGTTCAACAAAGTAAATGGCATCCGGCAGCAACGTATGGCGCTTCAGCTCAGGTTGTACTGAAAACGTGTCCTTTCGCTGGCTGCGTATCCCCAGGCTATCAAACAAAAACAACCGGGTAGCATCGGTACGAACCACCACTGACCAGTGCCATGTGGTCCCCATAATCACCACGCGCTGCGCTTGATTCTCCGGTGAAGCCAGCCAGTCGCTGATATCATGAAATATTCGGTGAGTTCTCAAGGTTCGATAACGGAAGGGAGTATGAAAATAGAGGGGATAATGTTGGGCGTAATGCCCTCTCAGCAGAACATCTGCTATCAGGTGGTCCATCTGCTCTTCATCCAGGCCAAGCGTCAGGAGATCAAATAAGTCCCATCGTCGCTTATAGCTGCTTAGCAGGCGGTACATTAATTTTTCCCGCCTTACTCTGCCGTCATAGAGGTAACTCAGGGTATTAATCAGGCTGTAGATGCCACACAAATAGTCATGCTGTCCCTGGCGGGACGCATGAACGTCTCGAGGAAGTGTCATTGTAAATTTCCGGGATAAGTGATGGCTGTGAACCAGCCGGAATGGTGGTGATACAGTGGCTGAGCGCATGATGGCTGCCACTGTATAAATTATAACAAAATCAATATATTAATGCAAGTGATTCTTGTTATCACTTATCCAGCGACTCCTTCACTTGTTACTGGTTAACGTCTCCTTCAGACAGGTCCCTTGCAACCTGAGCCAGAGCCTGCTGCAAAAGTTTATCCCTAGAGGCCGGTTTCATGGTACGGAACAACTGTATCCACAGGTTAAGCTGCTCGTCTGCTGAGGTATCTGCCGCATCCCGCTCACTTTTCAACGCCATCCCTGCCGCGCTGATATGGTACAGAAACCCCTTCCCACTGGTGCGTTTGCGGCGGATTTCCGGATGTAGGGCTGTGAGCTTTTCCAGACGTAGCCGCGCCCCTTTCGCTGTGCCCGGCATTCCTTCCATTCCGGCAAACTGCTCTGCTGTAAGCCACTCCCCCCTGTCCGTCATTCCGGCATCACAGGGCTCAGTCATCTGTTCACTGCTCATAAAATTTCACCTCTTATCAAAGCGTTAGTTAAATGAGCGCAAATAACCATAAAAGGAACTTGATAACTTCCTTTTGTTCGCTTTTAATATCTCCGGTACTAACAACCCGGAGTGAATACATTGAGTAACTCAACAGATTCGCAAAAAAAGCGAAGTAAGGGAAGTGCTGTTAACTGGCACCGGGCAGATATTGTCGCCGCCCTGCATAAGCGGGGACTTTCCCTGTCAGCTCTCTCCCGGCAACACGGGCTGGCTTCCAGGACGCTGAATAACGCTTTTGAGCGCCACTATCCGCGGGCGGAAAAGATTATTGCGGAGGCACTGAACACTACGCCCGAAACCATCTGGCCTGAGCGCTATGCAGGTAGGTCTGTCAAAAACGAAAGCTGAAGGAAGCAGGGTATGTCGACCACCATTACTGAAGTAACGGAATGCTTTGAGTACCTTTTTAGTTCCCTTTACCGGAAAGCATTTGTCAAAACCCTGCGCCTTAACGAATGCAGTGAACGGGAGTTGCTACCGCTGGTACGCTGCTACCTGCTGGGTTGGTTTGCCGACAGCGTCTCACCGGAAGTCCGGGGGAAACTGCCCGGCAGTATCTCCGGGCATGGCTATATTGATTTCGTCATTGACGATGTGGCGGTGGAGTTCGCCGTCCGTAAGCCAGGAGCCGCCCGTTCTGCACTGTCAGCCTCAGTCAACAGCACGGAGGTAAAGAAACTGATGAAGTATGACGGCAAAGCCCTGCTGGTACTGTTCGATTTTTCTGACACGCCCTATACCGAAGAACAGATTGAGTCCTTCAGAAACTGGCCCTCCCTGGGCCGAGGCAACCATCGTAAATCAGCGTTCAATGTTGCGTATTTCTTTGTGGAAAAACGCAGCCCGCTGACACCCAGGAAAATCACCAGAAATATCCGCATCCGTTAACGGTAGCGCGCATAACGGATAATGAAAACGTCAATGAAAGGAGATCACCGAAGATGAGGAAAACCGCTGCCATGTTGCTTCTGGCATTTTCAGGTTGTGCCGGGGCAAAAACACTCCCCGCAGAAAATTTGCAGGGGCTGTATGAGGCTTATGCCACCCTGAATACCTGCCACCAGTATGGTTACACTGGCGATGAGGCCTTAACCGCACTGGACAAACTTATCCGCAGCAATCGCTATCAGGATAATACCGGCAACATCATGACATTAACGAAGGACAATATTAACTATTACCATTCCCTTCAGGACCGCTTTATTCTTGAGCAGCAATTCAAAAGCGAAGGAATAAACCAGAGCGGTATCCGGCTCCAGATAAAAACCCTCTGCGACCAGATGAACGCCGCTGTTGGTGGGAAGCTGGGTGTGAAAACTCGAGTTATTTCACCGGATGACCTTCCCGCCAGCGCAAAACCTGTTTTTGACAAACCGGCCACTGACAGTGCCCCGGCAATTCCGGAAGACCGACCGATGACATGGGACAACAGCCCGGTCCAGGGTATTCCGGTTCAGTGAGGGGTAACACAATGAAGAAGCATATTATTACCGCACTGCTCATCACAACAGTATCCGCTCCGGCGCTGGCAGCGTACCCGGTAAGCCAGCCTGCTCAGGCCGCAGAAGTGATGGTCAGTATGTGCCAGCAGCAGCGTTCGGGTATGGACAAGAACCAGGCCATCCGTAAAGTCTATGGCACCGTAAGCGACTGGCCCATAGCTTCAACAACTGAAGTTGCTGCTGCGATGGATGAAGGATGGAATTTTGCTGTACAAAATCCAGAGATAAGTTGCGACAGAATTTATCCCATGATGATTGACATGCTGGATGGGAAAAAGGATTGAGAAACCAAGCTTAACTTAAGTTGGCAAAACCAATCTGCATCAATTGAAATTTCACATAGCGATGTGCCCTCCAGCAGGGCACAATTATTATAAACCGTCTGCTATGAGCGAAAAGCGGACGCCCGCATAGCGTAAACAGGCGTCTGATATTTTGATATGGATTGATGACTTAACCCCTTCCCCGCTTCGTCAATGACTTTCTCGTCATTATCTTTGGTAAATGATCCTTTTGCCTTTCCGGTAGAATACTCAGCATTATTTCTGAAGAGCGGCAAAGACGAGTGCCTTGCCATGAGTTCACCATAATTTCATCTGCGCCCGTGCGGCGAACCAGATCCCTGAGCCCGTCACGGACGACCTCCGGTTTGCCCCATACGGATTCACGCAGCTGATAATATTTTGCGGTCAGTTCATCAGCGGTATCACTAGTCATTGCCCGTGAGCGGGTCATGGGGGCCATAACGACGCGGTTTACCAGGTCAGTATCACCGGTCTGAAACGGGGTAAATAATTTTTCCATTTTTATCTCCTTTGCTGGAGGAAATATGATGGTCTCAGCTACGGAATAAAAAAACAGTAGTCTGTTCCGAACTGAGTAGACATAATTTCTACATTTAGTGTTCTCCTGGTATTAAACCGAAATATTTGATTGTAGGCGATGTCTTACGTAGAGATAAAGCCTGCTGCAAAAGTGATGAAGACTCAGTATGTTCTCTTCTAATACAAAGCAGACGCCCATTCTCATGCAGACGCTTTGTTCTTGTCTCGCTAGCAACCAAATCGCTTGCTCCACAACTATGATTGCTTATTAGCGTTTTCATCAAAAAACAAATCAAAATAAATTGATTTTATGAATTCTCTATCGGAGTCTATATGGTCAGCGCGATTTGCATGCTCTAATGTTTCAATTGCCAGAGTGTGCGCGGCATCAGCAAACATCTCAGGCCAACCCGTACTCAGCATAGATAGCCCTTTGAGCACTCTTATCTGAATCTCTCTCATACTGGCACCATCGCGTGCGACAGGTGAGAAAAAGTCTTCCAGGAGATCGTTGTTCTGAAGTGGCGCAACGTGTACTGAAGGATAGGTCACTTCAATTTCATGAGACTTATTCTGCGCGTAAGCAGAAAGTATACGAACACCTCTGCCAATGACATCGATTGCGGTTCCAGGATCGTTCACTGCGGGTGAAAGGGCTCTGCAGGCTATTTCGGCCATGACGCTAAGACAAAATCGGGGATCCTGAGCAAATGAACGCACATCCGAGACAATGATCGTCTCAAGTAAATCGGCGCAGATTGATGACTCCTGGCCCTGACTCAGGTACAAAGCTGGCATGGACGGATGAATGAAACTGCCTGGTTGCGCCACAAGGTATACATGACGAGGATCATTGGCCAGCAGCTTGCTGAGTTTCTCCATATCAATATATTCAACATAGCCAATCTTCTTCGGATAAACTGCAACCGTTCCTTTCGGCTGTTCATAGCTCTCAAGCCATGGATATCCGCCGAGACAGGGATTTCTGGCTCTCGCAATAAATGTTTCGATGGCCGCCTGTTCTACTTTTGCTGTTGTCTCACCGACCCTCCCCAGAGAGGTCAAATGCTGTATCCAACGAAGCAATGTGATGAGGATGAGGGCAATGACAACGAGTGTGACAATGAATAAAATGACTCTTCCCCTTTCTCCGTAGGCTCCCATATTGAGGGCAATAATTCCTACCAGACTGAAGAGAAAGGAACCAATGAAGGTGGCCAGTACATTTTGTGTGGTTACGTCTTCCACAACTAAACGCGTTGCTCTGGGAGTAACATTAGTAGTGGCTGAACCGTAGGCTGTGACCATGATACTCAGCGAAAATGTGGTCACTGCCAGCATACTCGATGCCAGTATGTTCAGAATGT